>JAEEGH010029887.1_pt1 | contig 10624 bp, 8 predicted proteins | sample 9134181 | NCBI WGS metagenome assembly JAEEGH01 (sample SAMN16246544, study PRJNA631951) | gut metagenome | biome: gut microbiome; feature: rumen; material: DP-attached | host: Bos | place: Iran: Karaj | collected 2018-10
CGCCACCATCGGCACGCTCAGCGACTACACCGAGGCCTACGGCTTCGACACCGCGAAGCTCACGACCATGCTGGGCGGCATGAACTACAGCTATCAGAAACTGAAACAGAAGAACCCCGATGCCGAGATCCTTCTGTTCACCACGCTGCCTATCTTCAACAAGGGGGCGGCTGGCTACGATACGCTCTATACCGACAGCATCGGCTTGCGTCAGTTTGTCGATGCCCAGATCGATTGGGCCAAGGCGCACGATGTCCCATACCTCGACCTCTTCCGTCGCTCAGGCTTCACCCATAGCAACTATGGGCGATACTATCAGAAGGATGCACTTCATCCCGATGTCGAGGGCTATAAGCATCTCGTCGGTATCACCTTGCCGTTTCTTGCTTATCCTCACTGATGGCAGGTCTTTTGTCTCACAGATTCTGCATCTGCTTTTTTCGCACAGAGAATATTTAAGTCACACAGAAATTCCACAGATTTACACAGATTTCGATATGCGGTATGTTTTGGACGAGCATTGACGCGCCTAACGAAAAATCTGTGTTTATCTGAGAAATCTGTGTGACCGTCCCCCGTATTGTTCTAATTGACGATACGGTGAATGTCATCTTTTATGCAATTCGATGAGAAATTTACCAAGAGGCCCACATGTAGATTCATAAGTTTTAGATAGGTGAGCGTTTGTTTCCAAAACACGGCCTTCATTTCTTCGACCGATTTTAATTCTACGACAACTCTTTTTTCTACAAGAATATCGATCCTAAGAGGCGATTTAAGAGTATTTCCTTTGTATATTATTGGTACTTCCAATTGACGTTCAATTGTTAGACCTCTCTTCTGAATCTCAAATGCTAGAGCTTCTTCATAGACACTCTCCAATAGGCCTGGCCCTAATTCGTTGTAAACATCAAAAATGGCTCCTCTTATCTCGTATGTGATTTCATTGTCTGTCATATCTCTAAATATTCTAATTTCTGGCTAATATACTATTTGTCACACAGATTTCACGGATTTACACAGATTTAGCCACGCTGTCCGTATTCTTGATATCTGTGTTTATCTGAGAAATCTGTGTGACCTTACACCAATAACTGTGTGCCCTTCTCACTCGTCGGAGTTGTCCAGCAGCTGGATGCCATCGGCGAGGAGGAAGATGCGTTGCTGCTTGTAGAGGGCGCCGATGGCCTTCTTGAAGGTCTTTTTCGACATCTGAAGCTCGGAGGCGATGAGTTCGGGCGTGGAGTGGTCGGTGAGAGGCAGGAAGCCGTTGCGGCGATGCAACGCTTTGAGGATGGAAGCCTCGGCGGGATCGATCATCTGACGATAGCCGATGGGTTGGAGGCTGAGGTCGATCTTGTCGTCCTCGCGCACGCCTTTGACCCAGGCACGCAGACGTTCACCGATGCGTATCTCCTGGAAGATCTGGTTATGATAGAGCAGGCCGGCATGTTGCTGGTTGATGATGACCTTGTAGCCGAGGTTCGTTTGCTTCCAGACGAGGACTTCGACTTCCTGACCTTCCTCGTAGGCGGGCGGCACGTTGCCCAGATGCTTGTCAATCTTGCCTGTGCCGACAATGCGGCCCGACAGCTGGTCGATATATATATAAATAATGTATCGACGGCCTTCCTCCATCTTCTGCGCCTGTTCGCGATGGGGGATGAGCAGTTCCTTCGATGTGCCCCAGTCGGCGAAGGCACCGACGGCGTTCACGCTGTTGATTTTCAGATAGGCGAACTGCCCTACGGTGGCGTAGGGATGTTCGTTGGTGGCGATGAGGCGTGCCTCGGCGTCCTGATAGACGAAGACCTTCAGTTCGTCGCCCACCTTGACGTCCTGCGGCATGTAGCGTTTGGGCATGAGTATCTCGACCCCTTCGCCTCCATCGAGGTACAGGCCGAAGTCAACGATCTTCGCCACTTTCAGCGTATTGTATTGTCCTAATTGTGCCATAGTTTCTTGTCTTGTTTTATTTTTTGTTATTGTTATTGTTTTGAATCTCGTACCAGTAGAAGAACGCTTCTGGATGTGTCTTCTTCAGTTTGTTCAGCTTTGTAGGCAAGGGCTGGTGTAAAACTGCTGAAGTCAACTCGCTATTCTTTTCTGGAGAATAGTGGTTTACTTTATTAATGCCATTTTCAATGAGATTGCATAAATATGCTACTTTAGATGCATTGATGATGGCGGAATCGAGTGTGTATCTCTCACTATGAATAAAGTTCCCAATGCGACTGATTCCATCTTGTAGAAGTTTGAATTCTTCGGGATTCTGTGATCCTCTCAAACAGATACAAAGAGCTGTCTGGAATATGTCATCAAGGACAGAATGTATATCATTTGATTGTCTATGCCTGTATTGGAGTTCAATTGTAGCGAATTGAATGAATGTTTGTCGGGCAACGGAAAGATTGCTAGTGATGTCGAACAATGAAGCTACGTCAAAGAGTTGTTTGATAATCTCCATTGTGCATGCTTTTTCTCCTTTGAAAAAAGGAATGCCAGTGGTGTGTGGGGCAAAAGCGGTCAATTTATCACCCAACAAGTCTTCATGACTGGGTAGATTAACAAAAACAAGAGGCTCCTCAGTCAGAAGTAGAGGACTCTGGATTGGAAGTGATACTATGCTCGAATAGTAAGTGTCCTCAAAGAGTACATCAAGTAGGATTTTGTCTTGTCCTCTTTTGTCGGGATAGCTTATCTCGTAATAGAATTTGGCGTGTTGCTTAGGAACATCTGTGCGTGTAACGCGTTCTACCATTTCCACCCTCTCAAAACCATACTCTTCTGCATATTGATTCAGATAGGGTTCAATATTTGTGCCTGGAGGGCAAATGATATCAATGTCTATGGACAGTCGTTTGCTGGTATTCAGATGAAGCATGAGCGAACTGCCTCCCTTGAATAGGAAAGGACAGCCAGAGCGAGCAAGTGCTTCAAGTAGGGAGAATGCTCTGATGGTCTTTTCTGCCAAAGTGATGTCATGGATGCCCATACGATGTGCCGCTTCAGCAATCCATTCCAAGGTCCTACTCTTTGGATTTATCATGATTTATGGTATTAATGATTTGTTCGACGGATTCCTTGCGGTTGCGACGTGAAGCATACCTTAATAGTTTGCTCATGTTGATATTATTACGTTCAAGCACAGATTCAAAGATGTTGTAAATCTCCGATCCGCTTGCGAAATGAAGTTCGTTATCACTGATGGCATCAACAAGAATCTTCTCAATTCGAGGGACGGTGCATCCTTCTACTTCGGTCAAAGGAGATTGACCGATTAATTGACGTACTACGACGGCTTCAGATCCTGTCAGATATCGTTCGCAGTCCAAGGCTGATGGAGTAAGGAGGACTTCGCGATTAAGGCCTAAGCTTTGTAGTGCGTGAAAAACTGGCTCCATGCCATCGCGCTCTACATCAACAAGAGTGTAACCAATATTGGGAACATGCAGCATGAATGATGACAATACTTTTGGACTCCATATGCATATAGAGAGAAATGGAAATTGTTGTCTCAATTGCATATAGATATCCTTTTCGCGATCTGAAGGAAGATAAATGAATTCGGGAAGATTATTTTCGACCAGGCAATACTCTCCACGTCCTATGCGTCGAAGGGTGCCCGAAGCAAGAAGGCGCATGATTTGGTTGCCAACTGCTCTTGCATTGATGTCTGGCAGATGGTTCGTTAAATCATGGAGAAGACCCTTTCGTGTGAAAGTCCCCCCTTGCATAGTAGCATAGTTCAATATGGCTTCTGTTGTTGTCATAGTCTCTAAAACGCTGCAAAAATACATCATTTTTGTCAAAACTCCAAATAATTTGACAAAAATGATGTATTTTATAGGTGTTTTATCAAAAGAAATGTCAATTACGAATCTCTTTATTGCAATTTGTGAGATTGTTACCTGATAGTCATTCCTTTTTGACGATGAGTTTGTCGCCCTGGAGTTCGGGGACGACACCGAAGATGCTGCGACGGAGGCAGTAGTTGATGTCGGAGCGGAAGCCATGCTGGATGAGGCGGCGGGCATGTTCGCTCTGGAGGAGGATGTTCGAGAAGTCGCGGTTCGCCTGATGCCAGAGGGCGACGGCCATGCGTGCGCCATCGCTGGCAGCTTCTACACCATCTTCGGCGAGCAGCGTGCTGGTGAGGGCTCCGGCGAAGAGCGAGTCCTCCAGACAGATGCGGCCGTTGGCACCCGAGCAGACGATGAGCACGTCCTTGCCTAGGGAGAGAATACGTTCGGTGAGGGCGCGCAGGTTGACGAAAGCACCGATGAGTAGCTGATAGCAGTCGGCAGCGCCCTTGATGGCCTTTGTTCCATTGGTAGTCATGAAAACGATGGACTTGCCGTTGACCTTATCGACAGAATATTCGGAAGGAGAGTTGCCGAAATCAGCGAACGAACAGCGTTCGGTAGCCTGCTCAGCACCCACGAGGTGTCCCAAGGACTTATAGGCAAGTGCTTCCTGCTCGGTGGCAACAGGAATGATATAGGATGCACCGTTGGCAAAAGCCGTGCAGATGGTTGTGGTGGCACGGAACACGTCGGTCACCACCACGACGCTGTCGCGGTGCTCATAGAGTTGGATTAGGCTGGGAGAGAAACAGATTTCGATTTGCATTGTTAGTTAAGGGATATTAAGGGATATTGAGGATATTAAGGGATATTAAGGGACGATACCATCGCCTTGTCAATATGGTGAATAAGGGACTCTATTGACATTCGTCCCCAAATATCCCTTAGAATCCCTTAATATCCCTTAGAATCTCTTGTTAAAGATTTGCGTCAATCAGCTTCTGGAGGTCTGCCTTGGCAGCGAGACCAACCTTCTTGCCGACAACTTCGCCATTCTTGATAAGCATGACAACGGGGATGTTGCGGATGCCGTACTTGATGGTGAGGTCTTCGCCCTCGTCCACATTGTACTTGCAGATTTCTGCGCGGCCTTCATACTCCTCAGCGAGCTGCTCGATGATGGGGGAGAGACGCTGGCAGGGGCCACACCATGTTGCCCAGAAGTCGATAACTACGAGTTTGTCACTTGCCAGGATTTCGCTGGCATTCTGATCGGTGATTTGTTTTGCCATAATAGTAATTATTTAGTCGTTAGGAATACTTTCTTAATAAAACTGACGCCCGTCTCACGACAGTCGTCAGCCCTTTCTCTCATTTTATGAAGTTTTGTGGAATTACTCACGATGCAAAGATAGGGACTTTTTTCGAACGCTCCAAATATTTCATCCAAAAAAACCATTTTTTTAAGGATTTTTTACAAATGGAGCCTTCTATGGGTCTATTTGAGCCTTATTTGCTGGTATTTTATGCCCTGACGACGCCAAGTATAGATGGCGTGCAGCGTACCATCTTTGCCAAGCAGCAGCGACGGATAACTGTACTGGCTGATGGGCGACGATTCGAGCGTGAGACGGTGTGTCCACGTGATCCCGTCAGTGCTGGTAGCGATGCACGTTGGATTACGCAGCGGCTTGTCGGGACCGGGCACGAGCGAGAAGGGATTATAGACCATTGTAAATGTTCCGTCGGGCAACGTCACGGCATCGATGCCCGAATTGTTGTTGGGAACATCGTCGAGCAGTCGCATAGGTCCCCAGGTGAGTCCTCCATCTTCGCTGAACGCTGTCGCAATGCGGGCCAGGTGACTCTCGGTATCCTTGGGCCGATGGGTGCGGCAGAGCATCTGTATGCGTCCATCCTTATGAATGAGTAGGGCAGGTTGGATGGTGCCGATCTTCGGTTCTTCGGGCACGGGACCGTAGAGTGCCCACGTCTGTCCGTCGTCTTCGCTCATCTCGATGTAGCTGCGCCATTGTCCCGATTTCTCCTTCGATGCGGTGCCCGTCTCCTTGCTCGAGGGGGAGAGGATACGAGCCTTCTGGAGCACTGTGCCATTGGCGCAACGGAAGCCCTTGGGCAGATAGATGGGCTGGTTCTTGATGGCACCAAGCAGGCTATCGCTGCATTGTACAGGCGAGAGTTGTGAGCTTGGCGTGGGCTTGGCATTTGCGACGAGTTCCTGACGCGGATTGCTCCATGTGTGTCCGTTGTCGCTCGAACGCATCATGTAGCCCGTCCAGTCGCGTACGTTCTTTCCAATCTTGTAGAAAAGGAGGAGGTCGCCGCCCGGAATCTGGAAGAGCACGGGGTTGTAGCATGCCTTGCGGTTCACGTTCGTCTCGATGGGCGTGGTGAGCGTGCTGTCGATCTCGGTGCCGAAAGGCTTGGCTCCTTCGCGCAGGTCACCATTGGCAACAAGTTGCAGAGGTTCCCACTGGTCCTTGCCCTTCGGTTTGCGCGAAGTGTAGATGCAGACGTCGGGAGCGCCTTCGCGTGCACCGAGGAAGAAGGTGCAGAGCAGGTCGCCATTGCGTAGTTCGGCGATGGATGCGCTGTGGCACGAAGGATGAGCGGCGTTCTGGAAGTCATAGACGAACTGGTCGCAGATGATGCCCTCACGATCGCGACTGAGACTGTCGGCATACTGGCGCTCGTAGGCTCCACCATTATAATAATCGCGAAGGGGCAGGGCGGGGTCGAGGTCATAGACGAGATGATGCGTGCCGGAGCCGAGGGTGAGGGTCTTTGAGTTGCTTGGAGTAGTCGGAGTAGTCTGAGTGCTCGGAATACTCTGAATACTCGGAGTATTCGGATTATTCGGATTATTCCGAGAATTCTTCAAGACGGCGTTGTACGGCAGTGTGACTTGCCCCGTCGCGTTGCAGGGGATGGTGATGTCCCACGTAAGCTGGCGGTCGGTCTTCCGCCAATGGCTGGTGACCAATCCGTAGGGTGTCTTGTAGCTGGACGAAGCCTCGTCGAGTTCCTCCACTTCGAAGTTGGGTGAGAAGTCGATGACCTTGAAGCCGGGAGCCGCGGCTTTGATGCCGCCCACGTTCTCCATGCACCACGGGATGAGGTCGCCGAGCAGCATGATGTGGTTGCCCGAATTCATGCGCGGATTGGCGGTATCGCCGTTCCAAAGCTCCCAGATGGTGGTGGCTCCGTGCAAGGCCATGTAGCCCCAGCCTGGATAACTTTTCACAGTGGCAAGCATCCAGGCGAGATCCTGACGACCCATATCGGCAAGACCGCGCAATAGCCACGACATGCCGATGACGCCGCATTGGATGTGTCCGTCGATGCCGCGCAGTTCAGGTGTGTCGCCCGGGAGGAGCAGATGCTTGCGCATGATCCAGCGTTCGACGGAGGCAGCATGTTCGTCGGGCACGATGCCGAAAGCCCAGGGCAGGAGGTTGGCGGTGACGCTATTGTTGCTGTAATAGACGGAGTCGGGATAAAGGATATGGTTGCCGGGACCTGTCATCGAGCTGGGTGTGCGTCCTGCCTTGGGATTGTCGGCACTTGTCTTGACGTGGAGGAACTCTCCGTTGATGGCGTCGCGCAGTGCCTCACGGCAAGCCTGGTATTCGGCCTTGTCAGCTTCGAGCAGTTCGATGGTGAGACCTTGGCGATTCAAGGCCAGGCGTTCTGCGTTGGAGCAACCTTGCAACTTCTGGATGAGGATGTCGTCGAACTTCATCATATCCTGGAAGAGGCGGTAGAGGTAGCACGAGCCGATGAGTACGCCGTCGGTCACGCGGTTGGGATCCTGGCTATGGATAAGTTCGGGAGCCTCGGGTGGACAGCACCAGTCGGCATATTTGTCGGCCTTCACGACACCCGTCACGGGATCGCGATGCTGCTGCCAGAAGTGCATCACCCAGCGACGCATGGCGGGATAGTGGCGACGGATGGCCTCGATGTCGCCAAACTGCGTGTAGAGCATGTCGGCGCCGAAGATGAAGACCGAAGGCCAGGTGATGTCGTCATTATAGTAGTTCCAGAAAGCAGGAGCCACGCCGGGCAGGGTGCCGTCGGGGCGCTGCGAGTCTTCGAGGTCCTGCATCCATTTCAGATAGAGCGCATGGTTGTCCATCAGGTAGCTTTCACCCCAACAGCCCATCGAATGGTCGCCCACCCAGGGCTGTCGCTCGTCGCGCTGCGGACAATCGACGGGCATGCCCTTGTAGTTCGAACGAACGCCCCAGAATGCATTCTGCACCACGCGGTTGAGCACGGGATTGGTGGTCTCGAAGGTGTAGAGTGTCTCCATCGGGTCGCCCACCACTTCGCCGATGAAGGGTGAAGTGGGGTTTGAGGAGTTTGAGGGGTTCGAGAGGTTTGAGGGGTTTGAGGGGTTTGAGGAGTTCGAAGGGTTTGAGAGGTTAAGAAGAGATAAGAGGGGGGAATGGTTGCCGTTTCTTGGTTTGATGCGCTTCTTAACCGGGTATTCGGGATTGGCGTTGGGCAGAATCACCACTTCGGCGAAGCGGAAACCATGATAGGTGAAGCGGGGAGCCCAGGTCTCGTCCTCGTTTTCCTTGCCGCTGGCGATGTAATAGTCGGTGACCTCGGCATTGCGCAGGTTCTCGACGTAGAGGCGCGACGTGTCGGTGAGGCAATAGCCTGGGCCGTTACTGTTCCAAGATTCCTGTTCGGTCCATGGTGCACCGATGGGAGCTTCGAGTTTCTCGGCAAAGCGCAAGCGCAGGGTGTCGCCCTTATTGAGGCCCATTTGCCCAATGGGTACGCGCATCCAGCCGGCAAAGTTCTGCCCGAAGTCGAACAGGATGCGTCCGTCTTCGGTGAGACGTATGTCACGGGGGTAGAGCACTTCCTGCACCACCATCGGGGGCGTGGTGTTGCCGCGCATCTTTCCGATGGGCAGGGCGCTGCGTTCGGGCTGTCGCCATTGGCTATCGTCGAAGCCGGCCAGGGTCCAGTTGCTAAACGCCTTGCCCGCATCGTAAATCTCTCCGTCATATTCGTTCGACGAGCGGATGGGGCCATCGGCTGTCATGCGCCAGTTCTTCTCGTTGGTGGCGATGACATCACGCGAGCCGTCGGTGTATTCGATGATGAGGTTGGCACGCAGCGTGGGATAGCCGAAGGTCGGTATCTTGTAGAGCTTCTTCTTCTGCTGCATGGTGTAATAACGACCGTTGGAGACGGTGACGGCCAGGCAGTTGGAGGGGTTTGAGGGGTTTGAAGGGTTTGAGAGGTTTGAGGGGTTTGAAGGGTTTGAGGGGAGCAAATAGGGTGTTACATCGAAGCTGTTGTAGATGATGGAGCGACGATAATCGGTGGGAGCGGGCATAAGCACCTGCTGCCCTACATTACTGTCCGAATTGGGAGCATCGCCCACACGATGACCATTGACAAAGGCTTCGTAGAGGCCGAGGCCGGCGATGTGGAGCGTGGCGTGACGTACTTGCTTGTCCTTCATCTCGAAGGTGGTGCGGTAGTAACGGGCCGAGAGGCGCGAATGCACGTCCTCCACGTCCCACGGCATGGCGTAGTCGAGGCCAATCCAGTTGCCGCGCCAGTTGTCGTCGGTCAGCATGCCTGCGCCCCACGACGAGCCATCGGACCAGTCGCTCTGCTCCGTGACGGTCTTCTTTCCCTTTGTCCGCTCGCAGGTTACCTGCACTTTCCAATAGGCGCGCTGGTTGTTCTGGAGCGGCGTGCCCAGATAATCGACCCACAGGCTCTGCGGACTCTCGACGGTGGCATCCCAAAGGTCGCCTTGACCTTGGGCGAGCAGTTCGGGCGAGGAAGCCACGAGGATGTGATAGCTCGTCTGCACGACATCCTGTTCGCCTGCATCGGCCACAATCTGCCAGCCGAGGCGCGGCGTCGTGACGTCGAGTCCAAGAGGCTGGTCCTTGCGTCCTTCCACGCTGAGGTTGGTGACATGGATGGCTGCCTGAGCTTCGAGCGCCAAAGCGGCTATGAGGAGGAGGGAAAGGGAATGTTTCATGATGGTCGGATTAAGAGATAGTCCTGCTTGATAGAAATACCATTTTGCGGGGCAAATATACGAAGAAAAGTTGAGATTACAAAGCGTTTATTATGAATTATTAGTATTTTTATCACGAATTTTCGAATTTGAGAATTTTATTCGGGTAATGATGCAAGGTTTTCCGACGTTTTGCGTTTATTGGACAGAAACGTAAAACATCAACGATTATGAAGAATTTAATTTATAGTATGGCAGCGATGGCTGCATGCAGCATGCTGCTGCTTTCGTGTTCGTTGTCGGACGATGAGATTCCGGGCACAAAGAGAATCGTCAACATGGTGTCGGAAGTGAAACCCATTCAATTGACCGAGGAACAGCGCGTGTTTGCCAACGACAACAACGGCTTCACCTTGAATTTCCTGAAGACGGTGAACGAGACCGACCGCTCGGGTCGAAGTTTCATCTATTCACCGCTCAGCATCACCTACGTGCTTGGCATGGTGAACGATGCTGCGACTGGAAATACCGAGAAGGAACTCGAAGAGACCCTTGGCTTCCACGAGGGCGGCATCCAGGCCGTGAACGACTACTGCAAGAACCTGATCGACAATCTCCCGAAGGCCGATACGGACGTGGAACTGGACATCGCCAATGCCATCTTTGTCAACAAGGACTATACGTTGAAGCCTCAGTTTGAGCAGGACATGCAGTATTACTACGATGCAAAGGCCGAAGCCCTCGACTTTTCATCTTCGAAGACCCTCGAACATATCAACGGTTGGTGCAAAGAAAA
>JAEEGH010029888.1_pt1 | contig 10624 bp, 12 predicted proteins | sample 9134181 | NCBI WGS metagenome assembly JAEEGH01 (sample SAMN16246544, study PRJNA631951) | gut metagenome | biome: gut microbiome; feature: rumen; material: DP-attached | host: Bos | place: Iran: Karaj | collected 2018-10
GTTTTTCCTCGTCATAATATTTCTCAATACCACCGTAACCCATGATACGGTTGTTCCGGCGTGTTTTTTCGATAAAACTGTTCAGTCTCTTTTGAAACTCGTCCGGGCGTTTTCGCGCTGCCTCGATATAAGCGATCCGAATACGTTTATAGGGTTCCGAAAAGTGTTTGTAGTTCTCCCACACGATATCGTCCTGCCGGAGAACGTTCAGGATATCCTCCGGAAACACAAACGGTTTCTCAATGACGGAAAGGACGCTTTCCCGGATCTTCGGATGGATCAGCCCGTGGGCGTCCAGCCAGATCAGTCTCTCGATATTCGGCCGGGAATAAGTGCTTCCTTTTTTTCTGGGGCTGAAGCGCCTGATACAATGCAGCTCATCCAGGCGTCGGTTTGTACTGTCGATCCAGCCGAAACAAAGAGCCTCCTCAACAGCGTCATTATAGGAAAGGCTCTCCTCTCCGGATTTCTTGTCGGGAAAGATGAACCAGATCTCCGACGCTGTTTCAAAATGATCTGTCAGATACTTCCGCCATGCAGTGCGTTCACTCGTGCAAAAAGTGTCCATCCTGAATTGCCTTCTTCAACTTTTTTATAAGATTCTGATACTGTGCTGCTACTGAAAATGTATTGCAGATTGCGTTTGAATTATAGCATAACCATTCATGATGAGCAAACATGTCTTAACTCTTCAATATTTAAATATACGGCATAAAAAGTTAACAGTTTAGAAAGACAGCCTGTATTTACAGCGCAATTGAAAAATGATAAAATAACGACTGGAAGCACAGATACAGAGAGGTGTATATGAGCATTCATATAGAGACGGTTAAAACAGACAGGTTTTCCATGGAATATTTCTGCTTTGGGAAAGGAAAACAGGCACTGGTTATTCTTCCCGGCCTGAGCATTCAGAGCGTGATGGGAGCTGCAGATGCCATAGCAGCCGCCTATCAGTCACTGGAAGACCGGTTCACCATTTATGTGTTTGACCGGCGCAGCAATATCCCTCCTGTTTATTCCGTACGGGATATGGCACAGGACACGGCAGAAGCATTTCAGATTCTCGGGCTGAAAAACGTATGCCTTTTCGGAGCCTCTCAGGGTGGAATGATCGGTCTGGTATTAGCCATCGAACATCCGGAACTGATCCGTAAAATGGTACTGGGCTCCACGTCCGCCCACGTTCAGGAGGCTCAGTACTGTGTGCTTGAAAAATGGGCACAGCTGGCGAGAAGCAAGGATAAAGTCGGCCTGTATCTGGAATTTGGGAAAGAGATCTACCCGCCGAAAGTTTATGAACAATACCGTGAGTCTCTGATTTCTGCTGCTCAGACCGTGACGGATGAGGACCTGGAACGCTTCATCATTCTCGTGGAAGGCACAAAAGAATTCAATGTGGTAAATGAACTGGACAAAATACACTGCCCGGTTCTGGCAGTCGGTGTTTATGAGGACAGCGTCCTTGATTCAGACGCGACGATGGAGATTGCGGAAAAACTGGATTGCCGGACAGATTTCAGGCTGTATATGTACATTGGCTACGGGCACGCTGCCTTTGATACGGCGCCGGATTACCGGGAAAGACTGCTGAACTTCTTTTTATCATAATCATTCATTAAATTTGTATTTTTGCTCAATGGAGGAAAAACTATGAAAAGAAAGCTGTGTTTAATACTGGTTATTATCCTGATGATGGCATTATGTGCGTGCGGTAAGAAAGCGGAGGCACCCGCCGAGCCTGAGATTACCGCTGGTCCGGATGAAAGTGTGGATATGGCCAATCCCTGGCATGATATCACGGAAGCAGAGGCAAAAGAACTCTGCCCCAAATCTTTCATTGCCCCTGAAAATGCCCAGAATGTTCAGTGGCGCGTTCTGGATTCCGCAGCAGATCCTTCCGGCATTCCCGGCGCACTGGTCCAGCTCTCTTTCGATCTGGACGGCAACAGCTTTACAGCAAGGGAACAGATTACAGGTGACCCGGATGCCGATATCTCCGGCATGTATTATGACTGGACACACCAGATGGATGTAACTCTGAGAAACTGGGCAGATATAACGTGCCGGACTTATCGCTGGATCGGCGAAGAAGGATATGCGGATCTCTGCAGCTGGTATGACACAGAATCTGAAACCTCATATTCTGTCAGCGTTACAGCTTCGGATCTGGATGGCTTTGACCTTTGTGCTATAGCGGAAGCTTTGCACGGATAGAAGCATTTCCGTTTCAGTATTCTGAAAGAGCAGCAGAGACGGTACTCTGCTGCTCTTTGAATATTCCGGTATTACGATATATACATTGCTCTAATCTGTCGATTCCGCACTTTGCATGTTGATGATATGCTTGAATTTGCCGCTGTTCGGATCCTGTCTCGGCAGAATCTCCGACAGGGTGATCATTACGTGTTCTATTCCCTGCGACGACAGATAGTTTTCAAGGCTCATCTTTGCACTTACAAATGCCGCTGTTCGGTCTGTTCCTTCTTTTTCCTCCAGACGCATTTCCACTCTGTTCCCTGTATATACCAGTACCTGAAAGCGGCGGAGTTCGTGCACTTCCTTCAGGACAGCATAGACAGAAAGAGGTGCAATCCGTATCTTTTTTCCGTCTTCCGTAAATGTCGTAACATCGTCGGTCCGTCCTTCCAGTTCCAGCCAGGGAGATGGATTGCCGCAAGGGCAGGGCTCATGATGCATAATGACCCGGTCGGTCACCTCGTAACGGATGAACGGCTGGGTATAATTATATAGGTTGGTGAGATAAATCCTGTCGGACAGAACGCCGTCCGGCACAGGTTTTCCCTCGGAGTCAACAGGCTCTACGATCAGCCAGTCATCATTGATATGAAAATGCCGGCATCGGCATTCGCAGGCTACCGTTCCACCCTCCGTACAGGAATATGAAGTCTGTACATAGCAGCGGAAGGTATCCGCCAGCTTCTCCCGGAGGGTGTCGGACAGATATTCTCCACCGGTCATAATGAGCACCGGCGAGATTTCCAGCCGCCCAGCATCAGCTTCGTCGACCAGAAGCTCCAGATTTGAAGGATAGCCTCCCAGCATGGCAGGCTGAAACTCATTGAGCTGCCTGACAATCTCAGGTACAGAGTACAGGGCGCTGGATACTGCCAGCTGTCTCCTTTTCCACGGCATACTTCTGAGCCTGGAGCGGATACTGGTATTGCCGAGATAGAACCCGTCGTCTGCAAAGACGCCGATACTTTTTCCTCCCCTTCTGATGAATGCAGCCAGATCCTCCCGCCTGGCAAAACTACGGCGCGCGCTGATACCTCCCATGATATTGTTTGTCGTCCTGTCACAGGCTGCTGCAAGCGGTACTCCTGTGGAACCGGAAGTGGTGAAAATAAGATATTTCCCGTTTAGCCTGGCACCAATATTGTGCTTGTCTTCCATGAACCGGTTAACCTGCTCCAGCGTCAGGTTCCGGTCACAGACCCAGTTATTCCACTCTGCCATCAGAGTCTTTTTATCTGTCGGCGGCAGATCTGTCAGTTTGAAGTCCCTCGGAACATTACAATAAAGCTGATGATAAAAAGGGCTGTTTTTTTCTGCATACCTGACCAACTCTTTCAGCCGCTGTATGCGGAGTACCTCCCTTTCCTCCGTGTTCATCTTCTCATATTTTCCGCAGAGCCACATGGCTTTCAAAAGCCCGATCTTTTTCACTTTTGCTCCTTTTGACATATGCCATACAGCATCAGATCCAGATATTTTTTCATTTCTTCCCGTATTTTTTCACTGTTTTCGAAGAACAGCTCCGGTGTCTGCTGGTATTCGAGCAGATATTTATGCAGGACAGCGTTGATATAAAGCTGCAGCCCGTCGGCTGTCAGCTTTTCCATTCCTGCGTCTGTGAGTTTCAGGCTTGTCAGAGCCCTTTTCAGCGTCTGCGATGACTCTGCATGGACGCTGACCATATACTGACGCATCAGTTCCGCTTTCTGGTCAGCGATCTCCGCAGAAGGGTCGCGTGATGCCATATTGACCATGCGCATCTCTTCCATATGCTGCCGGCAAACAGAAAGCTTCCTGGTCATGGTCCCGAACAGGATTCCGTAGAAATCATCTTTCCGGTCTTCGTCCGTCTTTTCCGTATTTGCAGTCAGGCATTCCAGTGCGCGGGCAAGGCAATACAGGTAATACTCCCTTTTGGATCCGAAGTAGTGGAAAAGTATACCCTTGGAAATTCCGCATTTTCTGGTAATCTCGTCTGTACTGGAATCTTTGTATGCTTTCCGGGAAAACTCTTCAATCCCCGTAGATATGATCAGTTCTTTTCTGTCTGCCGGCAGCCTTTCAAAAGTTTCAAGTGACATGATTTTACCTCTGTATATTCCGCATGGTTGACTCGTCAGTCAATCTATATATTTATATAATAACAAATGTTGACCATCCAGTCAACACCTATCATTTACAAACAGCAGCTTTTTTCACGGTCAGAAAAGCTGCCTTTAAAAAATAAGCAACAGAGAGTTGCTTGCTTTTGGAATCTCCTCACAGTATAATCGCATATAAGGAGGTGTTGGTATGAACACAAAAGAAGTATTGTATACTCTCAGAACTAAAAACGGATTGTCACAGGATGAGCTGGCTGAAAAGGTTTTCGTAACACGGCAGGCAGTTTCACGCTGGGAAAACGGTGAGACAGTACCGAACACTGAAACATTAAAACTGTTGTCAAAATTATACAATGTATCAATCAACACTTTGCTCGGCTCGCCACATCAGCTCGTCTGCCAGTGCTGCGGAATGCCGCTCGAAGACGCAATTCTCGGGAAGAACCGGGACGGCTCGCTCAATGAGGACTATTGTCAGTGGTGTTATGCTGACGGCACATACACATACAGCAATATGGATAATCTGATTGAAATCTGTGTGCCTCAAATGGTAAAGGAAGGCTTTTCAGAAGATCAGGCGCGCACTTATCTGAAGCAGACCCTGCCCCAGCTGGATTACTGGAAGCGTTACGAAGAACTCAGTGACAACGGGCAATTTGAGGAATTCAAGAAACAGCTGATCAAGGAAATCAATGATCTTCATATTGAAGGTTTGCCCGAAGTGAAAACGCTGAATGCTTTAGTCGGGAGCTACGTTAATCTTGCGTACAGGCTTCCGAACGGGGCAACCGTACAGTTTCTGGATGATCAGACAACCTACCTTGGCAACCAGCTGGAATCTGAGCTGGGCGGAGATCGCTGTTTCGGAGTCCTGGCCAATATGGAGTTTATCCTGGTATGTACTTACGAAGCAGAAGGAGCAAATCCGGAACTTGTACTTTACAAAAAACGCTAACTGCCGGAGAAGGCTTTTGTATCGGCGAAATCTCATGCTTCAGTTCCTATGAACCTGAGAAGAATAAGGGAGGGCTAAAATGCAGGAATATGATCTGGATACTCTGATGTTTTTTGACAGACATCAGGAGGCTCTGGGCTTATACGAGGCCTTTGAATACCTTCTCTATGATACCTTTTCAAACGTAAACAAACACGTTCAGAAAACACAGATTACTTTTTTCAACCGGCATGTATTTGCCTGCGTGTCCTTCGCCAGAGTGAAACGGAAAGCAGACTTACCGGAAGGATATATCGTCTTAACACTGGGGCTGCCGGAACCGCTTGATTCGCCTCGTGTTGCCGTTAAGACAGAGCCTTATCCCGGCAGATGGACACATCATTTTGTAGTCAGCAGAGAAGAAGAGCTGGACGAAGAACTGCTTTCGTGGGTGCGGCAGGCATATGATTTTGCAGACAGAAAGTGAGGTGCAGTCATGACTATTCCGGAATACATTCTCGAACAGGATGAAGCTGTTCAGCCGCGGTTGATTGCAATATACGACACCATTCGCAAGGCCATCCCTGATGCCGAAGAACGCCTTTCGTGGGGTATGCCGACCTTTTGGAAAGGCCGGAACATCATTCACTTTGCTACAGCAAAAAGGCATATAGGCCTGTATCCGGGGCCGGAGGCAGTAGAAGCCTTTGCGAACCGGCTGAAAGATTACAAAACCAGTAAAGGCGCAATCCAGCTGCCCAACAATAAAGATCTTCCCCGGGAATTGATTGCTGAAATTGCACGCTGGAGCTATGATAATAACAGCAAATAAAAGCTGAATGACAAGCCAAATAACAGAAAACACTGTCATCGACGGCACATTCAGGAGCAGAAAAGAACAAGTTAACAAAATATGCAATGATTGTTCACATACTTTTAGCACTCTCGGCTTGACAGTGCTAAAAACAGTGATATAATGATAATCGAACAAAGGAACAGAGATCGAATGGATGACCTCCATCCCCTTGCTCAGGTAACAAACAAAGCAATTATAAAAGGAGGCATGACTTATGTTACCGAGTATTTTTGGAGAGAGTTTATTTGATGACTGGATGGGTTTCCCGTTCAGAAGCTTTGAATCTGATGTGGATCACAAGCTGTATGGCAAGCACGCAGCCCATGTGATGAAAACAGATCTCAAGGAACATGATGACGGCTATGAGCTGAAGATGGATCTGCCTGGTTTCAAGAAAGATCAGATCAGCCTGCAGCTTCAGCATGGTTATCTGACGATCACTGCCGCCAAGGGCCTTGAAGAAGAAGGTAAGGATAAGAAAGGTAAAATCGTTCATCAGGAACGCTATACCGGCTCCATGACCAGAAGCTTTTACATCGGTGAAAATATCACGGAAGAAGATGTCAAGGCAAAGTTTGAAGACGGGGTTCTGACGCTGGATTTCCCGAAGGAGAAACCTGCAGCTCTTCCGGAGAGCAAGACAATTCAGATCGAAGGATAAAAATGCAACACAGCGCCCTGCTGATAACAGGGCGCTTTCTGTTATAGAAAAGGAGTTGTTTAAAATGAAAGAGAATTTGATTCTGGCTAATTATAAAGTGGAAAGTGAAGCATATCAGGCACTCTCTGAACTGAAACGTGAGACAACGAATGCAAATTATACGATTTCTCAGGCTGTGATCGTTAAAAAGGAAAACGGTAAACTCAATACGATGGACGGTTTTGTCAACGGATCCGCAGCCGGCGACGATTCCCTGACAGGCAGCCTGATCGGAAGTCTGATCGGAATTCTGGGCGGGCCGCTCGGAATACTGCTGGGAGGCAGCATGGGTATGCTGATCGGTGGTGCGGTTGACGCCGGCGACATGGCAGACAATGCGTCTTTGCTGGAGAAAGCCGGTGACAGTATTCTTGACGGCGAGACGGCCATCATCCTGCTTGCCCAGGAAGAGTATGAAACAGCGCTTACAGCGAAGCTGAACAACTTTGAAGTGACTATAACCAGGTTTGACGCTGCGGAGGTCGCAGCGGAGGTCGAGCACGCGCGCGAAGTGGAAAAACAGATGGCCAAAGAGGCCCGGGAAAAGATGCGGGAAGAGCGCTCCGAGGCTTTCAAGGAATCTGTTGCGAAGAAGAGTGAAGAGCTGAAAAACTGGTTTTCTCATCTGGGTAAAGGCGAATAAACCATAGCAGAGTTTTTCTCGGAAGGGAGATGTTTGTGATGACAGCAAGAAAAACCCTGTTTGTGATTCTTGGAATACTGATGATCCTTGCTGGCATTACCTGCTTTTTCACGCCGGTAGAAACATCATCAGTCATTCCGTTCATTTTTGGGCTTGCCATGGTGATTGACGGAATCGGGCGTATTATTGCATGGTTCAGTATCCGTGAATATGCTCCGCGAAGCGGCTGGGTCCTTGCGAGTTCGATTATTTCCCTGGTCTTTGGACTGATACTGACTACTTCGCCGATGCTCCAAATGTCTGTCGGTGTATTTGTTGTTCTACTGACAGGTTGGTGGATCCTGGCTCTGGGTATTATTCGTATCGTCCACGCATTTCACTTGCTCAAGCTCAAGAGAGAATCCGACGGGTTTGGCTTCGGTGAAAAGCTCGGCTCCAACTGGTGGATCGCGCTGATCCTCGGCGCTCTGCTGACCATCTTCGGCATCATCGTTATCCTCAACCCCATGCTGGGGCTTGGCGTGATCGGTGTGCTGGTCGGCTGCAGCGTTATCACGGCGGGCATCAACCTGATTTACCTGGGCTGCAGCCCCTGGATCCTGTAACCGTCCGAAGAAAAACGAAGCGTGCGAAAGAAGTCTGAAATGTCTTTATTGAGAAAGCTCGACACCCGATTCGGTGACAGTACCCTTTGGCAGTTTATAAAGTTTAACCTGGTATCCTTTAGTATCTCGCTGCTGCAGCTTGCCCTCGCCAATCTGCTGCCGCTGATTTTTGACGGCGTAACAGCCAAACTGCCCCCGATTCTGCGTCCGGTTTTTCGGCCGGACACACTGTTTGAGGGGCCCTCCCCCTATGTGGTTGACGGAGTTGTGACCTGGGGATATGTGCTCCCGTTCTTCCTGTCCAATTTCATCGCCAATATCTACGGCTATTTCGTGAATATGAAGACTACGTTCCGCGGCAAAGGAAGCCGGGGAGGTCTCGTCGCCTATCTGCTGATCCTGGCAGTATTGATCCTCTTCTCCACTTGGCTGCAGGGATGGATCACCGCCAGATTGTCTGCAACGACCTTCGCGGCGCTGGCCAGAACCCTTGCCGCCATGGCCGCAGGGCTTGTGCAGGTAGCGGTGTTGTTCCCGCTGGAAAAATACGTGTTGTTCAAGAAGGAATAAAGAATGGAAAAGGTCAGTGTCATCGTTCCCGTATACAACGGGGAAAACTCCATAAAGCGCTGCGCGGACAGCATACTCAATCAGGACTACCCGGACCTGGAGCTGCTCCTGGTAGACGACGGCAGCCGGGATCGCTCCTGGGAAATCATGCAGGCGATTGCCGCCGCGGATCACAGAGTAAAGGCGATTCATCAGGAAAACGGGGGTGTATCCTCCGCGCGCAACCGGGCCCTTGCCGAGGCGAGCGGAACATATGTGCAGTTCGCGGATGCGGATGACTGGCTGCCGATGGATGCCACAAAGCTGCTGGTGCGGGAGATGGAAGCACAGTCAGCAGACCTCGCAGTCGGTGACTTTTATCGCGTTGTAGATGGGAATGTGTCTGAAAAAGGGGCTATCGAGACAAGCGGGGTCCTTTCGCTCCAACAGTATGCCGATGAGATGATGCTGTCGCCGGCAGACCTGTACTATGGTGTCCTGTGGAACAAGCTGTACCGAAGGGACATCATAGAGCATTACGACATACGCATGGACGAAAATATCAGCTACAGCGAGGATATGATCTTCAATCTGGAGTATCTCCGGCATGTCGACGCCGTGGCCGTACTCAAAACGCCGGTTTATTATTACGAGTTCACCAGAGGCTCCCTTGTCGACCGGAATACGAATCTGGCGGCTACGGTACGGATGAAGAAAAGCGTGATCGGCTATTACGACGAGTTCTTCAGGGAAACCTTCGATCCGCTCGAGTACCAGGAGCGTTTGCCGGTCATATACAGCTATCTGTTCGCGGTCAGCAGAGACAGTCTGGCTCTGCCGTTCCTGCCCGGAACGAAAAAGCTCTCGGCCGAGGCGGAGGACGCTCTGATCCGGGACCTCCGCGACAGCGGCCCGGAGACAGCCCTCCTCGAGATCCGCCTTCTGGAGCGCTATCTTGACTCGATCTCAAAAAAGCATGGGATCGGGCAGGATGAGGCGAAGGTCCTGTATCTTCTCCGAAAACTGGGCCGCCCCTGCCGGCCGGGAGAGCTTGCGGGGTTTCCCGGCCTGACGAGAAGCGCCGTGACGCTCGCCCTCGCGCGGCTGGTGATGCGCGGATTTGCCGTTCGGGACAACTCCGGAGGCGCGGCCCGATACGGTTTTGACTGCGCCCGGCTGGAGGAGGATCTCAGCCGGCTGGAGAGGGACTTCGATGCCGTGCGCTTTGAGGGCCTGACGGAAGAGGAGATCGCGGAGTGCCGGCGCTGCTCCGACGCAGTCGCGGCCAACATCCGCAGACATCTGCTGGCTGAGGTCACGGCCGAAGAGGACCGCTCCGACGCCAATAAACGGACATAACAGGATGTAAAACGAAGGACGGTGAGTTCTCCCGGAACTCACCGTCCTTCGTTTTTTACTGTACCGCAGACCGCGTCCGCGGAGCCCCGGTCACGCCGGCGGCTCACGCCCAGGGGTTTTCCGTGGGATAGGGAAGGTTCTTCGGGCGGTTGTATGAGATGTCTCCGACGCCGAGGAAGCGGAAAACCTCAAAAAGCGCTTTGCCGTAGTGGCCGAAAGCCACGGCGCCATGGTGCGGGAAGCGTTTCTCTATCAGCACATGGCGGTAGAAGCGGCCCATTTCGCGGATGGCGAACACGCCGATGCCTCCGAAGCTGCCGGTGGCTACGGGCAGGACCTCGCCCTCGGCGATGTAGGAGCGCAGATTGCCCTCGCTGTCGCACTGGAGGCGGTAGAAGGTGATGTCGCCGGGAGCGATGTCGCCTTCCAGCGTACCGCGGGTGAAATCCGGTTCGCTTCCTTCCGGCTCGAGCAGACGGTGCTGGATCAGCTGATATTTCACGGCGCGCTCGGCGCACATTTTGCAGCTGGGCGTGTTGCCGCAGTGGAAGCCCATAAAGGTGTCGGTGAGGGAATAGTCGTATTTTCCTTTGATGCTCTGCTCCCCCATGGAAGCG
>JAEEGH010029891.1_pt1 | contig 10623 bp, 4 predicted proteins | sample 9134181 | NCBI WGS metagenome assembly JAEEGH01 (sample SAMN16246544, study PRJNA631951) | gut metagenome | biome: gut microbiome; feature: rumen; material: DP-attached | host: Bos | place: Iran: Karaj | collected 2018-10
AATTTGAACCACCATCTGTATAGTTCGTGAAGTAGGAAACAAATGTCTCACCGGCTTCCACCTTGACGGCATCAGAGTGAGCACTCCAGAAGGCACCTGAGTTGTCAGTAGCACCAACAGACTTATACATCTTGTCTACCACCTGGAAGTCTGCACGTGCTATTAATGGCGTGGTGCAATTCTCACCCAGATAGGTCTTGTTGTAAACTGCAATCAGAGTCTTGGCGCCTTGCGAGTTCATGTCGGGAATAGCCTCAATCTGCAATTCATCAGCATTGACAGTCTTGGTAAGCTCATTCTTGAACTTCACAGTAGCTGAGATATTTTGGAAAGCCTCTTCCATTGTAGTACCCAACAATACCTTCTTGGGAACACCATTTAACTCGATAGATACAGGCTCGCTGTCGTCGATCTTAACAGGCTCGCCAAATACGACATGGCTATTGTCAACCGTGAAAGAGAAATAGAGGTCGTCAGCATTAACAGGAATGCCCAGATAACTTTGTTTGTAGGTCTTGCCATCAGAACCGTTCATCACAATCTCTACATCAACCGTACCATCACCTTTGTTGTTGATGGTTGCCACACACTGAGCCAGATTCATCGCCTTAAGCCATGTAGCCCAGTCTCGTTCACTGCTCTCCATCTTCTTAACACACCAGTTGTCACTATCGGCACCATCAGTGTATTGAGAGTTCCAACACCAGTTGTCTGAACGAAGAATGCCATACTCATAGTAACCTTCTTCGCCGCTGGCGATACCATTGCGCAGAATAATAACGAAATTGTTCCAGTTACTGGCACCACCATAATTGGTAAACTTAATCTGATAGGTCTCACCTGGTTCTGCCTTCACATCATCGGTGAATACCGACCACCATGCTGTAGTATTGTCTACAGCACCGAGAGTGGCAGGGTTGGGAATAACATCAATATATGATGGACCCTCGCTATTATTTGCGATAGAGTCGATTTTGCCTTGCAGCCAGCCAGGGGCATTTACATTGTAAAGGTCGCCACCTTCGCAAGCCGTCAGTGCAAACAGACCAAGGACTGCTGCACAGAAGGTCGTAGCTAATTTATTGAGATGTCTCATAATCTTCTAGTTTTTTACTATTTATCTGTTTTCTATTTCACCTTGCTCTTATAGATTCTTTACAGGATGTATAGGCCATCCCTTTTCCTTATGGTTGGCAGTATTGTCGGTGTTGTTGTTTGCCGAATTACCACTGAGGTTGGGATTAGCATTAAGCAGACCCTGATAGACGGGTAGGAACTCATGACCAGGCACATAGGCATCGTAAGAGCTCTTCAACTCGGGATCGATACCCACCTGTGAATAGCTGACAGACTCTTTGATGTCACCGGTGGCGGTTACGTTTCCTTCGGCATCTTTCATCAGATAATTATGTCGGCGGAATGTTCCATGCTCCTTCAGCTGCTGCAGACGATCTGCACTATAATAGAATCCCCAACGGATAAGGTCGAAACCACGCCCGAACTCACAACCAAACTCTTTCGGACGCTCTACATTAGCAATCTGCTCAAACAGTTTGTCGGAATCACCAGCAAAGTCAGAGAGCTGCAACTTCTTCAACTTAGCACGAGTACGAACCTCGTTAATCCAGTCAATGGCTTGCTGGGTGGGTCCATTGATTTCGTTCTCACACTCAGCTGCACGCAACAAAACGTCAGAGTAGCGCATCATACGCAGATTTATGCCACAACGCAAACCTGTAATAACGGTAGAATAGAGATTCGTACGCATATTGGTATTCTTGGCAATAGGCAGGCCACCGTTATTGTTATTGGTCTGTACAGGCACATCAGCCGACATGGGCTTTGTGTAACAGACATTACCGTTCTCAAAGCCGTTCCAGTCGTCTTCGTAAGTGCCGATTGTCCAGTAAAGACGGGGGTCAAGTTTGCCGTCGGTTGTCTTTTCTTCCTTAAATAGGTTATAAAGCCAAGGGGAAGCAGAAAGGTCTGCCCAACCACCAAAGTCTCCAGGACAACAATTACTCTCGATAGCATGTGCCTGAGTAGCACTTGAACTGGTATTCACAGGCGTCCATTCCTGTTCGGTACCTTGTGTACCATAGTCAAGGAACTGTACTTCGAACAAACTCTCGTCGTTGTTCTCATAAGCTGATCCTTCACGGAAGTTATCACCATAGTTTGACATCAGCTTATAGGTTCCATACTCCTTGTTGATGATACCCTTCAGCACGGTCAGGGCTTTTTCCAGATTCTCCTTGCTCGGACGCATCATCAATGTACGGGCATAGTAACCTGCAGCAGCACCTTGTGTGGCACGTCCCTTCGCCCATTCGCCACCCTCATCACGCTTAGGCAACAGAGTCATGGCCTCGCTGAGATCATTCTCTGCCTGACCTAACAGTTCATCATAGGAACTGCTTGATGCATAGAGGCCTTCAAGTGTGCCATACGAGGCGTAATCGGTAATCACAGGGGAGTTCTGATAATAACCTGCCAGATTGTAGTAACTCAGACCACGGATAAACAAAGCCTGACCTTTGATACGACGCATCTGTTCACCAAGCGCATTATTGTCATCGCCTGTACGTGAAAGGATAAAGTTACAAACGTTGATGGTATAATACCACTCACGCCATACCCACTGGGTCATCTCTTCAGTGGCGGGGGCGTTCAGGTCATCAAACGGAAGATACCATACCTGCGACGAATTCCATACTTCATCGCCACGGCACATATCGTAGCCATAACCTACACGAGCGTATGACCCTTCCATACGAATGTGGTTGTAAGCCGCAATAACACTCTCTTCAAGCTGATCGACCGAATCACCAAAACCTGCAGTAGTTTGCTGGTTAGGATTGGTCAGTTCTAACTTATCTTCGCACGATGTCATTGTGCCAAGACACAGAAAAAGGGCTAATGATATTTTATATAGTTTCATAATAATTGACCTCCTATTGATTTAGAATGTGAAATTAACACCACACATGAAGCTGCGGGCACTGGGATAAGAGCAGAAGTTGTAACCTGGAGTGAATGTGCCAGGCGCAAAATCTACGTTGTAGCCTTTGTAACCTGTGAAGGTATAGAGATTCTGTGCCGACACATAAATACGGGCACCACTGATATAACCATGGAATAGCTTGTCTGGGATGTTGTAACCTAACTCCACATTGGCAATTTTCCAGTAAGCTGCATTCTGAATCTTACGGTCACTGAACAGGTCATTCCAACCCAATGTGGCACCTGGATGATTGATATAGGTACGGGGAACATCAGAAATATAGGTCGTTTTATCCTCTGACCAACGGTTAGCATCGCAAATGTCTACAGACTTGTTACCATAACCATAACAATTGTTCAGCACATTATAAATATGGTCTGACACATGATAGCCCAGTGCACCATAGGTAGAAATACTAAAGTCGAAATGCTTGTACTCAAGATGAGCACTCAAACCGAAATTCAACTTAGGCAGACCGCTGCCCAAAACCGTCTGGTCGGCATTCGTAATTTGACCGTCACCATTGATATCCTCATAGTAGCAGTCACCCACCTGTGCGCCAGGCTGATAGGCTGCGGCCTTGTGCTCGGCAGCATATGCATTCAGTTCGTCAAGCTGTGCCTGAGTGCGGATGATGCCCTTGTAATTCCAACCATAGAACTGACCGATTTCCTCACCGACTTGAGTAATGTATGCACCATCAATTTGGGTGTCCTTGCCCGTACTCAGGGCTGTAACCTTATTGCGGACAGTACTTACATTAGCACTAATCTGGTGCTTCAAGGCATGGTCATTGTTGCGATAGGTCAGCGAGAATTCAAAACCGCTATTCTCCATCGAAGCGGCATTCATGGTCACGGCCGTATTGGCAACACCGGCATTTGCAGGAACGGATACGGAATAAAGCAGGTCGGTAGACTTGTTCTTGAACCACTCAGCAGAGAATTCAATACGGTTGTTAAACATAGCCAGGTCGAGACCGATATTGGTAGATGTCTTCTTCTCCCATGCCAGTTTTTCATTGACATAAGTGGAAATGGCAGAACCGCTCACCTCCTGGTTACCGAAACTGTATTTCATATTATTACGGGCCATCGTAGCCATATAGACATATTCACCGATATTCTCATTACCGAGTTCACCATAACTGGCACGAAGCTTGAACATGCTGAACAAATCACGACTGAAGGGGAAGAAACTTTCCTTATCAAAACGCCAACCTAATGAGACAGAGGGGAATGTACCCCAACGGATATCCTTAGTCAGACGCGAAGAACCATCACGACGAATGACGGCCGACAACAGGTATTTGCCGGCATAGTCGTAGTTCAGACGGCCGATGTATGAACTCATGGCATGCTTGAATTCAGAAGAATTAGCATCACGGTCATCAGCATTTTGTAACTGAAGGAAATAAGGCATTGACAAGTTGAGACCCCATGCAGCAAGATTATTAGTGTTCTCTTCTTCGTAAGTAATACCTACCAAAGCATTGATATGGTGCTCACCAATGGTTCCTTCATAATTTAGCGTGTTCTCAGAAAGAAAATCACTGTAGTGGTGGTTGGCTTTGTCTAAGCGCTCATCTTCCTTCGACAAATAAACATTATTACTCTGCATCCAAGCTGATGTCCAAGTCTTATCGGTTACATGTGTCGTGCTATACGACAAATTCAACTTGTAAGTCAACTTGTGGTTCTTGTTTTCCATACCGAATAGCTTCAACAACTCAACCTCAGCCGAACCCGTTGCCACCAGTCGGTCTACCAAAGAGTTACGCGTTAACATCTGGTTGAAGAGGAGCGGGTTTCTGGAACGGATGTCACCATGAATTTCATCATAGTAAGTACCATAGCCATAGGAGTCATATTGGTAGTCCTTGGCTGCACCGACTTTGTCATCGAGTACCCATGTCGACTCGTCATAAGCCTTGATAGTAGGCTGCATAGCCAACGTGTTCTCAAGCATTGTAGTGTTTGAACCCCACAGACCTGCCACATATTCGCCATCGGTATTGGCTCGTGCCATACCATCCTGGTTAGAATGTGAATAAACTAATGAAGTACGGAATTTAATGAACTTTGTATCCATTGTGTTATTCACACGGGCAGTAAAACGCTGGTAATTAGGACCTGCACCCTCTAAAGTGCCTTTTTGCTGGAAGTAGTCAAGTCCTATATTATAGGTATTGTTAGCACCACCACCACTCAGATTGATGTTGTGATTCTGGCGCGTACCAGTCTTAAACACCTCTTTGAACCAGTCGGTATCTGTATTGTCCATGAAATGATACTGGCCATCAGCACCAATGCTATAACCACCAGGGGCGGCAATACCACTATTCGCACAGGCCATTCCCAAATACTGACTGTACTGGTCGGAATTCATCACGTCATAGACACCACCGTCAATCTTATCCCAACCAAAATAGCCTTTATAGCTAACTTTCAGAGGCTGGTCTTTCTGACCACTCTTTGTAGTGATAATGATCACACCATTCGCGGCACGTGAACCATAGATAGCTGCGGCAGAAGCATCCTTCAAAACCTGAATGGTTTCAATATCGTTTGGAGAGAAATCACGGATAGTAGTACCCATAGGCACACCATCAATCACATAAAGTGGAGCTGTACTTCCAAATGTACCCAAACCTCGGATACGTACCGAAGGATCAGCACCCGGCTGACCGTCTGTGGTGATTTGAACACCGGCGACTTTACCTTCAAGCATTGAAGAAATGTTGGAATGGGACACGCGTTTCAGTTCATCAGCATTGACAACTGCAACAGAACCCGTCAGGTCGGCCTTCTTTTGGGTACCATAACCTACGACCACCACCTGCTCGAGCACTTGGGAGTCGCTTTCCAACTGGATCTGGCCGAGAGCGGCGCGACCGCGAACGGCAATCTCACGATCCTTATAACCAATGTAACTTACCACGATTGTGGCATTAGCAGGAACACTCAACTCAAAGTTACCATCATAGTCGGTAATAGCACCTGATTGAGCATCCTTCACCTTAACAGTGGCACCGATAAGCGGTTCACCGTCCTGGTCAACAACCTGACCGCTGACCTTGATGGTCTGCTGGGTCACTGACGCCATCACCGGAGTCGGGCTGACGGAAAGTCCACCTAACATCCCCAACGACAGCATCAAAGAGAATAATGCTTGTTTTCTCATCGTTTATTATTTAGAATTAGTTATTAATGAAAATCTGCCGCAAAAGTAGTTAATTCTACATCCTGCTTGGTGGACAAAACGTTTTATTAGGTGGACAAAACGAAATTTGTTCCACCTAGCACAAAATTACCACCTCTTGAGATAAATCAATGATGCAAATCAATCACCGTTATAGGCACTCGGACTCTTACCGTACAGTTTCGTAAAACAACGGGTGAAGTATTTCGGGTCGTTGAAACCAACGGCATAGGCAATCTCGGTGATATTGCGGTTGCCGGTTTTCGAAGAGAGCAATTCCCGCGCCATGTTCAGACGGTAGTTACGGATAAACTGACCGGCAGGCAGTCCTGCCTCTGCATTGAGATGCTTGCTGACCACACTGCGACTCATGCCCAAGGCATCACAGAATTCCTGCACGCCGAAGTCGGAATCCATATAGTGCTGCTCCATAATCTCCATCACACGCTCCATAAACGGACGGGTGTTCTTCAACACTTCTTCCTGGTCGGCCTCCACACTCTTCGACACACTCTGACGGTAGCGTTCCTGATTGTCGAGGATATTGCTGATACGCTGCTGCAACTGCTTAGGATCCTTTGACTCTTCCAATACCTTACGGATTGGACTCAACAACTGCTCGGCTTCACGACGTTTCAACTCAGCCGCCCACCTATTATATATATAGATAACTAGCGCCACGAACAACAATGCCAACAACAAACGGAACCACCAACTATTCCAGAAATGTGGCTTCACCACAATTTCTATCGAGATGGTCTCTGCCTCCACCGTCGACAAGGCGGATTCATATTTTACCTCAAAGGTGTAATCGCCTACGGGCAGAGCACTGTATCTCACAGAGTGCTGACCTGACTTCAGAAGGGTCCACTCACTGTCAAAGCCTTTCATCCGGTAACTGAAAATACCCTGGGTCTCATAGCCGTAGTTCAAGGCCGAGAAGTCAATAGAGAACGAACGGTTACCCTCACTAAGCCGGATGACCTTGGCAATCGAGATGTCTGCATCAAGATAGTCACTGCCGGCCATGATGTCCTGATTGTCTACCATCAGACGGGTAAAGACAAGATGACCTTGACGGGCGGCCTCGGGATTCTCACCCGTCACCTCTATCACACCGGCCTCACTGCCCAGATAGATGGCTCCTGAAGGGGCTATCACAGCGGAGTTCCAATAAAACTGCGAACTGACAAGACCGTCAGCCTCCGTATAATTGGTAAAAGTAGCCGAATGGGGATCATAGACCGACAATCCGTTCTGGGTCGTTATCCATAACCGGCCGTTCCGATCTTCCACAATACCCTTCACGGCATTGTTCACAAGTCCGTCCTCCTGCGTCAGCACCTCAAATGTCTCCTGACTACTTCTCTCCTTCTCTCCTTCTCTCCTTCTATACAACCCATAGCCGTTGCTGCCCAACCAAAAGGTACCATCCTTAGCCAGACAGAAAGAGGAAATCTTATCATAGATGCGCGACTCCGGAATATCCAACCGATATCTCAGGCCACGGAAAGAGAACTTCCCGATTTTCCGCGACTTCAGGTCGATGACACAAACGCCTTGCATACATCCTATCCACAGCTTACCGTCGTTGTCGATAATCGAACCGATACAACCACGGATTAACTGACATTCATCGAAAGGTTCCTGCAGTTGCTTGGTCTGGAGGTCGTAGAGGAATACACCGTCATTGCTACCGATCCACAAGGCATCATTAATAGCATCGTATGCCAAAGCACCGATATAGTTGGTCAGACGGGCGGCCTCAACGGGCATCTCTACCTTATAGACGGTTTGCGAGGCAAGGTCTACAACATTCAGTCCACCACCCCACGTACCGGTCCATAAACGGCCTTTCCCGTCGGCAACCAAGGCTGAGACACTATTGTGCGACAGGGCGGAATTCTCCTTCGTAAAATGCCTAAAACCCTTCTCTCCTTCCATCCTATTCAACCCTCCTTCCACGGTACCGACCCAAAGCGTACCATCCGGTTCCACATACATGGCATTCACGGGATTAGGAGAGAGGGATGCCGACGAGGCTGTATGAACATAGTTCTGCAACAACAACTGACGGGGCACCAACTTGGCAATACCACCGGACTCCGTACCGACCCATATCAGACCTTTGTCCACCAGAAGACAATGCACGAAATCACTCTTCAAAGGCGGGTTGCTGGCGGTATTCCAGACAGAAAAACCATCGGTGGCATCATCATACACATTGACACCCGACAGGGAACCGACAAGCAACCGGTTGTCTGAGGTCAGGGCCAGACTGGAAAGGAAGTCATGGGACAGTCTGTAGACCGTCATCTGCTGCTGATAGGGATCATATCTGAACAAACCGTGGTTCGTGGTAATCCAGATATAATTATCACGCTTCATCATGTCCGTGATATACAGGCCATTTAAAACCCGGAACTGCGGCGAGATCTCCTCACGCACGAGTTTGCCGTTTTTCTCTACCAAACGGAAAAGACCACCATCAACACCAATCCAAGGCCGACCGTTACCTTCCACGTCACGGATACTGACATCCGGCGTATTCCCATGATAGGCATAGGAACAGATTTTGGCCACATGACCTTTTTCGTCGAAGGCCAGCATATTGACCGTTGAATAGGTTACCAGCCACAGACGACCCATCGCGTCACAATAGGTCTTGGTACTCGACTCCGACAACAACTGCTGAAGATGCTTGTCTAAGGTCTCAGGGAAAACACCCGACATCGTTCGCAGGTCAATGATGTTCGTCCCTTCGTCAAAGGCCACCCAAAGCCGCTTGAAACGGTCTTCAGCAATGCTCTTGCAGGAATTGCTCTTCAACCACATCACAGGCGACATCATACCATAGCCGTCATAACGCACCAGACCGCCACCATAGGTTCCTACCCACAGAAAACCACTGGAGTCCACGAAGATAGAACTGACATTATTATGGGGCAGACCGTTCTTCAAGTCAAGATACGACACATTGTAACGCTCTGTCAACATCGTTGCTGATGTACCGACACTAAACAGCAGCAACAATAAACATAACACGATATGACGACATCCACGACTCATAGACAGTACACTATTGGCCTTTCTCCTTCAAATACTTGGCAAAAATCCTGGCCGCACTCTCTACCTTGGCAGCACAGGGACGGGTTTTATAGTATTCCGCCGTACGGGCAGAGGCCACATAACTGTTCGGGGCCTTCTCGTAACCTTCAATACCCAAGATCTCGGCACAGATCAGACTGCCGTTCTCGGCCTTCGACTGTGCCAGAAGGTCCTGAACGACCTTGTAACAGGCGGACTTGCCCTCACGGTCGCTACCTTCCGTCTGACCGCAGTCCAGACCGACGAGCATCACAATACCCGACACGGCACCGCACATCATACGCAAACGACCGACACCACCGCCAAAACCGGCTGCAATACGCTTCGCCATCACCTCGTCCAAACCATAGAGATCGGCAAAAGCAGCTACCACACTCTGACAACAACCATAGCCGGCCATGAAATTATCAACGGCTCGCTGTACCCTCATTTCTAACTCCAAATCTGACATAGTTTGCTCTTTTTAGGTTACAAAATTACAAAAAGAAAACACAAACACACCTTTATCCGCATTTTTTTGATGTTAATAATTTCTAATTGGACCTTATTAGGCTTGGCATATTCAAATAAATAACGTAATTTTGTCGTTCAAAAACAGAGTTTACAATTTATTTTATTATAAAGTTCAAAGTTTACAGCAATGATTTATTCAAAAGAAGTTGAAAACATGTGTAGCGTTTGTAAAGGCGCTTATCATGGACCTGCTCCTATCCCCGAGGAGGGCAAATGGGTAGCAGTAAAGGAAATCAAGGAGATCTCTGGTTACACCCACGGTATCGGCTGGTGCGCACCTCAGCAGGGTGCCTGCAAACTGAGCCTCAACGTGAAGGACGGTATCATTCAGGAGGCTCTCGTAGAGACAATCGGTTGCACCGGTATGACACACTCTGCCGCTATGGCGTCTGAGATCCTGCCAGGTAAGACCATCCTCGAGGCACTGAACACCGACCTCGTGTGCGATGCTATCAACACCGCTATGCGCGAGCTCTTCCTGCAGATTGTTTACGGACGTACACAGAGTGCTTTCTCTGAGGGCGGTCTGGCTATCGGTGCTGGTCTGGAAGACCTGGGTAAGGGTCTCCGCTCACAGACTGGTACACTCTATGGCACTGTGGCTAAGGGTACACGTTACCTGGAGCTGACTGAGGGTTACATCACCAAGCAGTACCTCGATGCCAACAACGAGGTTTGCGGTTACGAGTATGTACACCTTGGCAAGATGATGGAAGCCATCAAGAACGGCATGGATGCCAATGAGGCTCTGAAGAAGTTCACTGGTTCTTACGGTCGTCGTACCGAGGATCAGGGTG
>JAEEGH010029896.1_pt1 | contig 10623 bp, 5 predicted proteins | sample 9134181 | NCBI WGS metagenome assembly JAEEGH01 (sample SAMN16246544, study PRJNA631951) | gut metagenome | biome: gut microbiome; feature: rumen; material: DP-attached | host: Bos | place: Iran: Karaj | collected 2018-10
TAACACATTGATATATATATATATATATAGTAAATTTTTCTTAAAAAATAATAAAAATAGATGTAATAGTATCGATAATTTGTTTACTTTTGCAAATCAAAATAAATAAATACCGTTGTGGTCTGGCGGTTTTAACAACCTCTGCTGCCAGCTGCGACGAAACAGTAAAATAAATTAATTTTAGAGGTTACCAGAAGAGTAAGTGATATGAAAAAGTTATTTTTAATCTCATCATTTCTGTTTTTAGCAATAAGCCTTAAATCTCAATCCATTTCAGGCGGAATCAATGATTTGTATGTTAAAAAGATTATTGGTAATCGGTTAATATACTGGAAGTTTGCTCCAAAGGATACCAATTTGATTCCAAGCCTGATTCAAATGATTGATACCGATAAGTTTGAAGCATCTTCATGTTTCAAGAACACTGCTTCTTCAAATATTCCATCAGTTTATGTTGGAGAAATTGCGGTAAAATACATTGAAAAGATTGTTGATTCCAAATTTGATGGGGATAGAATAACAAAAAACGGCAAATATTATGCATTGACATTAGAAGACATGGTCATCATCAAAGGGTTGTATGAAGTATGGTGGAAACGCAAGAAAAATGATCCGAACTATTATGACAGTGCGCTTGACAGTTCCATATATCAATGGGCTCCATGCCCTTGAAAACGGATATAAAAGAATCCAAAATTATTAATTTTCAAAAAGAAGCAAACAATTACGATGAACAAGAATTATTTGAAACCGGTTTTTACGTTGATGCTTTGCCTCTGCACGCTGCCGCTGCTGCGCGGGCAGAACCCGAACCCGAACCTGGATTTCAGCTACGGGAACCTATCTAATTGGAAATGCTATAAGGTCGAATATGCCGTTGCACCACCCAAGACCTATTATGACAGCCTGTCTTGGGTGTATTTTGCGAACCCGGACATTGGCAGTCACGCGATTACGGCAAACCTGTATGGAAATACCGACCAAAACACTTGTAATGAGCTTCCCTACAGGCCGGAAGGGTATCCATTTTCAGCCCGAGTAGGTTGGTTTTCCTATCGGCGGGCAGCAAGCATGCGTTATACTTTGTCGGTGGATTCTTCCAATTATTATTTGAAAATACCTCACGCATTTGTGTGTGAAGGGACAAAAAACAGAAAGGAGGAGTTTGGCCCCCGTTTTGGTGTCCGGTTTCAGGACACAACCGGCAAACTACTGCCGGTGGGTGTCAAGGAGATCTCTGTGGCTGACAGCGCACGCATGTCATATTGTAAGGAAAAAGGGGGATATTGGACAGATTGGGAGGTTTGGGGTTTCAGTCTGAAGCCATGGATCGGACAGCGGGTTGTAATGGTGATTTATGCGATGGGCAGCAGTGATAATCTGAATCTTGGTTATGGTTATGTTGCATGTGCAAGCGGCACACCCGAGCCGTGGCTCAACTGGTGTAGTTGCAGCCAGACCGCAGTGTTCGAGGCGCCGGAGGGCTATGTGTCATACCTCTGGAAGGACGGGGGCGGAAATGTGCTGGATACGGTGCGGCGCTTCACATCAGTTCTCTCTCTGCCGGACAGCCACTGTATCTGCATCATGAGGGATGCGCTTGGCGTGGCGGACACGCAGAGGGTGAGCGTGCGCCAAACGTCGCTGCAGGCTTCCATGACACTCCTTCGTGACAGCCTTTCCCCTTATATCCATCTGGCCAACACCTCCGTTGTTACTGGTGAAAGCCGATGGGAGCAAAGCTGGCGGATCAGCAGGGCGGACGGCAGCGGCGAATTTGTGACAACGGATTCCGCATTCGGACATTATTTCAGGGACACCGGCCTGTATAGGGTATTGCTGACCGTGAGGACGCGGAACGGCTGCGAGGACACCTGCTCGCGCCTGCTTCATGTCCCCAAAATCCCGATAGAACTGCTTTCCGTGCGTCCGGATGCGGACAGCCTTGAAGGGAAGAATGTGACCTATCCGAGGGTGCTGCTGTGCAACAATGTGAGGAAATACTTGAAGGATGCCATTTTGAGGGTTTATGTGCTGGACAGCGCAGGCAAGACAATAAGACAAATGTCTGACACCATCCCCTCCAACTCAAGCGGCGATACGGTGGAGATGCTGTTCAAATCCTTCACATACAGTGTTCCTGACTATACAGGAATCTACCGTCTGAAGGCCGTGTGCGAATTTGATACGGTGACCTTTGATGCGCACTGCTTCAAGCGTCCTGATACGCTCGATGTCAGGCTGCTATCAATATTCCCCAAGGCAGACACGTCTGAAGGCGGCACCGACATGCCGTCATATATGAAGCTGCAGTATTATGCCAACTTTATTCCTATACCGTCGTGCAGGGTGAATGTGTGTGTCCAGGTGTTGGACAGCGGATTTGTCCTCCTTAACCAGTCAATGCATGGAATCAATCTTGTCAATAATATTGAAGTGACGTCGGCCGGCTCGCATAAGGTTCCTGATTATACGGGCTGTTATTATCTGAAGGCCTTCTTTACCAATCTTAAGGATTCCTTCAACAAGGTCACCTCCAACGATACGGCGTTTTTCAAGGCATACTGCTTCAAGCATTTGAAAACGGACGTGCAGCTGGTCTCCGTGAGGCCGCAGCATGACAGCGCGGAGGTGGGGACCTGGACCTCCCCTGTGGTGGTTGTGAAGAATGTCGGCGATCTGGATGTGCGGAATGTGGCGGTGAAGGTGCAGGTGGACACCTGCACCTCCAGTTCGTACATGGGCGACATGTTTGCCTATTATTGGGACACCATCCCCTTCCTCGCAGCCGGCGATTCGGTGAAATGGGTCCTGTCCGCCCGCTACCAGGTGAGGGAAGTTTGGACATGCTCATATTATCGCATGTATGCTTCCGTTGCAGTGGACAGTGACGAAGTAAACGCGAACAACAACGCGTCTTATGATGCCAACTGCTACAAATCCGTGGATTTCAGGCTTATTTCGTTCCATATCCCTTCAGACACCTTGTGGGGCGGGGTGCCAGTCTGTCCCAAGGTGCGGATTGTCAACAACAGCGTGGTGAAGGTCAAGGGATTCAAATTCCGGATGGAAGTCTCCGATTCGGCGGGGACTGTGTTGCAGAGCTGGGAGGAGAGCGGAGCGGATTATCTCGGAACCGATTATGTGAAAGCCGGTGACACTGTGGACTTCCAATGCATGCAGCCCGTCCGGGTGCCGAACTACAACGGCGTTTTCCGGCTGCGGGCGGCCGTCTCCTACCTGTACAAAGAATACAGGCTGCTGCGCAGGGACACCTTGGAGCAGTATTACCGCTGCTTCCACCTCGACACCATCAATGTGGCGCTGACCGACCTGCTTTATCCTGTCACCTCGGAGGCGCTCTTCGGCCGCACCAAGGTGCACCCTTCGGTGATGGTGTGGAACCGGAGCAATGTGAAGCTGGACAGTTTGGGCATCACCGCCTTGGTCTATGACAATGTGGGGGCGTTGTATGACTCCATCACAGAGGTTCTTCCCCGCCTGGGCATCGGTGTAAGTCTGCCTTACACCTTCACCTCCTGTTACAGGGTGCCGAACGCCCCTGGCAAGTACACGCTGCGGGTGCGGCTGGAAGTCCCGGAGGGGGAGGTCTCCCCGAAAGACAACGAGATCCAGAACCAGTTCCGCTCCAGAGTCCGTCCCGACACCATCGATGTGGCTGTGACCGAGCTGCTGTATCCTGTGGCGATGGAGGCCCTGACGGGTCATACGGAGGTCAAGCCTCAGGTGCGGGTGTGGAACCGGAGCAATCTTGAATTGGAGGATTTGGAACTTACTGCCCTGGTGTATGATTCCGCCGGAGCGTTGCTGGATTCCCTGTCGGGTGTCATTCCGGAAATCGGGGTGGACTCGCAAACGGTCTTTCAGTTTTCCGCTGCCTACCGCGTGCCGAATGCGGATGGAAAGTACACGCTGCTGGTGCGGCTGAAGGCTCCGGAAGGGGACACCTGCCCGGCAAACAATGAAATCCGGCGTCTGCTGCTTTCCAAAAGGAACCATGCAGTCGATCTGCAACTGCTGGCGGTCAGTCTGTCCGACACCGGCGTGCTGAAGGGTGGCTCCTGGGTTCGTCCGAAGGTGCGTGTGGCCAATCCGCTGCCCAACAGGGATGCCATGCATGTCAGGGTGTATCTGGAGGTCCAGGACAGCACCGGGCAAAGTCTGGCGCTCCTGCGGGAGGAAATTGCCCGTATCCCCATGTCGGATACTGTGGAACAGGCCTTTGCCGACACCTTCCAGGTGCCGAATTACACGGGCCGTTTCTGGTTGAAGGCCTATCTGCAGGCAGACAGCAGCGAAACGGATTGCAGCAACGACACTTTGACGGCGGAATTCCGCTGCCAAAGCACGGATGCGGTGCGGGAGGTGCTGAAATCGAACTGGCAGCTCGGACAGAACATTCCGAACCCCGCCGCAGACAAAACGCTGGTGCCTGTCACGCTGCCAATGCCGGGGACGGTGCGGCTGCAAGTGTTTGCTGCTGATGGGCGGCTCCTTTACCGCAGCGAACATGCTGTTGCGGAGGGCAAGTCCCTGCTGCCGTTGGATTTGGCCGGCTCCGCCGCCGGAGTCTATTACTACAGCGTGGAATACCGTGGCGAGCGGCAGGTAAGGAAGATGGTTGTGGAATAAAATACGTCTATTCCAACATACACTAATTCAGTTTATAGTTAATAGTTAATAGTTTATAGTTAAAATATATAATTCTCAAATAGTAATAATAATTTTAAATCTATCAGACATGTTAAAGTCAAACTTAAAAACAATTTTCACCCTTACAGTTATAGCACTGTTGGGTATCGGAACATTTTCCTGCCAGAAGGAGGAGCCGAAAGAACCGGACAAGCCTGTTCAGGAGCCGGATCTGGGCATTAAGGGCTTTGACGAGAAGGGGGCGAGCTACGCCTATTTCTCCGTCGCGCCGGACAAGATTGTCTTCTTCTCCCGTGGCAACCTGCAGTACCAGGCCTCGACCAACACATGGCGTTTTGCGGAGCACCAGTTCGACTGCATCGGTGCGGACAATGAAAACATCTCTTCCGGCAACAAGGGCTGGATTGACCTTTTCGGCTGGGGATCCAGCGGATGGAGCGGCAGCGGAGCGGTCTGTTACCAGCCCTACAGCACCTCGACTGACAACGAGGATTATTTGGTGGATTTCCACCTGACGGATTATTGTGTGGAAGGAGACTGGGCCTACCACAACGCCATCATCAATGGCGGAAACAAGGCGCATCTGTGGCGCACCCTGACAAGGGATGAATGGTATTACCTGATTTATCAGCGCAAAAATGCATTGTCAAAATTCGCCCCTGCCACGGTGAACGGCGTCCATGGGATTGTCATCCTTCCGGACGTGCCGCTTGACACGACCAGCCTGCCTTTCAACAGTGAAGAATACGAAAAGGGGGGATGGGAAAAGAATGTCTATACCAAGGCGCAATGGCTGCGGATGGAGAAGACCGGCGCCATTTTCCTGCCTGCTGCGGGCAAACGCTACGGAAAAACCGTGCAGGACTGCGGCACATATGGCAACTACTGGTCAATCAACTATGGCGGTCGCCGTACAGCCAAATTCATGCAGTTTTCCAAGCGGAATCCCACCGATAACGTGACGGACCGCTGCTTTGGATTGTCGGTGCGGCCGGTCATTCCGTAAAAAATCCCAATACGTTTCGCAGAATGTGGCGTTTTTATTTGCCGGTGTAATGGAAGCAGCTGTCCAGTTGCGGAATCCGTTTCCGCATGTAGGTCAGCATTAGGTTCACCTCCTGGGTGTAGGTGCTGTCGTCGTAATAGTTGTCAGAATTCCATGGCCACTTTTCAGCATTGCGCACCACTGCCTTTTCAATGGCCCTGTTTTCCGATTCAACCATTTTCTGAAAACAGGGGACGGAAAAGAGTCCGTTGTCGCGCAATTCACGCCAGCGGTCAGCCAGTTTCCGGTCGTACTGCAGGGAGGGAATCTGGTGCAGACGCCTCAAAAGCACACAGCGGTCGCAGTCAATGATCCTTTCAAGCATGTTCATTTCATTGTCACCGTCGCGGCCGAAGCTGTGGTCGTAGTCCCATGGGGCGATGCGGAACGGTTCTGAGGATGAAATCTTGTATAAAAAGAAATTCTTCATCAGCCCGTCCTCGTTGTTGGTCAGCAGAAGCAGCAGGTGCCAGTCCGTCACATTATCCAAATCGATCCAGCGGCCAATCTCCTTTGCGAAAACCGTGTCCGGTGAATCAAACAGGAGGTGCATGAACTGTTCGATATATTCCGTCTTGTCCTCCTCGGTGATTTTAGGATAGGTCTGTTGGTAATAGTTGTCCGAATCCTGCGGCACAATCCTCTTTTCGCCCCAAAACAGCGGCGGATCCTTGAAAATCATGCTCATGGAATCATGCTTGTCCACACCCAGACGCTTGGCGTCCAGTTTTTCCATAAGCACGTACAGCCCTTCATAGTTGTCGTTGAGGTATAGCTGCAGATAGCGGCATTCGGCAGCCTTGTTCCGCTCCGGACGCATTTTGCGGAAAAGGTCATAGCTGATCTTGTGCCGCATCATTGTCTTGTCAATGTAATTTGCATTCAGTATGAAGGTTTTGGCGGCCTTGAGCCCCTCCAACGGATAGTTCTCTTCAAGTTTCAGTGTGAAGGAGTGCTTGTCGTACCGGCTGGAGATTCCGCCTCTGAATTTTATTTTCCCGTACAGGGTGTCTTTTCCAGTAATTACGGTGCATGGCGTTTTTTTATGCCAGAAGACACTGTCAAAGTATATGCGGATGTCCGGAACCGTCTCCGTCTTTTTGTGATGGCACGAACTGAACCACCCCACACATGCGGTGGCTGATACCAACACAATTACAAATAATCTTTTATTCATGGTCATTTGGATTTGTTGCAGTAGTTTCCTTGGGTTGTTGCAGCGGCTGCAGGAGCAGCATCGCGTCCGCCACGCTGTGGGCGCCGTCGAAGGTTAGGCTCAGCTTGCCAGGCTCCTCCTTCATGTAGCAGTCGGAGGGATGCCGCTGCATATATTCCAGAATATAATGGAACTGTGCGCTGTCGTAGTAGGGGGACTGCTCGTCCCTGACAAAATAGGCTATGAGCCGCTTCTGTTTGAGCATCACCTTTTCAAATCCCAGGTCACGGGCGAGCCAGCGCAGCTTGAGGCTGTGGAACAGCTCCTCGGTCTCTGGCGGGATCGGGCCGAACCGGTCGGTCATGCGCTCCTTGAATCTCCGGATCGCCTCGTCGGAGGTGAGCGTGTTTATCTCCTTGTAGAGCATCATCCTCTCGTTGCTGTTTGAGACGTAGATGTCGGGAATCAGGATTTCAAGGTCGGTCTCGAGCGTGCAGTCGCGGACATACTGCCGCTGCTCATGCACGTCTGTCTCAGGGTTGCTGTTATGTAGCTCGTACAGCGCCTCCTCCAGAATCTTCTGGTACATCTCGTATCCGATTTCCGAAATGAATCCGCTCTGCTCCGCGCCCAAAAGGTTGCCCGCACCACGGATGTCAAGGTCGCGCATGGCAATCTGGAACCCGCTGCCGATGTCGGAGAACTCCTCAATGGCCTGCAGCCGCTTCCGGCTGTTTTCCGCCAGAGTGTGCAGGGGAGGGCATAGCAGGTAGCAGAAGGCCTTCTTGTTTTTACGCCCCACGCGGCCCCGCAGCTGGTGCAGGTCGCTCAGCCCGTAGTTCTGCGCCTCGTCGATGAAGATGGTGTTGGCGTTGGGGATGTCAAGCCCCGATTCGATGATGGTGGTGCATACCAGGATGTCGTACATGCCGTCGATGAAGTCGAGCATGATCTTTTCCAGCTGGTTGCCCTCCATCTGCCCGTGGGCGACGGCGATGCTGTTTTCAGGGAACATCGCCTGGATTTTCCCTGCGATTTCGTAGAGGTCGTTCACGCGGTTGTGCACGAAAAAGACCTGTCCGCCCCGCGTAATCTCCTGTGAAATCCCCTCCTTGATGAATTCAAGGTCGAAGGTGTGCAGTTCGGTCTGGATAGGGTAGCGGTTCAGCGGCGGCGTGCGCATGATTGAGATGTCGCGCGCGCCCATGAGCGAGAACTGCAGCGTGCGCGGGATGGGGGTGGCGGTCATGGTGAGCGTATCCACATTGACCTTCAGCGAGCGCAGCTTCTCCTTGGCCTCCACGCCGAACTTCTGCTCCTCGTCAATTATGAGTAGCCCCAGGTCCTTGAACTCAACATCCTTGCCCAATATCCGATGCGTGCCGACCAGTATGTCGGCCTTGCCCTCCTTGAGCTCTTCTAAGATTTCCTTCCGTTTTTTCGGTGTGGTGAAGCGGTTCAGATATACAATGCGGCAGGGGAAATGTTCCAGCCGTTCGCTGAAGCTGTGGAAATGCTGCAGCGCCAGCACGGTGGTGGGCACCAGCACCGCCACCTGCTTGCTGTCGCACACCGCCTTGAAGGCGGCACGGATGGCCACCTCAGTCTTGCCGAAGCCCACATCGCCGCAGATGAGCCGGTCCATGGGGAATCCGGCCTCCATGTCCTGCTTCACCTCCTGTGTGGCCTTCAGCTGGTCGGGCGTGTCCTCGTAGATGAAGGAGGCCTCCAGCTCCTCCTGCAGATATGAGTCCTGCGAAAAGGCGAACCCCTCCGACGATTTGCGCTCGGCATAGAGGCGGGTCAGGTCGATGACCATCTCCTTGACCTTCTCCTTTGTGCGCTCCTTGATCTTGTTCCACTGGTTCCCACCAAGGCGCGACAGGGTCGGCTCCATGCCGTCCTTGCCGCTGTATTTGGCTATCTTGTTTAGGGCGTGTATGCTGATGTACAGCACGTCGTTGTTCCTGTATATGATTTTGATCGCCTCCTGTATGCGCCCGTTGTTGTCGATCTTCTCCAGCCCGGCGAACCGCCCGATGCCGTAGTTTATGTGGGTGACGTAGTCGCCCACCTGCAGCTCGTTCAAATCCTGCAGGCGTCGCGTATCCTTGTCCTTGAAACGGTCCTCGATGCGGTAGCGGTGGTATCGGTTGAACACCTGATGGTCGGTGTAGAAGGCGATGCCGCTGTCGTTGTCGGTGAAGCCTTCGTGCAGCGAATAATCCGTCATCTCCACCAAATGCTGTTCCCAACGTTCCTTCTCCTCGTCCGTGAAAAGCCGGTATTTCGGGTGGTTGTGCAGGATTTCGCCCAGAATGTTGCGGATGCGCTTGCGCTGGTTGGCGTTGTCGGAGCCGAAAATGTTACGGATTCCCTTTTCGTAGTGCGAGACCCACTGGTCAATCAGCAGTTCAAAGCTGTTGTTGAAGCTCTCCTGCGGCCTGGTGTGGAACTCAATGGTGACAGGGCTTCCCTTCGGCTTTCCGCCGTTGTAGCCCACCTGTGGGAATGAAAGCATCTCCCGTTGCAGGGTGGGGCGGTCCATGAACCGTTCCAGATATTCCTTTGTTTCCAGTTCCGGATATTGGAGCCGGTTATCCTCCACGCGGCTCAGGAAACCCTCCCAGTCGTCCAGCCAGAGCGAGGTCGTTTCCGGCTTGAGCAGTGAAAGCAGGCTGACCTGTTGCAGCCCCTTTTCCTGACGTGTCGGCTTGGGCATAAGCCGCATCTCCTCCACCGTGTTGATGGAGGCCTGCGTGCGGATGTCGAACTGCCTTATGGAGTTGATGCTGTCGCCATCAAACACAATGCGGTACGGATGTTCGTCCAGGTAGGAATATACATCGATGATGCCGCCGCGCACGGCAAAGTCGCCCGGCTGGCTCACATAGTCACTGTATTCGAAATCGGCGCGGGAGAGGAACTCGGTGATGTCGTCCATCGAGACGGTCTCGCCGGTGCGGAGCGAAAAGCTCTCATCCTCCATCCCTTTCGGGGAAATCAGTTTCTCGCACACCGCCTCCGGGTAGGAGACTATGATTCTTGCTTTCGGAAGCATTGCCGCCGTCTGGCTGCGCATCAGCAGCCGGTAGCTGTCGGTATCGTTGCCGTCCGCATGCTTCCGGTATGAGGAGGGGAGGAAGAAGACCTTCTTGTCGCGGCTGTCCTTCTCCTCCTCCTGAAACAGTATCTCCAGGTCATGGTAGAGGAATGCGGCCTTCTCCATGTCGCCCGAAAGCACAAGGAACTGCAGATTGCTGTCCGCCTCTGCGCACCCTTTCAGAAAAACTGCCGCCGCACTGCCGCACAATCCCTTCAGCCGGATGCGCGCATCAGCTTGCCGAAGTATCCGGACCGTGTCGTCACATTGCTGTTTGCCAGCGGGTAATGGAATGAATCCTGTCTCCTTCATGGTATGTTTTCCGTCTGAAAATTCCGGCTGCAAAGGTACCAAAAAAGGGAATGATGTGCGCGCAGGTTGATGTTTTTTTCCGAAGAAACCAGCTGACGTCAGTCAGTGGTGATTTGGAATTTATAAAAGTTCCGGAGGTGCAGCAGACAGTATGCGAGCCAGACGACTAGTATTACGGTAACAACCATTGAAAAAATATCTATGGGGATATAGCGCGGATGGAAAGTCAAATAGATTAAATAAAATATTATTTGCAGCAAAATGGCTGCAAATACCAACAGCTGGCACCATGTGTCCCTATCCTTATAGATTACCGTCATGTCCCCATGGATG
>JAEEGH010029897.1_pt1 | contig 10622 bp, 10 predicted proteins | sample 9134181 | NCBI WGS metagenome assembly JAEEGH01 (sample SAMN16246544, study PRJNA631951) | gut metagenome | biome: gut microbiome; feature: rumen; material: DP-attached | host: Bos | place: Iran: Karaj | collected 2018-10
CGCACCAACTTCGACCTGGGCAACCACCAGAAGTTCTCCCGCTAGAAGATCGAGTACTTCGATCCCGAGGAGGGCGCCGCCTACACGCCGTACGTGGTCGAGACCTCCATCGGCGTGGACCGTATGGTGCTGGCCGTCCTCTCCCACTCCCTGCATGAGGAGACGCTGGAGAACGGCGAGACCCGCGTCGTGATGAGCATCCCCGCCCCGCTCGCCCCGGTCAAGGCCGCCGTGCTGCCGCTGGTCAAGAAGGACGGCCTGCCCGAGCGCGCCCAGGAGGTGATGGACCTGCTCAAATATGACTTCAACTGCCAGTACGAGGAGAAGGACAGCATCGGCAAGCGCTACCGCCGCCAGGATGCCATCGGCACCCCGTTCTGCATCACCGTGGACCACGAGTCCCTCAACGACCGCTGCGTCACCGTGCGCGACCGCGACACGATGCAGCAGGAGCGCGTCCCCATCGACGGTCTCCGTGCGATGATCGACGCCAAGGTCAACCTCAACAACCTCCTCCGCAACCTCTAGGATGGCGGAGACTTTCGCAGAAATGGGCCGCGTCGAGGCGGTCCGCCAGCTTTTCGAAGGGACGGGATTCCGGCCCTTCGGGGAGCCGTTGTGGCTGGAGGCCAAGCCCCAGGAATGTATCACCACGGCTTCGGCCCTGCTGCTGGAGGGGATTGATTTCAACCTCGTCTATTTCCCGCTGAAGCACCTCGGCCGCAAGGCCGTGCTGCGTACGGTGGGCGAGCTCCATGCCGTGATGGCCCGTCCGGAGATGCTCTCCGTCCAGCTCGGCGTCTCTGCGAAATTGGATTTCCCGCAGGTCAAGGAACTCTGGAGCGGGATTGTTGTGGCAGCGAAAGAGCAGGGTTTCAAGCACTTGAGCCTGGATCTCCAGCCGTCCCGCAACGGCCTCGCCATCGCCGTGTCGGCGACAGGCCGCCACAGTGCCGCCGTGTCGGCGGCCCGCCCGCAGGCCCGGTCCAAGGACCTGGTCTGCGTGTCGGGCGCGCTCGGCGCCGCATTCCTCGGCCTGCAGGTGCTGGAGCGCGAACGGCTCAAGTTCGAGCAGGGCGGCTCGGACCCGCAGGCGCTGGAGCAGTACCGGATGCTGGTCGGTGCCTATCTGCGCCCGGAACTGGACCCGCGTACGCCGGTCCAGCTGGAGGAGTCCGGCGTCAGCCCGTCGTTCGGCTATTTCGTCACACGCGGCCTCGCCGACGCCCTCCTGCGCCTGCAGCGCGACAGCGGGCTCGGCGTCAAGGTCTACGCCGACAAGATCCCCTTCGAGGGCGGCAGCTTCGCCCTCGGCAAGGAACTGGACCTGGATCCCGTGTCCGCGGCGATGAACGGCGGCGACGACTACAAGCTCCTGTTCGTCGTCCCGATCGCGCAGTACGAGCGTTTCCGCAAGGATTTCCAGACCTTCGACATCATCGGCCACCTGGCGCAGCCGGAGGCCGGGGCCGTCCTGGTCTCGCCGGACGGCCTGGAGCACCCCGTCTCCGCCCAGGGCTGGACATAGTTGGAGGGGACTCCCGTACTGGAGAGGATGGCGACCTTCTATGCAAAAACACCCGGCCTTCAACGGACCGGGTGTCGATTGTTGATAACTTTTTTGACAGAGTTCGGACACTGGATGGAACACTCCCTCTGGGATATTCCCGGGCAGGTAGAACAATAACATGTGAACCTTAGAACAATTTGTTGTCTACAAAGAATCTCCTGACGTCCTTTAGTCTCATTGGCAAGTAAATGCCAATGCTTTCTTCGTCCTCAATACGGAGTTGACCATAAGTTCTATTCTTTCATCTCGATAAGCTTCCAATGATTCCCCTCTCCGTTTTGATAATCTAGAAAAAAGCCTTTGATCTTGGTATATCGTAGGTAAAAACAGAAAACACCTCTGTCTGGTTCAAAATCCCCATTATTCCTTATCAATGGAGAATCGCGCCCACCAGCATACACCCGCTTTATTGGAATGGTCTCGTAATGATAGTCCTTTGTTGTGCAGTATATCGTATCAGGACAATTCTCGTCTATTAAGCCAAAGGATGTATAAGGAGCATCGAGACGGGAAATCTTAAAATAATCAGATGATAGGTCGGAACAGGATTCATAAAATCTTAAGGAGTCTGAATAAAAAGACACATAGAAGTCCTTATTCGAATCTCTCGTTAGATTAATATAAAGATTTCGCTCCGGAATATAATAGAGGATAGAGGGCTCGCCTAAGCAAGCCTTGCGGACCGCAAAAAAAAGAATTAAAAAAAGCGCAAATAAAGCAAAGATGACATGGTTTCTTTTCATCATCGTTCCCCCTTCTTGTATGCTTGAAAATGCCGAGAACCTATCTCCCTCCCATGCGCCCGCCGCCGAAGGCGACGCTCTAGAGGGTCTTCGATCCGCCGTCGCCGCGGGAGTAGGTGAAGGAACCAGCATAATCCTTCCCGGCGCTTGCGGAAGTGAACGCCGCGGTCTTCGTCCCGTCGGAGAGGTATGTGTAGTTGGCTTTCACGGTGGACCCGGACTTGATCTGTGAGGGCAAGTTAAGCAAATTGTACGATGATTGCAAGGGCCGGGTGCTGTCGAGGGTCCAATCGTTGGACCCTCAACAGCACCTGGTATCGAGAAGATGTCCATCTGGCTATCGCCTGAACCCTTGACGGACGTGCGGGAGCTGAGCCAGCCCTGGATGTTGAAGGTGTTGGTGGATCCGTTGGTCTGGCGAGAGAGGACGGTACGTCCGAGCGCGTCGGTCCAGACGACGGAGACTGAGTTGTCCTCATCGGTGGTAGTAAACTTGTGGAGTGTTCCTGCTCCGTAGTAACATCCGGAGAGGATGAGTTGTCCGGAGGAGTTCACGAATTGGGCCTGCTGTTGGGAATCAGGAAGATCAATTCCTACACCAGCCGGGTGGAAGAGGACTCGCCGTTTAAGGCTCCTATTAGGAAGATGTTCGAAAAGGTCGATTTGCCTTGGCCTTAGAATGCGGGCCCAAGGAATAAAAGTAGGAACAAATTCCCCTCCCACCCAGGGCATTTGGGTTAAACGACCCGGCAGGGTACCGGATTTGGACTCAGAACGAGAAGGTGTAGCCGATTCCGACGGTCGTGTTGAACTTCCGGTCGAAGCTCAGGCTTTTGATAACGGTGCCGGCCCGGTTGGTGTCGATCGCCGTCGCATAGTTGTAGTCTAGCAGGCCGTAGAAATCCAGGGCGTGCTGCGGGCCGAACTTCCATTCAAGCCCGAGCCCGCCGCGGTAGCGGGTGATATACGCGTCCGTATAACCCGAGAAGGAGCCGTTTTTGTATAACGGGTCGTTGAGGACGTTCTTCAATTCGAGAAACCCGTACGGTTCCACGTTCGCGAAACCCTTGTATTGGATCTTGAGCCGGGATTTGAGCGCAAGCCCGTTGCGGGTCTCCTGCCAGACATTCAGGTCTTCGGTCTTGTGGGTGAGCTGGAGCATCTCGCGCAGCGAGAGCCGCCAGTCGCCGAAGCGGTAGCCGAAAGTGAGCGCTGCGGACACGCGGTGGCGCGGCTCCCAGCCGGCGTTGGTGCCGTAGCGGTCGAAGAAGGTATAGGAGACGCCTCCCTTGAGCCAGTCGTTGAATTTGTAGCTCAGGCCGAGCGACGCCTGGTGGCGGTCGATCTTGGAGAGCGCGTTCTCCGTGCGGAGTTCGTACTCTGCCTCGAGATGCAGCCCCTTGGAGAGCCGCTTGTCGACGGCAAGGGACGTGCGTGTGGAGAAGTCCGTCTCCAGGTCGCCAGCCGTGCCTTGCGCCCGGCTGACGGCTGGGAGAAGGGTCAGAGTTAACAGGAAAATACCGAGTTTTTTCATAGCGTTCCGTCTTTTATTGTTCAACGAAATCCTTTGCCTTGGTAAGCTGGTCGATGGTGGCGGTCTGGCCCTTGTCCAGGGTATAATAGACCTTGATGAAGGCGGCATCCTTGAGGAAATCCACGTGTCCGACCTCCAGGTTGTCGACCTTGAGGCCGAGACGCTTCTCCAGGTCGGCGACCAACTCGGCGCGCCGCTCCGGGACGATCAGCTCGATCCGGTCGTAGAGCACCAGCTTGGTGGACGTGTGGGCGAGGAACGGACCGCCCTCGAGCACCCAGATCAAGCCGATGACGAGCAGGTTGGCTAGCGCCGCCACCCCCAGGGACCCGCCGGACAGGACATAGTGCGGGTGGTCCGTGACGTCCCCGACGAGGTGATAGATGGGCGAAAGCCCGTTGAGGGCCGCCAGGGCGATGATGACGAACAGGTAGGTCATCTCTCGGATCGGCACGGTCTCCGTGCGGTAGCGGATCACGCCGAAGATGGCGAACAGGCCCAGGGTCAGGCCGATACCCACCTCGGCATTGCCCATCATGTAGAGGAGCAGCAGCATGGCGGACGAGAACACCATGAAGGTGAAATAATAGTCGCGCCGGCGACTCTTGCGGTAGTAGAAGAACTGGACGATGATCCAGCATACGAGCAGGTTGAGGAAGAACCGCAGCCCCAGCTCCGTCAGGCTCTGGGCCGGGGTCATCATGGCGTCCGTGATGGTCTGGACGTCGAATACCTCGTCGTCAGCGAGGGTGAAATCACCCAGGAGGTCATCTTGTATCATATTGCGTTCAGTTTTTTGTCGATGGTTTTCTCTATCATCCTGACTTTCGGTTTGAAGCGGTTGCTTTTGACGGCCCCGTCAGTGAGGGTGGTCCCGATGCAGTACTTGCTGAGGCGGGCCGGTTTGACCCGGTGGTCCAGCAGGATGTCCTTCATCTCGCTGGCAGCGCGCCCATCCTGCTTGAGTTCGATGATCACGGCGTCCTGCAGGGAGGCTTCCCGCCCGTTGCGGGCGTTGCGGAAGCGCAGGCCCGTGTCGATGGTCAGCCGCTCGGTCCTGGCCGCGTTGACGAGCGTGATGCGGCGGAAGAGCGTCTCCAGGGCCGGAGAGAGGCTGTCGGCGGGCAAGGAGGAATACTTCTCCAGCAAAGCTTCGGCCGCGGCCTCGCCGTGGAAATCCCGGAAGTCCGCCGGCGGGATCTGCGTGCGCTTCTTCTTCGTGCGCCCGTGGTTGTTCTTGCGCTTGATCTCCAGGAAGGTCTGTCCGCTGTCCACATAGGTCCGCGTGCGGACCTTCTGGCGGACGAGGCGCCGGTTGTGGTGGTCCAGGAACATCTGCAGTCCGGGCGTGTCGTAGTAGAGCGTGTCGTAGGGGCAGACCTTGGTCCCCTCGGTCTCCAGCGCCCGGTAGCCGTGCCGGGCTGCGTCTTCCAGCACATGGACCAGCGTGTCCACCTTCGTCAGGTACTTGGTGTCGATCCGGTTCATGAGCTTGACGGAGTCCATCTCCCCGAGGAGGATCGGGGAGATGGTGTCCAACACGGACTCAAGCGTCTTCGGCGATGTATTCATAGACCTTGATGGAGATGAGTTTGCCTTTGGCATTGTAGGTGTACTGGGTCTTCTTGCGTCCGAACTCGTTGTATTCGAACTTCTTGTAGTTGTCCAACTTGTTCTTTTCGTTGTAGACGGACTCCAGGGTCACGCGGCCGGCGGAGTCGTACTCGAAGCGCTTGCGCCATTTCTGGGCCGAGGTGGTGTACTCGATCTCTTCGATCTTCCTGCCGTCGGCGTTGTAGGTGGTCACGTGGTCCAGGACCTTCTTGTTGGTCGCGGTGTCCGTGTTCCACTCCTTGATGACCAGGTTCTTCTTGTTGAGGGTCTGGGTGGTCGTCTGCGCGCCTGCGCCCCAGACCGTGAGCAGCGTCAAGGCTGCTGCCAGGATGATCTTTTTCATGGCCGTAAGCGTTTACCACATTTCCATGCGCATGAATTCGCCGGGTCCGCCGCGCCGGCCGGTGCTGGCCGAGTAGCCGGACAGGCTGACATCGGAACCGCCGGAGACCGTCGGCGCGATGAGGCCCATGCCGCTGAAGATGGATTCGCCGCCGGAGACGCTCACGCCGGATTTCAACTCGGGCTTGGATGCCGCCGAGACCACGAGGCCGTTGCCGCCGGAGGAGGGGGTCTTGAAGGCGTAGGTCTTGTCTCCGACCGTGAGGGAATACCAGGTGTTCTTGCTCCAGGAGGCGGAATAGCAGTTCTGGGTGAGTTGGGCGCCGTTTTCGAGGCCGCCGAGGGCGAAGAGCGTGCCGCCGCTGATATACAGGCGGTTGCCGCCTTCCGTATTGGCGTCGAGCGCGACTTCCGCGCCGCCGGCGCTGACGGCGTAGATCACGCCGCCCGTGATGTACATGTTGCCGTTGGCGTCGAGTCCGTCGTTGCCTGTCGAGTACGCGCATACGTACCCGTCGGAGATGGTCAGGTGGCTGGCGGCGTTGATGGCGTCGTCGGCAGACAGCGCGTAGACGCGGCCGCCCGTGATCTCGAGGGTGCCTTTGGACTCGATGGCCTCGTGGTTCTTGGCAATGGCGGTGACGTCGCTGCCGGCAAAGACGAGGTTGCCGTCGAATTTGATGGCCTTGGCAGCGGAGGAATCGTCTGAGGATGAGCTGCTTCCGCCCCATCCTCCCCAGCCGCCGAAGCCGCCGGGGCCTCCGTTGCCGGAGGAACTTCCGGTGTTGGACCCGCTCACGTTCACTACGACGGTGCCGCCGTTGAAGTAGCCCGGGCCGTCGGAGCAGATTCCCTTCTTGCCTGCGGCGCTGACGGTGATGCCGAGCGTGCCGTCCGTGACGACCACGGCGTCCTTGCCGCGCACGCCGTGCCCAGCCGTGCTGCTGACCTTGACGGTCGGAGCGGCGAGGAAGCGGACGTAGTCGTCGGAGGTGATGCCGGCCTTGCCGGTCGCCGTGACGGTGAGGCTTCCCTTGCCGCTGAAGACCAGCTGGCCTTCGCTGAAGAAGGCCGCCTTCTCATCCTCGTCCGAGGGAGTGAGGGTGTAGCTGGCGCCGTCGGCAAGCTTGTTGGTTCCGGTCACCACGACGAAAGTTCGCTTGCTGCCCTGGATGTTGATGGCGGAGCCGCGCTTGTTGGTGATGTCGGCCCCGTTCAGCTCGACGGCCTGCTTGTTGGCGCTGTAGAGCTTGAAGAAACCGTCGGAGGTGGTGCCGGAGAGCTTGTAGTAGACCTTTTCGCCGGTGGCGGTGTTGTCTGCAGTCACGTCGTTGCCGCTCACCTTGACGATGCCGTTGGTGTCACCGCTGACGGTGGCGCTGCCGGAAGTGGAGAAGGTGATGGAGATGGTGCGGTCGAAGCTGACCAGGTCGATGTTGTCTCCTTCGTCATCCATGACATAGTCGCTGGCATAAGAGCTGCCGGAGTCTTCGTCTTCATTCCCGGACCCGGACAGGGCCAGCGGGTCGTTCGCGCTGCCGCAAGCCAGCAGGAGCGTCAGCGGAAATAATAAGAATAACATCCTTTTCATGATCATAAACGCTTTTAGTACACGGACAGGAGGCGAATCAATTAGCTTGCCGTGCCGGAAAGCATTCAGCGAACCAGGTATTTCCTTCAGTGAAGCAGGTGTGCTTTTGCTTTGAAATGTGTACATTTGCAGAAATGAAACGCCTGTACGACGAGGATAAACGGGAGAACCTGCTGTATCTGCTGCTCTGGATCGCGGTATTCGGGATCGGGGCGGTGGTGCTGTGGCTGGAAGGCCTGTCCCGCGCGAACGTGACCGTCGGCTTTGCGGACATCCTGCGGCTTTGGAAGCGGATGCTGCCGTTCCTGATGCTGTTCCTGCTGCATAATTATCTGGCGGCGCCGCTGCTGTTCCGCCGCCACAAGCCCGTGGCCTATGGCATAGCCGTCGCCGCCCTGCTGGCCGCATTCGTGGTTTTCGTGATCCTGTATCGGCACAACCCCGGCATGCCGATGCGGCAGCCGGCGCCCTTCGGGCCCGGCGGGCCGCCGGGCCGGCATCGCGGACCGGTGCCGATGAATCCGCGGATCCTGCGGGTCCTGCTGGGCATGATGATGATTGGTGCCAATCTCGGGATCAAGGCGTTGTTCCGCTCCGCGCGGGACGCGGCGCGCGTGAAAGAACTGGAAGCGGAGAACCTCCAGCAACGTCTGGACACGCTCCGATACCAGATCAACCCGCACTTCTTCATGAACACGCTCAACAACATCCACGCGCTGGTGGATCTCGATCCCGGGAAAGCCAAGGAGAGCATCGTGGAGCTGTCCCGGATGATGCGGCACATCCTGTACGATTCCGGCAGTCCGACCATCCCCCTCGCACAGGAGTTGGAATTCCTGCAGCACTACGTGGCCCTGATGCGGCTGCGCTACCCCGAGGGCGTGGACATCTCCCTGCAACTGCCGGAACACGACGGGGGCGCCCAGGTGCCGCCGCTCGTATATGCCTCATTCGTGGAGAATGCCTTCAAGCACGGCGTGAGTTATGAGACGCCGTCATTCGTGCATATTTCCGTGGTTGTCGAAGGCGGCCGGGTCGTCTTCCGTTGTGCCAACAGCCGGCAAAATCCCCTGAAACAAGATGGCGGTTCCGGTCTCGGTCAGGAGAATGCCCGCCGCCGTCTGGATCTCCTCTACGGAGACCGCTATACCCTGCATGTCGACCAGGAAACCGGGATCTATACCCTGATCCTGGATCTCCCTGTCCAACCCAAAACCCTTTCTGCCGTATGATCCGCGTCCTGGCCGTAGACGATGAGCCGCTTGCGCTCAAACAGTTGGAAATGTACATCGCCAAGGTCTCCTACCTGGAGCTCGTGGCAGCCTGCCACAGCGCCATGGAAGCCCGCCGCGTGCTCGGCGAGCAGCGGGTGGACGCGATGTTCCTCGACATCAACATGCCTGACATCTCCGGGATGGATTTCGTGCGGACGCTGCCGGACCCGCCGCTGGTGGTCTTCACCACGGCCTATTCCGAGTTCGCCGTGGAGGGCTTCCGGGTCAACGCCGTGGACTACCTGCTCAAACCCTTCGGCCTGGCGGATTTCCTGGCTGCGGCGGAGAAGCTGCGCCAGCGGCTGGATCATCCTGCGGTGCCGGAACCGGCGGCCGTCGTGCAGCAGGACGACGCCCTGTTCTTCAAGACGGACTACCGGACCGTGCGCATCCGCACGGACGACATCCGCTATATCGAAGGGATGAGCGAGTACGCAAAGGTTTGGCTGACAGACACTTCTGTGCCCCTGATCGTACTGGTGCGCCTCAAGTCGCTGGAAGACAGGCTCCCGGCCGGCCGCTTCATGCGCGTGCACCGCTCCTACATCATCAATCTCTCGCATATCCGCGAGGTCTCGCGTGAAGGGATCACCCTAGACGACGGCACCTTGATTCCCGTCGGCGACAGTTACCGCCAGGACTTCAAGGAATTCCTCGCCCGCACCAGCCTCGGCTAGAACGTCATCTCAAGCTCCCGGTAGTCATTCCGGGCTCCCGGCAGTCATTCCTTCCTCTTCGGTAGTCGTTCCGGGCTTGACCCGGAATCTCATTTATGTGATACGGAATACTGGACACCCAGCTTCTGCAGGGCGGAGATGAACTCTTCGCAGACGGTCACCTGGAACTTCTTGGAGTAGAATTCGAGGTTGTAGCCCGTGGTCTTGTCGTGCAGGAAGAGGGAGAGCGGGGTCTTGCCCTTGAATTTCTTCAAGGCCTTGATGAGCCGCTCGCGGAAGTCCGGTGAGATGCGGTCGGACTCGAGGATGATGTTGAAGGCGGTGATGAGGTCCTCGCCGAGGTTGCCCAGCAGCGTGATCTTCTTGATCCGGAAGCCGTAGGGCGAGCGCTTGCCCTGGGCGCGCTCCTCGGGCTTGACGAAGTAGCGCGGGGCGATCTCGCCCTCGATGAAGATCTGGGCGTGGAGCTGCATGAAGGGCAGCCACGCCTGGTAATCCTTGCCGAAGAGGGCGAATTCGAAGGTCCCGCTGTAGTCCTCCACCGTCACGCGTGCGCCCTGGGAGCCGTTGCGGGTCGTCATGGTCTTGACGTCCGTGACGATACCGGCCAGCGCGGCCTTGCCGGCCTTGTCCTTGGTCTCACATTCGTCGATGCGTGCCTGCAGCTGCGACATCTGGCAGTCCGCGAAGGTCTCGATCTCGAAGCGGTAGCGGTCCAGCGGGTGCGAGGAGAGGTACATCCCGACGAATTCCTTCTCCTGCTGGAGCAGACCCAGGATATCCTCCTCGCCGGTCATCATCGGCGCTTCCGGGCGGACGGGCTTCAGCTCCTCGACCTCCCCGAAGAGGGAATTGGCGGAGTCGAGCTGGTCGTTGCGGTAGAGGCCCGCGTATTTGACGATCTCGTCGATGAAGAGCTCGCCGTTCTTGCACGGCAGGAAATACTGCGTGCGCTTGAGGCCGAACGAATCGAGCGCGCCGGCGTAGACGAGCGTCTCCACGGCGCGGCGGTTCAGCATCTCGGCCATGCGCTCCACGAAGTCGAACAGGTCCGTGAACAGCCCGTGCTCCGTGCGTTCCCGGATGATGGCGTCCACGACATTGTCCCCGAAGCCCTTGAGTCCGCCCAGGCCGTAGCGGATGTCCCCGCGGTTGTTGACGGAGAACTGGGCGCCGGATTCGTTGACGTCCGGGCTGAGGACCTTGATGCCGGCCTTGCGGCAGTCCGCCATGATCTCCTTCATCTCCTCCTTGTTGGCGGTGTTCTGCGTGAGGTT
>JAEEGH010029898.1_pt1 | contig 10622 bp, 5 predicted proteins | sample 9134181 | NCBI WGS metagenome assembly JAEEGH01 (sample SAMN16246544, study PRJNA631951) | gut metagenome | biome: gut microbiome; feature: rumen; material: DP-attached | host: Bos | place: Iran: Karaj | collected 2018-10
AAGCATCGCAAGCGACAACGCACGTTTCTTTCCCGGGCTTATTAATCGAGTCATCTGTAGATTCTCCTCGTCAAAGCGCCTTGTTAGTCACTGTCCTTTTTTCGGAGTGATTCCTCGGGCCAGACGGGTAGAGGTTCGCCAATTTTATACACCTTGAAATCGCCCATTTCCACGCGCGAATAGCCCTCGGTGATTTCAGTGGAAATATCAAAAAGAATCTCATCGGCACCCTGCGGCACACGCGCGACAACCTCACCCGACTGCCACACATCATCGGCTCGTGGCTCAGACATCACAATCTGGGGAATGCGCATCTTGGAAATTACCCCCCCGTCTTTGCCACGGAAGCGGACAAAAATATAAACATAGCCAGGGCCATGGCGCTTCATCGACAAACCAACGCTGTAAAGCGCACCTGGCTCGACACCCTTGATGAAAATCGGTTCTGGCGGTTTTCTCGTGACGATCCTGCGATGCCGACGCTCCAACCGCTTAAATCCCGTCTTCATTTTGATTGCGCATCCGAGGATCTTGAGGCGTTCGACTCGCTTCTCCATCGGTGTAACCGCCTTCCAGTCGGTGTCCATCTCGCCGATGGCGACAGCCGTCACATTCGAGCAACCTGCAATGCCTCCGTCGCCAACATACTTGACATCGGGAGCATATAAAGCCGTCATCGATTGAATATTCTTAAGCTTGCCAATCTTCACGACGGGATAGCCGGTATCGTCCCTGACCGTCGAAAGATCAAGCACGCCCGAACCGACCGTTTTTTCGTCATCCCCGCTCACGACAAGACAGTCTTTCTTCTGACTGAACGTTGCCGTCAGGTTCCAGTTGCCATCCGTAAGAATCTTTTTCTCGGCGTCAAACGTCCATTTTGTGCGCTTGGCGGGTTTAACGGCGTTTTTAGGATCGAGGATATTGTTGACCAAGAGCGACCAATAGGCGGAATACTCGCCAACTTGAAGCGAAGACCCGAGATCGAAAACGAGTTCGTCGGCATTGGCGGGAACTTCAACCTCAAGCCCGCCCCGCAGCGCACCGAGATTGCCGCGATTTCGATTGCGAAAGATCGGAATCTCGAATGGGGCCGACGATGTGCGTTTTCCGTTTTTGCGCCAGAACGCGCGTGGAATCGCTATCCCGTCGCGGAACGACTTTTGATCTGCGGCGCGCTCAGTGACCTCGATTGAAACGTAATAGCGATCACCCGGCCTGAGATTCCTGGCCGACGGCATCTCATCCTCGCGCTGATGAAACTCGCGCTCGCCTTCGGGTTGTTCGATCACGAATCCCTTAACCCCTTTGGCGAGATTGACGAGTTTACCTTCTTTGGCGAGCTTTGCCTTGCGTTCCGCCGCCAGGCCGAGGGGATTCTTCACGAGCATAATCGTTTCTGTCATGCCCGGCGCCAGCTCCTCCCATGTCTTCTTCTTGGCATAATGGCCGTCGCGCCAATCGAAGAGCTTGCCGTTGCCCTCGCCGTAAAGCCAGACATACTTCGTGGCCGCATTAAGGGACTGCTCGAAATTTATCCTCATGTGCTCAAGGCGCGAACCATGCACCGGGCCGTGATACCAGAAACTCTTCGGGTCGGCATTCATGCGGTACATATCGAAGTAATGTGTATTGCTGAAATAAAACTGCGAACGCATTTTCGCAACATTCTCCGGCGCGACCAGCGCCATTGAGGCGGCAAATGCGTCGGCGGCGGAAATGGTATAGACATGATTGAGCGCCGTGCCCGAATATTGCTCTGCGCCATCGACAACGCGGGCGGCGGGCGGCATCACATCGAGCATGCCGTTCAAGTAATGGTGCAGAAGCTCGCCTGACTGGTCCACATTGTTTACCGGATACGGCTGACGGCCGCCGTCCATCCAGAAGTTGAACTTGTGGAAGCACCAGAGCGAGAAGATCACGGCGTCGGGAAATTCCCCGAAGACGCGGGAGAAGACTTCGCGGCCGCGCTGACGGGCGAGCTTTGCCGTCTCGGGGAAGGGCGGATCTTTATAGCTGTGGATATACTGGGCGAGTTTTCCGCCTTGCGCGTCGTATTCTTCGGGGTCGAGCATCAGCCCCTTGAGGCCCGCTTCCTTGGCGAGCCATGCTACATTCGCCATGTTCTCGGCGTAGTTCGCCCACCCATTGTCGTCGCCCCAGTCGATGCGGCTCCCCTGATACGGCGTCATCCAAAAAAGGAGCATGCTTTCTCCGAGATTCGGTTTTTGGGCAATCGCCTTGAGGTAGGGGAGCTGGGTTTTCAGCTCATCACGCGTCCACCGTTGCGTCGGATGCATGATTTTATAAAATGCCGATGTGACGACGCCGCCCTCTGGCGTGACAACGGGGATCCTGTTCAGGCCGATTGCGACGCCGTCAAGATAGGGGGCGCTTTCGGCGAACTGATCGGCGTTTGCAAGGATGTTCGACGGAGTCGTGTTGAATACGTCAAAGAACAACCCGACATATTTCTTGTCAACCCCGCCGGGGGTGGCGAATTTGCCCGCCAGGGCAATGCCCGCAGTCAGCGCGCACAGCGTGGCAATGGGTAAAACAATTCGCTTGTTCATCGTGATTCTCCTTTTGTCATTGCACAAGCAGCATGAAGCCGCGACGCGGCATTCTAAGCACCCAGCAACCGCCATACTTGTCGCCATTCATCATAAACGCGAGAACTCTCTTGTCTTTGACGGCGACAACGCCGTTGGCATCCTTGGAACACATTTCACCGTCATTGGCCATGCAATCCGTGATTGTCGCCCAATTCTTCGCCCCCGAATATCTCGAACTGTCATTGAAGGCCTCTTTGAGGATGAGGTCGTCGCCGTTTCGATCCATGACAGCGAGCCAGTCCTCATAATTGTCCTTAAGATACACTTTCGAATAGGGTGCCTTTGCCGACATCACGGCACATGATTCATACGAAGCCGGAGGTTCGGCGGGCATGTAAATGTCGGGGCCGCCAGCCTTGCTCGAGTAGAAGGCCTTATTGTAGAACTTGGCAATCGGAGTGTGGAAGACAACCGCGGAAAGGTTGGTGCAACCATTGAAAAGTTCTTTGGCAACGACATTCGTTGAAAGATTCGGCAGATTCCAATGGAGCGTTCCCCCCAACCCTGTGCACCCATAAAAAATCCAACCTTGATGCGTGTTCGAATAATCCTTGGTCCACAAAGTCCTAAGCTTGGCGCCCAATAGTCCTTGGACAAACCCCGTTTTCAACTTGGCGCAGTTATAGAACGCGTAGTCATAGATCGCCACAACAGATCCAAGATTGACATTCGTAAGATTCGAACAATTGCAAAAACCATGGCTGGCCACCGCTGCCGCATAGGGGGCGCTGACTTCTTCAAGCGAAGCGCATCCGTTGAACAACGAATTGGGAATGGAAGTCGACTCCGTCAGGGAAATTGCCCCCTTCAATGAACTGCAGCCAGCAAATGTGTACTCCGGGAGAGTGGAAAAGACGCGGGGCCAAATGGTCTGAAGAGCCGCGCATCCTCTGAACACTTCTTCGACCGGTATCGTCAGGCCCTCTGCAAAAATTACATTTGTCAAGGCCGTGCACTTGTAAAAGCACCCCCGGCCGCCAATGCTCGTGCAATTCGTCGCGATAACTTCCGTTACCATGTTCCGGCAGTCATAGACATTGGGCTTGGGTCCAATTTGACCATTCCACGAAAGGAGACTCGAAAGCGCGACAACATGGTAGGAGGCCCCCTCCGCATCTGTAATTTTGGTGAAATCGAGGGACGATTCCCCCGTTCCATACAATGTGGCGTCCCCCGTGCCCCTGACGGTCAGATTGTTCGTATCCTTTCTTCGCGTCGCCGTAAACTTCCAGACACCGTCCGTGACATACCCCGAGCCACTGTTATCTGCATTGCGTGTTGTTTCAACGTATGTCCAGCCATCCAACTTCGACATCGTTACGGCAATCGGCGTTGTAACCGACGCCGTGCCATCCGAAAACGTGACTAAAAGCGAGACGCAATACGTTTCGCCGGGAACCAAGTATTTCGCACTTCCCATTTCCGCCGCAAGCGTCAGATTGAAACTGCCTGGCGCATTCAGCGTCGAACCGCTCAGACCTGTCCAGACGTTCGTCATCGTCTCAGGGCCTTTGCCGACAAGAACGCTGATTGCGGCCGAATCGCCATTGAGCGTTACGAGTTCCCCGTTGACAAGCAATGTATTCGCGCCCGTTCCGTCGAGCGTGATGTTTGCGATCGGCAAATTGCCTGTCGTAGCCCCGCCTTCAATTGCGTTCGTACGAATGGCGAACGGCGCCGTTTGGACACTTGCGCCATCAGCGGAGACAAGCTGCGCCAGGATGTAATAGCATACGCCCGGTGTCAGATCCGGAAGTGTCGCGGCAATCACGCCCATCCCCGACACGGAGGCCGCAGAATGCTCCTACAGGTATTCGCCGCTCCGGACTCCATAACGGAACTTGAGCGTCGCAGGTTCCCCGGAATAGCCGACACCCGTCACATTAACCGTAAAATCAAGATGGTTGCCGCCATTCTCAACGACAACAGGCGTCTCAATCCCCAAGGCATCGCGCTCCTCCCAAATCCATGTGAAAATCGCCTTGCCGCCATGCGTGTATTCGTAACTCTGCAAGTTGTAGTTCGCCTGATCGTACTCATCGACAAGTGTCTTTTCCCCCGTGGCGGAAACAGACTCCAGCTTCCAGCCCTTAAGGCAGTATTTGGCCGTTCCCTCTGCCGGCACCTCCGTGGACTCCATGGAAAGCGTGTATGTTTCACCAGCGGCGACATCTGCCACCTCGCCATATCCGGGACTGGGAGTTCCAATTGCATTCGGAAGGCCCGCGATGTCGAGGCTGTCGCCAATGTTCGACTCGGCAGAATCGTATTGCAGGTACCCCTCGTCCGCCATCGTGCCGTATTCATTCTTTATCCAATCGTCGGAAACTACGCCGTTGCGCATGCGGCACTCATCGATAATGCCGTACTTGGCGCACATCATGACAAACGGTTTCCCCGTACTGGAATAAACGGTCTTATTAAAGCCGTCAATCTTCTCACCATCCACGTAAAAATAGTATCTGCCATTGGACCCCGTAATGCAAACATGCCTCCATGCTCCCGCGAAAACTATATTTTGGGATGTTTGGTCCAGCATGGTATCATTGGACGCAACGAATCTGAGTCTTTTAAGCTTTTCACTATCGACCGGATTCCCCTTGGACAGGATCTGGGCAAACCAGCCGTTTCTGGCATTCCAAGCATCTCCGTTTGACAGTTTTTTATCAAAAATGGTGTGGTTCACGTTTTTATCTGCATTCCCTGGCAAATAAATCCACGCCGTACATGTGAAGGAAACGCCAGCACCCGGGAACTGTGATTCGTAATCCCGAACTCTCAAGCCGCCACCATTTAAACCTGTTGTCCCTTCGCCATTCTGAACGGCGGCGCCGATTTTGCACAATCCCTCCCCTGTGCTTAGCGTTGCCGTACTGCCGATTTTAGCCTCATAACCATTGCCCGTCGCATCAGGAACGGCATTGCTGGCATTAAACATTCCCATGTGCCAAACGCCAATATAATCGTCGCTCCACACATCCGTGGGCGTGTTCTGCGATGGCGTGTTATCTTGCCATCGCATGTAGAATGACGTTTCCGTCCCTGAAAGCGCCGGCAGTTTCACCCAAACAAGCGACTCTCCCTGGGGATTCCATGTATCGATTTCATAAGGGAGAACTGTTCCGTCAGACAAGGCGAATGAAATGTCGGATCCTCCCTGAGAACAATCAGAATACTGAAAGCCCGTTATTCTCGTTTCCGAAATGCGAACGAGAACGGGGAAATCCTCAAGCGTCGTCTCCCCTTCATGGCCGACGACCGTGATTTTCGCCTTCTGCAACGGAACGGCAAAGGCCGGGACTGAACACATCAGGCAAAATGCCGTAGTCAAAACAACATTATTCATTAATCATCCTCCTGGCTTGTCAAACAACGATGAGTTAGGGATTCAGCTCTGTCCCCACGCAAATGGGAGAAGAAACACGGAAATCGTACGAGGCCGCCTTGGCGAAGCCTTGGACGACAATGCGGCCGGAGTCGTACAGCGTCACTTCGGCGTAGCTGTTGTTCTCGGGATAGGCGTCCTGCGCCATCGCGCGAAGCGTGTAGTAGAAGATTCCGTTGTGGACGGCCAAATGGCCGACATGGTGGTGCCCCGTGAAAACGGCCCAGACCTTACCGGATTTCTTGAAGATCTCCCTCAGCTGCGCCGCGTTCTTGATGCGAAATACGTCGGGACAGGCCGGATCTATGAGCTCATGGGCGAAGACGACGACCGGCCCTGGCGCCGAGGCGAGAACACCTTTCAGCCACTCCACTTGGTCCGGCGGAACATTCGCGTCCCTGAAATCGAACTTCCCCGGACTGTAATCCTCCATCTTCGAAGTGTAGTTCGCGTCAAGAACGACAAAGGTCACATCCCCGATCGAAAACGAATAATGCGCCAGGGGCTTCTTTTGCCCCGCATTTGAGACGTGCGCGAGGAACTCGGATTTCGTGATGCAGTCGGTCTCGTGGTTGCCAAGCACGTGGTAGCGGGGGCCGTTGAAACGCGCGAAAGCCTTCTCGATGTCGTCCAGGCACTTGAGCGTCGCGTCCTTCGTCGGCATCATGTCCTTGAAGTCGCCAAGCTCAATCAGGAAGTCAACCTTGTGCGCATTCATCAGGTCGATGCAATCGCGCAGTTTCACGGGCGCGTCATTGTAGCACCGCAGCCCCGGTTCATCAATGCCATGGGGCCGTTCGGCGTAATGCAGGTCGGCAACCATGCCGAAATGCGCGATGGGTGTCTCCACCGCATTGACATCGTCATTGGAGCATGGCATAGGCATCACTGGATCATGATTCTCGTTCCGCGCCCACGCCCCTTAAGCGTCACTGAATACGCATACAGGGCGATGTCAGTGGTTTCGGAGACCAGTCCGGAAGCAAAGGATTTCTGTTCCGCCTTCTGCGGCAGGTTTCCTTCGATGATGTTGTCGTAGTAGAATCCCCCGGTGCACAAGTTTTTCCTGGTCTTCCACTCGATCAGATTCTGCACGACTCTTTGCGGAGAGAAAGCCGCGGGGCTTTCGTCGAGAACGTTGATGCGGAACTTGCCGTAGCGCACTGCCGCGTTGTCGTTAGGCCCGCCGAACAGGTATTTCGAGGCATCCTTTTCCACAATCGTAATGGGCGTCGATGCGAATCCCCCTTCTGGCACGAGAAAATTAATGTGGAGGACATCTCCGTCTAATTTCGAATTGGCGGCGCACACCTGTAGATTCCGACCGTTGTCCGATGGTCCGTCGTCAAACACCAGCCTTGGTTCCGCACCCTTGAAGAGAAGAGAGCTGTTGTCGTTGGTTCTGTTCGAGTAATTGTCCGTGCCGACGGCCAATCTCGATCGGACTGTAACCGTTGAATCGTCAATGACGACTCTGTTGCCGTCACCGATGTAAATGTTGCCGAAGTTTGCGGTCGAATTCCCGGAAACTTCAAGGTAGGCCGTAGCTTTCGAGTCGTTTATTGCGACGTTGCCGCTGTAGACCCATGAGGCGTTCTGAACCATTCCGGTTACTCCCATCACAAGGCCGAAGCCGTTGGGGGAGGTAATCTTCGCATGGTCGAAAATGAACGTCGATCCCTTTCTGGTGGTAAACGCGCCCACTTCCATGTGGGCCATTTCATCGTCGTCGCCAACGCTCTGGGAAGTAAGCGTGACATGGCTGCCATCCTTCAGTTCCCATTTGCCGGAAACATGGCTGACGTCAATCGTGATTCTCGCCCTGACGTTCTGCGGGATGACGGCCTTGCAGGTCGAAGACTGCGGATAGTCGAGACGGTCTGCGCTGCTGCACGCCCAGTGCGCCCGGTTTGTGACACTGCCGTCCCAAACGCCGTCCACTGCCTGCCATGTGTACGTATCCTCGGCATAGGCCGCCACGGCGGCGAATGCGCCGATGCAAAGGGGCATGAAATGCCTCAATCCATCCATTGTCCTTTTTGACATGAGTACTCCTTTTGGTTGTTCTTTTCAAATCACCGTGTCGGCCGAAGCCGCTGCAGATTCCCCACGGCTGCCATCACCGTGGTTTTGGACGTTCGAACTCCTCCGGCCAGATTGGAAGCGGCCCGCCAATCCTGTAGACCTTGAAATCGCCAAGTTCAATGCTCGTCGCGCCTTCTGTGATCTCTGTCTTGATGTCGAGACAGATTTCATCCGCGCCCTCCGGCACGCGCAGGACAACTTCGCCAGACTGCCAGACGCCGTCCTCACGCGGCTGGGACATGGAAATCTTCGGAAGAGGCTCCAGCGTCTTAACAGACCCGTTGGGGCCGCGGAAACGAGGGAAGAGGAACACGAATCCGGGTCCGCTGCGCTTCATCGACAACCCGACGCTGTAGAGGTCGCCAGGCTTCACGCCCTTGATCCGCATTTTGTCGGAAAGGACCTCCACATACGTGCGCTTGTGCCGGTGGTCGAACGGTTTGAAATTGAGCGGCTGCCGGGACTGGCACCCGAGCGCCTCCAACCGCCCTCCGCGTATTTCCTCCGGCAGTCTCGCCTCCCAGGGCTTCGGTATGTCGCCAGTCGTGACGGCCGTCACGTTCGAACAGCCGGCGATGCCGCCGTCGACAATCTTGACAAGATCGGGTGCATAGAGCGCTGTCATCGAGGGGATGTTCTTCAGCTTCCCAAGCGCGTTGACGGCATAACCCGTGTCGGCCTTGACGGACGTGAAATCGAGAACGCCCGAGCCGACAGTCGCTTCGTCTTCGCCGCGGACAGTAAGCGTGCCGTTCTTCTTGTCAAGCATCGCCGAAAGCATCCAACATCCGTCGGTAAGCGTGTTTTTTTCGGGATTGAACGTCCACTTCACCGCACGGTCGTTGCGTACGGGCACGACAGGATCGAAAAGGTTGAAAACAGTGATCGACCGATAGGACACCCGCTCGCCGATCCCGATGCTTGCGCCGGGGTCGCAGACAAGTTCGCGAACTCCCTCCGGCACTTCGACGACGACCGTCGATCCATAGCAACCGCCGGGGAGCGTTCCCTTGTCGTAGTGCATTTCAAGGGGAATTCGCTCCCCGTTCTGCTTCGTCACCGGCCGCCAGAAGACGCGCGGTATCGCCGCGCCCCTGCGCGTCGTGCCTTTCTCCACCCCGTGTTCTTCCGTCTTCATGACGACTGCATAGCGCTCGCCGGGCCTGACCTTGACCGCTGGCATGTTGTACTCGCGCAGATGGAACTCCCGCTCGCCGTCGGAACAGCCAATTCTGATGGGCTCGACATCCTCCGCGAGGTTGACAAGTTGGCCTTTTCCCGCGAGCGCGGCCTTGCGCATCGCCGAATAGCCGATGGGATCCTTCGCCAGCATGGCCGTCTCGGTAAAGCCGGGAATTCCCTCCTCCCATGTCTTCTGCTTGGCGAAATGACCGTCGCGCCAGTCGAATAGCTTGCCGCCGCGCTCGCCGTAAAACCAGACGTATTCCGTTGCGGAACGGAATGACTGCTCCAGATTGAGCCGCAGATGCTCGAGACGCGAACCGTTGACCGGCCCGAAATACCAGATGGAAGTCGGCTTCTGTGTCTGGAGATACATGTCGACATAGTGCCCGCTGCCGAAAAGGAACTGCGAACGGTACTTTACGATGTTCTCGGGTTCGATGAGCGGAAGCGCGGTGACCGAGGCCGTAACATAGTCGTTCGCGAACGAATTGTCGAGCGCCGATCCGGTATAGACCTCCATCCCGTCGACAATCCTCGCCCCGGGCGGCATGACGTCGATCATGCCGTTCATGAAGCACTGCAAAAGCTCGCCGGATTGCTCGACGTTCTGGAGCGGATAAGGTTGCCGGCCATTGTCGAACCAGTATCTGAACTTGTGGAAGCACCAAAGCGAAAAGATGACCGCGTCTGGGAATTCCCTGAAGACGCGGGAAAAGACCTCGCGTCCGCGCTGTCGCGCGAGTTTCGCCGTCTCCCGGTAGGGAGGATCCATGTAGGAGTGGATATATTGCGCGTACTTGCCGCCCTGCGCGCCGTATTCCTCGGGATCCAGCATCAGCCCTTTGAGGCCTCCCTCTTTCGCGAGCCAGGTGACGGCCGCCATGTTCTCGGCGTAGTTCGCCCATCCCTTGTCATCGGTCCAGTCGATGCGCGTGCTGGAACCGCCGGGCGTCATCCAGAAAAGCAGAAAGCTTTCCGAGAGGCACGGCTTCTTAACAATCTCCCGGAGATAGGGAATCTGGTCCTTCAGCGCGTCGCGCGTCCACCGCTCCGTCTTGTGCATGATGTAGCGGTACTGGGATGTCACAACATTTCCGTCCTCAGCCGCGACCGGTATGCCATGCAGGCCGATGGCGACGCCATCGAGATACGGGGCGTTCGCGGCGAACTGGTCGGCGTTCGCGAGGATGTTGGACGGCGTCGTGTTCATGACGTCGAAATACAGGCCGACGCACTTCTTCGGCATGCCGCCCGGCGTCACCGCTTCCGCGCCGAGTGCGAGCACGGCCATTATTGCGGCACAAAAGAGCTTCTTCATGTTTTCAGGCCTTTTCATAGGTCGCTACGGC
>JAEEGH010029902.1_pt1 | contig 10621 bp, 6 predicted proteins | sample 9134181 | NCBI WGS metagenome assembly JAEEGH01 (sample SAMN16246544, study PRJNA631951) | gut metagenome | biome: gut microbiome; feature: rumen; material: DP-attached | host: Bos | place: Iran: Karaj | collected 2018-10
AAAGAATACGTGACGAGTGTGTTGGAATACGACGATGTGCGGGAGTCGATGATGTGCGAACGCGAAGTGGGGAGAGAGGAAGGGTGTAAGGAAGGACGCGAAGAAGGACTGCTGCAAGGAGAGGTCAATACCAAACGCCAGCTCGCCCTCAGGATGCTCGCCAAGGATTTCGCCCCAGGCCTCGTGGCGGAAATCACTGGGTTGACAGAGGATGAGGTCTGCGCTTTGGCTGCACATACTGATTGACGGAAACTTGGCAATTCTGTCAGAACCAGCCCTGGCGAGACGGGGATTCCGTTTTGCAATCCTGTCCTCACGGGCCAATGCGCGCCTTTACGATGACTACCGCCCTCGCGATTCAACGCCTCCCTCTTCCGGCAAAACGGAATGGTGCATTGGGTACACGCAAGGGCGGTGATTAACGATACCCCATTCCCCGCAAGAGCAGTGATTGCCGAAATAGGGATAACTCGCCAGCGCAGTGATTACCGAAAAACCGGCAACCCGCAAGAACACGCAGAACCGACCAGCAAATGCACCATTCCGTTTGGCCGCCCTCCCCTAACGAAAACAACACGCTTTACAGACTCCCACCACATTAACGAAAAAGTGAGGCAACAACCGGCCAAACGGAACCTCCGCCCCGCAAGGGGACGCTCTTTCTAAGCACGAATTGTCACGAATTCACCACGAATTGGCCATAAATATTCATCGCCTCATCGTTTTTCATCGCCTCATCGCAAAAAAGGCGCAGCCCCCGGCCACACCCTTATTCTTAATTCTGCATTCTTAATTCTTAATTATTACTGATGCGATATTTTTTTGAAATCAATTACAATATATTGATATAAAATTCCTTATAGGCGTTTGTTGAATTTTCGATTTGAAATCAATTCCGTTTTCCGCACGACAAGTGCGGTCGCGAAAACTCCCCTTCTATTTTAGAAGGGGTGCCCGAAGGGCGGGGTAGTAATATAGGCATTCTTATTCCTTATTTTCATAAATCCTCATGCTCATAATTATCCGCATTGTAGTTTCCGATGACTTTCTGCCTGTCGAAATCGAGACCGTGAAACATCTTTTTGTAAACCTGTTTTCAAAATGCAATCTCAGCCATGTTGCCGGCTCTGCGATTTTCACGTGCATAGGCTAACAAGTCCCTATTTTCCGGAAGGTTGTGAAGATAGTGGTCTTTGTTTCGAATATCGTTGATGCTGGTCATTTTTTCACAAGGAATTCTGATATTTTATATTACTACCCTGGCCTGCGGCCACCCCTTCTAAAATAGAAGGGGAATTGTCCTGCGCCGGCACTGATGTGCCGTAGCCAGAAATCTTATTACTACGGAAGGACTTTCCCGACAACAAATCAAATCGCTTGACAGATTCATTCTGTATCCGAAATTATCGCATCAGTAGTAATAATTCTACATTCTACATTTTACATTAACGACAAAGGGCGCAGCCCACCGGCCACGCCCTTTCCAAGTCTCAAGTCCTCAGCCTCAAGTCCTCAGTCTCAAGTCCTCAGTCTTATTTTTTAATCGCGAAGACAGCGGACGGAATGTCCGTTAGTGTTGTGGTTGGCGTAGGAGACGGTGCCACCGTATCTGTCCACATACGCTTTGCTGTAGTCTAGAACGCGGTTGTAGGAGCGGTTGTTGTTGCTCAGCGTAGATGACCAGAAGTTGGCGCGGTCGCCCGCGTCGCCGAACGACGAACCATTGCATAGGCCTGCCGGAACAGCGGAAAAGCCCGAGGCGTTGTTTGTGCCCTGGTTGTTACCCACAGCGAAGGGGTTGGAGCTATAACACCATCCCTGTGTCGAGGCCAACGCCTTGGCAACATAGCTGGTGTTCGTCACGGGGACATCGTAACTCTCGTCATCGTAATAGTAATAGTTCTCGTGACTGCCCAAATAATTAGTGAGCGTGGTCCACTCCGCATCGCTCGGCACATGCCAGCCCTGCGGACAAATGCCGCGACGGTGACCACTGAAGTTGACATATACATAATAAGTGGCCAAATCATCGGATGCAAACGGTATCACACTGGTCTCTCCGTATGTGGTGTTAAACGTATCCACCGCCGCGTTCCAGTTGTAGAGCAATCCATAGTTCTGCGGGGCGTATGTGGCAGAGTCGTTGTTGTACCAACGAGCCTGCTTGCCGGAGTAGGTGTAGGTGATGCCGGCCGGAGTGATCAGGTAAGTACCAGTAGTAGGTGATGTGGTCGCCCGCATATTCTCCTTGGTCCAGCACTGCGTGCCAATCTGCACCGTGTTATAGACATTGCCCTCGTGGTCGGTCACCGTGGGGGTGCCAGGGCAAGGCTGCCCATCGTTCTCCACAGATGCTGGCTGCTCGTCGGCGGTGGTATTGAATGTTAACTGGTTGCCGTATGCTGTACCCTTAGAGTTGACGGCAAACGCTCTCACATAGTACGTCGTCCCGGCTTGCAGATTGCTCAGCAGGATGGTGTAATCCCCCGTTCCGCTGCCGCTGGTCGCCACAGTGTTGCTGGTAGTCGGATTGGAGGAGGTACCGTAAACAAAACCGCGCTGGGTAACACTCTCTCCACCGTCGGAGGTCACACTGCCGCTCACCGTGGCTCTGAATTTGCCCACATCGGTCACCGCAATGGTGGTCACGCTCGGCAAGGTAGAGGGAGAAGTCGCCGTGGTGGTCACCGCCACAACACTGCCGTAGAAAGTGCCGTTCTCGTTGGTGGCGTAGGCTCGCACATAATAGGTGATGCCCGGGGTCAAACCAGTGATGGTGTACGTATATGTACCGGTTCCACTACCGCAGTTCACACGATAGTCGCTAATAGAGGGAGTGGGGTTGGTGGAGGAATAGACAAAACCGCGCTGGCTCACGGTGGTGCTGCCGTCAGTCTGCACCTTACCGTTCACTGTGAACGAGTTCTGGGTCACGGCGGTCACTCCTTGGGTAAAAATCTGAAACTCTAATTGGCTTTCCAATTGCTGCAACTTCTCCAGCAACTCGCAAAGGTCAACGGAGCTGGCGCAGGAGTTGTTGCTGTTCGTGATGTAGTTTGCGTCATTGGTAAATGCGCTAACTTCAGTGGGAACGGTGGAGATGGCAGGGATATCTGCTGCGGTGATGTAACCCGCATCGTTATTGAAGGCACTCACATCTGTTGGAACAGTGGGAATGGCAGGGATGTCCTCTGCCGTGATGTAGTTAGCATCGTTGTCAAAGGCACTGACATTCGTGGGAACGGTGGGAATTGTGGGAATATCCGCCGCCGTGATGTAGTTGGCGTCGTTGTTGAATGCGCTCACGTTCGTGGGAACAGTAACGGCAGGAACTTCCGCTGCAGTGATGTAACCAGCGTCGTTGTTGAAAGCACTCACATCTGTTGGGACAGTGGGAATGGCGGGAATGTCCGCTGCCGTAATGTAGTTGGCATCGTTGTCGAAAGCGCTTACATTCGTGGGAACGGTAATAGCAGGGACTTCTGCTGCCGTGATATAGCCCGCGTCGTTGTTGAAAGCACTAACGTCTGTGGGAACAGTAATGGCGGAAACTTCCGCTGCCGTGATGTAACCAGCGTCGTTGTTGAAGGCGCTAACGTCAATAGGTTTGTTAAGGATCTGCGCCGCGCCAGTGGTGGCATTCCAATCGGCGTTCACCTGCGCGGGGATGTCGGCATTGGTGATGTAGCCGGCATCGTTGTTAAAGGCACTAACGTCTGTGGGAACAGTAACGGCGGGAACTTCCGCTACAGTGATGTAACCAGCGTCATTATTGAAAGCACTCACATCTGTTGGAACAGTGGGAATGGCGGGGATGTCTGCAGCCGTTATGTAGTTGGCATCGTTGTCGAAAGCGCTAACATTCGTAGGAACGGTAACAGTAGGAACTTCCGCTGCGGTGATATAGCCCGCATCGTTGTTGAAAGCACTAACATCCGTTGGAACAGTGGGAATGGCGGGGATGTCGGCTGCCGTGATGTAGTTGGCATCGTTGTCGAAAGCGCTAACATTCGTGGGAACGGTAACAGCAGGAACTTCCGCGGCTGTGATATAGCCAGCATCATTGTTGAATGCACTCACATCCGTTGGAACAGTGGGAATGGCGGGGATGTCGGCGGCCGTGATGTAGTTGGCATCGTTGTCGAAAGCGCTAACATTCGTAGGAACGGTAACAGTAGGAACTTCCGCGGCGGTGATATAGCCAGCATCGTTGTTGAAGGCACTCACATTCGTGGGAACGGTGGGAATCGTTGGGGTATTCTCAATTTCCGAGTAATCGTAGGTGGGCTTGTTCGCTTCCTTCGCCCAATCGGGAACAGTCGGGTCGGTCTCGACAATGGAGCTGATGTCGTGGTTTTCAAGGTATTCGTCCACCACATCATTCACCCAGTGGATGTCCACGCTGTCAGCGTAGAACGCGTAGGGCACCGCGTTCACCGGCGTGGTGTTCGTCAAGGTGGCGCCATCGGACAGGGTGACCTCCGTGTGGATCTGCGCCGTGCGCCAATCCACAGACGCCATGCTGCCGCTTTGGCCGCTGCCCTCGCCAATCATCAGCGAAATCACGCCGTTGCGGTTGCTCGTCACGCTGTGCGTCTCGCTAAAGGCAGACGTGCCGTTCGCATCCGAGATGCGGATGGCCACGGTCAGGTTCTCTTCCGCCACCAACTCGTTGGCCGCGTTGCGCACCACCGCCTGGTAGCTCATTCTGTTGGTTTGCGCGAGCATCGTCGCCGCGCTGAATAGCACTAATGCTAAGAGTATCAGTTTCTTCATATTTATTTGATTTTTTTGTTTCTTTATTATGTCCAAGGAATCAGAGTGCTAACTGCTAACTACTAATAGTTTTTCACGCAGCGCACGCTCACGGCATCATTCGCATTGAGAGTGGTGGGAAGCGGCGTGTTGCAGTAATAGACGGTTGATAGCGCGGTGGCTGTATTCGGCGCGGGGACAGCCGTACTCCAAAGGTCGGCATCCAACAGCATGCGTTCGAAGTTGTTATCGTGGGCATTGTACCGTCCTGCAGGCAGTTCGCTGAAACCCGTACTGTTAGTGTTGCTGTTCGGGGTGATCCAGCGCTCGGTGCTGCGGATGTCCTCGGCGGCGAGAGCCTCCAACGCATTCATCTCCACGATCGTGGGGATATGCCACCCATAGGGGCAAATGCCCTGCACGAAGCCGTCGGCATCCGTAACGGGCGCGGCGGTGCTGCCCTCCGGCACGTTCACCGCAGAGTACCACGTGTATAAACGCCCATAAACTGACTCGTTTTCAGCAACATCGGGGAATGCGTCCGACTCGTAAACCAACGCTTTGGCGATTGCCGTACCCACCGCATCTTCATAGTGAAGTGCACGGAGGTTTGCCTTTGTCCAGCAATATCCCGCCACCTCTACGGTTGGATATTCATAACTGTCAATGTCATAAACCAATTCACCGCATGAAAACGGCCCTGTCACCCTAAGTTTAAGAATTTTGAGCAGGTCATATTTGTTACTGCCACCATAATGGGTGTAGATTTTGTCGCTATACACACCCGCCGGAGTGGTTGCAGGAAAGGAAAAACCGTGGCCTTCATAGCCTTCGCCAAAGGAAACCCTTTCCACATACACCTCGCGCTCCAATTGCGCCTGCGCGACACCAGCGGAAAGTTCATAGCCGCTGCCTGTGACCGAACCGGTAAACAGCTCGCCTACCGCCACATAGAGACCGCCGCCGGAACTCGCGCCAACGGGCATCGCATACATGGTGGAGACTTGAGCCTCTGCCGTTCCCATAAGCGCAAACAGCAGAACAATTAAATGTAAAAGTCTGTTACTCATTATATTGCAATTTTTTATATGCATAATATATTAAACTGCAAATATGATAATATTCCTAATATACTGATAATGAGAGGTATTGCAAATTATACCATAGGAATGTGGCACTTTTTGCCACACTTTAGTGATTGGTGAATAAAAGAAGGTTATGTCTAAGTCGTAGTCATCGTTTAAGTCTAAGTCTAAGTTTAAGTTATCGCCATCGCTTCAGAAATATCCCGCAAGAAGTCGTGGTTCAGCAGTTTGGAGATGCGAACCAGCATGGCGAGGTCGATGCTCTCCCGCTTGAGCATCTTGTGAACAACGCTGTAGTCGCGATGGATGGCCTCCGAAAACCACCTCATCGTGCGACCCTGCGCCTTCAGCTCCGCGCGTATCATCTGACCGATATGTATGTCTTCTATGTTGTTTGCAGGCATAAAAAGAATCGTGAACTTCATTTTATTGGTAACAGAGGTTCTCGACTACCTTATCTCCAAATAAAGAAAGCTCACGATTGCTCGCGAGCATTTCCACTTTCTTTTGGAGATAGCTGAAATTGTCGAGATTTCTGTTACCTTAGAAAAGCGAAAACACTTTATATCAATATGTTAAAAAAGTTAGAAATTTCTTTTTAATTCTCTTTTGGGTTCTAATTAGACATCAGTAAAAAACGTTGCAAAAATAATGTTTTTATTGTTCGGTTGAGAATTAAGTTTTGCAAGCTCTTTATCACATTTCCGAAACCCAAAACATAACGTTAACGCGACGCCTTAATCGGCCAAACGGAACCTCCGTCTCGCCAGGGCAGGCTCTTTCTAAACACAAATTGCCACGAATTCACCACGAATTAGCCTTAAATATTCATCGTCCATTCATCGCTTTTCATCGTGTCATCGTCAATCCTCCCATCATCGTCAATTCATCGCAAACCGCAAACAGTCCACGCCATCATTCGAATACTTTTTTCCACAAATTCCGAGCATATCAAAATCTTTGTATTTTTGCCGACTTTTTATTTTTAAACCCGATTTTTGAAATTAATATTTTTATATACTTATAAATCAGAAAGTTATTAATCTTAAAAAATCTTAAAACAATATAGCATTATGAAAATATTATTTGTCATCGACGCCTATTTCACCAACAACAACGGCACCAGCATCTCGGCGCAACGGTTCGCGGATGAACTTCGCAAACGCGGTCACGAGGTACGTATTCTGACCTCCTGCGACGAAAGTCACGAAAACGTTTACAGTATGCCCATGTTGAAAATCCCCTTTTTCCAAGGACTGATCGAGAAACACGGCTTCCAATTCGCCAAATGCAAGAAAAAAATCATCAAGGAGGCAGTCAAATGGGCGGACATTGTCCATTGTTTCATGCCGTTCATGCTGGAAAACAAAACCAAAAAAGTCGCCGACAAAATGGGCAAACCCACGACAGCCGCATTCCACGTGCAAGCTGAAAACATCACTTCCAGCTTGGGATTGGGAAAAGTGACGTGGGTAAACGATATGATTTACAAGATTTTCCGAAACGTGACATACAACCATTACACCCATATTCACACACCGTCGCAATTCATGGCAAGTGAGATTGAGAGGCGTGGATACACGGCTAAAATCCATGCTATCTCCAACGGCATCCAGTCGGATTTCACCTGGACAAAACGGCCGAAAGAGCCCATGTTCGCCGACAAAATCCTCATCATGATGGTCGGGCGGCTTGCCGGCGAGAAACGTCAGGACATCATCATCAATGCGTTGCAATACTCCAAATACGGCGACAAAATCCAGCTGGTTTTCGCCGGAAAAGGTCCGAAATTCAAACAATATTATAAATTAGGACAGCAACTGAAGAATCCGCCCATCTTCACCTATCTCCCAAAGGAAAAACTGATCAACTTGCTGGCGCAGTGCGACTTGTACGTACACGCGTCGGACATGGAATCGGAGGCCATCTCCTGTATCGAGGCCTTCGCCACCGGGCTGGTGCCGGTCATCTCCAACAGCTCCCTTTCCGCCACCAAGCAGTTTGCCCTCGACGAACGCAGTCTGTTCAAGGCCGGTGACCCCAAAGACCTCGCCCGCGCCATCGACTACTGGCTCGACCACCCCGAAGAAAAGAAAAAGATGGAGAAAATCTACTCCGAATCCGCTGCAAAATACAATATCAACAATTCCATAACCCTGTTTGAAGAGATGCTGGAAGAGGCCATCCAAGATCATGAAAAATCTAAATAAAATGACACTCTGCGTACTGATTGTCTTGTTAATACTGTCTCTGACCTGTGGGAACGCACAGGAGGCGCCACGTGATTCCATCTTCCTGCATCCTGACGGGTCTGTGACGTTTCTATACCAAAACCCCGACGCGAAGTCGGTCAAGGTCTATTGCGACTGCAAGCTGCGGAAGGAGACCCCGATCATCCGCACCGAGAATTACCATTCCGCAAAGATGTCCAAAGACAGTTCCGGATTATGGGCTTACACCATCCCACCCTTGCCACCGGAGGTTTACACCTACCAGTTCGGGAGTGACTCGCGACGTTTTCCCGACCCCACCAACCCCGACTCCATCCGCGTGCGCTGCGAGAAGATGAGCGTGTTCACCGTCGGCGGCACCCCGCAAACCGACCTCTATCGTGCAGACCCGCTTCGTGGTCATCTGGACACGTTGGAGTTCCAAAGCCGCAACGAGACCGTGACGCGGCGCATCATCGTCTATACGCCGCCGCAATATACGGAGGGCAACCGCCAGTTCCCCGTCCTCTACCTGCTTCACGGGCTCAACGGCAGCGAGACGGCCTGGATTGACCGGGGGCGAGCCGTGCAGATTCTCGACAACCTCATCGCACAAGGAAAAGCAATGCCGATGATCTTAGTGATGCCCGATGCGAATCCCGTATGCCTGGTCTCCCAAAACGAGGATGTCAGTCTGTTCAAGAACCTCTTGCTCTACCATACTTGGAACAAGATGGAGTTCGAGAAATGCTACCCCGAAATGGACTCGCTCCTCAGCAACCGTTACCGTTTTTCAACACGTGCAGGCAGCCGGGCTGCAGCCGGACTATCGGCAGGCGCGAAGCAGTCGTGCAACCTCGCCAACCTCTACGACAGCACCTTCTCTTCCGTAGGGCTGTTCTCGCCAGTAGTCGGGAAAAAGCAGTTGCCGCAGAGCACTTATTCCCAATACTGGATCAGCGGCGGCACTTGTGACCTCTTCCACTACCGCATCAACAAGTTCTGCAAGAAGATGCAGCGCAAGCACGTCCCCTACACGATGTACAGCTCCGCAGGCGGGCATACCTGGCGCAACTGGCGTGTCTATTTCTCGGAGTATGTGCGGACGTTGTTTTGGCGGGACTGACGATGAGGCGATGAAACGATGAAGCGATGAAACGATGAGGCGATGAAGCGATGAAACGATGAAGCGATGAAACGATGAAGCGATGAAACGATGAAACGATGAAGCGATGAAGCGATGAAACGATGAAACGATTAATGAAACGATGAATAGTAAGCGAAATAGAAGGTTGTGGCTCGTGATGACGGGCTTAATTATCCATTATCAATTATCCATTATCAATTCCGCCGCTGCGCAGACGCAGATGGCGAACCGCGATTTCGAGCAGTGGACGAGCGTCGGGAAGGGCGATGCCGTGCCCAAGCAGTGGCACTCTTACGGCGACGCGGACTGCCAGCTGAAGGGCATCTACTCGTGGGGGTGCGGTCCGATGACCAAGAACCACAGCAACCGCGTGTCAGGCCATACGGGCTACGGCTGCGAGATCCAATCGACCTCGCTCGCGGGCAATATCGTCAACGGGGTGCTCACCACGGGACAGATGCAGTTCGCCTCGACGGACAACAAGAGCCCCGACAACTGCACCTACAGCGACAAGGACAACAAATGCGGGCACAAGGCCGCCATGGCTTTCACCGGCCGTCCCGACTCGGTCTATTTCTGGTGCAAGTTCGACATGAAGAAGCCCTCCAACGTTGCCGTCGCGAAGTTCCACCTCCACGGCAACATAGCGTACAAGGACATCTCGACGCACACTCCCGCCACGGCGCAGAAGGGCAAGATCGGAAATGCCTTCTGCGAGTTCAGAGACCCCAACGACGGGAAATGGCACCAGTACAAGTTCGCCTTCACCTACTATGACGAACAGAACCGTGTGGTGAAGTCCGCCACGCGCACACCTTCGTACATCCTCGCCTGCTTCTCCACCAACAAAATCGCCAAAGGCGGCCACTCGGGCGACAAGCTGTCCATCGACGACATCGAGATGGTATATAACAAACGGTTGTCCTATATATATATAAATGGTACAGCGCTTCCGGAATTCGACCCTGACCGAACAGAATACAGTTATAGCTGCAATAGTGTTGTCACGCCCGTGGTCGAGGCCGAGGCGCAATCGCCAAATGCCCAGATGCGAATTGAGCAGCAAGACCGAAGCATCCGTATTGTAGTGATTCATGACGACGGGGAAAAGGTTTATACGATTGCATTGTCGGCGAATTATGCGAATTATGCGAATTTTTCGACGAGACGATGATGTAGGGACGCGATTTATCGCGTCCTCATGAATACGATTTATCGCGTCCTCATGAATTCGATTTATCGCGTCCTCCTGAATACGATTTATCGCGTCCTCCTGAAACGTGTTTCAGCAAAATAAACACCTGTTGAAAAAAAATTATTTGCCTCAATGATTGGGAATTAAAAAAAGTGTATTTTTGCAGCCCGAAATTTTAGTGTAAAAAGAACTTAAAATCAAAAAATTAAAAGGAAAAAAAGTTTATGCC
>JAEEGH010029903.1_pt1 | contig 10621 bp, 6 predicted proteins | sample 9134181 | NCBI WGS metagenome assembly JAEEGH01 (sample SAMN16246544, study PRJNA631951) | gut metagenome | biome: gut microbiome; feature: rumen; material: DP-attached | host: Bos | place: Iran: Karaj | collected 2018-10
ATAAAAAAAATTAAAAATTTTTTTTATTTGATCTTGAAAGTGGAAAACATAGCATTATTTAAATAGTGTAGAGATAAAAAACAAGCTGTAAAGATAATGAAGAAAAACACAGCTTAAAGAATATTTTAATAGGAGACTCAAAATGGGTAAGATTATCGGTATTGACCTTGGTACAACCAACTCATGTGTTGCAGTATACGAAAATGGTACTGCACGTGTTTTAGAGAACGCTGAAGGTCATCGTACAACTCCGTCAATTATCGGTTATACTGAAGATGGCGAAATTTTAGTAGGTGATGTTGCTAAGCGTCAGGCTGTTACCAACCCTAAGAACACTTTATTCGCTATCAAGAGACTTATCGGTCGTCGTTTTGATGATGTTGAAGTTCAGCGCGATATTTCAATCATGCCGTTCAAGATTATTAAGTCTCCAAACGGTGATGCCTGGGTTGACGTAAAAGACAAGGGTATGGCACCTCCACAGGTTTCTGCAGAAGTTCTCAAGAAGATGAAGAAGACTGCTGAAGACATCCTCGGTGAAGAAGTAACAGAAGCTGTTATTACCGTTCCTGCATACTTCAACGACCAGCAGCGTCAGGCTACCAAGGACGCAGGCCGTATTGCAGGTCTTAACGTTAAGCGTATTATTAACGAACCTACCGCAGCTGCTATGGCTTACGGTGAAGACAAGGTTAAGGGCGAAAAGAAGATTGCCGTATACGACCTCGGTGGCGGTACATTCGATATTTCAATCATTGATATCGATGAAGTTGACGGTGAAAAGACCTTCGAAGTACTTTCAACCAACGGTGATACCCACTTAGGCGGTGAAGACTTTGATAACCTGTTAATCAACTACCTGATTGACGAATTCAAGGCTACCAACAACATTGATTTAAGAAATGATATCCACGCTTTACAGCGTCTGAAGGAAAGTGCAGAAAAGGCTAAGATCGAACTTTCATCTGCAACTCAGACCGATATCAACCTCCCTTACATCACTGCTGATGCTACCGGTCCTAAGCACATGAACATCAAGCTTACCCGTGCAAAGCTTGAATCTCTGGTTGAAGACCTGGTTCAGAAGTCTCTGATTCCTGTACAGACTGCATTAAAGGATGCCGGCCTGTCAGTTGGTGAAGTTGATGAAGTATTACTGGTTAGTGGTCAGACCCGTATGCCACTGGTTCAGAAGGTTGTATCTGAATTCTTCGGTAAGGAACCACGTAAGGACGTAAACCCAGATGAAGCAGTTGCAGTTGGTGCAGCAATTCAGGGTTCCGTACTTGCAGGTGATAAGAAGGACGTGTTACTGCTCGACGTTACTCCGTTATCACTCGGTATTGAAACTCTCGGTGGTGTAATGACTACTCTGATTGAAAAGAATACCACTATTCCTACCAAGAAGAGTCAGACCTTCTCTACCGCTGAAGATAACCAGCCTGCAGTAACCATTCGCGTACTTCAGGGTGAACGTAAGCGTGCGGCAGACAATAAGTTACTCGGTAACTTTAACCTCGAAGGTATTGCTGCAGCTCCACGCGGAGTTCCACAGATTGAAGTTACCTTCGATATCGATGCTAACGGTATTGTTCACGTATCTGCTAAGGATCTTGGAACTGGTAAGGAACAGCACATCCAGATTACTTCTTCTTCAGGTTTGAGCGACGAAGAAATCGAAAAGATGGTTAAGGATGCAGAAGCAAATGCAGCTGCAGATAAGGCTAAGCGCGAGGGTGTTGATGCACGTAACGAAGCAGACAGCTTGATCTACGCTACAGAAAAGACACTCAAGGATCTTGGAGACAAGGTTGACGGTGGCGAAAAGCAGAAGATTGAAGATGCAATGGCAGCCCTCAAGCAGGCTATGCAGGGCGACAATGTAGAAGATATCAAGGCAAAGACAGAAGCTCTCAAACAGGCTTCATACAAGATTGCCGAAGAACTCTACAAGCAGCAGGCCGCAGCAGGCGGAGCACAGCCAGGAGCTGAAGGTGCCGCAGGTGCCGACGCCGGAGCAGGTGCTGGCGATGCTGGTGCAGAAAACAAGTCTGGCTTCGACAAAGGCTCTGCAGACGATGTAGAGTACGAAGTAAAAGACGACGACAAATAAAGCCTAAAATCGAAAATCCGATAAAAACCGGGCTGCGACAGCGGGCCGGTTTAGGATTATCGAAAGAACGGCTCAAGCGGCGAGACTAGCGAGCCGCAATTTTTTTATATTTGGATAAAATATCATGGCAAAAAGAGACTACTACGAAGTATTAGGTGTTGAAAAATCTGCTGATCAGGAAGCAATTAAAAAAGCTTACCGTAAGCTTGCTGTAAAATATCACCCGGACAGAAACCCTGGTGACAAAACAGCCGAGGAGAAATTCCGCGAGGCTACAGAAGCTTACGAAGTACTTTCTGACGAAGAAAAACGTCCTATTTACGACCAGTACGGCTTTGCCGGTCTTGATGGTATGGGTGCCGGCGGTGGCGGTGGAGCTCAGTATTCACATGCCTTCCATGACTTCTCAGACCTCTTTGGAGGAGCCGGTGGCGGCTTCTCTGATATCTTTGATTCTATTTTCGGCGGTGGCTTTGGTGGCGGTGGACGCAGCAGCTCTAGAAGCTCTGGTCCTGCAGCAGGTGCCAGCCTCCGTTACGATCTTCATATTCAGTTCAAAGATGCCGTTTACGGTACTCAGGCTGATATTCACTTTAAGCATAACGAAGCCTGCGAGGCATGTAAGGGTTCTGGTGCTGCTGCCGGTGCTTCTAAAAAAACTTGTCCAACCTGTAACGGTATGGGTCAGGTTCGCCAGGGTAACGGCTTCTTTACTATTCAGCAGACTTGTCCTAAATGTGGTGGCCGCGGTACAATAATCGACAAACCGTGTCCTAGCTGCCGTGGAAAAGGTATTCAGGAAAAATCTAAACAGATGTCTCTTAAAATCCCAGCCGGAGTTGATAACGGAAAGCGTATCGTAATCCGCGGAATGGGTGATGCCGGAGAAAACGGTGGACCAGCAGGAGACCTCGTAGTTGTATTACACGTAGAACAGCATCCATTCTTTGAAAGAGACGGTGCAGACCTCTACTGCGCTGTACCAATCAGCATTGCACAGGCTGCTTTGGGCTGTGAAATCACAATTACAGCCCTGGACGGCAAAAAACTTGCTATTAAAATCCCAGACGGAACTTCAAACGGAAAACTTTTGCGCATAAAAGGCGAGGGTGTTCCAATTTCTGGTACTACACGCAAGGGCGATTTGTACGTAAAAATCATGGTTCAGGTTCCAACAAAGCTTTCTTCTAAGCAGAAAGAACTGCTTAAGGCTTATATGGATTTGGAAAATCCACCTAGGGAACCAAGTCTGTTGAATCTTTCAAAATTGGAAAATTAATCGAATCCTATGGATTGAAACATCTCCCGCTGTAAAGCAACTCGCTTCGCGGGGATGATGCTTCGCGAGGTTGCTTTACTGCTCCGATGTTTCAATCCATAAAATCAACGTATACTATTTTGAAAGTTTACTCTTCTTACGCATAATTCCTTATTTATTGAACTTTTTTCCCAAATTTTCCGATAATATGATAGAATAGTATCATTCTATTTAAAATATTAGTTAGAAATCAGGGGTTATCATGTACAAAACCAGGAAAAGAATTGTTCTAATCTCTATAAATGTTTTGACAATTTTGTGCTTCATTGCGGCTTGCCTTATGCTTTTACCGCAAAGAACAGGAGAATCATTTTCTTGGATAACGCTTCTTGTTGCGTTCATAGTATTTTTTGCTACAGTTTTCTGGGGAAACCGCTTCCGTTCTTTCTTCCTTGCTAAAGTACGAAAAGAAACTCTGGAAACAGGTGAAACTGTTATCTTAAATGATTTTATTGCCCGTCTCCGTTTCTGTTATTCCCTGGATGATTTTTATGTTGTAATTGGTGATGTACTGGAAAAACAGGGTGACTGTTCTGTTCTGCTTATTGACCGTTCAAAAAACTACATTCTTTATAACAGTCCTAACCGTACTTCAACCTCTGAAACAGTAAGAAATAAGCTGGACCAGCACTTTAATGAGCAGTGGCCGGATGGTTTTTTCTTCTTTGACCGCCATATCGGTGTAACTACAAATTACCGCAAGGCCCGTGGATTCTTTATGTGCTGTGACGGCTATCATCTTTATGTATTCTGCCGCTATACAAGACTTTTTGACCTTGATGTATATAAGAGACTTTACGAAGAGTATAAGCGCTTTGTAAGCCGTTCTCGTACAATTACTACACTTTCAGAAATCTCTGCGACAACAAAGGAATGGGAACAGCTTGCCGAAACCCAGCAGTCCTTCCTTCCTCAGAAGATTCCAAACATTCCAAAACTCAAGATTGCAACTTATTACCGTCCTCTTGTAAACGTATCGGGAGACTACTTCTCAATTCTTCCTATTGATTCATCTAAGACTCTGCTTATGCTTGGAGACGTGTCTGGTAAGGGACTTCCTGCCGCCCTCATCATGGGTTTGGTAATGAATACCGTAAAGATTATCGAAGACAAGGAAGACCTTGTAGGTGTGCTTCACGCAATCGATAAGGCTATTAAGGGAATGCACCTTCAGGATAAATATACCGTATTGTTTCTTAGTATTATTGATACTGAAAAAATGCGTATCCGCTATATCAATGCTTCCATGTCAGACCCTATTATTCTTTCGCCTTCTCCAGACGGCTACAGAATCAAACCTCTTACTTCTAATGCTTCACTTATTGGTATTCTTGATGTAGGTGATGTTACAGTTGCAGAAAAGCGCCTCTTCCGCGGAGATACCATTCTGATGGCAACCGACGGTGTTTCTGAAGTAATGGATGAAAGTGGTGTAGAGCTTGGTGATACTGATATCTATAAAAAGACCCTTATGGCCGGAGCCGCAAAAGAGCCTCAGCAAATGGTTGATGACATTGTTGACCTTATTATGAAATACAATGGCGATAAAAAACTTCATGATGACGTTACAATGATGATTGCCAAGGTAGGTTACTAATATGATTTATATAATTCTGAATATTGTTTGTGCACTTTTTATCGTATTTTTTACTCATCTTGTAGACAGTAAGGTAAAGGCTGATAATCTTGGCGTTTCTTCTTTTTCTGTTGCAATGCTTGTAACAGCCATTGAGGCAATATTATTCGTACTTGTCCTTATAATGCGCTATTCTAATTTCGAAGCTTTGATTGTTCCTGTTATGCGAATCTGTCTTGCTTTGGACGGAATTGCCTTTGTAATTGTCAGCTTTGGTATTTTTGAAATCGGAAAGCCAAGAAGACTTCTTTTGACTTCTCTGATTAAATATGGTCTGATGATTCTTGCACTTGTTATATCTTTCTTCCAGTTTACTACAATTGATGTTTCTTTTGAGCATGGAATTGTTATTGCCTCTGAATACCTGATTCCGGCTCCTGCAAGAGATTTCTTCCCATTAACCTGGACTTCTTTATTTACTAACCTATATCGTTATATCTTACCAATTGCAGGTCTTCTTTTCCTTGCAGTTCTTCAGGAAGATAAAAATGCAACTCAGCTTGAAAAATACCAGACATATGTAATGGCTGAGGGTGTACTTTTGATGTGGGCAATAAACCTCGCAATTAAGTATGTTTCAATTTCTGCTCCTGCATTCTCTTTGTTGTATATATTCTCATATCTCTTTATGTACGTTGTTTTCTACATGGCAATCACAAAGATTTCGGTTCCATCTGGAAAAGCAATGTTTGTAACGCTCTTTAAGACTTTTGTTTCTTACATTATTCCTGCAGCAGTAGTTGGTTTCCTGTCTATGATTCTGCAGCCTGTAAATGGTGAACTAAATCCAACTTTTATTGCTGAGTTTATCTTGTATTCTGCTGCAGCTGTTTTGTTCTCTTTGTGGATTTCTTCTGTTCTTTCATCTTCTTCAAAACTTTATACTGCAGACTATGAAGAGGCTCTTGAAAAGGAACTTGCACGTATTGATTACCGCGAAGCTGAAATGGACCAGATTACAGCCAAGATGTTTGAAATCATGCGCCGTAACGTAGAAGCTTCTTCTATGACTGTTTATATTCTTTCTGGACAGAACGAACTTGATGTTGCATATACTTCAAACAAAATGGACATTAAGATTCCATTGAATAACCCTATGTTCGATACTCTGCTTAATATCGGTAAGAGTATTGTTATTCAGACTCAGATTGAAAAAGAACATGATGTTTCTACAATTCAGAAAGAACTTGAAGAATTCTTTAAGCTTACAAAGTCAGATGCCTTCTTTATCCTGAACGAAGGACACAACATCTTTGGTATTATCACTCTTGGTAAAAAGGCTTCCGGTGACCACTACAAGGAATATGACTACAACGTATTTGTAAAGCTTTATTCTTACTTCTTCGTATTCGGTTACTACATGCGTAACATTTCAAACAAAGATGTATTGAGTGTTGTAAACCGCGAAATTAAGATGTCTTCTCAGATCATTACTTCTATTCAGGAAAATATTGATCATGTTAAGACTCCTAAAGTTGATATCGGATACATGATGGTTCCTGCTCACAACATTGGTGGTGAGTTCATTGATATGATTCGTCTTACAGAAAGCAGACACCTCTTTGTAGTAGGTGACCTTTCTGGAAAGGGTATTGCGGCTTCCATGAACATGGTCATCTTAAAGTCCATCATCCGTTCTTACCTTGCCGAAGTTCATGACTTTAAGCAGCTGGTTGTAAAGCTCAATACCTTCGTAAGAGATTCTCTTCCAAAGGGAACAATCTTTGCCGGTTTGTTTGCACTTATTGATTTTGAAAGCGATACAATGTACTACATCAACTGTGGTGTTCCAGCCCTCATGATGTATACACAGGTTTATAACAACGTAATTGAGATTCAGGGTTCCGGACACGTTCTTGGCTTCGTAAAGGATCTTACTCCTTATGTTTCTGTAAAAACCACAAAACTCAATCATGGTGATATTATCATGGCTTGTACAGATGGTTTGATTCAGTCACACTCACTTCGTGGTGAACAGTTTGGTAAGGAACGCGTTCAGCAGGCTCTACTTGATAACTCAACTTATCCGGCACAGCGTATGGCTCAGTTTACTTTTGATGGACTTTTGAAGTTCATGTCAAAGGAAATGGAAGACGACGTTTCTATTCTCGTAATCAAATACGAGGGTCTCCCAGAAGAGAAGAAAGAAGAAGCATCTGCTGAAAATGAAGCAGAGACAGCTGTTGAAGCAGAAGCAACTGATGTACCTGCAGAAGAAGCTCCTGTGGAAGAGCCGGTTGATTCTCAGATGGAAGCAGTAGCTGATGAGACTGTAACTCCAGAATCTGCGGCAGCAGAGATGGCAGCAATGGCTGCAGCCGAATCAGCAGAATCAGCAGAAGAAACTGTTGTAGAAGACCCCCCAGTTGAAGAAGAAAAGCCGGCCGCTCCGGTTGATGATATGACTATGCCGGAAGGCTTTGAAATGCCAGATTTAAGTGATCTTGATGCAATGATGAAGGAGGCTGGTTTATAATATGGAACAGTTATCAATTGTAGAAAAAGACGGTGCAAACTACCACTTATACGAACTCGAAGGCGCTTTGAATGCCTATACAATCGGTGAATTTCAGAATACTTTATACGAGGCTGTTCACAAGAACAACATCGTACTTGATATGTCAAAGCTCGTAGAACTTGATCCTGCTGGAATCGGCTTCTTAATGGCAGCCTTCAACGACAGCGAAGATGTAGGCAATAAACTCTACTTTATGAGTATGTCAAACGAAGCAGAGAAGGCAATTGCAGCTACGGGCTTTAAGTATCTGTTTAATCTGATTAACTCTGTAACAGAAGTTAACTAGCCGGCTTTCTTTTTGCAAAAACAATTCATATTTCCTCAAAATTCTACAAAAATTGTGAGTTTAACTCTGTATTTTTACTGAATAAGTCATGTTAGGATAAAAATAGAGAGGTAAACTATGAAGAAAACAATTAAACTCTTTTCAGTTTTATTGATGTCTACTGCATTATTATTCTCATGTAGTAGTGGCTCTGGTGGTGGAACCACTGATGCAGATGGTACAGGAACTGGTACAGGTACAGGAACTGGAACTGAAAGTGGATCTGGAAGTGAAAGTGGAGAAGGTTCTTCTGGAACTGGATCAAGCGGAAATGGTGAATCAGGAACTGTTGCTTCGACTGTCAATCCTGATATTTCTTATAATATAATTTATAACCACCCATCATTAGGATTAATTAATTTTGATAGTAATGTAAAAGGAGCTGAATTTCTTGTTGCTGCAGAAGCTTGTGGATTAGTTGAAGGAAAAGATTATACAGTTGATAATAATGCAAAAAAAATAACCTTAACTGATTCTGGTTATAAAAAACTGACAGGTGCGAAACAAGTACGCAGTGATTTTGATGACTGTACATTTACGATAACAAAAGATGATATTTATTTTTCTAATGGAGAATGGACTTTTGAAGATGATTATACATACCATGGAATAAATTATCTGGATTTTATTATTCTTTCTTTAGATAACGGTTATAAAACTGCTTTATCTGGAAAAGCAATTGCAACTTTTAATTTGGAATCAGCAAAAGATGTTTCCTCAAATACTATTAACGCCTTTGATTCTTATAGTGAAGATATGAAAAAAAAGTTTATTGTAGATACAATAAATGAGTCAGATACATTTAATATGTCTGTAAGTACAAATGATTCAATAACGATTAACGGACATGATATTAAATTAATCCACACATATACCGATTCTGAACTTGAATATGCAACTTATACTATCAATGGAGATTTTGGTGTTATATGTCAATACGCTAATCCGATTAAGACAAATGTATCTTACTCAAAGTATGTTTTTGATTATTCAAGCCAAAATGAATTTATTTATATCTATAAGAACTAATTAATACCAGAAAAAAAGGCTCGGAACCGTCCATTCAGTTCTGAGCCTTCTTTAAAAGTTGTACAAATTGCTGATAATTTGATTATTACTTAACTACAATATTTACCAGCTTATCTTTTACGATAATTACCTTTACAACTTCGTGTCCATCAGTAAACTTCTTAACACCGTCGCGTGCAAATGCTGTTTCTTTGAGAACGTCATCTGCAGTTCCAGGAGCAGCTTCGAATGTATCGCGCTTCTTGCCGTTTACCATAACAACAATCTGCTTTGTATCATCCTTAGCAAACTCTGCATTTACTGTTGGCCATGCAACATAAGCGATAGTCTCTTTGTTGCCAAGCTTTTCCCAGAGCTCTTCTCCAAGGTGTGGTGCATAAGGTGAGAGAACTTTTACAAAGTCGCTCCACATTGCCTTTGGAACTTCCGACAGTTTTGAAAGCTCGTTGATGAAAATCATCATCTGGCTGATTGCTGTATTGAAGTTCAGACTTGCTGTATCATCAGTTACCTTTTTGATAGTCTGAGCAAAAGTCTTGCGTGCGCTGATAAGTGCCTTATCTTCGAGCTTACCTGTAATGTCGATGTCGCTCATTGGTTTTTCTGATACAGACCAAACCTTTTCAAGGAAGCGGTGAATACCAACGATTCCCTGTGTTGCCCATGGCTTACTCATTGTAAGAGGTCCCATAAACATTTCGTACATACGAACAGAGTCTGCACCATAAGCTTTAATTTCATCATCAGGATTTACTACGTTCTTCAAAGATTTAGACATCTTTGCAACAATCTGTTCGAGTTCTTCGCCGGTTGCTTTCTCGTAGTATTTTCCGTCTTCGCGCTGTTCAACTTCATCAACTGGAACCAAAGTTTTGTTCTTTCTCTGGAATGCGAATGAAGTAATCATACCCTGGTTTACAAGGCGCTGGAACGGCTCTTTTGTCGAAACAACTCCAATATCATAAAGAACCTTGTGCCAGAAGCGGGCATAGAGGAGGTGAAGAACGGCGTGCTCAGCACCACCAATGTAGAGGTCTACAGGCATCCAGTATTTTTCTTTTTCAGGAGCACAGAAAGCCTTGTCGTTGTGTGGATCAAGGTAGCGCAGGTAGTACCAGCAGCTTCCACCCCACTGAGGCATTGTGTTTGTTTCGCGTTTAGCAGGCTTACCGCACTTTGGACACTTGCAGTTTACCCATTCATCAATTGCGGCAAGAGGAGATTCACCGGTTCCTGTAGGCTGATATGACTTAACCTCTGGAAGCTTCAATGGGAGCTCTTCTTCCGGAACAGGAACTGTTCCACAGTCTGGGCAGTGTACCAGAGGAATTGGTTCACCCCAGTAGCGCTGGCGGCTGTATACCCAGTCGCGGAGTTTATAGTTGATAGCCTTACGGCCGATTTTCTTTTCTTCGAGGAACTCGAGCATCTTAGCAATAGCGTCTGCTTTGTTCAAACCGTCGAGGAATTCTGAGTTTACGTGGATTCCGTCCTGAGTCCATGCCTGCTGCTGTACATCAACTTCGCTTTTAAGAACTTCGATGATTGGCAGGTTGAACTTCTTTGCGAATTCCCAGTCGCGGTCATCGTGAGCAGGTACGGCCATAATTGCACCTGTACCGTAAGAAATCAAAACGTAGTCTGCAATCCAGATTGGAATGAGCTTTCCGTTTACAGGGTTA
>JAEEGH010029904.1_pt1 | contig 10620 bp, 9 predicted proteins | sample 9134181 | NCBI WGS metagenome assembly JAEEGH01 (sample SAMN16246544, study PRJNA631951) | gut metagenome | biome: gut microbiome; feature: rumen; material: DP-attached | host: Bos | place: Iran: Karaj | collected 2018-10
GTAGTGTGAACGATAACACCTACGTGGTCGATGGACGGGAGTATCACCTGCCGCGTCACGGTTTTGCCCGCGACACCATGTTTACCGTAATCAGTCAGACGGAGGAGCGGGTGACGCTGGCCCTGCATGAGTCGGAAGATACGCTGAAGGTGTACCCCTTCTGCTTCAATCTGGCCATTACCTATCGGCTGGAAGGCAACAGGGTTCATATCATCTGGCATGTGGAGAATACCGACAAGCGTGACATTCATTTCCAGATTGGCGGTCATCCGGCTTTCAACGTGCCAGGTGGCAAACTGGAGGGAATCATCAAACTGGATTATGAAGAACCGATGGACGCGCTGAAGAGCTATGCCGACGGTAGTCATGACATGGTGGAAGTACCCTTGGAGGCAGACAGTGGCATCATAGAAATCTGCAACGATTTCTTCCGTAACGACAGCGTGAAGATTCACAAATGCCAGACGCGACGCGCCATGCTGATGGATGTCGATGGTGAGCCTGCCGTCACCGTCGACTACAAGACACCCGTCTGCGCCTTCTGGAGTCCCTACGGCAAACAGGCGCCTTTTGTCTGCATCGAGCCGTGGTACGGCATTGGCGACCCACGTGGCTTCAAAGGCGAGTTCAAGGACAAACCCCTGATGAATCACCTACAGCCAGGTGCCTCGTTTATGAGCAAGTACACCATAACTATCGGTTAGCAAGCCGAGGCTATTCGTATTCGTAGAGGCGGATGTGGAGCAGTTTCCACTCGCCGACACTGATGCGGGCATGACGGCCCTGATGAGTCTGGTCGCCATTGTGACGGCGCAGATATTGCATCTCGCCATTGTGGGCGATTGAGACTTCATCGACAGAGAGGAGGCCAAGACGCTTGCCGGAGAACGACTTGCCGGACTTCTGCCCGCCGCCGGTTCCTGCCTCGGCAAAACCATCCTCGCCTAACTGCTTCTGCTGCTCCTGCTGCTTCTCCGTAGGCATCTTGAAATCAACAACCACGCCACTACCCGCCAGCAGATAATCGAACTTGCCAAGACGGATGAGCATGGCGCCCCCTTCGGGCCATGTTGAGCCGTCGGTAGCCCGAGGGTCCCAAGGCAGGGTGAAATAGTGGCGACAGGTCATGATGACGCCGCCGTCGTCGATGATGCGCTCACGGTCGTCCTGATCGAAGAGCAAGCCCCAAGACAACTGACTGCCCGACGGCTTGCAATTCCCGATTTGACGAACCAGTGCATAGGCCTCGGTGATGGACTTCGTCTCTTTCTCACTGGCCTGGTCGATGGCGAAGGGGCTGAACCCCAAGGCCTGATGCTCACCGAAAGCATAGAGGGCTCTGACGCCGCTGTTCTCGCAGCATCGGCTCTCAGGTATGAAGAGCCGGTTCTTCACCTTCTTGCCTCCATCCTGCGGGCGCTGCGGCATGGCATATTGCGAAGCCCACGACTTGAACCCCGTGTCGTAGATATCAGGAGCAAGCAGGTCGATGCTGGGAGCTCCCTCATGCCAGAAATCAATGAGATGAGCCAGCGGCCCTGCCGACGGATACTCGCCAGGACGGCGGCCACGACTGTTCATCGCGGCATTCACGTAGAGCGGCATGTCGTGGATTTGGCGGGCTGCCTTGGCCAGATGCTCTACATAGCGGGCATAGTTGAGCGCCATGAATTTCTCGTCGGTATAATCGTCAGTACCATAGCGCTCGGCCCACTTCTCCTGTCGATAGACTTTCTCAGCCAATGGCGAGTGGTCGCGTGCCGACTCCAACATACCAATCTCATTTTCAATCTGCATCATAATCACCACCTCGCGCCGGGGATCCTTCTCGCGGATATGTCGCATCAAGGCCGAAAAGGCTTTCAAGTCGGCTTGCAGCACATTGTCGCTGAAGCACGATGCAATCTCCAATGGTTTCCCCTCGGCAGTCAAAGCCCGTGGAAACCGTTTCGTGTCCTGCTTGAACCACCCTGGTGCATAGCACGACATCGAGTTCTTCCAAACGCCAAACCAGAGGAACACCACGTGCAGCTGTTCGTGCCGGGCCACGTCGATGGTACGGTCGATGAGCGTGAAGTCAAACCTTCCCTCCACAGGCTCCATCAGTTCCCAATAAGCCGGAACGAGCACCGTGTTCAGCCCCAATGCCCGCATCCGTGGCAGAACCTCGTCGATGTCGGCCACCGACGTTGCTGCTGAGTTGCTCAGCTCACCGCCAAGGATAGGAGCCGGAAGACTCGCCAGCCGGTCGCCGGCCAAAGTAGGCACTTGCGTGGCCAATGCCAACAACAGTATCAATAATGACTTGAGCATAGTCCGCCTCATATCCTTCCCTTGAACGTATAACCTATTCCTTCAACCGCCGCACGAACGGCTTCTTCTGATGCGGAGCCTTTGATGGTGAGCGTGTTGGCCGAAGCACTGGCCTTGGCTGAATTGACGCCAGGCACATTCTCGACGGCACGCACGACGGCAGCCTCGCAATGGCTGCAATGCATATCCTCGACTCTGTAGACGACTGCATCGGGGGCGACAGTCTTTTTGGTAAATCTGCTGAATAGTTTCATTGTAAGAGCATGAATGATTAAAAGGGTTAATACTGAGGCACATAGAAGCTTGAACGGACTGGGCATAGCGGCTACATCCATGCAGCACGCATCCTGACTCTGTGCAGAAAACAACTCCAGCCCAGAGGCATTAAGCAACAGTCCGAAGAGAATAGAGAAGCCCACAATGGTGAGCAGATAGACCGAAGTGAAGCGGCGCCCCATCGACTTATGAACCACGAGGATTGAAGCCAGATTGACGGCCGGCCCCGCCATGAGCATCACCAAAGCGGCTCCAGGCGTCAGTCCCTTCATCAGCAATGCTGCCGCAACGGGGATGCTGCCCGTTGAGCAGATATACATCGGGATGGCAATGATGAGGATGACCAGCATCTGCAACAACGGCTGACTGCCGAAGCTGAGGAAGAACTCATCGGGCACGACGACCTGAATCAATGCTGCGACGACAAGACCGATGACAAGCCTCAGACCGATGTCACGAATCATGTCGAAAAACGCATACTTGAGGACGCGCCAGATCCTGCTGCCACGCTCCACCTGACACGTAGAGGCGGCAGTTTCCGAAACATCATCCTCGCGGACCAGACGGTTCACCAACAATCCGCCACAAACGCCGGTAATAAGTGCTGCCACGGGGCGGACAATCGCAAAGCCCAACCCCATCAGCGAGAACGTGGCCAGGATGGAGTCGATGCCGGTTTGGGGAGTGGCTATGAGAAACGAGGCAATGGCGCCCTTCGAGGCCTTCTCGTTCTTCAGTCCGATGGCAGTGGGAATCACGCCGCACGAACAAAGGGGCAAGGGAACACCCAGCAGCGCAGCCCAGAGCACCGAAAACTTGTTGCTGCGCGAAAGATAATTGGAATAGAACTTCTGAGGCACAAAGACGTGCAATATGCCTGCTATGAGAAAGCCCAACAGCAGATAGGGCGCCATCTCGCAAACAACGTTCAGAAGAGCCAGTAAAAAGTCGTACATAATGTTTGCAATTTATTCACTTATATCATAGGTATGCACACTCGTGCCTTTGACCGACGGCAGGTAATTGATGCCCCACCAGCACATCTGCAGCAGGACGAAAGAGACTATCAGCACCCACAGCGCCAGACGCTCACGGTGACGGGGCACCTGCCGATAATGAACATACACGAGATAGGCGAGCCAAGTAATAGCCGCCCACGTCTCCTTAGGGTCCCACGACCAGTAATGCCCCCACGCCTCCTTGGCCCAGAGGGCGCCGAAGAGCATGCCGACGGTGAGGAATGAAAGCCCCACATAGACCAGATTGTCGGTCGTCGTGAATTCTTCCTCCGCAATGGCCTTCTTCTTGATGAAAAGCAGATATACCGCCATGAGCGTAGCAGCGCCAAGCACGGCGTAGGCGAACATGTAGACGATGACGTGAGGTGCAAACCACGGGCTCTGCAAGGCTGGCATCAGCGTCTTGTCGTGAATCTCGGGCTTAAACAGGTTCACGCAGATGAACACCAGCGCGAGAACCGTCGAGAACGACAGAATCCACTTGTACTTCCAGCGCGAGTAAACGATGAGTCCCGACAGCGGCAGCAGCAGCGAATACCAGAGTCGCGTCTCGCCCATCGTCCTGAGCGGCGGGCGCTCCAATGATATCCACATCAAGACGATGAAGCTGAAGAATACCAGCAGCCCAAGCATCGTGGCGACATACGCCACACCAGTCTTACTCTTCCATGCAGCGAATGCGCCGACAGCCCAAAGCAGCACGGAAGCTATAGCGAAATACAACAAATGTTCCCAACTCACCATCATCTTCTACCTTTCTTTTTATTTTTATTTCCACCGAAAAACATACAAACAGCACCGGCCAGCATCATATAGATGCCCGTATAGACCAACGGCAGCCAAGGGTCGCTGACCAGCTCGAGTATCGAAACCCGGCTCTCGGCACCCATCTGCGTGTCGTAGCCGTATTGGTAAATCTTCCAGCCGTCGACCTCGAAGGGCTTGTTCACGTCGACAACGGCCTCAACCGTCTTGCCCGCCTTGGTCTGAACGCGAATCTCCGAAGCAAAGCGCTTGGGCTTGCCGTCGTCGTAGGTCTCCATGATAAAGCGCTTCAGCTCGATGGCCAGCGGCATCATCTTCACGGCTCCGTCCCTGTCCAGCGCACGCCATTCCTGCTCGCCAACGAATGTCGTCATCCTAACCCGCTGCATGTCGGCATTGCCAAGCGTGGCTGTGGTGAGTGCAAAGAAGAGGCCGACGTGGTTCAGCACGAAAGCCACATTCTGCCAAAAGCCTTTGGCTGATTTACGCCTGACGATTTGATTCAACCGTCGCAGAATAGTCATGCCAAGAACCACTGCAATATACACATAAGTCAGCACGAAGGGCCAGAAGGTCAGCATGTCGCTCAGCCACGAGCCTCGCCCGTCCTGCCGCGTCAGTCCCATCACAACCGTCAGCAGCACTGCATAGACCATCGCCGGAATCGCAGCCTGATACGTGCCCAAGAACCTGAAGGCAGCAACCTTCTTTCGGAGCGAGAACATCAAGACTATCATTATAACCAGTCCGCCCATCACGATGCCGTTGACGGGCCATGCAAAGGCCTCCCATACTACCGGCCCGATACAGAGCTGCAGCAGCAGACCTATGGCAATGAGGCCCCCTCCTGTGAGAAAGCCTTCCATGAAAGTCCAGCGCGAGCTATTGAAAAACCATTTCATAATCGTATCCTGCTTATTTCAACTTAGTCTCTGATATGCCAAACGCTCGTCGCCAGAGGCCAGATAGATGATGCCACAATAGCTGAAGCCGTGCTTCGTCACGTTGTGCTGCATGATGGTGTTGGCGCGATGGGTATCTATCCTGATATTCGAATCATGCCGGAAACAGAAGTCCATGATGCTGCTGAACACGCCGTGAACCTCCGGATAGCTGGCAATCCGATGAACCACATGGTAAGGCCGAACGTCGTCGAGCCACTCACCCTCATAGATTCTGGCATAGGTGGGCTCCGGCGACGGGAGGAAGGAAAAGTAGCCCGCCACCCGTCCTTCGTCCTCAATCACGTAGCCGCCGGCTTTCTCCATATCAGCCCTGATGACGGCTTCCGACGGGTAGCCCTCGCCCCATTGCTGCATATTGCCGCTCTGCCGCATAATCTGCTTTGCAGCAGCCATGACGCTCATAATCGCAGCCATGTCAGCAGGCATTGCCGCTCTGATTATTCTGTTCAAAGTAGTTGTTTCCATATCAAAGACGGTGCAAAAGTACAAAAAATTGCTGAATCTGCCAAATGTTTCAACTTTTGTTAAATATTGCGGTGAAGATTGGCGTAATTCGGCATTTCTTGGTAACTTTGCCATCATAATGAAAATCATCGTTGCTATCGACTCGTTCAAGGGCTGTCTCACTTCGGCTGAAGCCAATCAGGCAGCGGCCGAGGGTATCCGTCAGAAGATGCCCGACGCCGAGGTCATCCAGGTTCCCGTCAGCGATGGCGGCGAAGGCTGGCTGGAGGCTTTCCAGTCGGCTAAGGGCGGCCGGTTGGTAGATGTCAGTGTGAACGACCCCCTCATGCGGCCTGTCGTGGCTCAGTATCTGGTACAGGGCGATACGGCTGTGATTGAGATGGCCAAGGCCAGCGGACTGACGCTGCTTGCGCCTGAAGAGCGCAATCCGATGATGGCTTCCAGCTACGGCACGGGCCAGCTCGTAGCCGACGCCCTGAGTCGCGGGTGCAGGCACATCATCGTGGGACTTGGTGGCAGCGCTACCAGCGACTGCGGCATCGGTATGTTGCGCGCTATTGCCAGTCCGCCGCCGGCTGATGTCCGTTTCACCATTGCCACCGACGTTACCAACCCGCTCTGCGGCGAGAATGGAGCCGCTCACGTGTTTGCCCCGCAAAAGGGGGCTTCGCCCGAGATGGTCCTTGCCCTCGATGCCCGCGCCCGTCAGTTTGCTGAGCGTTCAGCCCTCCGCTTCGGCTACGACCGTCAGAACCAGCCCGGTGCCGGCGCTGCCGGTGGCTTAGGCTATGCCTTCATGCAGTATCTCAACGCCGACTGCCGTCCGGGCATCGACCTCCTCCTCGATGCAGTAGGCTTCGGCGACGTGCTCCACGGGGCTCATCATGTGGTTACGGGCGAAGGCTCCGCCGACCGTCAGACGCTCATGGGCAAGCTCCCCTTCGGCATTCTCCGGCGAGCCCGGCAACATCACGTGCCTGTTACGCTGATAGCCGGTCGCATCAACGACAGCCAGGCGCTGCTCGATGCCGGTTTCTCGCGAGTAGAATGCATCAATCCGCCCGGTCTTCCGCTCGAACAGGCCATGAAGCCTGAGACGGCACGGGGGAATATCTTGACCCTGCTACAGAAACTTTTCTGATTTTGCAACCCAGTTGCGCAATCTTTTTCGTACCTTTGCACCCCGATGACAACAACATTGATTATAGGACTGCTGATTCCGCTGTTGGGCACGATGCTCGGCTCTGCCTTCGTCTTCATGATGCGCGACGAGATGTCTGTGCGGCTGCAGAAGTCGCTGCTCGGATTTGCATCGGGGGTGATGGTGGCCGCTTCGGTATGGTCGTTGCTGATTCCGGCAATGGAGATGGAGGCTGGTAGCGGAGCATGGTCTGTCGTGCCTGCCGCCATAGGGTTCCTGTTGGGAATGGGCTTCCTCCTGCTGATTGACGAACTGACGCCACACCTCCATATCGGCACCGACAAGCCTGAGGGCATGCGCTCCCACCTTTCCAGAACGGCGATGCTGGCCCTTGCCGTCACCATCCACAACCTGCCTGAGGGAATGGCCGTCGGCGTAGTGTTCGCTGGAGCCGACAGCGGCGTGACAAACATTTCGCTGGCCAGTGCCGTTGCTGTTTCATTGGGTATAGCCATTCAGAACGTGCCCGAGGGTGCCATCATCTCCATGCCCATGCGGGCAGCCGGCAACAGCCGCTGGCGCTCGTTCCTGATTGGCTCGTTGAGCGGAGCCGTTGAGCCCGTGGGAGCCCTTGCCGTATTGCTCCTGGCCTCGTTGCTGATGCCCGTGCTTCCTTACATGCTGGCCTTTGCCGCAGGGGCCATGTTCTACGTCGTAGTCGAGGAACTCATACCCGAAGCCTCCAGCGGTCAGCACTCCAACCTCAGCACCATTGGCTTCGCAATCGGCTTCGTGCTGATGATGGTGCTTGATGTGGTGATGGGATAGCAAGAGAATTAAAAAAAGACACCGCCTTTCGGCGATGTCTTCTGCTTTGGGGTGCCCGGACGGACTCGAACCGTCGACATTCAGAACCACAATCTGACGCTCTAACCAACTGAACTACGGGCACCATATTGGTTTAGCGGGTGCAAAGGTAGACATTTTCTTTCGAACTGCCAAACTTTTGAGCGTTTTTTTGCGAAAAAATGTATTTAAGGGGTATTTCGGCTACTTGATGGTAAGCCAGACGGGCTCGCCACGAGCCTTGGCTTCAACAATCTTTTGCTTCAGTTCGTAGAGCCACTTGCGCGACTCGAGCACCTGGCCTACTATCTGGTTACGGCCTACGAGGATGCAGCCGCGTGTGTCGCTTGCACTATTGCCTGCATGAATGCGGATGCCCTTGAAGAGGCGGTTGAAGTAGTGGTCGCCAATCACGAGCGGCAGCCACTTCTTGAACTTCGGCGAGTAGGTGATGACTACTGCGTAGCGCCCCTCGGGTATGGCGAACGGCTTGAGGCTCTGCACCTTCTGCGGCGAGCGCATCACCGTCTGAGGGTCTACCGTCGTCTTCAGTTCCAGCACCGTTGGTTCGAGCGTGTCGCAGAAGTAGAGAAGACTCTCCCCCGTCCCCTCCCTGTTAGGGAGGGGCGTAGATAGTTTATTCGCAGAATTCTGGCTTACAGGGTAACTACTCCCCTCCCTCTCAGGGAGGGGTTGGGGGTGAGTCCCTATATACAGTCTGCCTATGGTGTAGGCTTTCCTCTTTGCTATACGTTCCAGTATCAGTTCCATATCTTCAATTCTCCTTAATGTCACGAAGTCACATGTCACAAAGTATCACTTGAGAGTTTTCTTCCAATGCGTCTTGTCAATCTTCTCAATCCAGTGGTCGCGATACCAGCGCGAGATAATCTTACGCAAAGCCACATCGCCGCAGAGTCCGCGCTTCAGCGCCCGCAGATCGTCTTTGGTGAACGTCGGCGGCAGCTGGTCGAAGACGGAGTGGTTAGAGCCGTAGCGCTGACATTCGTCGCTGGCATCGACGTACTGATTCTGCAAAGCTTCGCCAAAGGTCTTGATCTGCTGCTGCAGACAATACTCGGCCATCATCAGAGCGAACTTAATACAAGCAGACCCCTCCTTCCTCCACCCACTGGGTGAGGTCTCCAGAAGATGGAAGATGATGCCACAACGGAAGCCTATGACGGCAGCACGCTTACGGTAGACGTCCTTCACAAGGTCGATGTCCTTGGCAGCCTCAACACGTTTCTCTTCCACCCACTCCTCGATGGCTTTGCGCAAACGAGGGGTGTCAACGAGGCCGGAGAATGAACGCAGACGGGTGACTGCCTCTTGGATGCGAGCCTCGTCTTCAGCCGAGCGGCGGCCAAACTTGGGCATCTTCGAGAACGAGCTGTCGGGCATTTCAGCCACAAGGATTCGAGAGCTGAGTCCGTTCTCGATATTATCCGCCTTGAAGCACTTCCGCATGGCTCCGTTCGTGCCGAGCATCGTCCAGTTGTAGGCTACATTCACGACTCCCGATTCGGCCTGGTCGGAGTTGTAGTCCTGGCCCCACTCACCCTGGTCAAAGCTCAGCCGGTAGATATCGTACTTCGAGCTCCACGAGCCGGCGCCATTGGTTTTACGGAGCGTGTCAAGTTCCTCGCCGAACGAATAGATGGTATGCCCCTGGGCATTCTTGAAACGCTTCAATAGCGTGGAACACGAGACCGTCACGGGCACCATTCTGATGAGCACCTTGGGGTCTTCGGGAGCCTTCTCGTTGGCCTTGCGTCCCTTTTTACGCTCCTTCCATTCTTCCTCACGCTTGCGTGCCAGAGCATCCTCTTCGTCGAACTGACGCTTCCAGACATCGACGGCATTCTTGACCACCGACTTATTAGAAGCCTGCTCACCACGGATAATCGACATCAGCCCCAAGTGCTGCAAGTTGCCGTCGCAGTACTGAATCTGCACTTGGTCGGCATAAGCCGCAGCTATCGGCAGAACACCGCAGAGAACGGGCATGTGCATTGAGACAGGCACACCCGTCAGCGACTCTTTAAGACCGATGGGCAATGTGCGGACATTGACCTTCACGCCCGTCTCAGCCTGAACGGCCTCGGCATCCTCGATTTCATCCGAAGAGATACCCATTTCGAGCGCATTCACAATCTGGTCCATCATTCGCGAGCCCTTGGTCGGTTCCTTGCAGGCTGAATGAATGATACTCTTCATCTCCTGAACCGACAGCCCGTAGCGTGGCATCACCTCAAGCAGCCACTCCTCGTTATTATCGCAGACGGCCCGCAGATTAGCCGCCAGCTGATGCAGCCGCCTGTTCCGTTCACCCTCCGAGGGCTCGCCGCCCGTTCTCTGCCAGTACTCACTAATAATAGAGGTATAGGGCACACCCTTGAACTCTCTCTTGTAACAGAGGGACGGTTCTTTTGTTACATCTGCCGCCTCCGACATTCCCGTGTTCAGACCCCTCCTTGCCTCCCCTGACTCAGGGGAGAAACCGGCGGCCGTGTAACAGTTACTATGTTTGCAGGCGCAACCCCGTGAGGGCATAAACGTTTGCCGCTCTTTGGAGGCTTCACGCCTCCAGCCGCGAGGCAAGCCTCCGTGGTGTTTTTCATGGTTTTTATGGCTATGCAGAACAAAAGGGCGCATAAAAAAGACGTGAAATAAAGAAATTGCTTATCTTTGTAATGACAAAAAAAAACAAAATAAGTTTAATCTCTTAATTATCACGTCTTATGAGACAGCAAAGTTACAAAAAAGATTTCAACGGACAAAACATTTTCGTAGGAATCGACGTACATTTGAAAACGTGGAGCGTCAG
>JAEEGH010029909.1_pt1 | contig 10619 bp, 8 predicted proteins | sample 9134181 | NCBI WGS metagenome assembly JAEEGH01 (sample SAMN16246544, study PRJNA631951) | gut metagenome | biome: gut microbiome; feature: rumen; material: DP-attached | host: Bos | place: Iran: Karaj | collected 2018-10
ATCACCTCAACTCCCTCATCAATGATGGTACGTCCGAAATGACCGGGACCACACACGCGATGGCCCGCCGCCAGCACCATACGGCCTCCGCCGTGGTACATATCGCGCCCTACATTGTCGATATACGGCCCCTCTACGGAGCGCGAGCGACCCACTACGATATTATAGGTAGAGTTCACACCGTCGCAGCAGGTGCCATGAGTGCCCAACAGGTAGTACCAGCCATCGCGGTAGATAAGATCTGTGGCCTCGCAGTCGATAGCGATGTCCTTCTCCTTGTTACCCTTCACACGGAAGCCTGTCGCCGGGTCCAGTTCAATCAGGCGGATGGTGCCGAAATAAGTGCCATAGCTCACCCAGAGACGGCCTGTCACCGGGTCAAGAAGCATGCCGGGGTCGATAGCGTCCTGATCCTCCATGCCGTCGGAACTGCACACCTCTACCGCCTCGGTCCACTTAAAGTCTGGTGACTTCGGGTCGAGGGTCTTATTCCACATGGTCAGGATGCGTCCGTTGTGGCCGCCGCCCAGTCCGCCGCCGGTGGCTCCATAGATGCAGAGATAGCGGTCGCCTATCTTCAACACGTCAGGGGCTGCTCCGCCACCAGGGCGCTCAGCACCACCGTTCCACGTCCAGCCATCCTCGGAGATGAGTCCTCCCCCGCCCGTTCCGAACGTATAATACTTACCCTCGCACTCGGCAATGGTCGACGGATCATGTATGTAGGGTGCACCAGTTTGTGCCTTGCCTGTCAGGACGATGCCAGCCATCAGACAACAAACTATCCATTTTTTATTCTTCGCCTTCATATTCTTATTTCCCTGTTATTTTCCAGTTCTTACTTCGTAATTCCTCACAGGCTGTCCCTTCTCGTCGATGAATCGGACGCAGAAGTCGCTCAGTCCCGGACCGTTGATGACGGCTCCCCGCAGGATGTTACGGCCTTTCCTCAACGTCAGGCGCTGCGACACACCGTCGTCTTTCACCATGCGACGGTCGCCCTCGAGCAGGAGTACCTCCTCGCCATTGAGCCACCACATCGAGGCACCGTTCGAGCCGGCAGCCAGTCGTATGTTGCTGATGTCATCGGCACAGTCAACGTACGTAACGAACCAGAAAAGCGAGCCGTAAGTCTGCTGCCCGTACTTCTCAGCAAAGCGGAAGAGTTTCATGTTATAGTTCTCACTGTCCAGCGCATGCCACTTCAGCGTCTGGGTGCCAGTTTTCACCTTTTGACCCATCTGGGGCAGTACGGTCAACTGGTTCTTAAAGTAGGTCTTCGAGAAGGCGTCACGCAGCCAACTGTTCGTAAAGACCACATTCGAGCGGATATCCTGCTTGATAGGCTCAAGCAGCAGCCAGCGACGGATAAAGCCGTCGTCGTCGGGCTGTGCGCTGCTGGTCGTCACCGGCGAGAAATAGAGCGGGCGATTCTTGAATTGTATCCAGTCGATGCTGATGCCCTCACCCTCGCAGGTTACCACCAAGTCGGTAACTCCCTTGGGCGTATAGTCAAGCGTGGAGGTCAGTGTCAGCCATTGGTTGCTCTGGTCACGGCGGAAGGGCGTGGGCATGCCGGGACGCGTAATCTCACTTTTCACAGTCATCTTGATACGTGCCAGCACCTTGCCCGTGGCACTTTTCTCGCGGACGCAAAACTCGGTGTTCTCGGCAGCCTTGGCACAGACCACGAGATAACCGTCGGTGAGGCTGCTGAAGTCCACGTCATTGTATCTTATCCAACTACCTTTCCGAGGTAGGGATACCTCAAAACTGCGGAAAGTGTTCACGGTGTCTATCAGCTGTGTGGTCACACCTGCCGACGCACTACTGTAGCGGTCTATCTCTATCCGCTCCGTGGCCTTGTTGATGCCTACACCGCGCATTGTCTGCCGCACCTCCTGGATGGTTCCGTCGGGGTTAAATCCGATTTTCTCGATGCACACCGAGCGACGCTTATCGTCGTTCGGCGAGAAGTGGTTGCGGTGGTAGAACAGATACCACTGTCCCCGGTACTCCACGATGCTGTGGTGATTGGTCCAGCAATGGTTGTCGTGCTCCGCCATGATAATGCCTTTGAAGTCCCATGGTCCGAGAGGCGATTTAGACATCGAATAGGCAAGCGTCTCCGTGGGGTTGGCGCCGTTGACCGTGTCGCCACGCACCCAAGGGAAGGTGAGGTAATACCAGTCGCCCCGCTTGAAGGCAAAGGGTCCCTCCTTGAATCCATCGGGCAGTCCTTCCATCTGTTGTCCGCCCACCTTCATCGGCGGCATCTCAGGCATTCCCTCGCGACGCGGCATCTTCACTTCCTGCAACTCACCATCGAGTTCCTTCATGTTGGCATTCAGTTTGGCACCGCGGATGCCCATGCCACTCCAGTAGATATAGGCGGAGCCATCGTCGTCGATGAGCACACAGGGGTCGATGCCCATCACGCCTTTGATGGGCTCCGGCTCACAGGTGAACGGTCCCTCAGGGCTGCTGGCCGTTGCCACGCCGATGGCAAAGCCTCGTCCGCCCTTGGGCGCATTAGGAAAATAAAAATAGTACTTCCCGTTCTTGTACACACAGTCGGGCGCCCACATCGAGTATCCCTCGGGATTGCCCCAGGGCACTGTCTGCTGCGAGACAATCATGCCGTGGTCTGTCCACTCTGTCAGGTTTTCCGATGAGAACACGTGATAGTCAGCCATGCAGAACCAGTCCTGACGTTGGCCTTGCGGCGGTTTAATGTCGTGAGAGGGATAGACATACACCTTGTTGTTAAACACGCGGGCAGTAGGGTCGGCCGTAAACTGGTCGCGAATAACAGGGTTTTGTGCCATGGCCGCGCACAGTATACTCTGCAACAAGCAGCCTATTACTAACCGTTTCATATTCTCTTTACTTGATTACTGTTTTTCCTTATTTACTTGACCACCTTCTCTATGCCGTCGGTCCGTGCGGGCCAGCCCAGCATGAACTTATCGATGAATGCCTGCACCTCGGCATATTGGCTGGCTGGAAGCATACAGTGGGGATGACCTCCCACCACGGAGTAGCCCATCCGGTCTCCGATGCCGAAGGCGCGCCATACTTCGCGTGCCGCCTGTGCTGAAGCCACAGCCGCGTCGTCGGCCAGCCATTTATAGTCGGGATTCCCCAAAATGAGCAGAGCCCTCGGACAAATCATGGCACACAGCTCGTGATGGTCGTAGGGCAGCCGATACACATTTTCGCCCGAAAACGAATCGCGCATGCTCTCCTTGAACCAGTGGTAGTCAGTACGTTCCAGGCTCTCAACGCCCTCCATCAGGTGTGACACACGCCATGCTGCCGCACCACCGCCACCCGGTTCCTGAGCAATGGTCAAGGCGATGCGCTCGTCGAACGCCCCGCAGAAGAGTGCCATCTTGCCGGCATACGAGCAGCCCGTCACACCGATGTGGCGCATGTCGATGCGGGTCACCTGCTCGCCCAGCAACTGCAATCCGTCAATCAAACGGCTTAGTCCCCACGCCCACTGGCTGTAGGCACCATTCTCGGCAAGTTCGGGATAGAGCCGGTCGAAGTCGTGTTGTCCGCGTTCCTTGTGTGGGCGCCATTGCGAGTAGTCGTTCACTTGTGCCTCGTGGAACACCATCGTGGCGATGGGCCGGTGGCTGAAGAGCTCGCGCGGTAGCGATATTCCACTCGTGCCGATCATCAGCGCAAAGGGTGCCTTGCCCTCTCGTGGATACCGGATATGCGAGCGTAGCGTCAGTGTCTGCCCGTTCACCGTCACGTCGACGATGATTGTGTCGCCGTCCATGCGCGCTCTCACGTTCTCCTTGCCCACGGCAGGCTTCGTACCGATGCCATAGTGCTGGATGAGCGCGGCTATCTCGTTGCGCCGCCTCTCCCATTTCGAGAATTTGCCTACGACGCCCTTGCCACTGCTCCACGCAAGAGGATTCCGCAACTCACGAACCATCGGCAGTTCCTCCGCCGCGGGCATGGCGGGGCGGCTGTACTTGCTGCCAGTGTTCTCCTGGTCGTAAACCAGCGGCACCTGCGCCACAGAGGCTTCCGTCACCATGAGCAGGGCACAGAGCACTACAAAGAAACGCTTTGTCATATTAAGTCTTCAGATTTAGATTCCACGGCAAAGATACAAAATGCCTGCCATACATCAGCCACACTTGTGTATCACATTCCTTTCTATTTGTAACATACGGCTGTTTTTCTCCCCGTCGCGCCTCTCTGACTACCACCACTGTCCGTCCACCTTACCGCCTCAAGGCCTCGAAAAGCCTGTCCAGAGCAGCGTCAGCATCACCTCCTGCCTCGTCGAGAAGAGTGACAAACTTCGAGCCGATGATGGCGCCGTCGGCATTGTCCTGAGCGGCCTTGAGTGTCTGGGCGTTCGAGATGCCGAACCCTATCATGCGGGGGTTGCGCAGGCTCATGCCGTTGATACGGCGGAAATACTCCTGTTTCTGCTCATCGAAGCTCTTCTGCGCTCCGGTGATCGATGCCGACGACACCATGTAGATAAAGCCGTCGGTATGGTCGTCTATCAGGCGGATGCGCTCCTCGGCAGTCTCCGGGGTGATGAGCATGATAATGCGTAGGTCGTACTTGTCGGCCAGGGGTTTCACCGTGTGCAGGTAGTCGTCGAAGGGCAAGTCGGGGATGATGGCGCCGCTGACGCCTGCCTCCACACAACTCTGGCAGAACGCCTCGATGCCATAGTGGAGAATGGGGTTCAGATAGCCCATCAGCACGAGCGGCACCTCCACCTGCTCCTTAACAGCCTGCAGCTGGGCGAAAAGCGTGCGCAGCGTCATACCGTTCCTCAATGCCTGTGTAGCTGCGGTCTGGATGACAGGACCATCGGCCAACGGGTCACTGAAGGGGATGCCTACCTCTATCATGGCTATGCCACGCCGCTGTATGGTCAGTATTACGTCGGCGGTTCCCTCAAGCGTCGGGCTGCCGGCACAGAAATAGAGCGAGAGCAATTTCTCGTCCTTCTTGTTTTCAAAAAGAGTATTAATCTTATTCATGTTTCTGTATATGTTTTCCTATTACTGTATTACATTCCTAACAAACTCCCTGAGCCTCTCCACGTCCTTCAGCCCTGGAGCCACCTCGAACCGCGAATTCAGGTCGATGCCCGTCCACCGCGGATGACGGATGGTGCGCAGGCTGTCGACATCACCAGGGCCGATACCGCCGCTGAGCAGGAAGGGCGTTTTGCCCTGATAATCCGTAAGGACGCTCCACTCGAACTTCTCACCGTTCCCGCCTACCAACTTGCCCTTAGCGTCGAAAAGGAAATAGTCCATAAGCCCCTCATAGGCCGCCGTCTGGCCGAAGTCCTTCGCCGTGGCGATGTTGAACGCCTTGATTAATCGGGGCGAGGCAGTGTCACTACTCCACAAAGTGCCGAGCTCGCGGATATACTCAGGACTCTCCTTTCCGTGCAGCTGCACCATGTCGAGACGATACTCCTCCACCTTACGCGCCACCTCGTGGGCATCCTCGTCAACGAACACGCCCACGCGCCTCATCTTGGTAGGTAGATAGTCGGGTCGGTGAATGACGTAACGGCTGGAACGCGGCCAGAAGATGAACCCCATCATGGCGATGGGAGGCTCGCTACCGTTCTCCGCAAACTCCAAACTCAACTGCTCCACCTCGCGGATGTTTTCCGCGTCGCGCATGCCGCATACTTTTATCATCAACTGTTTGCTCATAACTTATAACCTTGAGATGAATTCACCGAGTGACGCTCCGGGCTGCTCCGTCTTCATAAACGCCTCGCCCATGAGGAAACCGCGGTAACCCGCCATGCGCAGCGCCCTCACTGTCTCGGGCATGGAGAGGCCACTCTCACTCACCTTTACGGTGTCGGCGGGCAACAGACTGGCCAGTCGGAAGCTCGTCTCCACATCGGTGACAAACGAGCCTAGGTTGCGGTTGTTCACACCACACATGTCGGGTTCCTGCTCCGCATATTCCAGCTCGCGCTCGGCATGCATCTCCAGCAACACCTCCATTCCCAGTTCATGGGCGGTGTGTTGCAAGGTCCTGCACTCCTGACGGCCCAGCACGGCGGCAATCAGCAGCACGGCAGAAGCGCCGCACTCCCGCGCCTGAAACAGCTGATACTCATCCACGATGAAGTTCTTATAGAGTATCGGTATCCTCACCCCGCTCTGCCGTGCGGCGGCAACAAACGCGTCACACCCTCCGAAAAAATGCTCGTCGGTCAGTATCGACAGGGCGGCGGCACCGTTCTGCTCATAGCTAAGCGGTATCTCCTCTGCCCTGCCCTCCTCTTTAATCCAACCCTTCGAGGGCGACTTGCGCTTAAACTCGGCTATGATGCCTGTCGCCGACGCAACGAGCGCACCTGCCAGCGAGGGCCCCTGCTTGTCGAGCATCGCCTCTACTCGCCGGTACAACTCCCGGGGAGCCACCAGTCTGCGGCTGCGTTCCACCTCCACCCGTTTGTAGGCTACGATTTCCTGAAGAATATCTTGCATAATCGTTCTGTGTATCTAAAAACAAATTTGTCTTTCTCACGAGTTCAGCTCGACGAACTTCTTGAAGGTCCTCAGCGCAGCGCCGCTGTCGATACTCTCCCGGGCAATGGCGATACACTCTTCGATGCTCTTCTTTCCCTTCTCCAGCACCTGGATGCCAAAGCCGGCGTTCGCCAGCACAATATTCTTCTGGGCGGGCAGGGCACGGTTCTCCAATACGGCGTCGAAAAACTGTGCAGCCTCCTCCTCGGTGGCACCTCCCACTAGTTCCTCGGGTTTGGCAATCTCGAAGCCCAGGTCCTGCGGCTTGAAAATCCGCTCATAATTGTTAGTGGTCACCTTGAAGTCGCCCGTCAGCGAGATCTCATCGTAGCCGTCGATAGAGTTCACGATGCCGTAGTCGATGCCCAGCTTTTGGTACACGCTGTTGTAGAGGCGCATCTGGTCGAGGTTGGCGACACCCAACAGCTGGCACTTCGGCTGCGAGGGATTCACAATGGGTCCCAGCAAGTTGAAGATGGTCGGAAACTGCAACGCCTTCCTGATGGGTCCCACAAACTTCATCGCCTTGGCGAACAGTTGTGCATGCAGATACACGATGCCCGCCTCATTGAGCGAGCGGTTCAGCTTGTCTATGTCGTCGGTGAACTTGATGCCGTGGTGCTGGATGACGTTCGACGCCCCCGACACCGAAGTGGCGGCGTAGTTGCCGTGTTTCGCCACCTTATATCCCGCTCCGGCGATGACAAAGCAGGCAGTCGTCGAGATGTTGAACGTGTTTTTGCGGTCGCCCCCCGTACCTACGACGTCGATGTAGCGGTCGGCCTCGAGAATGGCAGGGACACCCGTGCCCAGTATGCCGTCGCGGAAGCCGAGCAGTTCGTCCACCGTCACCCCTCTCATCTGCAGGGCGGTCAGCAGGGCGGTAATCTGCTCTGTGGGATACTCACTATGGGTTATTCCAATCAGGATAGTCTTCATCTCCTCACGAGTTAGTTCCTCGTGGTTCAGCAACCTGAAGAGGTAGCTTTTCATTGTCTGTTCCATATCTGTGTCAGTTATGTTTATAGAAATAAGAAGTTTTGTATCATTTTCCTGCCCTCAGGCGTGAGCACGCTCTCCGGGTGGAACTGTATGCCGCGCACGTTCAGCTCGCGGTGGCGCAACGCCATCACCTGGCCCTCATCCGAGACGGCCGTCACCTCCAAACAGTCGGGCAGCTGTTCCCTCGACACCACCCACGAGTGGTAACGCCCCACGGTAATGTCGCGTTCCAAACCGCTGAAGAGCGGGTCGTCGGCCACAATATGACAAGGTGTCGCCACGCCGTGGAACACGTCCGACAGATTCTCCAACCGCGCGCCGAACACCTCGCCGATGGCCTGATGACCCAGGCAAACGCCCAAGATGGGCTTCCGCCCCGCATACGTTCGGATGACGTCTGTCAGCAGTCCCGCTTCCGAGGGGATGCCTGGTCCGGGCGAGAGCACAATCTTACTGTACGGCTCCAGGTCCGCCATCTTGAACTGGTCGTTACGAACGACGCTCACCTCCACGCCCAGTTCCTTCATCAAGTGACTCAAGTTATAAGTAAACGAGTCATAATTGTCTATCAGCACTACTCTCATCGTCTTACATCCTTTCTGCCATCATGATAGCGCGGCGCAATGCGCCAAGTTTATTGTTCACTTCCTGTAACTCATACTCCACATCACTCTTAGCAACGATGCCGCCGCCCGCCTGGAACCACAGCTCGCCGTTGCGCGCCACAAACGTGCGGATAGTGATGGCCTGGTTCAGCGAGCCGTCCAGCCCTATCATCCCGATGCAACCGCCATAGGCTCCGCGGCTGTGAGGCTCATACTCCGATATCAGTTGCATGGCACGCACCTTCGGCGCACCACTTAACGTACCGGCTGGGAATGTGTCGATGAATGCCCTCACGGGGTCGGCACCTTCGTCCAGCTCACCACTTACGCGCGACACTAGGTGTATCACATGACTGTAGTATTGCAGGTCCTTGTAGAAGTCCACCTTCACGTGGTGGCAGTTACGGCTCAGATCGTTGCGCGCCAGGTCTACCAGCATCACGTGCTCGGCATTCTCTTTCGGGTCGTTGCGCAGGAACTCCGCCCCCTGCCGGTCAGCCGCCGCGTCGCCCGTGCGCCTCGTGGTTCCTGCGATGGGGTCTATATACGCCTTGAACGTTGTCTTCCCCGTACCCTCATCCGTCAGCCGCTCTATGCGGCAATGTGTCTCCGGACTGCTGCCGAAGATTCTGAAGCCTCCGAAGTCGAAATAGAAGAGATAGGGCGAGGGGTTAATGCTGCGCAGGGCGCGATAGAGCTTGAAGTCGTCACCCTCGTATCTCTGCACGAACCGCCGGCTCAGCACTATCTGGAACACGTCGCCACGCTGGCAATGGGCGATGCCCCGCCTGATGTTCTCCCTGTGCTCGTCGTCCGTCAGCGTGCTTGTCACGTCGCCCACGGGCCTGAAGTCGTATGCCTGTACGTTCGCCTTATTCATCGCCTTCAGGATGTCCGCCACCTCGGCGTCCGCGGCTTCCGTGCCCGTACCTTCGGCCAACGCTACCACCTTCAGCATGTTGTTATGATGGTCGAACACGATGACCACCCTGTACAGGATGAACAGCATGTCGGGCGCGTCGTTCTTCTCCTGTGTCTCGTCCTTCACGGCAATATCCTCGAAGTAGCGCACGGCGTTGAAGCTCGTATAGCCGAACAGTCCGCTGGCGCTGGCGTCGTCGCCGCTCACCTCGATGCAGTCCGTCAGCTCGTGAATTGCGCTGTCGGCAGGATAGTCCTTATTCACCATGTGCTCCATCGTGCTGCCGTCGGGAAACGAGATGGTTGCCTTGCCGTGTGCGATGGCGACACTCGCCATAGGATGGATGCCGATAAAAGAGCGCGAGTTGCCCGCGTCGTGATAGTCCGAGCTCTCCATCAGCGCACTCTGCGCGTAGAGGTCTCTCAGCCGCATATAGATACCCACGGGCGTGTACATGTCAGCCAGAATAGTCTTGCTCCTGGTCGTAAACTGAAATGTCTTCATATTGTTGATACTTTTGTTTTTGTGTTTCTGTTTTATCGTATTTCCAGATTCCCCTCCCTTTAAGAAAGGGCTGGGGGCAGGCTTTATTGAGGGTTGGCCAAGTACGTCTCAATATCCTTGTCACCGCGTCCGCTGACCGTGAGCACCACCACATCGTCGGGTTTGAACGTCAGTTTCTCCAGGGCGGCAATGGCGTGAGCTGACTCAATAGCGGGAATGATACCCTCCAGGCGAGTCAGTTCGTAGCCGCCGCGCAGCGCCTCGTCGTCGTTGATGCTCAATACCTGCGAGCGTCCTTGCCGCGCCATGTGACAATGCATCGGCCCCACTCCCGGGTAGTCCAGTCCTGCCGAGATGGTGAACGCTTCCTCAATCTGTCCGTCGTCGTTCTGCATCACAAGCATTTTCGCCCCGTGCAGGATGCCCGTCGTACCCTTGTGGATGGTCGCCGCCGTATGGTTCGTCTGCCAGCCGTGGCCTCCAGCCTCCGCCAGTACGATTCTCACGCGCTCGTCGTTCACATAGTGGTAGATGGTGCCCGCCGCATTACTGCCACCGCCGATGCAGGCGATGAGGTAGTCGGGATAGTCGCGTCCCGTCTTCTCCTCCAGCTGCCACCTGATCTCCTCCGAGATGACACTTTGCATGCGCGCCACCAGATCGGGATAAGGATGCGGTCCCATCGTCGAGCCCACGATGTAGAACGTGTTCTGCGGATGACAACACCAGTCGCGAATAGCCTCCGAACAGGCGTCGCTGAGCGTCATGTTACCCGTACGAACGGCATGCACCTCGGCACCCAGCATCCTCATGCGCTCCACATTCGTGTGCTGGCGCTCCACGTCGGTAGCTCCCATGAACACCTCGCAGCGCATACCCATCAGGGCGCACACCGTAGCCGTAGCCACACCGTGTTGTCCGGCTCCCGTCTCGGCGATGATGCGCGTTTTCCCCATCTTCCGCGCCAGCAGAATCTGTCCGATGGTGTTGTTAATCTTGTGCGCCCCCGTGTGGTTCAGGTCCTCGCGC
>JAEEGH010029910.1_pt1 | contig 10619 bp, 4 predicted proteins | sample 9134181 | NCBI WGS metagenome assembly JAEEGH01 (sample SAMN16246544, study PRJNA631951) | gut metagenome | biome: gut microbiome; feature: rumen; material: DP-attached | host: Bos | place: Iran: Karaj | collected 2018-10
CGATGAGTGCGTTCAAAATAGTAGAAGCGGTGCCCGATGGCCGTCTGGCGTGAGCCGCCGGATATGCCGGAGACAATGCCTGCGCCCACGATGGACAGGAAAAAGACATCCTGGAGCCTTGGCGTTGGAACGCCTTGTGCCAAGTCATCCATTGCGCCGTCGATGTTGCTGTCTAGGACTTCGTAGATGTAGTCGGAAATGACTGTTGCGATACCGCTCGCGGCGCCATCCCCTGCCCCGCCGGCCTGACCCATTTGGTCCCAGAACTCAATCTCGATCTTCTTCGCCATCGCGTCCAGCGCCCCTGCAGCCAGAAGGCGCAACGGCTGGCGCGAAAGGATGGTTGTGTCGAGGAGGGCCATTGCGACTTCCCGGCGGAAATGCGTGGTCGAGACATAGCGCCCTTCGCGCGTGTAGCAGGGGGAAATCGGCGTGAACGCGCAGCACTGCGCGCTACTTGTGGGAATGGTTACAACTGGAGCGTCCGCGATGTCCGCGAGGCACTTGGAGAAGTCGAGGATTACCCCTCCGCCGCATCCCAGCACGACGTCTATGCCGTCAAGCTTGCCGGATTCGGCGCAGGCCAGCGCGTCCTCGCGGTTGCAGAAGCCGTAATGGCGCAATACCCTCGGCTCCACTCCGGCGGCGCGAAGCGACGCCGCGACCTTGTCGAACGCCACGGCGTGGGAATTGTCGTCGCAGACGAAGAGCGGATGACACCCGAAGCGTAGAATCTCTTCCGCGCAGTTCTCAAGAAGGTGCTCCTCCATGCGGAATCGTCCGCAACCGAAGAGAAAAGCCGGATCCTTGCCGGTGGGGAATTCGTAGGGTTTCATGGCAAGCCTATTGGTGTTCAATCCTAATTATGAACTGCGGCATATTAATTGTCAAATACTATTTTTGGGCCATCGGCGAACATATGGACGAATCGTCCGTATGTTCGAAGATGGCCCGAAAATTTTGTTCATCGTGCGGTTTACCGCACGATCAGCATGAAGGCCTTGGTCTTGCACCAGGTCACCTTCATCTTTGCAGCAGTCGCGTTGGCGACGCTGAAGTTTAACGTCGTGCCGTTGACGGTGCGCGGGTTGACCCACTCGCCGCTTGTCGCATCCCAGTCGTGGAGCTTGTAGCGGGTCGGTGTGTCGGTGCCGGGGGCGACGGTTAACTCGTAGCTGCCTTCGACAAAGTAGGCACCCGGAGCGGGAGTCGCGTTGAAGTCCATGCCCTCTTCAAGCTCGACGACGAGGTTCGTCACGCCCAGTTCGCCGAAGTAGCGGACGGCATCGACATTGCGGTTGCGGTCGAGTTCCTCCTCGGTCAGCACGCGGTCATAGTAGCGGAAGTTGTAGATTGTACCCTTGAAGTTCTGCGATGACGGTCCGCCGCCCCACCCGCCAAGGCGGAACTGGTTGTTCTCGATTCCGCTGAATGTGCTAAAGCTCTTGTAGCCGTCCGAAGCCGCGCCGCCCGTCGGTGCTCTCGTGCCAGAGAACACCGTGGCAGTCTTTGTCTTGGCGTCATGAATGGCCGTCATATAGTCAATGCCCTCTTCCGTAACGAAGTGTGGGTTGTTCTGGCTGTTGCCAAGTCCCTGCACCTGGAAACGCGCGGACTTCGCCTTGCCGTAAATGACCATTCCAAACTGACCCCACGTCGTAGCGGCTATATACCAGCCCTTTTCCGTTCCATCGACGTCTCCATTGTCGGCATGCTTGGCGTCGCATAGCACTTGCGCGGAGAAAGTCGTCGGCCACTGCTTGCCGGCGGGGCTGTTGAACTGCGACTTGCCGCCGAAGTTGTAACCGTAATCGCCCCATCCGCCGAAAGGGGCGGCGTTTGTGCCGCTCGTGGCGCGCGTGAGGTCCATGCCGGGACGCGAGCCGAGGTTGACCCACTTGGTGCCGGAGGTCGCGTGGGCGACGCCGACGCCGGCGTTCCAGATGCCATCATAGTGGAGCGCGAGGCCGGCGGGCGAGAGGTCGTCAAAGCCGTAGTCCCCGACCGTGCGGAGGCCATGCGTCGCCTTCCATTTCCATGTGAGGCGAACGGTGCCGGCGGAGGTCTGGTAGAGGTAGGAGGTGCCCGTGTAGTGCGTGGCGTTCGCCCAGCCGATGCCATCCTGCGTTTCGACGATGTAGCCGTCGCAGGCGTAGGTGATTCCGTTTGCCGCCGTCACGCTCTCCGGCGCGGTGAAGGTGTACGAGCCCTCGACCTCGTATGGTCCGCACTTGTCGTAGCCTTCAAGGTAGGTGTATGTCGACTGAATGAGGACATTTGTGACGGGCACGATGCCGAAGAAGCGGTAGTTATCGACCTTACGGTTCTGCTCGAGTTCCTCCTCTGTGAGCACCTTGTTGAAGTAGAAGCGGAGCCTCCTGATTTTGCCAACGAAATCGTGAGTGGCGTCGCCACCATAGGCCCCTACCTGAAGTCCCGCATTCCCGACGGCAGAGTCCATTGTTCCGTATGATTTGAAGTTGTTGCCTGACGTCGGGGCTTCCGTACCGGAGAAGATGGCCGCTGTCTTCGCGTCGGCGTCAACGATGCCATTCACGTAGCCGGAGACGGTTCCGCTCAGGTAGGGACCGTAGGGCACGGCGGTCGCCTTTTGCGTATGCAGCTGGATGTCGTTGCGGTTCTTGTAGATGGCCATGGCCAGCCTGTTGTATGAAACGGAATAGAGGTAAAGTTCCGAACCGGTCTGTTGCTGGGCGGCTTCGGCATCTATCAACGCCTGGACGGTGTAGGTCTGCGGCCAGCTTGCCGCCCCAGATGCGGAGGAGAACTTCGGCGTATCGGTGAACCAGTAGCCATTGCCGTCCCATCCGCCAAGGTCTCCGTAGCCGTATTTCGAGCGCGAAAGGTTCACCGCGGAGCCGAGCGTGCCGAGGTTCGCCCATGTCGTGGCGTTTGGGTCGTGGTCGGCCGTCGCACCGGCGTTGCGGATACCGTCGAAGTGGATGTCTGCGCCGGCCACATAGTCGTCCACGTCGTAGGTCTTGAGCTTGCCCTCGCCGGTCGCCTCCGCGTATTGCCAGGTGATGCGGACGAGCGCGGTCGGGTCGGTGGCCGTGTAGGAGAATTCACCGTTGTGCGCGACGGGGGCGCTCCACGCCGAACCGTTCCACGTTTCGAGCATGTAGCCGGAGAGGACGTGGCGCTTGCCGTTCACCGTCTTGCTGGTGGGGGCGGTGAAGGTCTGGCCCTCGGCGTCGATGGCGTAGTGGTAGTCGCGGACGCCCGCGATGGTGAAGGACTCGACGACGTTCGTGACGGGAATCACCGTGATCTCGCGGCCGCGCCCGAAGTAGCGGGCCTCGTCGACCACGCGGTTCCACAGGACCTCCGCGTCCGAAAGGCAGCGGTTGTAGAAGCGGTAGTTTTTGATGGTGCCCTTGAACATTTCATCGGTGCGCGGATAGTGGCCGCCGATGCAGAAGCCGTTGGGATAGTTGTAGGCCGTGCCTTGCATTGTGGAATCGTAGGCGTGGCCGTAGGACGTGTCCGGCGAATAGGTGGCCGACCACGGCGCCTCCGTGTCGGAGAAGATCACGGCGTCATTTGAGTTCTGAATGGCCGTCATGTACGAGAACCGAATGCCGGAGGAGCCACGCACGGCCGGACGCTTCCCAATCGAACCGGAAACGAGGTAGAATGTGTTGTTAACGTTGCCGTTGCCGTAGTTGAAGGTGCTGTTGCGCATGCCGTAGCTGCAGTAAGCCCAGTTTTTCGCGTCGTAGGGGCACATGACATAGCCAATGCCGCCGTTATGATCGCCAATCTTCGCGTCGACGAGGGACTGGATCGTGTAGGTTTTCGGAATGTCAAACGAGGAGGGCTGGTGGAAGCAGGCGTCCCTGTTGAACACGAAGCCATTGTCCGTCCACGAACCATGCGCCGCATCATTGTTCCACGCCGCCGTCGCATTCGCCTTACCCGTTGCCGTAATCACCGCCGTGCCATTGGTGCTGTAGCGCATCATGTCGTAGGTGCCGGGATTGGCGCAGTTGACCCACGTCATGGCGTTCGGGTCGTGGTCGGCGTCGGGGCCGGCGTTGCGGATGCCGTCGTAGTTGACGACGAGGCCGTCCTGTACGTAGTCGCCCACGTCGAAAGCCCTGAAGCCGGGATTGTCCCAGTACTTCACGCCGGCGAACGACGGAGACGATGCTGCCGTTGCGCATACCGCAGCGACGCACACCATCAGTTTTCTTTTCAGCATGACTTCCCTCCTTTTGTTTTTGTTGACGCTATTGTAGCATATTGCAACCCAACAAATGACATGACAACTTTTTGGTGCTTCAGTTGGTTCGTGCGTCTGTCTCATTGACTTTCAGATAGCCGGTCACTCCACAAAGACGCGCCGAAGCGCTTCGAGATATCCGTAGCCGAAGAGGTCGTCCGGCTCGAGGTACGCCCCTTCCGTCCACTCGTTCCACGAATTGACGGTTATGAGCCTGGGGAGCGGCGCCTCGAGGTTGGCATCGGTCCAGGCTTTCACGCGGCGTGCGAAGCGTTCGAACTTCTCCGGCGTGGAATTGCGCACGATGCGCCGCGTCTCTCCCGCCGGATAGCGCGCGTTCGTGTCCCAGCCGACCGAGATGTTGGGGAAGTAGGTCATGCCGATCTCCTTCATTGCCCTCTGCCATCTGTCGTGCATGCCGAGCGACATCTCCCCCCATTCGCTGTAGTCGAGCTCAGGCTGGGACTCGTCGTTCATGCGGTCCCACGTGTTGTCCGTCCAGTTGTAGCTAGTTGTCGAGTCAACCCCGAGCGCGACAAGCCCTTCCCTCATGCTCGTCCCCTTGTTGCCGCCTATCACCTGCAGATGAAGGCCGGGGAAGCCCGCCGCCTTCACGCGGTCGCGCAGATAGCCGATGCGCTCCTTCGCCTTCTCGACGCCGTCCCACTTCACGAAGCCGCGCAGCGAATAGACGGAAAGGACGGGCTTGCCGCCGATTGTGTAGTAGTTCGGAAGTCTGAAGTACTTTTCGATCCACCTGGCGACGATCTGGCGCCAGTCGTCGTCAGTGATCCTGGCGGGCCACACTATCCTGTCCTTGCCGTCGGCCGCGCCCACCTTGTTGTCCCAGAGCTTGTCGACGTCGTGGTTGGCGTACATGATGTAGAACTTCATGCGCCGGCAGTTCTTCGCGCCGAGAAAGCCGTTGTCCAGCGCATCCTCGAGAAAGGGGCGACCGCCGTACCAGTACCAGTCATATATGAAGACGTTAACGCCGGCGGCTGTGGCGGCGTCGATCTTGCGCGCGACGGCCACCGGATCGGCCTCGTTCTCGTAACCCCAGAGCGGCTTGACGCCCTGGTGGTCGCCCGGAGTGCGCTTCACCGACTCGTAGAGGTTCTGCCATTCGCCCCTGCCGTCCTTGAAGATTCCTAGCTCAGCCCAGCGTCGCTCGGGCTGGTACGCAGGCCACACATATGCCGCGACGTCATACTCAGCCGCGCTCGCGCAAAGCGCCGCAGCCGCCGCCAGAACACAGAATTCTACTTTGTGGCACATATCCGCTCCCTCCGCCGTTTCCTGCTTTCGCGGATATTATACACTGTCGTGGTGCAGAAAATCAATATGACAATTTGCCGCAGTTTGTACTATCTGCCACTTAATGGTATAATACGGGGCATGAACACGAACAAAATACACTACTGCCCCATCGGCCAGGTCCAGCGCAAATTCGGAATCTACGTAACAGGCGCGGGCAAGGAGGTCACGAATCCGGGCGAGCCCTATCCGCACGACTACCATTCCTCCGACTACTACTTCACATGGAAGAACGGACGTGCCCTTCCGGACTGGGAATACCAGCTTCTCTACATTCGCAGCGGCCAGGGCGTCATAGAGTTCACCCGCGGCAAGAGCATTCCGGTGCAGGCCGGCACTGTCATCATACTGCATCCGGGCGAGTGGCATCGCTACCGTCCGGACCCGAAGACCGGATGGAGCGAGGCGTACATCGGCATCGGAGGCGAGTCCCTCAAACGGATGATCGACGAACCGTTCTTCAAGACCCCGCCGACGATCATACAGCTTTCGCCGGACGATCGCTTCGACCTCGACCTCATGACGCTCGTGGACGACATACAGTCCGGGAGCGTCGAACACCCTTACACGCTTGCGCTGAAGGCGGCGACTCTTCTCGCCACTCTCTTCGAGCGTCCGGCCACCCTTCACGGCAAGGCCGCGTACAACATAGTCATCCGGCGGGCGAACCTGCACATTGCGCACCATCTTGGCGAGGCGATCGACTTCCCCGACCTGGCGCGCCAGTGCGGAATGGGGTATTCGCTGTTCAGAAAGTGCTTCCAGGCATACAACGGAATGGCTCCGCTCGAATACCAGATCGCCCTGCGCCTCCGCCGCGCCATGCACCTTCTGGCCAGCTCCAGCGTGCCGATCGCCCAGATCGCGGAGGAGACGGGCTTTCAGTCCCCCGCGTACTTCTCTAAGCTCTTCCACCGCAAGGTCGGCACGTCTCCAATCCTGTACCGACGGTCCAACGCCGCCAGCAAGAACAAAAACGCGCGCCTTAGCGGGAACTAGGCGCGGCGCATCGGCAGGGCCGTCCAGTCAAGGACGGCCCTGCCTCAGGTCCCAAGACCGCTACTCGAGCATCAGAAATGTTCCAGGCGACGCCGGCTTCCACGTAAGGCGGACGACCTTGCCGCGGTATTTCGCGTCGCTCTCGGAATATGTGAAGGAGCTGCCGTCGAACACCTCCTTGCTCTCGCGCCTGCCGTCGGCGAACGTCTCGATCACATAGCGGGCGACGGGAACGTCTGCACCTTCGTGGTCCCTGACGCTTGTGGCCGTAAACTCCCACGAGCCTTCGACTTTGTACGCGCCTGTCTCGGCCTGCGATCCTCCGCCCGCGACGACGAACACGTTCGTGACGCCCAGGGCTCCGAAGTAGCGCACGGCGTCGACGTTGCGATTGCGGACTATCTCCTCCTCCGTAAGCACGCGGTCGTAGTAGCGGACGTTCTTGATCGAGCCGACGAAGAAGTCGGTGAAGGATGTCGACGATGCGCCAATGCAGAAGTTGGTGTCTACGAAACTGGTTATCGAGGGGTACCGGTAGTAGCCTTCGCTGGCCATGCTGTCAGGAGGTATCACGCCCTGGAACATCTTGGCCGTGCAGTCAGACGAATCGAGGATTGCCGTCGCGAAGTCGTAGTTGCGGGATTCGTTCTGGAAATACGGGCGAGGACTGGTGGTTTTATCTGCCTTCTGAGCATTAAAGTAGAAGCAGTTCTCCTCAGGGGTATAGTCTTTCTTCCGCAGCGCCAGCGCGAAATTCGACCACGACACGCTGACCACGTACTCCATTTTGTTTACGATGTTGTCTACGTTAGCGTCGACGAGCGTCTGGATAGTCCAGTTTGAGACCGGGCCGACCTGCCCAAGACCGAGCCAGCGGCTGTGACCATAGAGCCTAACGCCACCACCGCCGGCTGTCCAACTTCCCGGATTCCAGTTGTTGACGCTGCCAAGGTTCGGAAGCGGATCTTTGGGATTGACATAGCTGGTTCCGTTCGTGTGCGCGAGTTGGAGGAATATGCTGCTCGGCGCGGAGTTCGGAACAAGGTTCTTCCACGTTGTCGCGCCGGAGTTCTGCGTGGCGCCCAGTCCGCGGTTGAGCTTGCCGTCGAAGTGCCAGACGATGCCAGCCTGCGAATAGTCCTCGAATCCGTAGTCGCTGGCCGTGCGAAGGCCGTTCGTCGCCGTCCAGATCCAAGTCAGGCGCACCTTGTCGTTTCTGGTGGTTTTAGAGCAGGTGTACGTGGTGGTGGCATAGCTTTCCGCCGGACCCCACCCGTTAGCACTCCACTTCTCGAGCGTATAGCCGCTGCATTTGTAGGAGATGCCCTTTGCGACCGCGTTTTTCGGCGCGGAGAACATGTGCGGGCCTTTGAGCACGTATGCGCCGTTAGGCTCGTTGCCCTGCAGGTAAGTGTGCGTCGAGGTGACCAGGACGTTCGTGCTGTCTGGAATGCCGAAGTAGCGCCAGTTGTCGACTGCGCGGTTCTTTGCGATTTCAGCAGCAGTCAGCTCGCGGCTGTACTGGCGGAACGACTTGAACGTGCCGACGAAGCGGTCGTTGGCAAGTTCCTTTCCGTAGCCGCCGAGGCAGTATCCGGTCTCGTGATATGGCGCGATGTTCGCGTTCTTCCTGTAGCCGTCGCCGGAAGTCGGCGCCACTGCGCCGTCGAAGAACTTCTGCCTGTCGCCCGCCATGATCGCTGTCATGTAGCTGTAAGCGCCGCCCTTCATGAACGGGTTCTCATCGGAGCCGGTCTTCCAGATGAGAAGGCCGTCGTTTTTGCGGAGCTGGAACGCGAACAGGTTGCTGTTCGCGCCAAGCAGAAAGGCGCTGCCAGTCACCTGGTCGGACGCCTTGGCGTCCACAAGCATCTGCAGCGAATATCGCGTGCCAACCGAGAATCCGCCAGGCGCGTTGCAGCGGAAGCGCCCTTCGCCGTCAATCGCAAATCCGTCATCGGTCCAGCGGCCTGGGCAGCGCCCGTCGACCTTGCCAAGGCTGGCCGCGTTTTCCCATCCGTTGCCGTCCTTGTTCAGACGCTGGACGATCACGTCGTTCGCACTGCCGCCTGACACGAGGTTCGCCCAGCTTGTCGCGGTGTACGAATGCGGACGGTTTGTGGCAACGTTGTTGATGCCGTCGTAGAACACCACGAGATCTTTCCAGACATAGTCTTTCACGGTAAGCGGATTGGATATCCCATCCGCCCTGACCCACTTCCACGTCAGCCTTACGCACTCCCCTTCCTTCGCGACATAGGAGGCGCGCTGGAACAACGTGGTCTTGTGGAAGACCGGCTCGGACCATTGGCCCCCCTTGCGCGTCTCGATCGTATAGCCGGTTCGGAGGTAGTTGACCCCACCGACGTCGACATTCGCCGGAGCGGAGAAGGTATGGCTGCCGGAGACTGCGTAGCAGCCTACGGGCTCGGTTCCGTTCGCGCCTCCAAGCGAGGTCGCCACCACGACGTTGGTCACGGGAATCGGAGCATTCCTGCGCTTGAAGAAGCGCCACTCGTCGACGACGCGGTTCCAGGCGAGTTCCCTGTCGGTCAGGACGCGCTTGTAGTAGCGAAACGAATGGATCGTGCCGACGAACTGCCCGTTAGTGCCGGTATAGCCGCCGATGCAGTAGCCGTTGTCGGTCTTCCCCGCGACGGAGGAGAACTGGTGGAATCCGCTTCCGGACGTCGGAGCCTTCGTCCCGGTGAAGAAAGCCGCGGTCTTCTCGCTTCCGTTCAGGATGGCCGTCATGTAGCCGAGCTTGTCGCCGGAGATGTACGGATGGCTGGCCGTCGACGAGTTCTGCGTTCCCCAGTAAAGCCTCTTGTTTTTCCTGTCGGTGTAGAACGCGAAGTCCGACTGCTGAACCGACATGATGAAGGACTTGTCGTTTTTCTGGTCGGAATGCTTGCCGGTCACGAGCATCTGCAGCGTGTAGTTGCTTCCTGTGTCGATCTGCGCGACGGCGCCGCTTCCGGAAGCGCGCCATTCGCTGCCGCCGGTGAGCTTGAAGCCGTCTGCGGCCCATGAGCCCATGCCGCCGCCGAGGCTGGACGGCGCGCTAGAGTTGGCCCAGCCGCCGCTCGAGTTCTGGTAGCGGACCCACACGTCGTTGTTGGCTCCGGACGAGCCGAGGTTCCTCCACTTCGTCGCCGAGGCCGAATGCGAACCGCCTGCGGCGTTGTCGATGCCGTCAAAGTTCCAGACCGCGCCAGGCGCGTAGTCGCTCACTTTGAACTCGCGGTAGTCCGGATTGTCCCAGTACTTTATCTCCGCCATGGCGGAATTTGCGAATAGCGTTGCGGTCGTCAACGCAACCAGTGCTGTTCTCGCTGTCGTCTTTTTCATGGCATTGCCTTCCTGTTTACTGTTTGGCTGGCTTTGAATCGGGCACGTCCTGAGAATCGTCCGCCGCCCGGTTCGGATACGGAACCAGGTTGAGCACAAAGCGGCTTCCGCCGCCGCTGTCGTAATTGTCGGTCCTCTCCACCGGAGTCTGAGAGCGCCAGTACGTCACGCATTCGTGGAGGAAGTTCACGTACTTTCCGCCCTTCACCATCCGCCTGCCCGGATACATCGCGCCCGGTTCCTCTGCGCCGACCGGGTCCTTCGCCTCGATCGGCATCGTCCCGCCCTGCCAGTCGAGAACCATCTCGTACGCGTTCCCGAGCATGTCGTAGAGCCCGTACTGGTTCGGCTTCTTCATTCCGCTCCGGTGCAGCACCATGTCGGAATTGCCGCGATACCACAAAAGCGCCTCTCCGCTTTCTACGACGCTCTCCGCGGAGCCGTCGTAGAAAGCGATGTCGCCCGCAACGCCGCCGCGCGCGGCCTTCTCCCACTGCGCTTCGGTGGGCAGGTCGAACATCCCTCTAAGCCCCGTCTTCAGCCCGAGCTTTCCGACGACGGACTCGTCGTCGACGCCGCGCCTTGTCGGCCAGTCGTATGCGCCGCCCGAAGACGAATCGCCTCGGACGTGGTTGCATACGTCGTTGACACTCGGCAGCATCACGTCCGGCGTGTTCATGTTGCGGCCGTCCTTCAGAAGCCGGTA
>JAEEGH010029911.1_pt1 | contig 10619 bp, 8 predicted proteins | sample 9134181 | NCBI WGS metagenome assembly JAEEGH01 (sample SAMN16246544, study PRJNA631951) | gut metagenome | biome: gut microbiome; feature: rumen; material: DP-attached | host: Bos | place: Iran: Karaj | collected 2018-10
CTTATCATCAAAGAGATACTCCGCCAACTCCCCGTTTGAAAGCACCGTATTTCCCTTAAACTTCACATCTTCCACATGGAAGAAAAATACGATGATCAAAAAGGCAGCCAGCCCCACTATGACAAGTCCCATAATGAAGTGAAAAAGCATCGCCAGCACTCGGGCCCGTTTTCTTTTTTTAACTTTTTCTTCTACTACTTTTTTTCTTTTCGACATTTCTCTATCTTGGTTCTATGTATTTCGATACGCCCAGCGCCAATCCTATTTCGCAAAGCAAAAGCAAAAGCGCCGTACCACCGTAACTGATAAACGGCAGTGTAATACCGGTATTAGGAATGGTATTGGTTACTACACCGATATTTAAAATCACCTGCAAAGAAATATGAGACATAACTCCGATACAAATAAATGCCCCTGTTTTATCCTTTGCATTTAATGCAATTACCATCAGTCTCCAAATCAAAAACAAATATAAAATGATGACGCAAACAGCACCAAACACTCCAAGTTCTTCGCAAATAATGGAAAAAATCATATCGTTTTGAGCTTCCGGCACGAAACTTTTTTGAAAACTTTCTCCTAAACCTTTTCCAAACAATCCACCGGATCCAATGGCATATAACGCCTGCAAAATCTGATAACCTTCGTCATAGTCTTCCGGATGAAGCCATGCACCGATACGGGTCATTCGATAACCCTGTCCAAAAAGAACGATGGCTCCTACGCCCAAAAGCGCCAGAAAAATAAAACTTAAAAACACTCTGGTTTCTTTGCTGGCGATAAATAACATAATATAGGTAATGCCAAGAATAATCACCGCTGTAGACAAGTTGTTGTAAGCAACCACAGCCACTAAAGGCAAAATCATACCAAAGACCTTTAGCACGTTTTTGGACCCCTTTAGGGCCACATCCGACTTTCCAATCAAGGTGGCTAAAAGTAAGATCACCGCAACCTTTGCAATCTCGGAAGGCTGAACGTTAATTCCTCCGATGTTGAACCATCGGGATGCTCCGTATTTTTCGTTTCCGGCAAAGATAACCAACACGCATAAAACGATGGATACGGCGTAAGCCGGAAGGGAAAATATGGTCCAAAAGTGATAATCCACTTTGATAAAAACCGCCATCCCCACAAAGCCTAAGCAAGCTGCAAAAAACTGACGCTTTACATAGTGGGTTCCTTCGCCAAACTTTAAGGTGGCGTTGTAAGCACTGGTGGAATACAGCATCACCATACCAAAAGCCAACAAAAGGATTACGGTAATCAAAAGCCCATAATCAAAATATTGAGTTTTATACCGTCTTTTTTTTGACATATAATCCTCTTACTCCTCATAAGAACGGGCGATTTCTTTAAACATATCTCCTCGCTCTTCATAGTTCTTAAACTGTCCCCAACTTGCGCAGGCAGGAGAAAGCAAAACAGCATCTCCCTCTTTTGCTTCGTTGTAGCAAATATCCATTGCCTCTTTTAAATCTTCGGCAAAGCAATAATCCATAAAGCCGTGTGCCTTCGCACACTCTGCAATCTTCTCTCTTGTTTGACCAATTAAAACAAGTTTTTTTACTTTTCCATCAAAGGAATCAATCCATTCGTCATAGGTGGAGTTTTTGTCATATCCTCCTCCAATCAAATAGGTAGGACGATTCATTGCTTCAATTCCTTTGATTGCAGCATCGGGATTGGTTCCCTTAGAATCATTGTAAAAGCGAACACCACGTTTTTCACAAACGTATTCAATACGATGTTCCACTGCACGAAACGCCTTAAGCCCGGCAACAATTTCCTCTTTTGTTACACCAAATGCAGACGCCATGGCAATGGCAGCCATTGCATTTTCAAAGTTGTGAAGTCCCAAAATCGACATTTCTTTCACGTCAATTATCTTTTCTTCACCTGTTTTATAAATCACTCCGTCACTGTAGTAATATCCTTCCAAACCTTCGGGAAGTTTTTGCAAGCTGCTAAAATAAACCACCTTGCAGGATAAGCTCTTTCCAAAGTCACGAAGCACTTCGTCTTCATAATTCAACACACATACGTCTTCTTTGGTCTGGTTCTTTGTTACGGATTCTTTTGCCGCAATATAATTTTCCATAGTGTGATGACGATCCAAATGGTCCGGTGTGATATTTAAAATCGCACTCACCTTTGGAGCAAAGGTATCTGCGGTTTCCAACTGGAAGCTGGAGATTTCCGCCACAAAGACACTATCTTTCGTAGCATCAGACACTCTTTCGGTATAGGGAATACCAATGTTTCCCACTACACGAACATCAGAAAAATGCTGTTCCATCAAAAGACCGGTCAAAGCTGTAGTTGTGGTTTTTCCGTTGGTACCGGTAATGGCACATACCCTTCCCTTTCCAAGGGAATAAGCAAGTTCCACCTCTCCTGACAACTTTACGTTGTGTTTTTGCAAATCCAAAACAAAGGGAGAATCCACAGGTACACCAGGGCTTAAAACTGCCACAGTTACCTCATCTTTAATTTCATCCGGTACTTCCTGTAAAAAGACGGTCACATCCTTCAAAGAAGGATTCTTTTCTTTTAAGTCCTCAATGTTTAAATTTGCATTCCCATCGTAAAGATAGAATTTCTCATTTTTTTCTTTTAATAAATTGGATGCGGCAATTCCGCTCTTTCCTGTTCCGACTACTAAATATACTTCCATTTTAAACTCCAAAATAAGCAATTATACACATTACCAAGGTAACAAGGTCAAATACAACAACCACCTTTTTTTCTGACCATCCACCCAATTCAAAATGATGGTGAATGGGGGCCATACGAAAGATTCTCTTTCCGTGGGTGAGTTTGAAATATCCCACCTGTAAAATAACGGAAATTACCTCAATCATATAGATCAATCCAACCAAAATAATAAACAAAGGCATTTGCATCACATAAGCAATACCGGCAACAAAGCCACCCAAAGCCAAGGAACCGGTGTCCCCCATAAAAATCTTTGCCGGGTAATGGTTGTAAATCAAAAATCCAAAAAGGGCCCCCATAACTGCTACACAAATATAAATAAGTTCAGGGGAATTCATAGCACAAACTACAGTAAAGAAGGCTGTTACAATAATGGTTACCGTTGTTGCAAGACCATCCAATCCGTCGGTGAAGTTTACACCGTTTACGGTTCCCAAAACAGCTACAAACAATACCACATAGTTGAACCATCCAAAGTCCAAATATACATTCTGCAAAAAAGGAACCCGAAGGGCCAAACTCATTTGCAATACTTTGGTTAAATACAAAGCAAAACCAATGGTCACCAAAAACTGAAGTCCAAATTTTTGCCAAGCAATCAATCCATCGGAACGGCGAAGCACAACTTTCAAAAAGTCATCCAAGAATCCAATAATCCCAAATCCAATGGTTAAGATTAAAACTGCCTGAGTCTTTCCGGGAAAAACAAAGGAAACAATGATACCAACCACAAGCACTGCAAGCATAATCAAAAGTCCGCCCATGGTAGGTGTACCTACTTTTGCCTGATGAGACTCCAAACATTCTCTTTCTGTCTGAGAAGCTTTCAATTCCTTTAATTTTTTAATCAGCACCGGCATAAAAAGTGCCACAATGGCAAATGCCAAAGCAAAGGATAATACCATCATTTTAATATCCAACATACTTACTCCTTGTTATGAGCCATAGGGAATCAATTCCGCTGTTGCAGTGGAACCTTCCGGCTCTTCTATTTTTTCAATATTTAAATAAGGCAGAATCTGTACCAAAATGTTGTGAACGATCTGCTGAGCGTACACACTGTGCGCCTGATCTTCTACATTTGGCTGATCCACAACACAATATATTAGCACTTCCGGGTCATCTTGTGGAGCATATCCGATAAATGACACCAAATAATTACCGTCTCCTCTTGGAATCTTTTGGGCAGTACCTGTTTTACCTCCCAAGTCATAGCCTGCCACTCCTGCAGTCTTACCGGTTCCGGATTCCACTACCTGACGTAAATAAGATTTAATCTGGTCGGAAACCTCATCGGAAACTGTTTCTTTTTCCACTACAGGATTAATTTCTTCCAAAACATTTCCCGACTCATCTTCAATACGGGTTACCACATGGGGTTGATAAAGATTTCCTCCGTTTACCAAAGCACAAAAGGCAGAGCCCAACTGAACCATGGTGGTATTAAAGTTCTGTCCGAATGAGTTTGTCGCAAGGTTTACGGTTTTTGACAAATCCTCCTCAGAAAACAGCAAAGAATCCGTTCTCGATTCACCGGGAAGATCCACATTGGTCTTTTGTCCAAATCCAAACAGTCTCTGATAGTAATAGAAATTGGAGCCACCAATCAAATAGGACATTTGCATCAAAGCATCGTTGCAGGAATCCATCAAAGCTCCCGCCACCGTTTCAACGCCGTGACCGGAACGATTTACACAGTGAATCTCATGTCCGCTGATTTTTTCCACACCATCACAAAAGAAGGTTTCATCTCCGGTAAGCACACCACTTTCTAAGCCCATAGCTACTGTAAAAGGTTTAAAGGTAGAACCGGGCTCGTAGGTATGCGTCACTGTAAAATTCTGCCAAAGATTGTTTAGGGCATCCAACTGGGTATCGGAATCCATGGCGTCGATTTCTTCCTGGGTGTAAAGTCCCGTCAAATCCCAGGGATTGGATAAATCAAAGGTGGGATAAGTCGCCATGGAGTAAATCTCTCCGTTTTGAGGATTCATAATCAACACAGCGGTATTCAAGCTTCCGTTGTTTTCCTCATCCGCCAAAGCATTGTTAAAGTTTAAAATCTCCTGCTCCACGATACTTTGAATGTTCATATCAATGGAGGTGATAATATTCTTTCCATTTTCCGGATCAATTACCGTCTGTTCCAAATCGTTGTCGGAATTCAAATATCCGTAGGAGCGACCGTTAACACCGTTTAAGGTATCATTGTATTCATTTTCCAAACCAATCATACCGTTGTTTCCGGCGGAGACAAAGCCCACCAGCGCAGAGGCCAAAGTGGAATAAGGATACACTCTTGTATATTCCTTTTCAAACCAAATACCGGAAATCTGATTCTTGGTCTCTTTTCCGTCTGCATATTCTTCAAAGGCTGCCATTTCCTCATAGGATACACCCTTTGCCAAAACAATGTACTGACTCTCGCTTTTTTCCGTAAGCTTTGTTCGAATGGTTTCTTCTGTAATTTCCGGGAAGCATTTTGTAACATAGGAAATGGTGGAATCAATCTTGTCCTCATTTTGATTCAAAACCTTTGCATCCAAAATTACATTGTACACATCCACAGAAGTGGCTAGTACGGTTCCTTTGGAATCCACAATATCCCCTCTCTTGTACGGAATAGTGGTACTGTCGTATTCCAACTGAGAAAGTACAATCTTTTCATATTTATCACCGCTGGTGTATTCGATATACATCAACCGGCCTATCAGAACGACAAAAAGAACGCATACAACGCCAAACACAATGGTCAGCCTTCTCTGCATTCTTCTTGATAATCTGTCCTTTATTTGCTTTTTGTTTCTTCTGTTTACCACGATAACATCTTCCCAAAAGATGGTTTAGTATCGACTCATATAGTCCTCATCTTCTATATCATAATACACTATTTGGCCTTCATTTGCATAGACCATGCCATATTCGTTCAACGCCTTGTTCTTAATCTCATTGATATCTGTCGCTGTACTGATTCTGGATTGTGCTGCACTGTTGGAAGCCTTTAAATCACTGATATCCTCCTTCAATGTAGCAATGTTTCCCATATGGGCACGAATGCTGGTCTGAAGGTTTACGTAACCGATGAAAAAAGCACCAAAGAACAACACTGCCATAATCACCATACCTGCAGTAACCCTGCTTCTTCTTAAAGCTCTGGCGTTTTGTCTGGCACGACTCTTTTGTTTACGTCTTTTTTCTTCTTCTAATTCTCTTCTTCGGGCATCACGATCCGGAAGGATGTCTCCAACAGAAACCGTATTTCCTTCCACTTGATATCCGTAATATTCTTGATTCAACGCAGCATTTCCATTGCTGTAATAATAGGTTTGAATTTCCCTCATATTCACACACCTCACATCCTGTTCGATCCCTCCGCTTCACGCGGAGGCAATCGATACAAGTGTCCTACTCATAGCATCACGCTAAAATTCGCTGTTTTTCTATAACGGAGATCCCTCTCCTCCTAAAAGCGTTGCCTCGCTTAAAGTTTAAAGTTACTTTTCACTCTTCTTGCGAAATACCCGAAGTTTTGCACTTTTGGATCTGGAGTTTTCCTCCAACTCTCTTTCGCTGGGAAGAATAGGTTTTCTTGTTAATTGTTTTCCCTTGGACTTTTTTCCGCACACACAAACCGGAAAATCTTTTGGGCAAGTACAAGGATCTTCATTTTTCTTAAAGCTGTTTTTCACAATTCGATCTTCCAAACTGTGGAAGGTGATAATTGCCAATCGTCCCTCCTCGTTTAAAAGGTCAATCATATCATCGAGATTTTCTTCCAAAACGAACAGCTCTCGGTTCAATTCAATACGAAGTGCCTGAAAGGTTCGCTTGGAAGGATGTCCTCCGGTCTTTTTCATCTTTGCCGGAATGGAAGCATCAATCACTTCATTTAACTGTCCCACCGTTTCAAAAGGCTGCTGTTGCCTTTTTGCCACGATGTGTTTCGCAATATTTTTCGCGAATTTGTCTTCTCCGTAATCTCGGATGATATGAAATAATTCCTCTTCGGAATATTCGTTTAAAATAGTCGCCGCTGTTTTCGGATTTCGTCTGTCCATACGCATATCCAAAGGTGCATCTTCCTGCATGTAGGAAAAGCCCCGCTCTCCGGTATCAAGTTGAAATGAGGAAACCCCCAAATCAAGTAGGATTCCATCCACCTTTGATATGCCGAGCTTTTCCAGTTCCTCTTTCATGTTTTCGTAATTACTATGAACAATAGTGACTTTTTCCAGCTGATGATTTTCTTTTAATTTATCGGTAGCGGCACGGATAGCATCTTCATCCTGATCGAAACCAATCAGTCTGCCGGTAGTTAAGCGTTTGCAAATTTCTGTGCTGTGTCCGGCGCCACCCAGGGTACCATCCACATAGATGCCGTCTTCTTTGATATCCAAAGCATCCAACACTTCATTTAACATAACGGAATAATGTACAAATTCTTTCATATCTTAAATACCGATTCCCAACTCTGCCATCTGTTCGGCAATTTCATCCATATCGTCAAAGGTATTATTCTCATCCCATTTGGAACCGCTCCAGATTTCTACACGGTTTAAAACACCAACGGTAACAATATCCTTTGTAAGATCTGCAAACTCACGCAACTGATTGGGCAAAAGGATTCTGCCCTGCTTATCGATTTCCACATTGCAGGCTCCTGCAAAGAAAAATCTGGCAAACTTGCGAGCATTTGCTGTGGTGGTATTCGCTTCTCGGAATTTTTCTTCGATGATTTTCCATTCAGACAAGGGATAAACGAACAGACACTGGTCGATTCCCTTTGTGACTACGAACTCTTTTCCCAACGCTTCACGAAACTTTGCCGGTACGATTAAGCGTCCCTTTTCGTCTATGTTGTGGCGATATTCACCCATGAACATAAGGGACACCTCCTCTCTCCATTTCGTTCCACTTTCATCCACTTTCTACCACTGATAAACAAATTTTAAAGCATAACTAGGAAAAAATCAACCCGCAAACCACGTTTTTTCGCGGTTTGTGGGTTGTGGAGGGATGTGGATGGAAATTCCACGCATAGGATTTTTTCTTATCTTGTGTCTCATTTTATCGCCACCCACTATATATTGTGGTCTTGCGATTATCGTTGTAAATATTGCACAATCTTACAATTTATTTTTTATTTATTATCACATCACTATTCCACACTTAGTCAAAATTGTGGTGCAAAGAGCAGGGAGGGGGAACTGTGGGTGGTGGATTCTGGTACAGTCGGTTTCTAAGTGTCTACCGTCGCTCGTCAAGTAGTTCGGCCTGCGGTGCGTCCGCCTCGCGTCGTCCTCGGCCGAACACTTCGCTCGGCACACACGTAAGAAACCTTTGTAAGGAAACCACCACCCACAGTTCACCCTCCCCTGCTCATCTGCAAAATTTTTTCCAGAAGGAAATTTTTATTAAAAAAGACCCCGCAAAATTGCGAGGTCTTAGACAGATAAATATAATTACCTGAAATTATGATATTTATACTTCTTCCATAAAATATAGTCTTGCATTAAAGTCAGACATAATACGAACAGAGCCTTCCATATCAAATCCTGTGGAAGAAAAGGCAGGCTTTAATCCAACTCCTGCATTCATAAGTGCGTTTCCGTAAGCTTCATATTCGTCTACATCACCCTTTGGCGTTACAAACTTGTTAATCAGGTTGTGTAAGAATCCATCCTGTTTTACATGGATGGGAATAGCACCGTTGATCAAGTCTCCAAAAGCCTTAATGCTAACAGGCTGCTCCACATTGTAGAAGTGATACTTCTTCAAAGGATCCAAGCCATATGCGTGATAGTCAAGGTAAGGCTGGTTGGGTTTGACTTCCTTTTGGAAGACCATTCCAACGGCCTGTTTTTTGTCCTTGGATACTACGGTCCACTCTACCACGTTTCCAAACTTGCCACGGTAGAAATTACCGAACTGCATACATTCACGGAACTTCTTGTAGATGGCAATCTGTTCTTTGATTGCAGCCAAATCCTCTTTTTTCATGTCGGAAAGATTGCACTCGTAACCTAACACACCAAAGGAAGCTACTGCAAATCTGCTGGCGATTGGCACGCGACGCAAAGTCTGATGGTTTGGCACATTTGATACATGGGCAGACACACAAGACATCGGATATCCATAGGAATATCCGTTTTGAATGGAAAGTCTTGCTACCGCATCTGTATCATCGGAAGCCCAGATTTGAGGGAAGTAGCAAAGTGCTCCCAAGTCAAATCGGTTTCCACCGGAAGCACAGCCCTCAAAGAGTACATGAGGGAAGCTTTCTGTCAAAGCCTTTGCCAAACGATAGAATCCCATAATGTATCTGTGGAACACTTCTCCTTGGCAATCCGCAGCCAAGTGCTGTGAATACACATCAGAAAAGATTCGGTTCATATCCCATTTTACATAGGCAATATTGGCAGATGAAATCACATCCTTCATTGCCTTTGTGATGTAGTCCACAACTTCCGGATTGGCAAAGTCCAAAATCCGCTGGTTTCTACCTTCGGAATGATGTTTACCGGGAATTTCGATGGACCACTCCGGATGAGCTCGATACAAATCAGAATCTGCGTTCACCATTTCCGGCTCAATCCAAATACCGAAATCCAAACCGACTTTATTGATCTTTTCTGCTAAACCTTTTACACCGCGAGGAAGTTTTTTTGTATTTACAAACCAGTCCCCAAGTGCGCGTTTGTCATCATTTCGTTCTCCGAACCATCCGTCATCCATAACGAAAAGCTCAACGCCCACTTCCTTCCCCTTTTTTGCCAAAGCTACCAGTTTTGATTCATTGATATCAAAATAGTTCGCTTCCCAGCTATTCAAGAGGACCGGTCTCGCTTTTTTTGACCATTCACCTCGTACAATATGCTCGTTTACAAAGGTATGCATATTTTGGCTCATACCATTGTGTCCCTGATTTGAGAAGGTCATAACTGCCTCGGGAGCTTCAAATTCGTCTCCGGGCTTTAAGTTAAAGCTAAACTGTGTAGGGTTAATACCACTTACCACACGAGTCTTGTCATAGGCATTTACTTCTACTGCTTCGTAGTGGTTTCCGGAATAAACTAAGTTTAATCCGTAGCAATCACCCTGATGTTCGTTACATCCTTCTCTGCTAATCATAATAAAAGGATTTGCACGGTTGGATGAAGAACCGGTAAAGGAAGCATTTACAAACTTGCCTGCAGAAACCTTGGTATCCACCATCTGCATTTCCTTAATCCAAGCTCCACGGAAGGTAGAAACAATAAATCCTGCTTCCGCAAAATCCAACTGAGTGGACATCAATCTGCGAAGAGAAACGGTAGCGCTGCCACTGTTTATAAACTTTGCAGTACGGGTAATCACGTCTTCCTCTTCAAATACATAATAAGACAACACCAAAGTGTATCCGTTGTTTTTATCCTTTAAGGTAACATGAAGTCCTTCTACGTTATCACCAAAAGAAGAAGGCAAAGTCTTTAACTCTTCTTTTCCTTTTTTGATTTCATCAGAATCATAGACAAAATCTGTTGTGGCACTTCCGTCAGCAGCTACCACCTCTACGAAGGGTTCACGAATGTCACCCTTTCCGTATCCGGATGTTTCCAAACAAACATCTTCCAATGTAAATGACAAATGCTCCTGATCATAGGCAATGGAATTTCCCTGCTGGAATGCACGCTTTTCAGAAAGCGCTTCCAAATCGCCGGCTTCGTTTGCTGTAATTTTGCCGCCATAATAAAGGTGTTCCAGCTGACCGGTTTCCATGACCTTGAAAGCATATGTGGTATTTTTTGTATCAAGTACAAAAACCGGAGATTCTCCGTTTAACTTTCGTATCATTTCTTATCCTCCTAATTTATTTATGTGAAAACCCCTATGTTTTCCAACCACTTTATTTTAACTGAATC
>JAEEGH010029912.1_pt1 | contig 10619 bp, 7 predicted proteins | sample 9134181 | NCBI WGS metagenome assembly JAEEGH01 (sample SAMN16246544, study PRJNA631951) | gut metagenome | biome: gut microbiome; feature: rumen; material: DP-attached | host: Bos | place: Iran: Karaj | collected 2018-10
TGTAGGATTTAATTCTACTAAATCTACTTATGATTTAATTAATTCTATTGCTCATGAAGCTGTTCATGTAATGGAAGCTATGCTTGATTATTATAATGTAGATATTGAAGGAGAACCACCAGCTTATACAATTGGGCATCTTGTTCAAATAATGCTTGAGCCATTATCACTAATATAATATAGTGTATATAATTTTTAAAAATTATTTGGAATTTAAAAATATTGTTATTAATTTTAACAAATTAATAGTAATAATGTTGTTAAACCTTATATTTATAAAACTAAACTAATTTTTAATATGGCTTCTATTAATCAATTAGTGTCAGAAATTGCTCATAGTTTACAACAAGCAGATAGTGTACCTGTTAGGCGTGCTATTCGTCTTGCTGTTATTCATAGTCGTAATCAACTTATACGACAAAGTTTTGAACAACATCGTTATATTGATAAAAGTGTACAACAAGCTTTTAGAATTAGTCTTATTGATGTTCCTGATGGTGATATACCTAATACTGAAAATTTTAGTTTAGCTAAAATGAAACGAAGTTCTCAAAGAGTTCCTCGTCCTACAAGATTGAGTCAAGATTTGCCTTTTCTATCTGTTCGTACAGTAGGTATGAAAAATCCTGTTGAAATTCCTTATGTTCGTACTGCTGCTCAAAAATTTTATAAAATGCTTCCTGGATTTTGTCCAGCACTTGAATACGATTATATTAATCAATATCTTTATATTAATCTTCAAAATACTCCAGAATTAATTCAACTTGGAGCAGTAATTGTTGAAGCCCCTTTTGAAAATCCTTTTGAAATAACTGAAGAACATATTGAAGGTAATTATAATTATTCTGATGATGATGAATTTATGATTTCTGAAGATATGATTGGCAATATTAAAAAATTAGTTCTTGAAACTTGGAATCCTGAAGTTATTAGAGAAACTAATGAAGTTCCTACACAAAATTTAGTTAAATAATGCAAGCTCCAGCCTCTAATATAAATATAAGAGATAATTATCTATCTTTTCATCATAAAAGTATATATGAATATAATATTCTTGAAAAGAAGTTAGTAAGGCTAAATAATGCTAAAGTATCAGTATGGAAAGACTTACTCCCCCGTAAAGAAGATATACAAGAATATTTTAAATTTACTATTAGTAATACTATAGATTATATTAGTCTTGGTGAAAAACTCAATAAAGAATTTCGTAAAAATGATAATATCGAAAGACGAGATATACTTATATTACTTGTTAAATATTGTTCTATAATTACTAATATTAAAAATACTACTAATCAATTTGAACTAGCTAAAAAGAAAAAAGAATTAAGTTTTAGTGATTATAGACAATATGTAGTTACTTATTATGCAAAAGTACATAAGTTTCTTCTAGAGGGGAAAGCCTATCGCTACAATGCTGGTATTGGTACTCTTTATATAAATAGAGTACAAATTAAAGGAGAAGGTAAAAAGATTGATTTTCACAAAACAAAACTTCGTAAAGAAGAATTAATAAAGCAAGGAGCTAAACTTTATAATAAACAAGATGCAGAAAAAGCTGCATTTCTTGGAGTTCCTTATGATGGAATTGATTATAGAGTTTGGCTTAGAGCTCCAGCTTATTATAGTCTTAGATTTATACATTCTAAATATTTCAAGAATACTTATGATTTTCAACCCATAAGTTATATTCATCAAAAATATAGAGAGTATAATCAAGATCAACTTGCTTTTGATATATGTAGAAATAATGAAGATATTTATGACCTTCAAATTGATTTGCGAACAAAGATAACTATTTATCTTAAACGCAATCCAGAAAGATACATTAATTTTATTAGAGATTATAATGAAACTGAGTGAGTTATTATCCAAACCTTTAAAACTTAAAGGTGGTGGTTTTTTAAATCTTAAAGGATTTAGTAAACGAATTATTGATAATGAAGTTGGTGGTAATAATGGTGGTAATAATGGTGGTGGAGATTCTAATAATTTTTTATTTTTTGAAAAAATTACAGATACTGATAAAATTGATGAACTTCGTAATATAACTTCTCCTATGATATATGGTTTATCAATACAAGACATGGGATTTGTAGTACATACTTTTGATAATAATCTTGTTATTTATAGTTTTGAGTGTCAGGTTGATAATCCATTTAAGAATTTTAAATTATCATTTAATTCGAATAATGATATTGGTATAATTTATAAATATTGTGGTAATGTAAGTTCTAAAGAGTGGTATGTTCCACAAGCTCTATATGATAATACTAATGATATTTTTTATAATATACCAGGAGATAAGTTTAGTTATTATAATATAGAAATGGTTGCAAATCCTTTAATTCCAATTCTTTATAAACCTTTAAGTATGTAAATGAATGACTAAAGAATATACAACAGTTGATAGGATTATTGCTAAATTAGATAATGATTTTAATCCCAATAATAGCGATTGGATTCCTCGTGTTGGTGCTTGGATTCATGACGCTCTTATGCAACTTGATTGTATTATAACTGAAGAGGTAAAGAAAAAACTTACTGTTAAAGATAGAATTGCTCGTTCAGATTGTGAGCTTGGTGAAAATATTAAACTTTATGACTGTAATGGTTGTGAAATAATTAAATTGGATAGTGTTGGTTGTGGTTGTAATGGTTTACAAGATGGTTCTTTAGGTTCTGAAGTTGATGATGAAGATTCAGATAATAATAATAATGATAATAATTTAGATAATGGAGTTGATAGAAATTATTATCATACAGATGATAAACCTATTACACACAGGACTGTTACTGAAAGAGTTAACAGAGTTAATGAAACTATTCAAAATATTGCTTTTCATGAAAATGTTCCGATTCCTTATCCTCCTCGTTATAATGTAATCGAAGTTAAGAGAAAAGGTGGTTCTTGTGTCCATGGTTATGTTAGATTAAATGCTACTACTTTTGAACTCAATTTTGATACTAATTATGTTATTGTAAAGTATAATGCTCCTAAACAAATGCATTGTACTCTTTATGGATGTACTTCTCCAGCCATTCCTAACAATGGTAAACTTATTGAAGCAATCACTTATTATTGTATGTACAAAATGTTGACTCGTGGTTATGTTCATCCTGTTATGAATCTTGCTGCAAGTCAATATGGTACTAATCCATATTATATTTGGATGCAATCTAAAGAAGAAGCTAAAAGAAGTGTTATTAATGATGGTATAAATGAAAATCTTGATGACCTTTGGCGTTCAAGTTTTTATATCAATACTTTCAATCCGAGAGGAAAAAGTTAGTTTAAAATGCTCATAATGCTGGCTAAACTGCCCTGCAATCAATTTTAATCTGTTGGATGATAAATTCTTCATAGACACATTAAAATTTGATTGTAGGGCTTTATTTTGGCTCAAAACTTACAATATTTTTTAAATATGCCAAATATTAATTTTGAATTAAATCTTAATAAACATCCAAAAGATGTTCCTAATAGAGCATTAGTTTCAGCACATAATGTTCAAGTTAGTGGAGATTTAAGTTGTTTACAAAGTGAATTTTGTATTAAAGAAAATGATGGATTAAAAGACATAATCGATGATAATTATATAGCTGGTTATATTCCTTGTAATAAAGAATTTATTTTATTTATTGCTCCAAAAGATTGGTCAACCCAATTAACTCAAAATTCTTCTGGTATTGCTATTGATGTTTGGAGATTTAGAGAACAAGGAGAGCTTAAAGAAAACGGTAAATGGAAAGATATTAAACATCGTAGTAGTTTTGATTTATCTGAAGGTAAAAAAATATATAGTAGTTTTATATGGAATGGTGGTAAACTTAAAGGAACTTTTACATATAATATTAAAACTCAGTTAATATTAGCTATTGCAGAAAGTGATACATTAACTGGAGAACAAATACCTTTAAAGACTATTAATTTTGGTACATGGAATGATGATGCAACTTCTGTCAATACTGATTTAATGTTAAAAGACGGACAACTTGCATTAAACCCTGAAATAAAAATATCTGAACTTAAAGATTATAATTATATTAATGGCCTTGCTTATAGAGGTTGGTATTACTTTTTTATTAGATATAAAATAAATTCTATAGATTATACTCGTTGGTATTCATTTGGATATCCTATTTTAATTTCTGATTGTGAAGAAAATTATTTATTTAATTATGGTTATACTAAAGTAAATGGTAATGAATACATTAATATGCGAAATACAATGTCTTCTGGTTCTAATACTTGTAATACAACCATAGAATTAGAAGTAAAGCATAAATCAAATAATTTTACAAGTTATCAAATTGGTTTTGTTTGTACTACTAAAGATTCTCAAAGATCTTTTAAGAGTCTTGATTTATCTATAACTGATGTTAAAATACCTTTAATTTTTACTAATTTTGAAGAATATGATTTAACAAATTTAACATTTGATAAATATAATTATTATAATGTTAAAAATATTATTAATTATAAAAATAGATTATATATTTCTAATTATAAAGAAAGTCTTTTTAATTATAATATATTACAACAAATTGCCGATGGAATTCACTTATATGCAGAATCAAATACTATACAATTAAATGAAAAAATAGCTAGTGAATATTCTGTAACAGGAATTATTAGAATACTTATAAAAATTATACAAAATGGTATAGTAATATATACTATTTCTGCTACACAATTTAATACAGAAAATAATATTTATTTTGATTTACCTGCTAATATTAATCCTTCTGATTGTACACTTGAACTTATTGCATATAAAAATTCTGGTAGTCAAACACTTCAAATAAATACTCATTATGAGTCTGGTGGACATCAAGGTGGAGGATATACTACATTAATTGCTGATGTTTCTGATTCTGAAACTGAAGTAGGTGGTTGGTGTAGGATAACACAAAGTATTAGTGGTGGTAATAAATATTCTTCTGGTTATTATAGATTTGATGTAGTTCAAGATTCTGGTACACAAACAGGATTTATGTATTGGGGTGATTCTTATAATATAAAACCTACTTATAATCAAAGATTAAAAAATAGATGTTTAATAAATAAAGGATATTATAAATTTTATGTTCATTTTATAAATAAATATGGAGAAATATCTGATGGTATTCCTTTGAAACGACATGAATATGATCATTTTAATGATTATTCTTCTGTAAATCCTGGAATTGAATTAAATGATGAATATCTTTTTTGTGTTCCTGGAAATGAAGAAATTAATAGAATAAATGATAGTATGGTAATGTTTAATTATTATACTCTTGGTATAAATATAGATTCTCTATATGATAATGGTGGCGCACAACTTTATGATTTTGTTACTAAAGAATGTAAAGGTTTCTTTTTATCTTATGAAAAATATGAAAATATTATAGATTTTCATGGAATGTTATTTAATTATGATTTTAATAAAGAATATACAGATGTTGAACATTTTAAAAATTATACAAATGAACCTAATGGTATTTCAAAATATAAATTTTATTCTAATGAAATAGATGCTTTTGATACTTTAGAATTAAAATCCGCTAAATTAGAAATAATTACACATAATTCATATAATCCATATAAACCAGCAATCAATGATTCTGGTGAAAGAAAATATATGGATGTTGATGGGTTTACAGTTGATAAAAATACATTAGATTTTAATGATAATGTAGATGCATATGCTGGACAAAAATATTATGATATATCTAATATAGTTTATGTTCCTGCACATTCTTTTATAAAGGATAATGATTATAGAGGTAGTTATTTAGAAATAACTCTTAATGAAAAATTAGAAAATGCTGAAAATGGTTATTTATGTAGACTTTTATCTAATGATACTTTTTTGTATAAATCTGAAAATAAACAATTAATTAAATTTACTAATATATTTTATTTTGACGAAGGTGATTTACCTTATGATAGAATTATAAATATAAGCTGGGGGTTAAATGGCTTTGTTACTTTTAATCAAGCTCTTATTTATAATACTGATAAAGTTATATTAAATACAGGATATAATATACTTGTTAATAGAGAATATAATGCTTATATAGGAAATGAAACTATTGGTGGAGAAAATCCTGATGAGAAAATAGCAAACAATAATGGTGTTCCTGTTGTTGTACAATATAATTTTCCTTGTACAAAAACATTTCCTTATGAACTAAAAAGATTTAAAACACTTCCAGAAATAGTTATTGTTAGAACAGAAGCTTTAAGTGAAGAAAAATCTCAAGCAGTTTTTGATAGTGCTGTTTGTACTATTGTACAACCTTTGAATAGTATTGACTTATATGAGTTTAATATTTATTCTCAAGATAATAATTGCCCTAAAACATATATTCATTATAAAGAAGGATTTGTTAATGAATTTAATAAACGAATAATTCGTAGCAATCCTATTGCTGATGAAAGTTTTGAAAATTCTTGGAGAACTGTGTCTCCTGAAGCATATAAAGATATTACTGAAAACAAAGGTAATATTACAAATTTAATTGCTTTAGGTACTACATTATTAGTTCATACAGAGCATAGTATATTTATGTTTGATAGAGATAACACTCTTCAAAATGGTGACGGTAAAGCTATGCAACTTGCAATGCCTGATATATTTGATGTAGACTATAAAGAAGTTGTTGCTTCACAACTTGGTGCTTGTGGATTGCAAGATCCTGATGCTTGGATTCTTGATGAATTTGGATATATTTTCTATGATAATGATTCTCATAAAATTTATAAATTTGCGAGTAAAAAGATAGAAATTATTGATGGTACAATTACAAACTTTATTAATAAATATAAACCGTTTAGAATTAGGTTTGCTAATGATTCTGAACATAATAGGTTATTACTTTCTATATGGTATAGTCATATTAAATCTTATGATGTTTTAAATGAACCTGACAATGATTATACAAATATAGTATTAAGTTATAATTACAAAATACACAAATGGATTAGTATTCATGATTATGAGTTTGATTATGCTTTTAATACAAAACAAAAACTTTATTATTGTTTAAATAATTATAATAATAATGAAACAAATATATTTGTAATAAATTCTAATAATATAAAACATAATAATTCTAATACAATTCGTAAAATATCTTATAATAGATATATGAATGAAGATAATTATAAAGCTCCTTCTATATCTATTATGGTAAATGATGGTTATGAATTTATAAAAGCTGTTGAATATTTAACTTGGAAACTATATAAAATAAGAAAAGTTTCTGAAAATGATAATACAGGATTTGAAGATACTTCTAGAGAAATAATTAAAGTTCCTTATTCTGGTGCTAAAATAAGAGTTTATAATGATGTTATTGATACAGGTTATATTGATATAAAAACATATATAGATAGTGATACACAACAAATTGTTGATAAACGAAATCTATCTGTTATGAATTATAAAAAGCCTTGGTTTGAAGAAGGTAATTGGAATTTTAATTATCTTAGAGATAAAAGAAATGCTAAAAAATTAAATGCTAATAATATGTCAAGAATATATGGTAATTATTTTATTATAGAACTTGTTCTTGATGATAATAATACAAATGAATTAGTAGAATTTGAAACCTTAAATTGTAAATTAATTAACAATATAACAATATAAGTTATGAAACAAAGAGTTAAACATAATCGTAACAATCGTCAGAAAGGTGAGCTTGGTCTTGCTGCAGCTGCGATTATTGCTTCTATAATTGGTGCAGTTACCGGAGTTGGTACTGCTGTTTATAATAATGAAGAGCAAAAGAAACGATTAGCTGAACAAAATAGAAAACAAACTATTGCAAACAATGAAGCTAATGCACAAGAGTTTGCTGCTAATCAATCTGAAGCAATGAATTATAATCAAAATGAAGAAATTGCTACTGCTCGTACTGGTACGCTTTCTACTTTAAATGGTGAACAATCCAACTTTAAATGTGGTGGTAAAAAACGCATAAGAAAAGTTGCTGGAGGTAATGTTACTTCTAATATTAGTAAACTTGGTTTATATATTTAATTTATGACAAAACAAGTTCGTAGACCTAATGTTGCTAAAGGAGTTTTAGTCCCATTAGGAAACGGATTTAGCCTTGCAATAGGTAAACATCCTGAAAAAACGGATGATATTGATATAGGTCCTAATAATAAGAATGGTCTTAGTGTAAATCACGGAGAAATTCTTCAAAATACTGGAGATAGTGTTCGTGTTTTTAGTGCTGAACCAATACTTGGTGGTCAATCACCAGCACAACTTCTTTACGGGGGAGCTAATCCAAATGCAGTTTTTGCTGCTCAAGAACATTGGAAAGATGTTCATAAAATGAATGATGATGGTACAAGACAAGCTAAATATGGTAAAAATATTTTAAGAAAGATTAAAAATAAATTAAATAATTTAATTAATAGTTCGAATAGTTTACTTAATAAATCAAATACTTTGTCCCCTGTAAAAGAAGGTGAAGAAGAAAAAAATCAAGGTATTGATTGGTCTGGTATTAAAACAACTAATAATAGAAGTTATGATTCTAATTATATAGATTATATTAATAAAGGTCTTGTTTCTCGTGGAGTTGGTAAGAATCAACGAGCAGCTATTATTGCTAATATAATTGAAGAATCTGGTGGTAATCCTTTTGCTGTTGATTCTACTAAAAAATTTAAAGGACTTCTTCAATGGGAAGAATCAAGATATTGGCCTGGTGATGAAAAAGATGTTTATAAAGAAATAGATAATCAATTAGATTATATTGTAAATACTGCTGGAAATGCTACTGATAGAAAATCTTGGACTCATGGTGGTAAAGGCAGTGGATATAATTCTTTAACAGATGCTATGTCAGCATATAATAGTGAAGATGATTTAGAAGCTGCTATGAAAGGTTATACTTTAGGATATGTTAGACCTGTAGGTGGTATTAATAGTTATAATAACAGACTTAAAGTTGCACAACAATTAAGTGCTCTTAAAGGTTTTGACTTTGGTGGTCAGATAACAAAACAATCATTAGGAGAAAGACCTAATGCTAAATATGGAAAAGAAATGAAAAATAAAAAGAAAATATTAAAATATCCAAAAGAAGATATTACAAACACTAATAATAGAAAGAAAGGTTTATATGGTATTCCTCCTGGAGCTGAAGGTAGTTATTATGATAAAGATGGTAATCCTTTATTTGATACTGATATAGAACCAGTAATTAAAAGAGCATATGTTCCATTAAAATCTCCTAAAGCTCAACTTGATTCTTCTTTATTTAAGTTACCTAAACCTGAAGATTTTAAAGGTTTTGGTGTAGATCTTACTTCTAGAAAACCTGTTGTTGATACTACTGTTAAGAATCCAAGTAAATTTGGTCAATTTATGAATTCTGCAACAGGTGCTGATATTGTTGGTGGACTTATAAATGCTGGTGGTGCTATTGCAGCTAATATAATAAATAATAAATATATTGATAATATTAAATTTACTCCTAGAGAAGCAGTTCATTATAATCCTGTTAAGTTAAAAACTAAAATAAATATTGCTCCTCAAATTGCTCAAATGAAAGAAATGAGAGCAAAACTTCAAGATGCTGCTGTTAAAACTTCTGCTTCTTCTCGTAATGCTTATCAAAAAATTCTTGCAGGTCATAATAGTTTACTTGAGTCTGCTATGAGTTTGTATGGTCAAAAAGAAAATCAAGAAACTCAATTAATTAATCAAGATAGACTTAATCAACAAAATGTTGCTCATAAAAATGCTAAAGAGTTTATTGATACTATTAATTATAATATTGCTGGTATAGAAAATCGTGATAATACTAAATCTCAATTAAGGGCCTCTAATGCAGTAAGTACAATTAATAATCTTGCTGGAATTATTAACGGTCCTAATGGTTTATTAGCTCGTAAAGAAGCTCGTAAAAGTCTTGCTGCTAATCTCGCTGTTATGGCTGCTGCACATCCTGATGCAATTAAATTAATGCAAGGTGAACAATGGACTAAACGACTTTCTGGTATGGGTGAAATGTTAGAACATAATTATTGGGGATAATATGGCTGCTGAATTAACAAACTATGTTCTGCAAGAGCGTCCTATTCAACCTATGATTGATTTAGGTATAATGCAAAATACTCTTGCAACTATAACTGCTGGTAATAAAGAAGCTCTTCAAAGACAATCTGAACTTCAAACTGCAATTGCCAATTTAGATTTAAATGAAGCTGAAGATGGTTATAAACAGCAGTTATATGATGATATTTCAAAAACTATTGATGATAATTCTGTTGAGGGTAATGCTTATTATGCATTAAATAAACTTATTGAAACACAAGGAAATATTGGTAAGAATCAAAGTCTTATTGGAAGACTTAAGGCTCAAGAAGCTTATAAAAAATATCAAGCAGAACTTGATGAAAGAGCTTTAAGAGGTGATATAAGTTTTGATACTGCTGCTTGGGCAAAAGAAATGAATCCATATCATTATAAAGATACTTATAAACTTGATGAAAATGGTAATCCTGTTGTTGGTGAAAACGGTTCTCCTATTGTAATTGGCGGAACCCGATGGACTCCTGATTTTCAACCTGTAAAAGATATAGATTTTAATGAAGTTCTCAAACT
>JAEEGH010029913.1_pt1 | contig 10618 bp, 9 predicted proteins | sample 9134181 | NCBI WGS metagenome assembly JAEEGH01 (sample SAMN16246544, study PRJNA631951) | gut metagenome | biome: gut microbiome; feature: rumen; material: DP-attached | host: Bos | place: Iran: Karaj | collected 2018-10
GCGCCGATCTCGTTATTGTTGATGGTGAAGACCTCGTCGTCCATCATCAGGTGGCCGATGGGGGAGACCACGGCGGCGGTGCCGCAGCCCCAGGCTTCTTTCAGAGCGCCGCTGCGGCAGGCGTCCTTCAGCTCTTCCGCGCTGAGGAGCCGCTCGCTGACTTTGTAACCCTCGTCCTTCAGAAGCTGGATGCAGCTCTTGCGGGTGACGCCGGGGAGGATGGAGCCGGTGAGGGCGGGGGTCACGATCTCGTCGCCGATCTGGAACATGACGTTCATGGCGCCCACTTCCTCGATGTACTTGCGCTCCACGCCGTCCAGCCACAGGACCTGGGAGTAGCCCTTTTCCTCGGCCTTCTTGCCCGCCCGGAAGCTGGCGCCGTAGTTGCCGCCGCACTTGGCATAGCCGGTGCCGCCGCGGACGGCGCGGACGTCCTCCGTCTCGATCATGATGCTGACGGGCTGCAGGCCCTCCTTATAATAGCTGCCCACGGGGCTGGCGATGATGAGGAACTCCGCCGTCTGGACGGTGTGGACCCCCAGGAAGGGGTCGTTGCCGAAGAGGAAGGGCCGCAGATAGAGGCTGGTGCCGGGAGCGGAGGGGACCCAGCTCTCGTCGATGCGCACCAGGGTCTCCAGGGCTTCCATAAAGAGCTTCTCGTCGATCTGAGGCAGGCACATGCGTTCCGCGGAATTGTTCATCCGGCGGATGTTCTCCTCCGGGCGGAAGAGCTGCACGCCCCCGTCGTCCCGGCGATAGGCTTTCAGGCCCTCGAAGATCTCCGCGCCGTAGTGGAACACGGTGGAGGCGGGATGGAGGCTCAGGTTGCCGAAGGGCACGATCCTGGGATCCTTCCACTGTCCGTCCTCATATTCCATCATAAACATGTGGTCGGAAAAGACCTTGCCGAAGCCCAGCTTGTCGGCGCTCACCTTTTCCTTGGGAGCGTCGGTCTTCACGATACGGATAGCCATTTTGTGCTCCTCCTTATCCTTGGTAGTTGTAGCCCATCTGCAGGGCCTGCTTGTTGAATGCTTTCAGCTCCGCCCGCTTCGCGGAAACGATCTTGTCCAGCACCGCGTCCACGCTGCTGAAATCCACGATGCCGCTCTCCTTGATGAGCTTGCCCACCAGGATCATGTTGGCCAGGGTGTCCAGGCCGTTTTCCGCGGCCATGGCGGTGGCGGGAACGTAGAAAACATCCACGTCGGTGCGCTTCACCTTCCGCTCGATGAGGGAAGAATCCACGAAGATCTTGCCGCCGGGGACCACCGCGTCCTCATACTTGTCCAGGGAGGGATTGTTCATCACCACCAGCATGTCGGGATAGGTGACGATGGGGCTGCCCACGGGGGTGTCGCTGAGGATGACGCTGCAATTGGCGGTGCCGCCCCGCATCTCGGGGCCGTAGGAAGGCAGCCAGCTCAGGTATTTCCCGGCGATCAGGCCGTTGTAGGCCAGGAATTTGCCGCTGAAGAGGATGCCCTGTCCGCCGAAGCCTGCGAAGATGATCTGACTGGTCACCTTATTCCGCCTCCTTTTCCGCGTATTTGTCCTTGTAGACCCCCAGAGGATAGTAGGGGATCATGTTCTGCTCCAGCCATTCCAGAGCCTTGTCCGGGGTGAAGCCCCAGTTGGTGGGGCAGGTGGAGAGGATCTCGATGAGGCTGAAGCCCTTGCCCTCCATCTGATACTGGAAGGCCTTCTTGATGGCCCGGGCGGCATTCTTCACGTTCTTCACGTCGTTCACGGCCACCCGCTCCAGATAGGCCGCGCCGTCCACTTCCCGCAGCAGCTCGCAGACCCGCACGGGGTAGCCCACGGTCTTCACGTCCCGTCCATAGGGGGAGGTCTGGGTGACCTGGCCGGGGAGGGAGGTGGGGGCCATCTGGCCGCCGGTCATGCCGTAGATGGCGTTGTTGACGAAGATGACGGTGATGTTCTCGCCCCGGGCGGCGGAGTGGACGGTCTCGGCGGTGCCGATGGCGGCCAGGTCGCCGTCGCCCTGGTAGGTGAAGACGATGTTGTCCGGATAAGCCCGCTTGACGCCGGTGGCCACTGCGGGGGCCCGGCCGTGGGCGGCCTGGATCATGTCCACATTGAAGTAATTGTAGGTCAGCACGCTGCATCCCACGGAGGCGATGCCCACGCTGCGTCCTTCGATGCCCAGCTCGTCGATGGCCTGGGCTACCAGCCGGTGGATGATGCCGTGGGTGCAGCCGGGGCAGTAGTGCAGGGCCACGTCCTTCAGCGCGTGGGGACGGTCAAAAACGGTGGTCATTTCGCGGCACCTCCTATTTCACATGCTTTGTCGATGGCGGCCATCACGTCGTTGGGGGAGGGGATCACGCCGCCGCAGCGGGTGCAGGAGATCACCGGCTTCAGGCAGCGGGTAGCCAGCTCCACGTCCTCGATCATCTGGCCCATGTTCATTTCCACGGTGACGAAGGCCTTTACCTTCTGCGCCGCGGCCAGCAGGGGCTTCTTGGGGAAGGGCCAGAGGGTGATGGGCCGGATCATGCCGGCCTTGATGCCCTTGGCTCTGGCCTCTGCGATGGCGTTCTTGGAGACGCGGGCGGTGATGCCGAAGGACACGAGGCAGATCTCCGCGTCCTCCATCATGTATTCCTCATACATGACCTCGTTCTGCTCCACGATGTCGTAGCGCTTGAACCTCGTCAGGTTCCACTGCTCCAGCTCCTCGGGGATCAGGGAGAGGGAGTTGATGATGTTGTTGGGCCTCTGCATCTTCGTGCCGTTGGCGGCCCAGGGCTTCTCAAAGGTGACGATCTCGCCCTGGTCCAGGCTGACGGGCTCCATCATCTGGCCCAGGGTGCCGTCGGCCAGCAGCATGGCGGTCATGCGGTACTTGTCCGCCAGCTCGAAGCCCTTGATGGTGAGGGACACCATCTCCTGCACGCTGTCGGGGGCCAGCACGATGGTGCGGTAGTCGCCGTGGGTGCCGCGGGTGGCCTGGAAATAGTCGCTCTGGCTGGGCTGGATGCCGCCCAGGCCGGGGCCGCCGCGCTGCACGTTGACCACGAAGGCGGGCAGGTCGCAGCCGGCCAGATAGCTCAGGCCTTCGCCCTTCAGGGAGATTCCGGGGCTGGAGGAGGAGGTCATGACCCGCTTGCCCGCGGCGGAGACGCCGATCACCATGTTGATGGCGGCCAGCTCGCTCTCGGCCTGGAGGAACACGCCGTCCATCTTGGGCAGGCGCTTGGCCATGTAGGCGGTCAGCTCCGTCTGGGGGGTAATGGGGTAGCCGAAGTAATGGCGGCAGCCGGCCATGAGGGCGGCCTCCGCGATGGCCTCGTTGCCCTTCATCAGAACTTTTTCAGCCATGCTCTCTCACTCACCTTTCCACTTTGATGATGCAGTCGGGACACATGGTAGCGCAGAAAGCGCAGCCGATGCATTTGTCCGGCTCCACGGCTTCCGCCGGATGGTGGCCCTTTGCGTTGATCCGCTCCTGGGCAAGCGCCAGCACGCCCTTGGGGCAGAATTTGACGCAGAGGCCGCAGCCCTTGCACAGGTCTTCCTTGAACGTGAGCTTTGCCAAATGAATACCTCCCTTTTGTTGTTCCGTTATTCCGTCGGCCGCTTCTGCAGCTTCATGGGGAACAGGTTTTCGATTTTCCCCTGCAGAGCGGGCATCAGTTTTTCTTCGATGGTGGTCATGGCGATGGGCAGGCCGCTGAGACGGGACACTTCCTCGGCATAGCGGAGGCTGCCCAGGATGTCCTCAGCCGTGGTCTCCGCCCCCAGGTTGGAATTGTTGACGATGCCGGTGAAGGGCAGGCGGCAGGCGGCTTCGATCTCGGAGACCACCTCCATGACGCTCTCCGCGTCCCGGGTGAGGGGGCGGAAACGGTTTATCACCAGCAGCATCTCATAGTCATTCTCCTCCCGGATGGCGGGCACCAGCCGCCCCAGGGCCAACGCGCCCCGGTCGTCGCCCCCCACGTCCAGTACGCAGGCCCAGCGGCGGTCGTCCGTGATGGCATAGATCTCCTGGGGCAGGGCGGGCAGGTCCACGTTGGAGTTGGCGAAGAAGGAGGATATGACCCGGATGCCCTTTTCCTCCAGCTCCCGGGCGCTGTCCTTGGCCCGGTAGTAGGGATTCACGATGTCCAGGTCCGCCAGCATCACCATGTCCCGCTTGGCTTTCAGCGCCAGGGTATAGTTCACGGCGATGTTGGTCTTGCCGCTGCCGTAGTGACCGGCAAAGAGGGTGATCCTCTTGTGTTCCATAGATCCGCTCCCGCTGCTTACAGCAGATTCCGCTGGATCTTGCCGCTGATGGTCTTGGGCAGGGAATCCTTGAATTCCACGATGCGGGGATATTTATAAGGAGCGGTGTGGGACTTGACGTAGTTCTGGATCTCCTTTTTCAGCTCGTCGGTGCCCACGGTGCCCTTGGTGAGGACGATGCTGGCCTTCACCACCTGGCCCCGGATGGGGTCGGGGGCGGCGGACACGCCGCATTCCAGCACATAGGGCAGCTCCATGATGACGTTCTCGATCTCGAAGGGCCCGATGCGGTAGCCGGAGGATTTGATCACGTCGTCGGCCCGGCTCACATACCAGTAGAAGCCGTCCTCGTCCTTCCAGGCCAGGTCCCCGGTGTGGTAGTAGCCGTCGTGCCACTGCTGCGCCGTGTGCTCCTCGTCCCGGTAATAGCCCTTGAACAGGCCGCAGGGCACTTTTTCGGAGGTGCGGATGCAGATCTCGCCGGTCTCGCCCAGCTCGGCAGGCTCCCCGTCCCGGTTCAGCAGGGTCACGTCGAACTGGGGGGTGGGGCGGCCCATGCTGCCCAGCTTGTGGGGTTCTCCGATGAGGTTGGCGATCACCAGGGTGGTCTCCGTCTGGCCGAAGCCCTCCATGATCTGGAGCCCCGTGGCCTTTTCAAACTGCTTGAAGACCTCGGGGTTCATGGCCTCGCCCGCGGTGGTGGCATGGCGGATGCTGCTGAGGTCGTACTTGGAGATGTCCTCCTTGATGAGCATGCGATACATGGTGGGCGGCGCGCAGAAGGTGGTGATGTGATACTTGGCGAAGAGGGGCAGCAGATCGTCGGCGTCGAACTTGTCGAAGTCATAGACGAAGGTAGCCCCCTCGCAGAGCCACTGGCCGTAGAGCTTGCCCCAGAGGGCCTTGCCCCAGCCGGTCTCGGAGATGGTGAAGTGCAGGCCGTCGGGCTCCACGCAATGCCAGTATTTGGCGGTGATGTAGTGGCCCAGGGCGTATTTGTAGCTGTGGCAGGCGATCTTGGGATAGCCGGTGGTGCCGGAGGTGAAGAACATCAGCATGGGATCTTCGCCGCAGGGGCAGTCCTCTCCCTCGGGGCGGGGGAAGGAGGAGGAATACATTTTGTATTCGCTGTTGAAGTCGTGCCAGCCCTCCCGGGGCTCGCCCACCAGGATGCGGGTAACCACTTCGGGATGGGTCTCCATGCTCTTCTCCGCCTCCAGGGCGGTGGTCCCGTCCCCGGTGCAGACGATGGCGGTGATGCCCGCTTCCTCGAAGCGGTAGTCAAAGTCGTGCTTCTGCAAAAGGTTGGTGGCGGGGATGATGATGGCCCCCAGCTTGTGCAGGGCCAGGATGGTGAACCAGAACTGGTAATGCCGCTTCAGCAGCACGATCACCCGGTCCCCCCGCTTGATGCCCAGGGCCTTGAAGTAATTGGCCGTCCGGGCGGATTCCTTCATCATATCCTTGAAGGTGAAGCGCTTCTCGTTCTTGTTGTGGTCCAGCCAGAGCATAGCCAGCTTGTCCGGCTTCTGCTTGCCCAGGGCGTCCACCACGTCATAGGCGAAGTTGAAGTTGTCCTCGTTGAAGAAGCGGATCTCCTTCAGGCGGCCGTCGGCGTCCTCCACCGTGTCGATGAAATCCTTGCATACCCGCGTCTCCTCGGTCCTGCCCAGGGGGGTGAGGCCGGGGGAGGCTTCGTGCACTTCGTCCTCGCCGTTCATGATGACCGCCACGAAAACGCAGTCGGCGCCGCCGGTGGCGATCATGCCGTGGGGAGCGGAGGAATTATAGAAGATGCTGTCCCCCTCGTGGAGCACCTCGATGTGCTCGCCCACCTGCACCTTCAGGCTGCCGGAAACGATCACGTCGAATTCCTGGCCGCTGTGGCGGATCAGATGGATGGGCTTGTCCTGCAGCTCCTCGTCATAGGAATAGCGGACCCAGTAGGGCTCCGCCAGCTTTTTCTTGAACTGGGGGGCCAGGTTCTGGATGCGGATGCCCTTCTCGTCCGCCGTGGTCTGTCCCTGGCCCCGGCGGGTGACGGTATAGGCGCTGAGCTTGGCGCTGTGGCCCTCCAGAATGTCGGTGATCTCGATGTTGAAGGCAAGGGCGCACTTGTGGATAAAGGTAAAGGGGAAATCCGCCTGGCCGTTTTCATAGGCCTGGTATTCCTTGGTGCTGACCTCCGTCAGCCGGGCCATGTCGCTGACCGAGTAGCCGCTGATCTCCCGCATCTCCCGGATGCGGGCGCCCACCTCCACCAGCTTGGGATTCGCGTTTTTTACTTCCATCATCAAGACCTCCGTTCTTGGGTTCCGGGCAAAATAAAAATCCCGTCTCAAATTGCTTTGAGACGGGAAGATAACTACCCGCGGTACCACTCAAATTGCGCTTTCGCGCCACTCTGCGAGCTCTGACAAGCTCTGTGCTTTAACGCAGCCATACGGGAGCAGTCTACTCGGCACCGGCCTTTCGGTACTCCGGCTCGGAAGGGATGGGTCTTGTGGGGATCCTCCTGCCGGCTCGCACCGCCCGCCGGCTCTCTGAAAGGAAGACGCCCGACCGTCTTCGTCGTCGCCTTTGATATATTGGCGCTACTTTAACTCACCAAATCGCAAATGTCAAGCCTTTTTTGAAAATCTTTTGCGCGCCGGCCGCCCTTCCGATCCATGAACCTGCCTAGGTGGGATGCATCGATAAAAAAGGAGCTTTCCCGGCAGGCCGGGCAGAGGACTTGCGAATGGATGAAAAAACACTTTACAAATCCGGGAAACCGTGATATATTTCCCTAAACTCAATATCGCAATTGAATGATAGAGGCGCAGCGTCCATCAGTAGTCCCGGCGGATAAGGCAGCAAAGCCGTTGCCGGGGGCGAAAGGGGCCGCTGCCGAAGGCGGGGCGCTGCGACCCCTGCCTGGGCAGCCGGAGAAGATCCGTCTGACTGTCGCATATGCGGAGCGCTATGGATTGATTGCGGAGCTTCCCCGTTACCCCGCCTTTGGCGGGCGCATTGGGGCGTTTCGGGATTTCGGCAGCTGCGCGATGCAAGCTGCCTTTTCTGTTTCCGGCTGCGCCTCTGTCTTCCCAAAAAAGAAAACATGATGGACAAAGGAGAATGGATCATGACGACTTATCCCGTTTTCATGGGCGCGGCCACGGCGCTCATCACCCCCATGACCGAGGAGGGCGTGGACTACGAGGCCTTCGGGCGGCTGATCGACTGGCAGATCGAGAAGGGGATCGACGCCCTGGTGATCGCCGGGACCACCGGCGAGGGCTCCACCCTCAGCGACGAGGAGCACCGCCAGGTGCTGCGCTTCTCCGCCAAGCGGATCGCCGGGCGGGTGCCCATGATCGCCGGCACCGGCTCCAACGACACGGCCTATGCCGTGGACCTGACGGAATATGCCTGCGATGTGGGGGCCGACGCCATGCTGGTGGTGACGCCCTATTACAATAAGGCCACCCAGAAGGGCCTTATCCGCATGTTCACCGAGATCGCGGACTCCTCCACCAAGCCCCTGATCCTCTATAACGTCCCCTCCCGCACCGGCGTGAACATCGAGCCCGGCACCTATGCGGCCCTGGCGGACCATCCCATGATCGCGGGCATCAAGGAAGCGGGCAGCGACATCTCCAAGATCGTGGAGACCGCCTCCCTGGTGGGGGACAAGCTGGACATCTATTCCGGCAACGACGACCAGGTGGTCCCCATCATGTCCATGGGGGGCAAGGGCGTCATCTCCGTCCTCAGCAACCTGATGCCGGCGGAGACCTCCAAAATGTGCCACCTCTATCTCCAGGGGGAGACGGAGGCCGCCATGAAGCTGCAATGCCAGTATCTGCCCCTCATCAAGGCCCTGTTCTGCGAGGTGAATCCCATCCCCGTGAAGGCGGCCATGGCCGCCATGGGCTTCTGCAAGAATTATGTCCGCCTGCCCCTGACCGTCATGGAGCCGGAGCATGAGGAGAAGCTGCGGAAGCTGATGAAGGGCCACGGCCTGATCTGAGGAGGGAAAGCACATGCGTATTCTCATCAGCGGCCTGGGCGGCTTCATGGGCAAGGAAGTCGCCAAGCTGGCCCTGGAGGGCTACCGGGGCGCGGAGCTGGTGGCCGGCGTGGACATGATGGGGGCCAAGGACGCCCCCGTGCCCTGCGCGAAGAGCTTTGACGAAGCGAGGACCGACGTGGACCTGGTGGTGGATTTCTCCCACCACGACGGCACCATGGCCCTGCTGGATTTCGTGACGAAGCATGATCTCCGCCTGGTGCTGGCCACCACGGGGCAGACGGAGGAGGAGAAGGCGGCCATTCTGGAAGCCTCCAAAAAGATACCCCTCTTCTTCGCCGCCAATTATTCCCTGGGCATCGCCCTGCTGACGGAGATGGCCAAGAAGGTGGCTGCCGCCATGCCCGACGCGGAGATCGAGATCATCGAGAAGCACCATGACCGGAAGGTGGACGCCCCCAGCGGCACGGCCCTGGCCCTGGCGGAGGCCATCCGGGAGGTGCGGCCCAATGCGGAGATCGTCCGCGGGCGGGACGGCTTCGGCAAGCGCACCAAGACGGAGATCGGCATCCATGCCATCCGCATGGGGAACCTGGCCGGGGAGCATGAGATCCTGGTGGGCACCCCCAACCAGACCATCACCCTGAAGCACGAGACCCACAGCCGCGCCCTCTTTGCGGAGGGGGCTCTGGCGGCGGCGGAATTCCTCATGAAGCAGGGACCCGGCCTGTACGATATGAAGAGCTTACTTGCGGACTGATAAAAAGGGGAGATCATTCCATGAAACTGGCAATTTACGGTTACGGCAATATCGGGCGGGGCGTGGAAGCCGCCGTCCGTCAGAACCCGGATATGACCCTCACGGGGGTCTACACCCGCCGGGACCCGGCCTCGGTGAAGACGAAGACCGGCGTCCCCGTCTATGCCGCTTCGGACATAGGGAAGCATAAGGACGAGATCGACGTGCTGATGATCTGCGGCGGCAGCGCCACGGACCTGCCCGTGCTCACCCCCATGCTGGCTCGGGATTTCAACGTGGTGGATTCCTTCGACACCCACGCCCGCATCCCGGAGCATTTTGCTAATGTGGACGCCGCGGCAAAGGCAGGGGGGCACACGGCCCTCATTTCCGGCGGCTGGGACCCCGGCATGTTTTCCCTGAACCGGCTTTATGCCAATGCCATCCTGCCCCAGGGCAGCGACTACACCTTCTGGGGCCGGGGCGTGAGCCAGGGCCACTCCGACGCCATCCGCCGCATCCCCGGCGTGGCCGACGCCAGGCAGTACACCGTACCCGTGCCGGAAGCGCTGGAGGCGGTGCGGTCCGGCAAGTGCCCGGAGCTGACCACCCGGCAGAAGCACACCCGGGAGTGTTATGTGGTGGCCAAGGAGGGGGCGGATAAGGCCGCCATCGAGCAGGCCATCAAGACCATGCCCAATTACTTCGACGAATACGACACCACCGTCACCTTCATCACCGCCGAGGAGATGGCCCGGGACCACGCGGAGCTGCCCCACGGGGGCTTCGTGATCCGCACCGGCGTCTCCGGCCTGAGCGGCGAGCACACCCACACCATCGAATACCGCCTGACCCTGGACTCCAATCCCGAATTCACCGCCCTGGTGCTGGTGGCCCTGGCCCGGGCTGTGGGGAAGCATGCCGCCCGGGGGGACTACGGCTGCAAGACGGTGTTCGACCTGGCTCCGGCGGACCTTTCGCCCCTGTCGGCGGAGGAGCTTCGGGCCCACATGCTTTGATTCGTAATAGGAGAACCCCATGACCTTTGTTTGCTCTAATATCGGCGTCAACGCCGAAAACCATCTCACCTTTGCCGGGCAGGACACCCTGCGCCTGGCGGAGGAATACGGCACCCCCCTCTATCTGATGGACGAGGACCGCATCCGCCATAACTGCCGCCTTTATCTGGACGCTTTCCGGAATACCTTCCGGGAGGGCAGCCTTCCCCACTATGCCGCCAAGGCTGCGGCCTTCAAGACCGTCTGCCGCGTGGTGGCGGAGGAGGGCATGGGCATCGACGTCTGCTCTCCCGGGGAGATCGCCACCGCCGTGGCCGCGGGCGTGGATATGTCCAGGGTCATGTTCCCCAGCAACGGCAAGTCCGACGGGGATATCCGCTATGCCATGGACAAGGGCATCGGCGCCTTCGTCATCGACAATGTGGAGGAACTGCTGGCCATCGAGGCGGAGGCGGAGAAGCGGGGCGTCACTCAGAATGCCCTCCTGCGCCTCACCCCCGGCATCGACCCCCATACCTACGCCGCCGTGGACACCGGGAAGGTGGACAGCAAATTCGGCGTCGCCATCGAGACGGGGCAGGCGGAAGAGTTTAT
>JAEEGH010029914.1_pt1 | contig 10618 bp, 9 predicted proteins | sample 9134181 | NCBI WGS metagenome assembly JAEEGH01 (sample SAMN16246544, study PRJNA631951) | gut metagenome | biome: gut microbiome; feature: rumen; material: DP-attached | host: Bos | place: Iran: Karaj | collected 2018-10
ACTCACCTTCGAGACCTGTTCGATAAGACTAATTTCAACGATGTCAAAGATCAATTGGGTCCCCTCATTCCGGGGTTATTTGATTAATATTAAAACTCGTCCCATTTTAACGGGACACTAATGATATCATTTATAAACACAGTGGCAATAGTAGTCAAATTTTCAATTGGTATCCCTCTTGATTTTTAGGATTATTGGTCACTCGTAGATGATGTGAAAACGATGTACGTGTACATCAAGTAGATAATCAAAGGCTAAATCGGCCGGAGGGATGTACCTGTTTGGGGTACATCCCTTTCTCATAATCATCAAAACCTCTCTAACTTCTCGCGTTCTGCCCTGGCTATGCTGTCTGCCTTATAGAGTGTTTTCTCTTACCTTAGAAAGAAAGGAATTATTTAGGTTATCGATAGGCAATATTGGATAATTGTAATGTTGGATTAACAAACCAAACAAGTATAATTCACAAACAAAAACCACAATTGTAGTGGATAAGATGGGTTTCGAAAGATGATGGATTAACAAATGAAAGCCAATTCACAAATCGAAATTCATAAATATAAGGAATGTAAAGAAGGTGGATCTGCTTCCAGCCCCACCTTCTTAGTATAAGGTTGAAGTATAACTCTATATTCCCAATCCACGTTTCTTGGTGCCATTCCAATTGGTCAACTCGTCTGCGTTACCATTGCTGTCTCCAACAGACTGGCCACCTGTTGATAGTCTCATTTCTGATGCGAGTTGACCTATACGAGTAACGGCAATACCCCATTGAAACCTTCCAATTTCTCCAACTAAAGAGTCTGCCATATCTGTAATACTGCATGCAGCCTTCTGACGGTCGGACTCGACATGAGGATCAAGACTGCTAAGATGACATTGGGCGATGATACCCTGGCCAATGGTTTGCTCCACATCACGACTGAAAATAGATGCTGTACTATGGGCCCAATCTGCCAAGGTTTGGGCTGCTTTTTTGACAATGGTTTGGAGATAGTTCCAATGCTCGTATGCCTCTGATGCTCCAGACACACGAATGAATTGTTTCATGTCTGAAAGACTTTTTTCTGCCTCATTGGCTCTCCTTTCTTCACGGTCACCTCTCCTGGTCTGTTCCTGTGCTTTCCGCTCAGCTGCATCGGCTCTACTCTTCTCACGGGCCACTGCTTTTTCATCGAGTTCTGAGATACGTTGTCTCAAAGCCTTGTTTTCATTGTCCGTTTTAGCAGCCAAGGCTATCTTCTGTTTGACATCGAGGTACATCTTCTTACCAACATCTTTGATTTTCTTCTTGTGCAGATTAGAGACACTGAGCAACTGATTCTGAAGGGTGGTTACAATCTCTTTGGCCCTGGCATTGCGTTCCTTCTGCCATTCCTCACGGTTAAACATGGGAATGGATGTCTTGATTTCATGGTCAAGTCGCGCCAATGTCATGTTAACAAGGTCTTTAACTGTCAACGATTCATTTGAACCTTGGAGTGAGAAGGTCATCTCTGCAAATGGCACCGCCTCCAATTTCTCTTCAGGTACACTGGTTGCAGAAAGCAATTCATCAATAGCTTGCTGGAGTTTGATCAGTTTGCTGTTGCCTGCCTCAATGGCTTTCTGTATTTGCTTCGACTCCGTTTTCTTGCGTTCCGTATATTCTGCGGCCTCCCTGGCACGTATGGCTTCTTGCTCTGCCTTGAAAGTATGAGCATCGCGCCATTTCTTGTCACTCTTCTTACCGCGTTCCATTTTGAGGGTATTAGCCAGCATGTCCTGAAGTTCTGACATATCATGGCGATTGAGGTTGATACACTGGCCTGTCTCGTGGTCAGTCCAATCGAAGACGTAATGAGCATGGTAGTTCCATAAAAAGATTGTCGAACCTTCTGGGCTGGCGAGATACTTCCCTTGCTGATGATCCTTATCTGTTACCAGATGCTCATGTCCTTCGTCAAGGTGGGCGTAGATGGCTTTTGTCTTGATACCCCAACGCTGCTCAATCTGATCAGCAAGTGATTTCATCTGCTCCATTGACGTACTATCTGTGATGACGGCTACACCTTCACGGATAGGCTCTGAGTTCTTCGGCATCTTCTTGGGCTTCGACAAGTCCGGTTCCCATACAGGCACGACTTTGGGGAGTCCTGAAATTGGGTCAACGATTGGGTTACCAGTCTTCTTGTCGTGAGCTGGCATTGTCAATTGTTTTCCGTCTTTACCAAGTTTCCCTTTGCGGCAGAAATGCTTAGCCGAATAGCGTTCCTTGGCCTTACGGATCTCGTCAGCCACAGACTTGAAGTCATTGGCCTCCCAGCTCATGTTGAGATATGAAAACTCGCGTTGAATATGCTTCATTTCCTTTTCGCGCCTGTTGTGCTTCTCGGCACCATATTTGGCAGCGCAAATATGTATAGATGTTTTTTTACCCATATTGTATAAAATTAGAAAAGATATAATTCCGTTTTATTGTAATTCAGAAGATGCCTTGGCGGCACACTTCTGACGAGAGAGTCCAGGGAGAACGTTTCTCCATGGTCGGGTTCTTAGGGCAGAATGTCCTAAGCGGGGGGCTGGGGAGGGTCACTCCAGCGGTAGGGCTCGAAGGGGAGAAGCCGCTCCCCTCGCGGTACTTAGGCAGGGCCTGAGCGGAGTCCAGAGAGGTCACTCTGGCACACAAGGGTTGGCATAACCCTTAGTGTGCTACCTGATTTCCGTTGGAAACAGTCGGGCTGCGCACCATAAGACGCAGGACGGCTGTAACGACGGGATGAAGGTAGAAAGCTCGCGACGCGATAGGCAATCGCAACTCTGTTGCGTCGGAAGGGGGTATAGGGGGCAGCATTGCCCCCATAACGGCCAGTACCTTATTGATGCAGACTTGCATTGGGTTGCGGTGTCCTGAACGATGGATTTTTATAGGGAAGAATAAGCATCATCTCATTGAAACGGTCTGCTATCCTATCGCCATAGGTTGCTCGTATCTGTGCAGGTGTCAGGTTGGTTGTGACCATCGTGAAAAGCATCCTATTATAGCGATATGAAATCAGGTCGATCACAGGAGTGACACGATTGCCATAGTTTATCAATGTAGTTTCCTCTTCACCAAGGTCATCGATGCCAAGCATATTGGCATTCTGAATTTGTCGATATTCTTGGGAGTCAACTTTAACTTGGTTATAGATGAACTTGGCACTCTCGACTCTCATTCCCCAGGTACCAACGGTGGTATTACCAATTAAAGGGATTTCAAAGCTCCTAATAAGATTCTGCAAAGCATACATCATAGAACTCTTACCATTACCTACCCCGCCACACAGCAATATTCCGAATTTCGCAGTAGGCTCTGTGAACAATCTTGCTATCTGGACAATGTGACCTTGAAGTTCGTCACTATCGCCAAAAGTATTGCCACGTTTCTCAACCTCAACCCGCAAAGCAGCCTCAATATATAGAATAGCACCATCTACGGGCATCGGGAACTTAGCAAACCCCGTTGTAGTCTTCCGGACGGTTAGCTGAGATTTCAACTGATCCAGCTTTTCCATTACACTTTGACTCTTTTCCATAATTCTTGTTTCTATGATTATAATTGATCCAATTGAATGCATATTGACGGCAATCCGCCTCTTCTTTACCCTTACAGCCCTTTTGTTCCAGCATGTCAAAGAAATCTGAGAGTTCCTTTTTCAGTGCTTCTGTATTGAGATTAATCCCATTCTTGGCAAGTTGCGAAGACAATTCCTGTTGCCAAGAACTATCATTCAGCAGTTTTGCTCTCAGTTCAGAAAGGGTCAACACATTATTTGAATTGGATGAAGGAGATTGGTTTTCTTCCCTCACTTCTTCTTTGTTGTTTTCTTCTTTCATATTGGAATGGGGCAACGATTGGGACAATGCAGGAGTCAACGGTTTGGTCAACTTTGGGGTCAACAACTGGGACAACGGTTGCGTTTGTTCAACATTCTCATTGGTATTGGCGAGGCAGAATGTGTACAAAGCAGGTTTGCCTTTGCCTTCTCCTTTGGTGAAGTCAATTAAGCCCCGCTTCTTAAGGCCATCCCTTGCCTTCATCACATTCTGCTTAGACGTATTCAGTCGGGCCATCAACATCTGGGTGCTGACCTTAAATGGCGACACCCAGTGCTGACGGTTGGCTTCATACAGCAGATAGAAGTAGAGGACACTCTCACTCAGAGAGCAAGGATTGTTCTCGTTCTCAAACCAAAAATGGTTCATATAGTCATAGATACCCATCACTTTAGCCCTTTCTCTATTCGTTCAACATCCGATTGTTTGTACTGATTCTTTCCACCCAGTTTATAACAGGGTAGATAGCCACTGGCATTCCATCGCCAAAGAGTGGCTCTACTCTTTCGAAGACGCTGAATCACTACAGCCTCGTCAATCATCACATCATTCTCAGCTTCTTTTCGGGACTGAGCAAGTTCGTCTGCCCATTCTAGAAAAGCAGACTTCAAGACACCAACAGTTGTTATCACCACAGTATTCGACTGTGAATCGTCTAACATTGCTATAGACTTCATTCTGTAAATTTAGCAGGTTCTTTTAGCGATCCTCACGGCCAGACATTGACCTCGCACCTGCCGGGATCCATCCTCTGCAATGAGGCTTGCAGCAATTTCACGGTGCGAAGGTACGACTTTTTGAAATACACCTGAATTATTTTGAGTAGCCTGTGGTAGCCGACTACCGAAAGCTACTTTTGTTAATCGGTTTTAACGTAAAAAGGTACTAAAAAAGGCCTGTAACCATGAGATTACAGACCTTAATATGAAGAACTCGTAAAATGAATTAGTAGAAGAACGACATCACCCATCGCCAGAACTGATACAACATGTTTCGTGGCGACATAGAGGTCTTTTTGAATACTATTCGACCGTCATCTTTCTTGGTATAGCCGATTCTCGTTCTTAGCGATGCCCTTATGGGAATCTTTAAGTCCTCTTGGGTCTTGTCGCGTAGCAATGGAAGTTCTTTGTTGTATGCTTTCTGGCTTACAGATGGGAATTCTTCCTTTATATCTTCATACCTACAGCTTTTTATAAGACCTTCCTCACACGCTACTAGCATCACCAATGCGGCACCTTTACCTTTTTCACCATTAGTCATAAAGTGAAGGGTGTCTATAATCTCCTTTGCTTTTTCAGGGAATTGAATCACATTCAGGAACGATGTGGGCTTATCTTTTGGGATAAACTGGTCTAATAGCCGTATAAAGCCTAAAACAAGTTTCGGGCCAAGACCAGGAATGGATTTACTTAGCAACTGTTTCAGAAAACTCACAATCTCATCACGATGTTTAACACCTCGAATGAAAACATACTCAATCACTTGTTTGTGTCCTCGATCTTTCTCACAGAACTTCTCAAAAGGGATATCACCCCTTGTCATTACTATATATATGACCTCAGCAGTTGACTGCAACGAAGGGGCTGGTATGTCATCATCAATTGACTTGTCTGACTGTTCGCGCAGTTTGACCAAGGACATGATATAGTCTATGTTCTTTTCCGTATTGGACTTCCCGTATTCTTTGTCTATACTCTTACCAAACTCTTCTAATTTATTTATTGCCATACCTTACTCTACAATCTTCAATTTTTTGTTTACATAATACAACGGCTGCTTATACGCATAGCACATAAGTATAAAACGGTCTTTTATATCCATATGCGTATAATGATTCACCGCATCACTACCTTCATGATGCAATCCAGCTGCATACATGTTTATCTGGGCCTTGGTCAGGATGTCCACATGAGTCTTGCGGCAGATCTTGCTGCTGGCCAATTCATAGAGAGGTTCATATTGGTTATTGCCCAGTTCGTCATTAAACACTGCGCATTTACGATCTATGCCGCAATACTTTATCAGCTCTTTGATTTTCACATTATACCCACTCTTGCCACAAATATACTTTAGAACATGAAAGTGGAACTTGTATTTCATGATGATGTCATAGGCAAAGCGCATCACAGGAGTTTCAATCTCCTTGCGGCTCACATTTTCTCTGAGCGTTTTCTCTGGCAAATAATGCACATACATGACTCCTTCATCCGATACTGCTATATTTTCCATCGACAGTCGTTTGAACTCACTGATTCGACAGCCAAAAGCGCATTGTAAAAGGAATGCATCCTTTGTTTCCTGCAAAGTCTCTGGCACTTCCGTCTCCTTTAGCTTTAAGAACTCTTCTTGCAGAAGAAATACGGGAGGATTATAAGACTCACGCATCATTGTACGTTTCTTATTCTTACCCAGATGAACAAAAGGGGAAATGCTTAACTCACCTTTTTCTATGAGCTCATTAAAGAATGCCTGAACACATTTCATCTTAGCAGCAACAGTATTCTGATCACGACGCTCAGTTGGTACATTCCTCGTCATCAGCAAATCATACAGGCTTTTATGCTTATCTACATATTTGTATTCATCAAACAGGAATTGGCGATAATCCGTGATGTCATCTGCATCAAATTCTGACGGAGTGACTTTCAGCCTGTGCTGGATGGTTAGGAATCGAGTAAGCTCACCTAACGAAACCTTGTAGTGTCTCTGCCTGCCCTCTCCAAAATTGCCATCTCTTAGGCCATCATCAATATATTTTGAGAACCTGTCAATAAGAGTCATCTCCGTTAGAGCCTTTACGCTTTTCTGAGGATGAAGAATCATTGTTATTGCTTTCTCAAACTCATCAGCAGTTATTCGGGTCTTGTCTTTCTGTTCGCACAATTGTTTGTAAGCCGATTCCATGGCATCAATCTCAGTATCAATGTCGAGCTTTAGTTTCTTGTTGTAGACGCTGACACGTGGTTTCAGTTCACCAGTATCGGCAAACTTGTCCAAATCCTTCAAGTCTGCATCTATCTCGCTCTTATGGTACAGGTCAACGCTTCTGCCATCACGCAAGCGAAAACGAAGCCGGATGGTCCCCTCTGCCTTACTCGTCCTCTTTACTATCGTTAGTCCTTTCATACTTATTCTATTATTAAAGCGTGTTTCAAATGTGGTGCAAAGGTACTCATTTTGCACCACCAAACCAAAATTTTGCACCACATTTTTGAAACGCTTTAATATATTTAACTTTGTAAAGTGTTGATTTTCAACACAAATTGTTTCAAAACCATTTCAAGGCGTTTCATATTTTGAATCCCAACGGGATCACGAAGGAAAAAGGAGAATTAAATATGAAAGCTTGCTTTCAAATATCTAAGGCTCCTTTTTACTTTGTAGGATGGCTAGCGCCAGCCTACAGGGATCGACGAAGTCAATCCCAACGGGATCACTTGGGATAAGCGTATGCATCGAAATCTTCTCATATTGATCATTTTCCTGCTCTCGTCTGTCTCGATGTTCGCAGATAGCGGTTTGCCTATCATAGAGATCAAGGCAGACAGGACGATGATTTATCCGCAGCGCATGGAACTGACGGGCGAGGAGTCGTTGATGGATATCCTCCAGATGGTGCCAGAACTGATGATTGGTGGTCTCTGGCGGGTGGATCAAATCTGTATACCGCTAAGAGTGGAACCTATGCTTCATTCCGGTTTGCACCTACTGCCTATCTACCTCATGATTGGCAGATAGGCATGCAGGTGGTATATTATACTAAAAATGTACCGATACGCAAGACGAATGGCACTCCTGCTTATGGATGCCTGTCCGTGAACAAGCAAATAGGCAGGAGCTGGAATATGGGCATTGACTGGCATGACATGTTTGACGCATGCTGTAGTGATGTAGTCATCAACAGACATGCAGCCAATATCAAGTTACAATATCGATTCTAAGGGCTCGTAGGGCAGCTCGAAGACATCGGCGACGGCCTTGAAGGTCACCTTCCCCTCAACAATATTCAGGCCCTTGGCCAGGGCGGAGTCATCCTTGCAGGCCTGCTGCCAGCCTTTGTCAGCCAGTGCGAGAGCATAGCGCAGGGTGGCATTGGTCAGTGCCAGCGTCGACGTGTTGGGCACAGCACCAGGAATGTTGGCCACGCAGTAGTGTACGATGCCGTCCTCTATATAAACTGGTTCACTATGTGTGGTAGGCCGTGAGGTCTCGAAACAGCCACCCTGGTCAATGGCCACGTCAACGAGCACCGTTCCCGGCTCCATCAGCTTCAGCATCTCCTTCGTGATAAGGTGCGGCGTCTTGTCGCCTGGTACCAACACGCTACCAACAATGATATCTATTGTAGGCAACATCTTGCGGATGTTATGCTCCGACGAATAGAGCGTGTGCACATTGGCAGGGGTCTCGATGTCGAGCTGGCGCAGACGGGGCAGCGAGATGTCAGCAATAGTGACGTCAGCGCCCAAACCGGCAGCCATCAGCGCAGCAGCCTCACCCACAACGCCTCCACCGAGCACCAGCACCTTGGCAGGACTCACGCCAGGCACGCCGCTGATAAGCTTGCCCTTGCCGCCTTTCGTCTTTTGCAAATAGTATGCACCATTGAGTGTGGCCATACGCCCTGCCACCTCACTCATAGGCTGTAGCAGCGGCAGCGAGCCATTAGGCAGTTGCACCGTCTCATAGGCCAGACAGACAGCACCGCTCTTCAGCATGGCATCGGTCAGTTCCTTTTCGCAGGCAAAGTGGAAATAGGTGAAGAGCAACTGCCCCTTGCGCACCAGTTTGTACTCAGGCTCAATAGGCTCCTTTACCTTCACTATCATGTCGCACTCACGATACACATCCTCGATGGTGGGCAGAATCCGTGCTCCAGCCTTCACATAGTCGTCATCAGCGAAGCCACTACCCTCGCCTGCCGTGTGCTGCACGCTCACCTCATGGCCACGACGCACCAGTTCTGCCACTCCTGCTGGCGTCATGCCAACGCGGTTCTCATTGTTTTTAATCTCTTTGGGAATTCCAACTTTCATATTCTTTGGTTTTTAAGTTAAACATATTTCTGAACTATGCCGCAAAGTTACGAAAAGTCGAGAGCAAAACAAAAGAATCCATTCTTTTTTTTGCCGAGACGGAGTATCTTCGCCATCTTTGATGGCAAAGTTACGAAAAAAAGAGCGAAACACCAAATTTATTTGAGTTTTTCCGAGTGTCAAGTAAGTTCTTTTCGTTTATTATTTGTATCTTTGCATCATGTTAAGAGATGATCGACGCACCATATTCTTTGCAATGATCCTATGCTTCACTTTAGCATGGGGTACAAAATGCGTTGCTCAACGACAGACGACCATAGTCGACCAAATAGGAATAGCCCTTCCTCTTAACGACAAATCTGAACAGATTCTGTATCGAAAGGGCTATACAACATCCTACAATGAAGACTTCAAGATACCCAATTGGGTAGCCTGGCATTTGACAAAAGAACATGCTACAGGCATTGTTTCTCGCCCGGGCAACGCCTGGCATGAAGATGTGGACGTTCCAGAGCCGCGTGCCATACCATCAGATTATAAAGGTAGTGGTTGGTCACGCGGACACATGTGTCCTGCTGGCGATAACAAATGGGACAGCGATGCTATGTATGAGAGTTTTCTGCTCACCAACTGTTGTCCGCAAGATGCAAATCTGAATAGCGGAGACTGGAACCAGATAGAAATGGCTTGTCGTCGCTGGGCAGAGAAGTTTGGTGACATCTATATTGTCTGTGGCCCTATTCTATTTAACCAGAAACATGAAACGATAGGTCCCAATCATATTATAGTGCCTGAGGCATTTTTCAAGGTGGTCCTTTGTATGAACGGCAAACCCAAAGGCATTGGCTTTATCCGTCGTAATACAAGCACCTCAAAACGAAATGACCTTTACGTCAACAGCATCAAAGAAGTAGAGCGTATCACAGGCATCACGTTCTTCCCCCTCCTTCCAAGCGATGTCTCAGAAGCGGTCAAATCTACTGCCAATCTAAGAGACTGGAAATAGGGCAAAGCGAAAATGTAATTCAAGTTACTTTTCAAACCACGCAATCGATTTTTGAACATCGAAAAACACTAAAAGAACGAATATTTTTGCTGCACACAGATAATTCGATTTTATGAACATCGAAAAAACACTAAAAGAACGAATATTTTATGCAGCACACAGATAATCCGTGAAATCCGAGCGCTCGACCTCTGGTCGCTTGCTACCATAGGGACGCAAGAAATCCGTTGTTTTTTTAAATTTGTTTCGCTCGACCTTTGGTCGCTTGGCTTGTCCAAGAATTCGTGTAATCCGTTTTAATTCTTCGCAAGACCTCCGCGAAGCGCCTGAGCACCAACGGAGCGCAAGAAAGCGTCCCTTCGGGCCGAGCGCGTTGTTTCTTTAAAATCCATGTAATCTGCGTGGTTCCTTTAAAATCAACAGGAACAGGGTTGTTAATCCCTGTCCCCATTGATTCTTGCGCAGCCAAAATTCGTGAAATTCTTCGCAAGCGAAGCGAGCAAGCTCGAGCGCGTGTAATTCGTTGTTTAAAACAATATCTGTGAATTTCCGTTGTTTAAGGCTCCGGCTGGTCCTCCTCGGCGGTGGCGATGCCGTAGGTAGCCAGCGGCGTGCGCTCCTGGTAGCTCTTGCGCTTGCCATCGATGGTCTTATACTTGGTCTTCACCAGGTCGTGGGCCTCGAACACGCACATGTCCTTCAATGCTCGCGAGGT
>JAEEGH010029919.1_pt1 | contig 10616 bp, 14 predicted proteins | sample 9134181 | NCBI WGS metagenome assembly JAEEGH01 (sample SAMN16246544, study PRJNA631951) | gut metagenome | biome: gut microbiome; feature: rumen; material: DP-attached | host: Bos | place: Iran: Karaj | collected 2018-10
AGCCGCTCCATCGACGCTATCTCGAGAAGAATTGTGCAGATGAGTGATGCCACCGGATTGACCTTTCCATCCGGGTTGAGGGTGTTGAGGTTGTAGTTCTTGATGTGGAGCGACACCCCATTCTCGTTGAGGTAGTTGATGACCTTGAGGGCTTCGAGGGTGTTTCGCCCCAGACGGCTGATTTCGAGGCATACGACCCTGTTCAGTCGATGTTCCTTGACATACTCCACCAGTCCGGAGATTTCCTCTCTGTCGGCGTTTCTCGTGACTCCGCTGACCTTGTTGGCGAACACCTTCACGACCTCCCAGTTCATTCGCTGGCAGTAGTCCGTGAGTTCCACCACCTGCCTTTCGTAGTCCTGCCCCTGTGTCGAGACCCTTGCCAGAATTGCTACCTGTTCCATAACTACAAAACCGCTACGATGTTCTCCCACCTAAACGACCTCCACGCCGCCTTTTCGACATCAAAATAGGCGGTGTTGGCGTAATGCTCCCGGCTGATACCATTGCCGTTGATATAGCGCTCCACCAATGCCTTCGAGGTCGTGCCGAACGCTTCCCGGAGTTCCCCGGATTTCTTCATATAGACGAAGTGTGCTACACCGTTACGCATCTGGTTCTTCACATTTTCCACCATCATCGCCTTGGCTCCTGCCATCAGTGCGGAGTTGGTTCTTCTGCCGATGACCGCCATCCGGGTCAGTGTCATTGTGTCAGTCGTTGCAAGCATTGTGTTCATCTCTGTTTCCTTTATCTACAGCTAATTTACAGCTATGATTTAATATATGCAAGTTTTTAGTGGATTATTTTTAACATTTGCAATCCTCAACCGTAATCTGTACCTTTGTACCTATAACAACATAGCGGAACGATGGCGAATGTAAATGGAAAACAGGAACGAATGGTCGTACATCTTGAAATCGACGGTCAGCATTACTACTACGGGAACCTGAAAGCCCTCTGTGACCACTGGGACAAAGATGCCCTTGGGGTCGGGTATGCCTATCTCCGGAACTACGGAATCAACGAACAGAAGCCCTTCCGGAATGCCAAGTGCGTGATTCGACGGAGTATTATTATTACATCTGAAAGAAAAAACGATAGATGATACCCCTTCCTTCGTAAAAATGGCTAACTTTGTATGTCAAAATATGTCAACACCTTATGAAAAAGATTTGCGTTATTTCAGTTCTGCTTCTTTTAATTAGTTGTGGAGGTCGTAACTCCTCCAGTTCATCATCACCAGTAGAGGAATCTCCTTACGGTGACTGGGAAATTTGTGATTACGTCAACGATTTTGACGAACCTACAGGTGAAAAGTTTGTTCGGCAAATTATTCATGGGGATTTCAGTAATTCTGCAACAGCATCAAGTCCGCTAAGGGTATATGTTTTTTTATATGACTACTTCAATAGTATATCAAAAAAGCATTCTGTAGAAGGGAAGATTCTATTTGATGAATACATTGATGGGACCGAGGATTTCCATATTTGGTATGATGGTAGCCCTGCTAAAAAAGGAACAAAAATAGTCGACAAGCCGAATAAAAAGGCATACTACTATCAAGAGCGTACAGGATTTAGAGATATTGACACAGATAAGTGGAGTAGTAATTGGATAGGCATTCTTAGAGACACGTCAAGCGTTCTATCTTTTACAGTCAAAGGCGAGTATCAAGACGAGTATCGGTTCTCCATCAACACGGCGAAACTCAATGAAGCCCTCAAGGATGCTGGTATTCTTAAAGAAGATGAGTAATATGTTTGATTTAACAAAAAATGAAATGATGGTTTTATCTGCTCTTTCAAATGGAGCAGCCATTAGTGATTACAGTCACTTGAATAGAGAGATTCACCGACTACACAGTTTGGGTTTTGTTCGGTGTATTTTCGACGAACAGAATCAGGTCATAAGCGGGAGTGTCACCCCGGAAGGAAGACAGTTCTTAATATCTAAGCAGTAGAATATATTATAAAATCATAAGATGGAACGCTTCTCCTACCCCGGGGCGGCGTTTTTCAATGTTAAAATGGCACATTTTTGAATTGACACGTTTTTTTACTCCCTTCTGGCTCAAAATCAATCATTTGGTTTAATAAAGTATGCAGTGGCAGGGTATGTTGTTATATTCCCTGACACCGCATCTTGAAGATGTCTTCCCACTGCTGAACCGTGCGACTCTTTCGGAACCTCAACACTGACTGGAGAGCATAGATGAAGATGGCATCCAATGCTGTTCGCCACTCGAGAAGGTCACGGCTATAAGGGAACCCCGTGTTCTCGGCGGCTCGTTTGATTTGCTCGCAGTTCATACGCAGTTCCAATCGGTAGAGCCGTTTCCTTCCACCATAGAAGTCACTGATATACTTCTTCCCTGAAGCATTTCTAATCTCCTCCGCCTTGTCATAGCAGTCAAGCGTGATACCCCGGTGCTTATTCTTTGCCGCTTTCGCCTGCTTGATGGTAAGCCCCTTCACTCCGTCTCTTGCCAATGACATTCCGCAAATCCGAAACACGGTCGTCAGTGTTTCGTCCCGTTTCTTAACCTCTCTACCGTTGATGACGACCGCCAGGTCTTCACGACGCATCAAAGCCCGTATCCGGGAAGCGACATTGTAGTCAAAATCTCGAGCCAAGTCCAGCGAAGTAATCCCGTGGAACTCAAAATCGAACTGGTGCATGATTTCGTCGATGATGTCCATATAAGAACGGTCATACAGGCGGGAGTTCTCCACCTTCAACCAGACATAGAGTTCATTACCTTGACTGGCATAGCGGTCAAAATAAAGGTTACCGAGTTGTTGGTAGTCGTTCGTGTAAAGTGTAAAGAAATGACGATGGAACGGTCCATCTGCACGGAACATGCGGAAGTTTAGGAAACTGGCACTTTGCTGGGTGTATCGTAGTTCCTCAAGGCGGTCAGGAGAAGCCAGAAAGCAGACCACAAGATTGTCGATGATTGTAGTTCCGAGATTACATACTTCCATCTGTGTTTAAGGGTTCGACATCTTTATTCTCGTGGCTCCGGTCTCTCCACTCCACACCGGACCAATACTTCAACATCCCTTGACGGATATGTTCTTTATGAGTGCTGGACTTCGCCTTGCCTTTCGTAGAGGCACTGATTTTCTGTTTTACCTCGTCTGGGAGGTTTCTGTACTGTCTTTTGTATTCCATAATGTTTTAGTTTTACTTATAAATAGTAGGTTCGGTAGGAAAAGTAAAGGGAATGTGGCGGATTTCTGGATAGGAGGTTCCATTTCGTTCATCGGACAGTTGTAAAGCCCTACGGCACTTACTAAAAGGGACCCAGATAGAACGAGGGAAGATACTTCCAAAGAAGTTGATAGTAGGGAGGATGGGGGCGGTATGAAAGATGGCTTTCCCGGGGAGATGTGTCAATCATCACCCGATGCGTTTCTTGGCACTAAAACTGGAGCTGAAATTGTCGAGTTAGGGAAATACCGCCTCAACGCCCAGATTTTGTCTATCCAAGGCATTAGGCGGTTCAACTCTGCCTTGCACAAAGCACCCTACTATCCCCCTGCACCCCCAGGGGACAAGGGGAAGGTTCCCCTTACGCCGCTTCGCGGCTATCCCCTCTGTCGGCCCTTCGGGCCTCCGAAAGGTGTACGGACAGGCAAGAAAGAAACGTCGGACGTTGTCAAATCTTTCCAAATCTATTTGATGCTAAGGTAGCCTACTCTATCCCCTCGTTTTTTTATCGCTCATACCATTCGAATCGCAAGGATCCGGGATGACACTCCTCATGAGACAAGCCATATAGGGAATGATTATTGCACAATTCGCGAGAGAACCATTATCACATCAAATAGGGTGGAAAGAAGTATATGAGAAGATTTATTCTCGCCGTTATTTGCCTCGTTGGTCTATTTGGCTGCATGAATAAGAATGATGACTCTACCATCGATGAGAGTTCCATCGTCATTACACGTGGGAATATCAGAGATGTCTATGTTGAGGCATATGTCGATGCAAACGCAAAAGGACTTAAAGGGATTGACATAGTACTTCCTAACAAGGAAACGGGATACGATCAAATCCATGAAATGGGCTATACAATGATATATGAGGTCTACGACCCGCAAGGGAAATTGGTTGAAAAAAGGACCCAAGACCTTGGCAAGTATGGCGACCATTCTTCTTTTTCAAGACAAGAATTGACTATCCCACAACCGCAATGGTGGAGCGAAGATAATCCCGTCTATTACACTCTTATCCTCCGCCTGAAAATAATCAATCAACCTTTATCGACTGCCACGAGAAAGTTTAGATTAGTAAAAGATAGTACTGACACGACACCTTAGACGCTTTGACACATACAATTAAAAAGATTCATTTCAGCAACTCCGCATCCTGAATAGTATTCTTCTCATCCATCAGTTCGGGAAAGTACAGATACAGGGCTCATATCTTGTCTATCCAAGGCATCAGGAGGTTCAAGTCCTCCTTGCATCAAGCACCCTACTATCCTCCTGTTCCCCCAGGGGACAAGGGGAAGATTCCCCTTACGCCGCTTCGCGGCTATCCCATCTGTCGGCTCACTGAACCTCCAACGAAACTGATGCCTTAAAGGGTGTCAATTCTATTTTTCCTTAAAGGTGAAAATCGCCTTCCCAGAAGGTATGGCTTAGAGATAATTGTAAGGCATCCGGACAGGGAAGACGAGGCGTTTTTGGCTGACCTTCCCAGTTAATTGGCCTCGCAGGGACTTGAAACGGCACCCAAGCGGGAAGGTGAATTTCGGGTTGTATAAGAACGGGAAGTATTCCGTGAGGACCCGATCGCCCCGGACGCCATCGAAGGTTTCGTTTCCGTCCGGGGCAAACTTCATCGCATCAACAGTCGGGCAGAATTTGAGCGGGTTGTCAAGGAGAGCCACCCCAAAATGGAAGTCCATTGGACCTCAACGTCAAACGACAGCGATGATGACGGCGGACTGTCGTTCTGATGTTTTTATAACCCCAGCGCTTCCTTTACAGCCTCACCGATACTCTCGCCTCGGAGGCCCTGCTTGAGGATTGTGCCGTCAGGGCCGATGAGGAGGATTTGCGGTATTGACTGTATGCCATACGCCGTTGACGCGCTGTTGTCCGTTTCGTTGAAAACGGTATAGTTGATTCCCAGTTTCTTAACCGCCTTGGCTGTTTCTTCCGGCTTGTCGGAGACGGCAACACCGATTACTTCAAGACCTTTGCCTTTATACTTATTGTATGTGCGGATGATGTTCGGAATTTCCTTGCGGCATGGTTCGCACCAGGAGGCCCAGAAGTCAACAAGGACATACTTGCCATGGCTTACGAAATCAGACAGTTTATACTCTTTCCCTTCCCAAGTTCCCTGGAAATCCTTGTATTGTGCCCCCGGAGACATAGCGTCCCGTGCACGCTGGGCAGCCAGCGCCTTGTTGACATTCTTGGATAGGTTCTTGATATACGGGTGATTCCTTACACCGTCGCTCATCGACCCCAGCATACCGGCCCATCGCTCCATACCCAACTGCGAGATAGCCTTGGCAAAACAGGCTGTCGTTGCCACGTCGCCGTGCTTGCTTTGGAAATCTTCGAACAGGGCTTGGGCAGCCAGCGGGTCATCGGCGCACAATGCAAGTTTGTCCAATGCAGCATTCACGGCATCGTTTTCCTTGGAACCATAGAAAGAGAGCTTCTCGTCCGTGGAGATATTCCCTGGTTCAATAATCAAATTACACTCTGAGGAGCCGGTGCCCCCCGGTACCGTAAGATAGAATTTTAATTTCCCGAACACAGGCTCGGCAATCTTTCCGGAATACTGCACAATGCTTTCCGTTACCTCAGCCCGGCCAAGGGTTGCATACTCGCCGTCGGGCAGCATATACTGAACCAGGACGGAGTCAACCGTCGAGCCCTCCTGGTACATGGCAAGCACGGGAGACATGTCACAGGTAAGGGTAAAAGATTTGGATGTACAACCAATCACCAGCAATGCGGCAGTCAAGAGCATCAGGTTCGTTCTCATATAATTCCAGATTTCAGAACTTGGCTACGCGAAAACACTTTCGCTAATATGTCTGCCTATTGCTAGGCACTACAAAGGTAGGATTTCTTTTCGGGATTTTCAAGAGACGCCATCCCTTACAATCTTTTAGTTCAAAGTGATACAGTTTTGAGGTAGCGTTGGCCTTGCTGGGAAGATTATCTTGATACAGTTCAAGATTGATACTATTGCCTCACTTACTCCACCTCAGGTAACTGAACATATTTCTCACTGAAACTCCTTTTTGAAATCGATAGTTGAGGTCGATACGGGGCTGAAATTTGCCCGTTTGTCCGGCAACGATTCCACCTCTCAGCCACCCTCCCATCCCCTGTGGCCTCAACGCCGCAACGTAATCCAGAAGAAATCCGGCTCGTAGGCCAAGTTCAGTAGCCATACGGGTCGTTGCGAACATGGCATCATCCTACCAGATCAACTTTTTCATCTTCTACTACGCTTTTCTTTTTTGCGGGGGTTAGCATATTTATTATGGAGGCCGACATATTAGCGTCGGGAAGAATATGAAAGATTTCAAGCGGCAGTACCGGGAGCTGTCAGACGAACACCGGGAGAAGATTAGCCAGGCCACGGCAAACAAACCTAAGAGTGCGGAGCATCGCCTGCATATCAGCCAAGCGATGAAGGATTACTGGCAGACGGTTCCACACCGTCCAGACACGGAGAGCGGGCATACAACCATGAAAGACCTTATCGGTGCTTAAAGTCACGACTTGTCAAGAGGACGCTGACGTTGAATAATGCAAAGAAAGATGATGATGAGACGTGATTACATTAGACAAAGTGAAGTTGGTCGCTGCGCTGGATTGTTTGTTGGATTTTGATCCAGCTAAGTTCTCAGTCGTTAAGGAGGGTGGCAGAATCAAGACCATGAGATATAGGATGGTCGAGCCGTTTACCTTCTCGGTCGAAGTGAATCAGGATGCGAAGGAGTTTGTTGTGGAGTTTACAGGCAAGATACTGGGCAAGGATTATCCTCAACTGATTTCAAGAGAGACTATCATGATGTGTTTTGACAGGTTGAATGAGTTCGGAGTATGTAAAGTTGATCCAGCTAAGATGATGACTGCTGAGGTCGTAAAGTGTGACGTGACGAAGGATGTCTCCGTTGAGGACATACCAGCTATGACCCGTTATATCAAGGGGGCGGTACGGAATTACGAAGCCTTCTCCTGCACCAAATTCAGAAATGGAAACCTCGTGGTCGAGAAAAGCGTGTCAACCCACAAGAGGAGGAAGCGAATAACTATTAATGATAAAGAACATGAGATGAGTTTACAAGGAGAGCGGCCGTTTGTGTCAGACAATGGCCTTGAAGGGAAATACAATGGAGTATGCAGGTTTGAACTGAATCTGACCTCAAAAAAACAAATCCGGGAGGCGTTGTGTCTGACGGGGAATACACTTGAAGAAGTCCTCAATGCCGAGAGGAATCCCATTCAGGACTTTTTGGGTGATGTGCTTGCAGAGGATCCGGCGGGTAAGGCCGTCACGAACTGGAACACCTTCGAAAAATATGCAGTCTTGGCTGCATGCGGTTTTGACCTAGCAAGGGTAGAGGCTAAGGTAAGGCAGTACAGGAATCCACGCAGCACCAGCATACCGAAGATGATGGCTTCGTTCAGGGAAATTCTCGCTGGACTTTCAGGTGGTGCCTCAACCTGGACGAAGGAGAAGCTGCTGGAAGTCGTGAGATGATGATTTTTCCAGATCAAAAGTTCTCGGCATATGTTGCATGATTGAAAAGAATTTGTACCTTTGCAAAAGATAAGTTTCGTTACAGAGACTTCCGAATACAGGCATCCATCCCTAAGTGGGTGTCTGTTTTTTTAGACCTTAACCGAGGGGAGGTGCTGAATGCAAGGCCTGATAGTTCTTTCACTCTGTAACATATAACTTATCTAAAATGAGAACTTATCTAACATTGGTTCTAATCTCCATTAGGGTGGAGGTTCGAAGGCTTGTCAGAGTGAGGGCATATAAACGCCGGCGCAATGGCAAGACAGAGAGAGTACGAAGTCACTACCGCAGATATTAGGGTATCCAAGGTAGCTTGAACAGAGGCTCTCGCCGCAAGGCGCTCTACTCCTATCCCCTCGGTTTTTAATCGTAAACCTCCAACCAGAGGGAGAACTCATATACTTCCTGCATTGCCCTGAAAACAGTTCGACAATTTGACAGGGGAACGCACGAAAAACAGCTCCGGAGTCTTCCGGAGCTGTTTTTCGGTTATTGCCGTGTCAAGGCTATTTTTTCACGAATTCGACCCGGCGGTTCTTGGCGCGTCCCTCTTCGGTCCCATTGTCGGCGACTGGCTCATGGGATCCTTTGCCGACCGCGGTCAGGCGATCCTTCGAGATGCCTTGTCCCACAAGAGCCGCCACGATTGCCTCCGCCCTTTTCTGGGAGAGAGGATCGTTGACTGAGTCGGATCCCGTGTTGTCGCAATGGCCTTGGACCTCGAAGCTCAGTTCCGGTTTCTCCTGCATCAGTTTCGCGACACGGACTATCTCGACCATTGACTCAGGCTTGATGGTCGCTTTCCCGGTGTCGAAAGTTATGGCGTAAGTGACGATCTTGCCTTCGGCTGCCAGACGGTCGTAGAGCGGAACGGCACCTTTGGCGATCCTCACATTGCTGAGGCCGCTGTGGCGATACAGAGAGCCGCTCGAGAAATACAAGTATCCGGGAGCTTCCATCGAAGGCACGTTTATTATTCTCACACCGTTAATGTAGCCTTTGAAAGCCCGTTTGTTGAAAGAGAATGAGAAATGGTTCCACTGACCCGGGATCAACGGATTGTCCTTGCCGTTGTAATCTTCGAAATCAGTGCTTAGTCCCAGGGCCTTTTCGCCAGTCGCCTGGTCGTCGGAACCCGGTTTCTTAACGCTCCACTCCATATTGCAGCTACCGTCCTCGCGATACCGGAAAGTCACGTCTCCGGTGTTATTGTAATATGACCCATCCCCTCTTTCGCCGAAGCAGAGCATATAGGTGAGGGTGGAGGCGTCATCGAGGTTCGAATCTGGCTTGGAGACATAAAGGTCGTACTCGACCGTGAATACGTCCGGCAGCCAGTCCCACTTGTTCTTCATCAGCGGGATGACACTGCCGATGCCGTCATCAGTGAACGCCAGCACTTTGCGTCCTTGCACCGAGGCCATTTCCGCATAGCCGTCCAGAAGGTCCCACTGTGACGGAAACTCTCCAAGCTTTTCGTTCTCGAAGGTGTCCTCGAAGAATATGACGTCACCGGGAACAAAGTCACTTTTGGCATAGGTGGCCTGGGTGTTCTGCTGGGCCAACGCGGGATAAGACAAAGCGACACATGATGCGATGACCAATAAAACAGAGATTGCTTTTTTCATTTTAAGTTCAATTAGTAGTGTTACGATTAGTAGTCGCGAATATAGCTAATTAACAGGGTCACAATCACCATCCTTTCTGATAGTTTTGTGCCAAGAACACCCTCGTCGCCTTTGTGGAACCAGGACAAATACATAAAGCGGCCGGGCTCCTGGTGCCACGACCGCTTCTTTTAATTTGAATAGCCTCAATAGGTCAGTAATCTGAATAGTCCTCTCTCAAGGTTGAGTTATAATCGTCTGTTTTTGCTGAGTGCAAGATGGGGGTTTTATTTGTTTTTTTTATTGAGTAATCTTACTCATTTTACTCAATTAGAGTAAGAAAATGAGTATATTTGGCCGGAAAACTACTCATAATGCGTGTAAGTATATACTCAAAACCGGCTTTTTCGCTATTTCTGCTATTGGCACTCTTTTCTTGCGGCCATAAGATTGATCCCAGACAAGAGAACCGAGTGGAAACTCTTTTGGATGAGGCCGAAAGACTGACTTCCCAGTCCCGCTATGACGAGGCCGTCAGCCTTGCTTTTGAAGCCTTAAAGATCGCTGACTCAGGAGATTCCGGAGATAAGAGCGCTCAAGCCCTATCTCACCTGACCCTGTCTAAACTGTTCCTCCAGACCAGCAGGGATTCCTTGTCGTTTGAACATGCCGGCCAGGCTGAGGATATAGCCGTTCAGGAGAGAGATGATTCCTTGCTGGCTGCCGCTTTGCTACTCAAAGGCAAGGTTTGCTCCTACTCCAATTATTCCGCTGAGCAAAACAGGGATGATGAGGGGATTGATTACCTTGAGAACGCTTTGGCTTTGGCTGAGCCTCGCGGATGGGACGGGATAGCGGCTGAATCGTGTTATTTCCTTTGCGAGTTGTACATTAACAAGAACAGGTGGAATGACGTTCTTGACAGGCAGATTTACCGCAAAGCGGGAGAGTGGCTTGAAAAAGCGGAAGAGATTGACGGGGGTAGGACCTCAGCGAGATCCTTGTCCTCCAGGATGCGCTATCTGAGGCAGGGTGACAAGACAGATGAGGCCATCAATTTCTGCACTCGGATCATAGGCGAGACTCCGGAGACGGATTATCTCAAGCTTTACCGGGTTTGTGACGATCTGACGATTGTCTATCTGAGAAGAGGGTATACCAAGCTCGCTACCGAGGCGCGCCAGAGGGACTCCTATTTCATTCAATTGTGCATGA
>JAEEGH010029921.1_pt1 | contig 10616 bp, 12 predicted proteins | sample 9134181 | NCBI WGS metagenome assembly JAEEGH01 (sample SAMN16246544, study PRJNA631951) | gut metagenome | biome: gut microbiome; feature: rumen; material: DP-attached | host: Bos | place: Iran: Karaj | collected 2018-10
GTTGATTCACGCGCAATCCAGAAAAGCGCCTCTTCATCAGCCTGAATTCCAAGCTCTGCAGCTGCTTCTGCAAGACACTGCTTTACCTTATCAATTGCAACAAGGCGGAAGTTGAACTGCTGACAGCGAGACTTAATGGTAGCCGGAACCTTCTGAAGTTCAGTAGTCGCAAAAATAAAGATTACGTATGGAGGTGGCTCCTCAATTGTCTTTAAAAGAGCATTGAAGGCCGAAGTCGAAAGCATGTGGACTTCGTCTATGATATAGATTTTATATTTTGCATTGCTAGGCGGGAAAAGAACCTCATCCTTAATCTGGCGGATATTTTCAACGCTGGTGTTAGACGCACCATCGATTTCAATTACATCAAGAGAAGTTCCCTTAGTAATTTCCTGACAGGTTGAACACTGGCCGCAAGGCTGGTCTGTAGGGCCGTTCTGACAGTTGAGGGCCTTTGCCAGAATACGGGCAGTAGAAGTCTTACCACATCCGCGTGGCCCCGAAAACAGGTATGCATGCGCTATTTTCCCTGATTTTATTGAGTTTTTGAGCGTTTCTGCAACAAATTCCTGACCAACGAGGTCATTAAACTGCTGCGGACGACGTCTCGTCGCTGTTACTTCGTATGACATAGAGTTTATTATAATGTGATTTGGGGGAAATTTGAAGTAGGAAATGAACTTACAGGAGGGCGGAGCCCCCGTAACGCCCTCAAAAAGAGTTTTACTGTTTTGCAGCCGGTAAATCTACAATAGTACCTGCCGCTGTAATTGGAACATAAACCGGAACCTGGCGGCCATCCCATTTTTTAGCACGTTCAAGTTCAATTTCGAGTTCCTTAAGCTTAATTTCTACCTGATAGTTCTGGGCAACCTTGGCATTGTAGTAAGCAAGGGCATCAGCTTCAACTTTTTTAGCTTCAGCTTCTTTCTGGGCCTTGATAAGGGCAGCTTCTGCTTCCTGCTCGATTGCAGCTTTTTTAGCCTCTGCTTCCTTTACCTGCTTCTGGGCATTCTGTTCTGCAAGCTTAAGATCCTGCTCGGCTTTTTTTACTTCCTGAGCACGGTTAGCAGTTTCTTTAATCTGCTTGTCAAAGTCGTCTGACCAGTCCCAGTTGGTAATTGTTGTCTGAGAAATATCGATTGGATAATCGGCCATACGGGTAAGCATTGCCTGTGCAACCTTACCTGTTACCTCATTCTGCTTTTCAACCAGGTCATAAATTGAATATTGACCTACAGTTTCCTTAAGAGAAGCCTTTACGTTATCGCGCATTGCACTCTGAATTACTGCATCATTGAGATAACGGGTTACGATATCCATGATACGGTTTTCATCGTAAACATAACGAACTGCTACAGTACTACCAACAGTCTGCATATCCTTTGTAATGGCACCGTCGCTTCCACAAGAGAAAGATACTTCATAAGTTTTTGGTTCAAGACGGAATTTTCTGATTCTGGTAATAAAAGGTGCATGCATCTTCATTCCAGGCTGAATTACATCACCTTCGACCTGTCCCAGTGTAACTCTTACACCTCTTTCGTTTGGAGAAATGATTGAGCAGGAATTAAGACAGAGAATCAAAGCCAGGAGAAAAACTACAAGGCTCACAACGATAGTTTTAATAAGTTTTTTGTTCATAAGGCAACTCCCATAAACTTTTTTTATTCAGCCACAAGGCTTCTTTTCTGATATTAAAATAGAAAAAGATTTGTAGTCAAGTCTTGCTTATTTAAGTCTTTGCACTTAAAATCATGATAGTGAGGTACAAAATGCCAATAGTAAGTGAGTTTGAAGGAATTGAAATTTGTTTCTATTTCGATGATCATCTGCCACCTCATTTTCACGCAAAATATGGTAACTCAGAAGCTCTTGTCGATATTAATAACTCTTGTGTACTAAAAGGTGCCTTACCATCAAACAAATTAAAACTCGTACTTGCATGGAGTGAACTCCATAAAGACGAGCTTAATTCAAACTGGGAAAAGGCTAAAAATAAACAGCTGCCCCAGAAAATAACACCATTAAAATAGGAGGCCAACTATGGAAGTTGTACAGGTAATTCCTCAGGATAACTATAAAGTTATTGTATACTTTGTTGATGGTGCTGTAAAAAAATATGATGTTTCCCATCTTGTCGGCGAAGGTGTTTTCGAATGCTTAAAAGACTTTGAATTTTATAAAAATAATTGTACCGTACTTAATGGAACCTTAGCCTGGACTTTAGACGGAACTTATGACAAAGCGAACTGTATAGACATTGATCCATATGTTATTTATGAAAAAGGTGAGAATATTTCTGACCCGCTTTTGGATATTGCGTAATAATTAGATGTATCGGTATATAACTCAAAAGTTTGTGTAGAATCTGCAGTCAGTTCTATCGATACATTTTGATTATTGCTTTTTGCTATCTCAAGCATTTCATTTAAGCAAGCCAAAAAAAATCAATTTCAGTCGGGGGCTAAGCCCCCGTTTGGTGGATAGCGAGCAACAACGTGCGAGCGAGGGAGGGACTCCTCCCTACTTGCGAATAATCTCTTCCATAATTATAATTTACTCATGAAATTTTACGGTGAACTTTTAGTTTTTGTTCTGCTTTTTATAACTAATCTGCGCGTGTTTTTTGTACATCATGTGAGGCGGGATCCGCTGGTTGTGCTGGCGCCGTTCACCTTTATTGTGGCAATTTTTCAGATTCTGGCGTGGGGAATTGATGCTTTTACAACGCTCGGACTTTTAATTGCGCTTTTTGTCCTGCTTTCAAACTTTCATGCTATTTTCCGCTATATGGAACGCCTTTATGTTGACCACTACAGTGCACTGATGAAGGTCTGGGCTGTTTTTACCATTATGATTTCTGCGGTTGCACTGGCGGCGACTATTTATTTTGCGCCGGTAGAAAGCAGTAAGCGAACTCTTAAAATTTCTGCAAATCCAACTTATTACAAGGGCAGCTTTAGAAGCGGCTTTGAAGAGGCCAGACCTTTTGATTCTAATGCGCTTACTCTCTGGGAGTATGGACCTGAGAAAAATGAAAACGGCACCCCTGTTTCACAAAACGTTATCGTGCTGCTTACGCCAGACAAGCGCGGCGACACTGTAAATTATGTTCCTTATCTTGAACAGCTTGCCCTTAGTGGTGTACAGATTTTTTCAGCTGATTTTTATGCTGATGACGGACGCTGGCTTCACTCCATTGGAGACAAAAAGGTTCTTCGCCGCCTTGTAATGGTAATTCAGAGCATGCTTAACCGCCAGACCTTTGAGGCTCAGCGCGAATACTATTCTTACAACGTTTCACAGGAATACGAGGTTTTAATTCCTCTCCTCCGTTCGCGTTTTGGTGCCGACAAAAAGGTTCTGCTTATAACTGATTTTATGGCTGATATTGCAGCTGATGATTATGCTAAGAAAAATCCGGATGTAATTGCTGGTGTTCTTAAGCTCACTAATATAGAAGAATATAAAACTTCGGGTTACGGCTGTATTGAGCAGACGGATCCGCTTCTGGCTATGGTTCAGGGCTTACGACGCGACAAGTCGCTTGCAACTCCTAAGCTGCTGGCGGCAAAAACTGTGGAGGTGCTGAATGACCTTAAATGAACTCGACGCATTTTTTAATGCTTTTTTGAAAAAAGAAGATTTTGCGGGCGACCCTTCGCTCAACGGCATTCAGATTCAAAACAGCGCGCCGGATTCCTTGCAGATTACAAAAGTGGCCTTTGCTGTGGATGCGTGCGAGGCGACTGCGCGCGCTGCTGTTGAAGCGGGCGCTCAGGTCCTTGTAGTTCACCACGGACTTTTCTGGGGACATTGCCAGACGCTTACCGGCAATTTTTACAAGCGGGCAGCCAGCTTTATTAAAAACGACCTTGCCCTCATTGCTTACCACATTCCTCTCGACGCAAACAACCCTTATGGAAATAATTTCGGGCTGGCTGCCGCCCTCGGACTACAGAATATTGAACCGTTCGGTTACTGGCGCGGAATGCCTATTGGTGCTTCAGGCTCTTTAGTTTCACCTGTAACTCCAGACGCACTTGCCTCTACCCTCTCGAAAATCACAAAAACCTCGTGCCGCGCCCTTGCCTTTGGCAAGCCTCAAATTAAAACTGTTGGTATTATTTCCGGCGGCGCCAGCGATGACGTGGATCAGGCTATTGAAGAGGGCTTAGACTGCTACGTAACCGGCGAATTTGCCCATGAACAGTATCATCTTGCAGAAGAATGCGGCATTAACGTGATTTCGGGTGGTCACTATGGCACAGAAACTATGGGTGTTTCTCTGCTTAAAGAAAAAGTGGAAAAGGAGCTCGGTCTTTCTGCTATCTTTATTGACCTACCTACGAATTTATAAGTATATTCTATATATATGAATAAAGAATTAAAAGCAAAACTCTGGCCTATATCTCTGGCCATTCTTGTAATTATCCTTGATCAGGTTACAAAAATATTAATTGTAAGCAATATTACACGTAATACTATCGGAATTCAGTTTTTCGGCGATTTTCTTAGAATTATTCACGTTCGAAATACAGGTGTAGCTTTCAGCGTTGGTGCCACCTGGACCGAAACTGCCCGTCGTTTCCTTTTCTCCCTCATTCCGCTTATTGTAATCGGTATTGTTATTGGTATTTACTTCAGAAACAACACCTGGACTAAGCTTCAGCGTTGGGCAATTATGGGAATTGTAGGCGGCGGACTTGGAAATCTTATTGACCGTTTTTTCCGTCCAGCAGGTGTTGTAGATTTTATCGATGTAAAATTCTACGGACTTTTTGGTCTGGATCGCTGGCCTACCTTTAATGTTGCAGACGCTGCTGTAGTTGTCTGCGGTATTCTTATGGTAGTTTCCTTTATCGTAACTTCAATCCGCGAATCTAAAGCTCAGAAATCAGAGGAGGCATAAAATGGACATGACTGACGAAGAAAAAGCAGAGAGACTTGAACGCCAGAAAAAGGAGCTCGAGCTCCGTGCTAAAAAACGCAATTCACGCCTTTTTTTGTTTATCGGAAGTATATTTGAAATTGTAGAAACCTTTGTAGTTATTACACTTCTGATTGTATTTTTCTCTTTCCTGGTTCTGAGAGTATTTAAGCTTCCAGAGGCTGCCACTACAACAATTATGCAATTTTCAACGGTTGTAAGCTTTATCGGCGGACTTTTCCTCGGTTTTATGATTTATAAAAACTGTGCAAACTTTGTAATTGAAAAGTTTAATCTTACAGATAAGCTTTCAGATGAAATTCTTGGACACTATTCAAAACGCTATAGAAAAGCACAGGAAGAGGTTCTGAAAAAATGATTGGAATTATTGGTGCTATGGACAGCGAGGTTGCAACTCTCTTTACCCGCATGTCTTCTAAAGAAAAAATATCTATAAACAACCTGATTTTTTACAAGGGCAAGCTTTTTGATAAAGATGTTGTAATTGTAAAATGCGGAATTGGAAAGGTAAATGCAGCTCTTTGTACTCAGCTGCTTATTCTGAACTTTAAGGTTTCAAAAATCATCAATACTGGTATTGCCGGTGCTGTTGGCGACGGCCTTAAGATTTATGACTTTGTTGTTTCTACCGAAGCTGTGTATCACGATTTTGATGTTCAGTTCTTCGGCTACAAGCCTGGTCAGGTTCCTGGAATGCCAGAGGCATTTCTGGCGGATCCAACACTGGTGAATACTGCAGTTTCTGCATTTGAAAAGACCGATTTTTCAAAGCAGCTTAAAATTGTAAAAGGTCGTATTGCTTCTGGAGATCAGTTTATTTCCGGCGGCGAAAAGAAAGCATTTATCGTAAATACCTTTAAGCCTCAGTGTGTAGAAATGGAAGGCTGTGCAATTGCCCATACCTGCTATGCAAACAAGGTTCCTTTTGTAATTATCCGCTGTATGTCTGATACTGCAGATGAGTCTGTAAAGGAAACTTATTCAGAAGAAACTGCCTCACGCTTGAGCAGCACTTTCTTACTTGAGGTTATTCAGGAAATAGGAGATTAAACATGGAAGTAGTTCAGAGTTTTACAATTGATCATACACACTTAAAGCCTGGTATTTATATTTCTCGCGAAGATAAGGGTTTTACTACCTACGACCTTCGCATTACCGAGCCTAATAAAGAGCCTGCTATGGGCCCTGGTGCAATCCACAGTCTTGAACACCTTATGGCTACCTGGTTCCGCAATTCAGAAGTAAAAGAAGATGTTGTTTATGTTGGCCCTATGGGCTGTCTTACCGGTATGTACATCATCATGCTTGGAAAATATTCTGTAGAAGATATGCGCCAGCTTACTATCCGCTGTCTTGAATGGATTCTTACTCAGAATGAAGTTCCAGCTACACGTCCGGAAGCCTGCGGAAACTATCTTCTTCACGATCTTCCTATGTGTAAGTGGGAAAGCGCACGCTATTTAGACCGTCTTAAGAACGACTTCCACTGTGAATACACAAAGCTTCAGGTTACTCTTGAGGATGGAAAAACCTTCGCTGATGCATAATCAGCCAGAATAATAGATGAACATACTTTCAAAATTAAAGGAAACAGCAGTTTCTGTATTGCCGGTTATGGCAATCGTGCTGTTTCTGGGTTTAACCTTTGTTCCTCTCGATAAGGTTCTGCTCGCACGCTTTACAGGTGGCGGGCTTTTGCTTATTATTGGCCTTACAATTTTTCTTCTGGGTGTTGATTTAGGCATTCAGCCAATGGGTGAACGCTGCGGTGCCGAGCTCACAAAAAAGCGCTCTCTCACACTTCTTCTTGGAGTTGCGCTTGTAATCGGCTTTATTGTAACTGCTGCAGAGCCTGATATTCAGGTTTTCGGAGATCAGGTACGAAGCATTTTTCCTTTTGTAAATAAGCTCAGCATTACCTTTGTAATTGCCGGCGGCGTAGGTCTTTTTATTATGCTTGGCCTGCTCCGTACAGTTTTGAATCTTTCCATTAAATGGACCTTCTTTATTTCTTACTCGCTGATTTTTGCACTGACTTTTTTTGCACCAGAAAGCTTTATTGGCATTGCTTTTGATTCCGGAGGTGCAACTACAGGTCCAATGACCGTTCCGTTTATTATGGCGCTTGGTCTTGGAGTTTCTTCTGTTCGTGATGATAACAACAACAGCTTTGGTCTTACAGGCGTTTGTTCCATTGGTCCGGTAATGGCAGTTTTGATTTATGCCATTGTTGTAAGGTCTGCGGTAGGAACGGTGGCCGAGTCTGTCGCAACCACTGCAGTTACCGAAAGCTTTGCACAAATTGTCGGCCACGTTTTCCGCGAATCTCTGGTTTCCATTGCACCTTTGTTTGCGCTTTTTGTAATTTTCCAGATAACTCTTCTTAAAATGACAAAGCGTCAGGTTATAAGGATTGTTATCGGTTTTATATATGCGTTTATCGGTCTCACTATTTTCCTGATTGGTGTAAATGCAGGTTTTTCTCAGACTGGCGCTGAACTTGGACAAAAGCTTGGTACTCTTGCGATATCGCGCGGTGGGGCCTGGTATGTACTTCTTATTGGAACCGGACTTGTTCTTGGCGCAATAATTGTATGCGCAGAGCCTGCCGTATGGATTTTGAGCGAACAGGTTGAACAGGTAAGCGGTGGTACAATCAGACGCAGGGTTCTTCTTATTTTCCTTTCTGCAGGAACCGCCCTTGCTATAGGACTTTCTATGTGGCGCGCTGTTGCGGGCTTTAATCTTAAATATATTTTGATTCCGGGCTATGCCATTGCAATGCTTTTAATGGTTTTCAGTCCTTCTCTTTTTTCGGGAATTGCCTTTGACTCTGGCGGAGTTGCTTCGGGACCTCTTACTTCTACCTTTGTACTTTCCTTTACTCTTGGAGCCGCTGCAAACGGAAATGGAACCGGCGGAAACGATTCTTTTGGTGTAATTGCACTTGTAGCCATGATGCCGCTGCTTGCAATTCAGCTTATGGGAATCATATATAAACTCAAACAAGGAGGCAGAAAATGAATTATAAGCTTCTTGTGAGTATAGTTCCTCATAACAGCGGGGAATTAATATCGAACGCAGCAAAATCAGCAGGAGCTGGAGGCGGTACAATTGCAATGGGCCGTGGCACTGCTTCTAATGGAGTTCTTCAACTTCTGGGACTGGGCGACACTTCAAAGGATATCGTCTACATCATTCTGGAAGAAGAAAAATGCGCGGCAGCACGAGCTGCAATAATTTCAGCATCAGAAGCAAAAAAGCATTTTGGTGTTATGTTTACACTTGAAGTCGGAAGCTTTGTAAAAGCAGGAAATATAAAAGAAAACGAAGTATCAGAAACTAAAGGAGGCAGATCTATGGCAGCCGGAACATATCAGATGATAAACGTAATCGTAAATAAGGGTTATGCAGAAGACGCAATGGAAGCAGCCAGAAAAGCAGGGGCCGGCGGTGGTACAATCATCGGTGCCCGCGGAACTGCCAGAGAAGGTGATGCCGCATTCTTCGGTATGAAAATTGTTCCTGAAAAAGAAATGCTCATGATTCTGGTTCCAGCAGAAAAGAAAGCTGATATAGTTGCCGCCATCACCACCCTTCCTTGCTTCGCAGAAGCCGGCAGCGGAATCGTTTTCTGCAACGAAGCTCAGGATTTTACCGTTTTAGGAAAAAAATAACAGAATTCTTTTAATCAACTAAAAAAACTCACAAATTTTCAGCAAAACACTTGCACAATTGCTCAAATGTTATTATCATTTGAATGACAATTCAATTGAATGGAGACTCAAATGATATCCGAGGAAATGTTATTTGACCTCGCTGATTTTTATAAAATCTTTGGGGATACGACGCGTGTAAAGATTCTTTATGCGCTGGATCAAAGCGAACTTTGTGTAAACGATATTTCAGCAAAGCTGGGAATGTCGGTTTCGGCTGTTTCACATCAGCTGCACACACTTCGCGAGTCTGACCTGGTTCGTACAAAGCGCGACGGCAAAGTTATTTACTACAGTCTCGCCGATGAACACGTTAGAAGTATATTAGAGTGCGGTATAGAACATCTGGAGGAGAAAAATAATGAGCGAACATCATCACGAACATGAGCATGAACATGACCACTGCGAATGTCACGGACATGAACACCACCACGAGCATGGACATCACCATGAGCACGAACACCACCATCATCACGAAGAAGGCTGCAGCTGTGGTCACGAGCATGGACATCATCATCACGACCACGAACATGGCGAAGAAAAAGAACTTACTGTAAAACAGCTGATTTTTGCGGCTGTAATGTTTGTGCTCGGACTTGTTGTGGAACATCTGCCACTTGAAAGCTGGCTCCCTCAAATCAGCCGAATCGAACTGATTCACGAAGCAACCTGCCTCGTGCTTTATTTTGTTGCCTTTATGATAACCGGAAAGGATATTGTAATCGGTGCTGTTTCTAATCTTTTCCACGGCGAGCTGATGGACGAATCTTTCCTTATGTCTGTAGCGGCTGTTGGTGCAATTCTCCTTGGTGAATATGAAGAAGCCGTTGCAATTATGATTTTGTACCAGGTTGGTGAAAAGTTTGAAGATTATGCAGTAGATAAATCACGCGATTCAATCGAAGAAATTGCAAAGCTTCGTCCTGACCACGCAACAGTAAAGGTTGGAGAAGAAACCCGCGAGGTAGATCCGGAAGAAGTAGAAACTGATTCTGTAATTATCGTAAAGCCGGGCGATCGTATTCCAATCGACGGAATTGTTGTAGACGGCGACAGTTTTGTAGATACATCAGCTTTAACTGGCGAAAGCATTCCACAGCATGTAAGAGTTGGAAGCGAAGTTCTTTCGGGCTCAATCAATAAGCAGGGAGTTCTCGAAATCAGAACAACACGCCATGCCGGCGACTCTGCCCTTTCCCGTATTCTTGAGCTGGTTGAAAATGCCACAGAAAACAAAACTAAATCAGAGCAGTTTGTTACCCGCTTTGCCCGCGTTTACACACCAATCGTTGTTTACGCAGCCCTTGCCCTCGCAATCATCCCAAGCCTGATTATCGGCTTTAAGAGCGGCAACTGGGCATGGCAGGCAACCTGGAGCACATGGGTATACCGTGCTCTTATGTTCCTTGTAGTAAGCTGCCCTTGTGCACTTGTTATTTCTATTCCTCTTTCTTTCTGCGGTGGTATTACTGCAGCAGCCCGTCAGGGAATCCTTATTAAGGGAAGCGTTTACCTGGAAGCTCTTGGCCGTACAAAGACTGCCGTTTTCGATAAAACCGGAACTCTTACAAAGGGAAACTTTGTTGTAACTCACATTCACGCAACAGACCCGGCAATTACAGAAACAGAACTACTGGCTCTTGCAACCCATACAGAAATGTTCTCTACCCACCCTATTTCTGCATCTCTCAAGGCTGCCCACCACGACAAGTGCTGTGACAATGTAAAGCTTGAGAATGTAGAAGAAATTGCTGGTAAGGGAATTAAGGCTCTTGTAAACGGCAAACAGGTTCTGGCAGGAAACACAAAGCTTATGGAGCAGTTTGGAATTGCTTACAACGAATGCAGCGAGCATCAGGATGGAACTGTAATTCACGTTGCAAGTGAAGGAAAGTACAGCGGCCACATTGTAATCAGCGATGAAATTAAGGATGATTCGGCTCAGA
>JAEEGH010029928.1_pt1 | contig 10614 bp, 9 predicted proteins | sample 9134181 | NCBI WGS metagenome assembly JAEEGH01 (sample SAMN16246544, study PRJNA631951) | gut metagenome | biome: gut microbiome; feature: rumen; material: DP-attached | host: Bos | place: Iran: Karaj | collected 2018-10
AGCCTCGAGGGCGGAAATGTATCCGTCTCAGGCAACTCAATGCTGAAGCTAAAGAGCGGAGGCCCCGTATCCGTTGAGGGAACTCCCATTAAACTGGGTTGATAAGGAGAGCGGTAAATGGATCAGACGTTTTTAGGCACAGGGGTGGCCTTTCCGCCACAGATAGATCCCGCCACGGGAAGATTCAAGATGGCAAACGGGCCCCAGAGTGTAAAGGAATCAATATATCTCATACTGATGACACAGGTGACTGAGAGACTCACAAGGCCTACTTTCGGTACAGAGACCGCATCCTACGTATTCATGGATGTGTCTCTTACGGAACTCACCATCATGAGGAGAGATCTGACCAACAGCATTCTCTCCCAGGAGCCCAGAGTTTCCAGTGTGGATATCTCCACCAACATGGAAGCCCAGCAGGGCTACATAATGATTAGCATTGACTATACGCTTGCAGCCACCAATCAGCGAGACAATCTGGTATTCCCGTTCTATCTGAACGCGGAGCCGGAGCCGGTGGATGAAGAAGAGTACTATGAACCTCAAATCATGGATATGGAAGAAGACTACTGATGAGTAATGCTTTTAAACCCCAGAGCGCCGGGGACATCGAAAACAGAATTGAAGAGCTGAGAAAGAGTTATGCACCGGAGTGGAGGTTCGACAGGAACAACCCTGACGCCGGCACTGTCATAGCCCAGATTTTCGCCAGGCAGACCGAAGAGAACAACAGGCTCATGAGTCAGATGCCGGAGCGCTATCACATGGAGTTTGTCAACATGCTTGACGCCACTCTGCGCCCCGCCCAGCCTGCAGCCAGCATGGTCATCTTCAACTACGAGGGCGGCACCATGATAGGCAGCCAGGTTCCCAAGGGAACAAGGCTCTCTGCCGAATCTGACAGCACGGAGTCGGGCTTTGTCATCTACGAGACGGACAGAAACATCTACGTCACGGATTCGAGGATACAGGCGGTATTTCTGACAGACGGCGAGGACGGAACTCTGGCCCCCGTCTACGGAAACTTTACCGTTCCGGACATAATCTCAGGTGAAATCAACATAAATTTCGACGAGGAGGAACCGGAGACATTAGAGGAAACTCCGGAAACTACCGGCGAAGAGGAGGAGCGGGCCAATTTTGTGCCGCCCTTCACGCTCTTTGGAGAAAAGGACACCATAGGAAAGAGTGTCCTCATCATGTATGAAGAGAAGCTGTTTGACGGAGTTGACGAACCTGTCTACATAAGGCTTGAGGATGCTCAGGACGTCATCAAAAGAGTAAAGTCAGGAGAACTGGTCTTTAAATACTTTTCCAAGAAAGGTTTTTTGGAATTTGACTCCGTAAATCTTTCCGAAGACGGCAAGACGTTCGTATTAAAGAAATGTGAGGAACCTCTAAAGACCAAGATAGGGGAAAAGAACTATGCCGTTGTCACTCTTGAAGAGACCGGCGTGATGACCGACTCACTGGACTGCACGGGGATCACCCTCTCGGCCGGTGGCTCCTCCAGAACTCCCGAATATGTGGGAGACGGAACACTGGAGCTGGAGATAAGGAAATTCAATCCCTTCTCAGACGAGCTGGCAGTGTTCAATGAGTGCTACGTAGGTCATAACGGGTGCTTCTCAAAGAGCGGAGCCCGCATAACCCTGGACTTTAAGGTTACCTACCACGAGAACCAGCTCAGGATCAGCCCCGAGGAAGAGGAGGCTGAGCTTGCCATCATAAAGAGAAAACCCAAAAAGACTCCCTACGACAATCCCGCTCAGTCCAAAGTTGACGAGATCACGCTGGAGTACTTCAACGGCATCGGCTGGAAAAAGATAAAGTGCGACACCGAGTATGCAGGACTCTTTGAAGCCTGCGAAGAGGGTGACTACAAACTCTCCTTTATATGTCCCGAGGACTGGCTTGAGTCAGAGAGCGGACCCTACAGCGGAAAGTGCCTCAGGATGAGGGTGGTAAAGAGTGCGAACTGTTATATGCGCCCTGCGATCCACACCTACCCCACAATAGAGAACCTGAAGATCTCCTACAGCTACGAGGGAAAGTTCACAAATCCCGCAAAGCTTGAGAGAATAGCAGGAACGAGGAAGGAAGACATAACCTCCTGCCTCAACAGCGGAAAGCCCTTCAACATCCTCTCGGGTATAGATTACCACGAGGATGCGCTGTATATAGGACTGGACAGGAAACTTACAGAAGGCCCTGTCAGCGTGTATTTCCAGCTCTCCGACAACAACAACCAGAACGGTGTGAAGGTAAAGCTTGAATACACGGGCGCGGCAGGATTTACAGAGATGAGATTTACGGATCTTACCGAGGACTTCACAAGATCCGGGACCATAATGTTCATGCCCCCTGCGGACATGACAGATGTCACTATTGAGGGCCAGAAGCTCTTTTGGCTTAGGCTTACCAGGGCCAGGGCAAAGGACGCCGCGAAGGACGCCTTCCTTCCAAGGATCGTCCGCCTGTGCATGAATGCGGTGATGGTGACCAATGTCCAGACCAGCGATGAGAGGGACTACTACATCGAGGATGTGGTGCCAAACAACAGTATCCTCCTTGGCGAAGACAACATCCTGGATGCAGAGGTGTGGGTCTATGAGGTGGGCTATACCAGGAAGGAAGAAATGGATGCCCTCCTTGAGAAACACCCGGAGAAGGTAAGGGCTGAGTACGACTTCCTCGGCAGGATCACAGCTTTTTATGTGCTCTGGCAGGAAGTTGACAACTTTGAAGGGGCCCCCGACAGAAGGTGCTACAGGATAGACCGCATGACGGGAAGGATCCACTTCTCAGACGGCTACAAGTGCGACATGCCCAGAGTTACAGAGGATGTGGCCTTTAAGGCAAGGGTGAGATCCACCGACGGAGAGAACGGAAACCTCTCAGAGGGCGAGATTTCAGGCTTTATCGGAGCTGCTCCCTACATAGATTCAGTGTTTAACCCCATAAGGGCCCACGGCGGTTCCAATCTTGAGACTCTGGATCATGCGCTGAACAGGTGCGCAGGAATCATGCATTCCAGGTACAGACTGGTCTCAGAGACGGATTACACCAGGTTCTGCAGGGAGTTTTCAGACAGCATAGACAGAACAAATATAGTTATAGGACAGACCATCGATGGGGAGAACAATCCATCGGACATCTCGATAGTTCTTCTGATGAAGGACTACGCTGACGGAGCTTTCTCATTCCACAGGATAGCTGCAGCACTCCAAAGGGAGATGCTAAAAAAGTGTGAAATCACTATATCCCAGGAGAATCTCCACATCGTTGAACCCATATTTGTAGATATATCCGTCTGCGTGTGGGCCATGGTCATGGATATGGATGACGCCTTCGAGGTTCAGAACGAAGTAAAGAGCGTCCTTTCCGAGTATCTTGATCCCGTTGGAACAGGCATCGGAGAGGGATGGGATATCGGAACCCTTCCAAAGCAGACCCAGGTACTTATGAAGCTGGGCGTTATGAGGAGCAAGGCCATTATCCAGAGAATAACCATGATAGGTCACTACGTAGATGCTCAGGGTGAACATGAGCTTGACACAAAGGATATAGAAATAACTCCGTTCATGGTTCCCAGAAACGGAGAACACAAAGTAATAATCACCAACAAGTAAGGACAGGAAACAGATGCTGAGTGTAGGCGATTTACAGGGCAGAACTTATGAAGAGAGAATAGAAGATGTGCTGAGGGAGCTTCCCATCAGGTCGTCGGAGTGGACCAACTACAATCCCTCCGACCCGGGAATAACCATCCTCGAGAACATGACAGCCTTTTCAGCCCTCCAGGGTGCGGAGATCGTAACCCTAAGTTACAGGGCAAGGATGGCGCTTCTCAAGATGGCAGGATTTGTTCCCCAGAGAGGGAAGTGCTCAAGGGTGCTTCTGTCATCGGATCACTTAAGTCAGAGCGTTAAGTTAAAGGCCGGCGACAGGTTCCATCTCGGAGACCTTACCTTTGAGACCAACAGGGATTCAATGGTAGGAGGACTAAGGCTCTCGGCTGTGTTTGCCCAGGAGGACGACTCCTTCAGGGATGTGAGCTACATCCTTGACAGGGAGATAAGCGTTCCCGCCAGAGTATTCGGTGATGCGCCAAAGAAGGGCAACAGCGTATACTTTGTATTTGATGGCGATCCTTCCGGACAAAAGGAGGCTATCTTCTACCTCAAGGCTGTTGAGTCCAAGGTAAGAAATTCCACCAACGACAGGACAGAGCACATTTTCGCGGACATCGAGTGGGAGTGCTTTACCGATACAGGGTTTACGACGATCAATGTCAGGGATTTCACCTCTGCCTTCGTAAACAGCGGAGAGATCAGGATGACTCTCCCCGAGGATAAGCTTGCAAGATGCAACGAGACTCCAATCGAGGGCTATTGCATCAGAGCTACCTTAAAGAGGGCAGAGTACGACATTGTGCCCAAGATCACAAATATTTACGGATTCTTGTTCGAGGTATGGCAGAAGGATACCAGAGCTTTCAGTCAGATCTACAACAGAAATGACAAGGTGACGATAAACTCACCGATCGGAAAAGATGTCTACTACCTGGTGTTCGGCAAGGAAAAGAAGGGCTCTTCCTACAGGAGATACGAGCTGTCAACTTCCACAGACCAGAATGGCCGTTTTTGTCTGTACAAAAACAATCCGGATGGCAGCATGACCTTTACTTTCAGCGAGAAGGACTTTGGATGCGCGCCCATGAAGAGCAAGGAGTGCGTAAGAGTCATCATCTACAGCGAAGAGATAATGCGCAGATACAGCGTGGGTAAGGTTGTGGGCTATGATGACCAGGAAATGGAGATACCCGGCAAAAACATCGTCCATGAGACCTTCTTCCTGATAGCCAGAAGACAGACCGAGGACGGATACATATATGACTTTGTAAGACCCGAGAAGAAGGCTGAGGGAGCTCTTTATTATCACCTTCTCGAGGGCGAGGGAAGAATAATCATCGAAGATCCCGGTGACTTTATCGACGCTGACCTGTTTATGGGAAGCGTAGCCGTGACAGACGGAAGCAGGGGAAACATCAGCGCAGGAAATCTCCTCTCGATAGATGACGAGGATGTGGAGGACGGTTTCTACAATCCCGGCGCCGGGACAGGAGGGTGCTTCAGGGAGAACCTTGAGAAGGTAAGAGAGCGCTTCCTCGTAGATATGAGAACCCCCTACAGGGCGGTCACAGCCGAGGATTACGAGTATCTTGTAAAGACAACGCCAGGCCTTTGCATCAGGAAGGCCAAGGCCGTGATGGACGATAACAAGAATCTTGTAAGGATCGCTGTACTTCCGGATTCTGATGAGAGATTCCCGAAGCTCTCCAAGATTTATGCAGATAAGATAGAGGAGAGACTCTCCGAGAGGAGGCTTATCACCTCCCAGTTCCAGATCCTCAGGCCAAGCTTTGCAGCAATAGGCGTAAAGTGCACGGTATATGTGAAAAGACATTACTCCGACTGCCGCAAGCAGATCGAGGACAGGATAAGGGCCAAGGTTGACTACATAAACTCAGACAGAAACTTCGGCGACAGGCTGATGTTTGAGGATGTCTTCCACTCAATAGAGGATCTTCCGTGTGTTGAGTATGTATATGACTTATCGCTCCACTCAGAGAACAACAAACTGGCTCAGATGAAGGAATATGACATTTATCCGAGATTTGATTGTCTGTGTTACCCCGGAGAGATTGATCTTGAGCTTGTAACGTCCGATAAATAATATGACAGAGTATGGGGAAGTTTGCAGATGGCAAATGATATCTGGTATTCAATTAAGAACAACCGAATAAAACAGGGATTTATGGAGGGCTTTAATGTCACTTCCGGAGATGTTTTGGAACTGGATGAGACAAAGAGAGACCATTTCGTCTTCTTAAAGCCGATCGACGGCGTTATGGACGATGCCACCTGGGGAAGGCTCTCCTGCAATCTTCTTTTGTCGGAGGAAATAGTGTGTTATATTTATGTTATAGCATCAAACACACTAGATATTGTTGTGGGAGAGGGTCAGAGCATCAGACTGGATCAGATCCTTTGCGGAAAAGATACCGATACTTACAGGAAGGTATCGCTTCTTTCGAATCTGGGAGCAAAGAGATTTGTCAATACCAGTGATATGCTGCTGTACGAGCTAAAAGGAAGATACCTTTTCATAGCCCTTGAAATGCTGGGATCCGGCAAGGCCTCCATAGGAAACATCAGGGTAGGCGTCAGGGGTGATAATTTCATGGGCGCATTTCCGGAGATATACAGGGAGAGGAACAGTTTTTTCCACCGCTATCTGTCTATCTTTTCGAGCATTTACAACGACATAAGCGAGCAGAATGAAAAGTTATACGAGATTCTGGATCTGGACAAGTGCAGCCCGGAGCTTCTTGAGATGTACGGCTCCTGGTTTGGCATTGACCTGCGGGGAGGTTTCCTTCCCGAGGATGTCCTTAGGACCATTGTAAAGGAGGCCTATCAGCTCAACCGCATGAAGGGCACCAGAAAGGTCCTTGAGAGGATACTTGAGATAATGTTGGGGGAGGATGCAGTGCTTCTGGAGAACAGACTCCAGGACGGAGGAGTCTACGACGTAACGATCCTTATCAACAGGAAGCTCACCGAGCAGCTTCGGCATCAGCTGACATTTCTTTTGGATCAGTTTAAGCCGATAAGGACCAGGATCAGACTTCTTCAGATGGAGAGGGAGGCAGTTATGGACGGCAACAGCTATCTTGACATGAACGCCACCATTCCTTCCGAAAAGCATGTTGTACTTGACGAAGAAGCTCTCTATGACGGTGCTATAACACTTTTATAAGTACTAAGGAGAAAAGAGACTAATGACTATTGACGAGAGTAGAAGCGACGATAAGCTCCAACTCAATATCCACGGCAAGATTGATGCCATAGCTTCCCCGGAGCTTCAGAACGAGGTTCTGAAGGCTTTTCAGAAGAGCTCTAATGTTATTCTGAATTTCTCTGATGTGAGCTACATCTCCAGTGCCGGCCTGAGAGCGCTTTTAATAGGACAGAAGACAGCAGGCTCCAAGGGAGGGAAATTCCTTATCATCAATGTTAATGATTCGGTCATGGAGGTCTTAAGAGTGACCGGGCTTCAGAAAGTGTTGAATGTGCAATGATATCATTTTCCCATGTGACCAAGGAGTATGAAACTGAAGATGGGAAAATCTCGGTCTATGAGGACTTTTCGGAGGAGATAGCAGACGGGGAATTTGTGATCATCACGGGGGAGAGCGGATCGGGGAAGACGACTCTTTTAAAGATGCTGCTCAAGGAAACCGATCCGGATTCGGGATGGATAATGGTGGACGGAAAGAACATCGCGGACATCAAAAGGAAGGACATCCCCTATTACAGAAGAGGGATAGGAGTGATCTTCCAGGATTTCAGACTGATCCAGAGTGAGAGCGTATACGACAATCTTGTGGCGGCAATCTTAGCCACCGGCGGTTCCCACAAAGAGGCGGAGCAGAAGATAGTAAACGTTCTTACCATGCTGGGTATAGATTCTCTTCACAAGAGGTATCCCAGAGAGATGTCAGGCGGAGAACAGCAGAAGGTATGCCTTGCGAGGGCCATCATCAACAATCCGAAGATCCTTCTGGTGGATGAGCCCACGGGAAATCTTGATCCGAACTCATCAGCGGAGATAATGAAGCTTTTGGATGTGGTAAACGCCCAGGGCATAACGGTACTGATGGCGACCCATGATATCGCGGCGGCGCAGGCGGCCGGGAGGCGGAGAATAGATTTAGACAAAATAACAAGAACAACAGACTGAGGGGGAAATCAGTAATGTCCAGACAACAGAAAATCTCACTGGTTTTAGCATGTATCTTCTACGTACTTACTATTGTCGGATTTTTCTTTTTCAGCGTAACGCTGATAATCATCGTATTTTTGGGTTTCACGCTCTCAATCACCTACTTTGCCCACCAGTGTTACAAGCAGCACAACGACTACACCGGGGCAGAGCATCTTCAGCAGGAAATCGGTATGCTGAATGCGGAGAAGACCCAGCTTGGTGAAGACTATGAGGCTCTTGTAAAAGAAAAGGATCAGGAGCTTGAAAATAGACAAAACAGCATCGACGACCTCAAGAAGCAGCTGGAGGATGCAAAGGCTGAGCTTACAAAGGCAAAGGATGAGGCAGAAGCTGCAGCACAGGTAAGGAGCAATGAGAGCGAAATCTATGAGAGCCTCCTTCCGCCCGCTGATGACGACGATGCATCAACTGTGGACATTATTGAGGTGGCAAGGAAGGCAATCAAGGAACTGGAGCCGGATGCACAAAAAGCAGGGCTTCGAGTAACGATTTCCAGCGCCTCAGAGAAACTCATGGTACACGCCTCAACCAGAAGACTGCTGATCATGTTCAGGAATATCATTGATAATTCCATCAAGTACATGCAGCAGGCAGGAACTCTGGTTGTAACGATTTCGGCCATTGAGGACGATATATTTATTGTACTGAAGGATACCGGAAAGGGTCTTCCCGAGAATGAGACCAAGCATATCTTCGAGCTGAATTTCCAGGGCTCCAACAGGATCAGCGGAAACGGACTGGGCCTCACACAGGCCAAGGCCATCGTCGAGCACTACGGCGGTACCATTTACGCAAGAAGCCCCGGAGGAAACGGAATGGGTATTTATATCCAGCTGCCTACATCATGAGATAGCTTGAGCTAAGGGGGACTGTATGAGAAACAATCAGAGGATATTCATATTTCTTTTTACATTTTTTGTAGTGGTGGCAGTTGGATCGATCATCTTCTTAACCGGAAGGGGATCGGCTTTCAATAAGACGAGGGAATCCCTTGGGGCAACGACGGCAGCTCTTTCAAAAAGCATTATCGGAGATTTGTCGAGCCTTACGACTAAGAAGGCGACTCCTGAGCCCACAGCACAGGAACCGGCGCCTGAGCCTGCAGCAGAGGAACCGGCAGCGGAAGAGCCTGTAGCAGAGGAGCCTGTGGCAGAAGAGCCGGCTGAGGAAGAAAACTCGGATCTTCGCTATTTTACTTTCAGGATCAACACTCAGATAACAATCTTAAGGTTGAGAAAAGAGCCGTCTGAGGATGCAGAGATATTAAACAAGCTTGAGAGGAACGCAGTGGGGTATGTTTTAAAGCCCGGAAATGAGTGGTGTAAAGTAGCTACCCAGAGCGGCAACATCGGATACTGCTCAACACAATATCTCGCACTCACTGAGATTTCCAAGGACAGGTTCCCCGCAGAATTCGTTAATATGGTGGAGGCACCTGACGAAGAACTTTCAGCGGCGTTCCACTGACAGACTAAGGAAATATCGCTATGAGAGATGTTCTGGACAATAAGCTTGCCAAAAATCTTGAAAAAAAGGAAAGTTTAAGGAAAAATCCTCCGATTAATGAAGACGAGGATGTTGAGACCATGATGTATGACATCAGAAAGCCCATGGCCTTCATAAATGAGGGAGAACATGGAGTTTTTGACATAACAAAGCAGACAGGTTTAAATTCTGCGAAGAGCGTGTTTGACAAGGGATCGGTCTTCAGAACCTGAGGGGCGCGCTTTTTATCCGTATTTATATCTATGAGGGTGGGTAAATATGGGAAGTTTTGAGAAGGAAAACAACAGTAGACCATTCAGGGACTACAACGAATATATGCAGTATATATTCGACTGTGTCAACGAATGTCTTGATGCATATATTTCCAAAATGAAGGTGACCTTTGCCAACGGAGAGGGTGGATACAAGAACGTTCTCTACCCCGATATCGAGCTGGCGGGGGACGCATGTAAAAACAGACTGCAGGCATCATACAAGGAGCGCTTCGGGGAAGATGAAGCAGCTCCTTCTTCTGATGGTGAGAAAAAAGAAGAATCACCAAAGAAAGAGTCTCAGGATGACTACGGGGATGATATTTTCGGAGGCCTGTTCGGTGCGGATTCATCTTCCGAAGAATCGTCGGAAAGCCTTGGAGACGATGACATTGACGACGATCTGATGAAACTCCTTGGAAATTTTGCCGCCGACAATCCTGTGGAAGAGGAAGAAGACAGTTCGGGTAAGGTGTGGGATGAGATCGACAAGGACAGAAAGATCCCTGTAATTGAGAGACTTCAGATAATTGATGACAGGGCTGAGCTGACTCTGGAGAAGGGCATAGAACTTCCTTTCTACGAGCTGTGCAAGCGCCTTTCCTTTGAACCTTTTACAAAGTTCTGTTTCGCCTGCGGAATCCTGTCCTCCACCCAGACAGATTACGCCGGCGTATTCCATATCATAAATGAGAACAGCATGCTCTCAGCGCCCACAATAGAGTCCGCGGCAAAGGTTTTCTTTGGCTCGGCATTTTCCATTACCCACGCCTACGGCGACATGAGTGCCTGCCTTGAGCAGCTCCTTCCGGTGCTTCCTCTGCAGGTGCAGGGCAGCATGCCTTTCTCCACTGTTGTTTCTCCCGATAAGAGGATCATCGACTTCCTGTTCGGACGTAACCCCCTGCTCCTTGATGAGAACTATGACAGATTCATAAACATGCTCACCGATGACAAGGAGCTCAACCCTGTTATGGCCAATCAGGGAACTCTCGACGCCATG
>JAEEGH010029929.1_pt1 | contig 10614 bp, 8 predicted proteins | sample 9134181 | NCBI WGS metagenome assembly JAEEGH01 (sample SAMN16246544, study PRJNA631951) | gut metagenome | biome: gut microbiome; feature: rumen; material: DP-attached | host: Bos | place: Iran: Karaj | collected 2018-10
GTGTACAATTAAATTGTGTAAAACGTTTAACGAATTAGGAGAGTTTCCTTATCTTGTCTTTAAAAATGCAAATTTTGCTGGAAAAATTTTAGAACCATAACAATAATAAAATCAAATAAAGTTTCATTTTAGGAGGATTAAAAAATGAAAAAATTTAAAATTTTGTTGGGCGCTGTAGCAATGATTGCAGCTTTGGCTTTAGTTGGATGTTCTAATGGAAGTGATGATTCTAATGAAACTCCTGCAGATAATGGTGGAGGACAGACAACAACTGACAATGGTGGAGCACAGACAGCTGAGTGGGATGGCGTAATTGATCTTACAGGAAAGACAGTAAAGAATGCCAATGCATTTGCTTCCGCTTATAGTGGATTTGTAATTGATTTTGGAAGAACTGTGGATGTATCTGGCTTTTCAAAACTTGAAGTTGAAGCAAAATTTTATGATGCGGATAATGCAGAAATCGCTGCAGCTTATGGATTAGGACAGTTTATTGTACTTGATGATCCAGCTGGAGATTGGCAGGCTAATGCAATTAAGACACAGTATAATCTTGGTAAGCAGAACTGGGATCCAATTAATACAGAAAATTTACCTTCGACATCAGCTAAAGCACTTGTAGTACAGAATTCTTCTGCAGCTGTAAAGTACATTGAAGTTACTTCAATCAAGTTTGTAAAATAAATAATTTAAGGACACCCGTCGGGATTGCCAGTAAGAAATCAGCTTCGAACTGGCAATCCTTTTTATGTAATAAAGTAAAATTACTTTTCTAACTTTCAACCTTGTGGTATAGTAGGCAATATGAATTATGTAATGCAGGAAATGCCAAAGGCTGGCGATACAGTTGTTGTTGGAATGTCTGGTGGAGTTGATTCCACTCTTACCGCTCTTTTGCTGCTTGAAAGAGGTTGTAAAGTAATTGGTGCAACTATGTCGCTTTGGGATGGAAGCCTCCCGGAAATTCATACAGGTACAAAAACCCGCGAAGCATGTTTTGGTCCAGGTGAAGAAGAAAACATAGAAGAATGCAAGCGTTTCTGCGAAACTCATGGAATTGAGTATCATGTAATTGACGTAAAGGAAACTTATAAAAAAGAAATTCTGGAATATTTTAAAAGCGAATATAGAAGTGGTCGTACACCAAATCCCTGTATCCGCTGTAATATGATGATTAAATTCGGTGCTCTTTTGAAGGGCATTGAAAATCTTGGTATTAAGTTTGATTATTTCTGTACCGGTCATTATGCAAAGATTGTTCGGCCGGAAACAGGGCTTTTTGGAACAGATAAAAGACCCTGCATGATTGCAGGTGCCGAAGATGTTTCAAAAGATCAGACATACTTTTTATACAGAGTTCCTTCAGAAACTTTGGAAAAAGTGCGTTTTCCGCTTGCTGTAATGAAAAAAAGTGAGGTTTTTGAGCTTGCTCATAAGGCTGGTTTGGAAGCCGCTAACCGCGAAGAAAGTCAGGATTTTATTGGTGAAGAATATTTTGATATTCTGTTTGCTGATAAACCGTCTGTCCCGGGGGATATTATTGATTTGGATGGCCATGTGCTTGGACGTCACCGCGGTATTGAACACTATACCGTAGGTCAGCGTCGTGGTCTTGGCGTTGCTGTAAATTATCCGGTTTATGTTCATTCAATTGATGCAAAAAATAATGTAGTTGTTCTTGCACCAAACGAGGCGCTTAATTCAAATGCGCTTATAGCTGATGATTTTGTATGGCCTGCCGGAGTAGAGCCAAAAGAAGGCTTTGATGCAATGGTTAAAATCAGGCTTGCCAGCAAACCTGCTGCAGCTCATATTGAACGCTATATTCCTGCAGAAGACGATAAAACAGAATACCGTGGACAGCCATGGAAAATTACTTTTGAAACACCACAGCGCGCAGTAGCACCAGGACAGTCGTCTGTGTTGTACAAGGACGGTGTGATTGTTGGCGGTGGCGTGATTTTTAAGGCTTTTACAGTTTAAGAAGCTTTTCTGCGTTCTTATGGAAAATCATTTCGCGCTCTTCTTCTGTTAAGTCCAGACGATTAAAGCGTTCCAGTTCCCCTTCGTGGTCCCACATTGGGAAATCAGAAGCAAAAAGGAATTTCTCTACACCGTGCTTACGTATCATAGCATTTGCTTTTTCTACTGGCAGCCATTCGAGAGTACTTGAAGTGTCAAAGTAAACATCTTCACCTGCGAGATATTCCATAGATTTATCCCATTCTGTGTAGCCGCCAAAGTGTGCTGCAATTAAAGTGAGCTTAGGATGCTTTTTATGAAGGTTAAGGATTCTCTGCGGACCGGAAAAATCATATCGTTTATCACCAGCATGCATAATTAAAGGAAGTTCAAGATCAGTCATAATGTCGTAAACGGAATCCATACGGGTTGCATCAATCTGGAATTTCTGAAAGTCAGAATGAAGCTTTATTCCACGAAGACCTGCAGCTTTAATTCGCTTGAGTTCTGCTTCAAAATTATCATAATCCGGATGCATTGTTCCAAAGCCGATAAATTCCGGATGTTCTTCGCACTGTTCAATAATGAAATTATTTGAAGGTTCTACCTGCATTGCCTTAGTGGCAACCGGCAGAACTACATATTTAGTAACTCCGATTTTAGAACCGCTTTCAAGAAGCTCATCCGGGCTTCCGTGATATTTCATTGGATAGTTATAAAAATCGCCTACGCTTTTAGAAGCCTTTTCAGCAATTTTAGCTGGATAGATGTGACAGTGGAAATCAATAATCATAATGAAGAAAGAATACTGATTTAGAGTTATTGTGTCAAATATTCAGCAAATTCAGGATATTCGTCTACAAATTTGCGGGCTGCTTCCTCATAGTTACTCCAGTTTGAATAAAAGAGAGGAGTTATTCCTGGAATAAGTGCTATGTCTGTTACGCTTATATATTCGTATTTTATGTTATTTTCATCAAAGAAGTTACTTACACTTTCAACATTGTTATAAAGGACATAGCCTAAGAACGTTGAGCAGACAAAATCATTTGGAACTTTTTTAGAATTTTTAATATCGACTTTTTTATTTTCTGAATCGCTAGGATAGTTTATTGAACCAAACTGCTTATGCTCGCGTGGTGTAAAAAACTTTTTCTTTATGCTGAAAATAGCAATCTTGAAATTTAAGTGCGATGCATATTTAAGGTCTGTACTTTGAGCATAATGTTCAACAAAGGCTTTAGTTTGTTCATATTCTTCTTCTGTAACCTTAAGGGCATAAGTAATCTGTTCAGAATTTTCCGGATCGCAGTTTTTCATGTACTTGTTATTCTGAGGAACGGTACATTCTTCTTCTGCAAGCTGATGTTCACCACCAAGTGTTAATCCGTAAAAATTATCATCAAGGGTAAAGTTTATGGAAGCATGACTTAAATCTGGAACCTCGTCAGTTTTAGTAATGCTCAGGCCACCTTTCAATAGATTAGCAATATATAATGGATTTTTGTATGAAGGATTATAAAGGCGGAAAAAAATGTATTTATATTGGCCTTCTATCTCAGGGAAAACAACGTCATGTGCAACTATTACATGAGCTTCTGTTGGAGCGCCAGGTTCAATAGATTCTTTTGCAAGAGAACGGGTGGTTTTACAGCTTTGTAAAGTAAGCCCAATGAGAACAACAAAAAGAAGTAAGAGATGATTTGAGCGTATGTATTTAGACATTTATTTCCAGCTTTTTACCTGTCGGCTGATACTGGTAATAACGTACGCCGGCTGCATTCATTAATTTTTTAGAAGCCTCAACAGATGGAGTTCCGTCATATTTGTTTTCTGCAAAAACTACAGTTTTAATTCCGCTCTGGATAATAGCTTTTGCACATTCATTGCAAGGGAAAAGTGTTACATAGATTTTGCAGTTTTCGAGTGAGCCGCCGCGATAATTCAAAATTGCATTAAGCTCGCTGTGAGTAACATAGGCATATTTTGTTTCGAGGGTATCGCCTTCGCGTGCCCATGGGAAATCATCATCAGAACAGCCGCGTGGGAATCCGTTGTAGCCCATAGAAAGGATTTTGTTATCTTTATCTACTATGCAGGCGCCAACCTGTGAGTTTGGATCTTTTGAACGGAAGCTTGCAAGCTTTGCAACTCCCATAAAGTATTCATCCCATGAAATATAATCTGCACGTTTTTTAATTATCTGTCCCATGCTTTTCTCCTGACATTATATTATAAAATATTTTCGAATCTGTCATTATATATTGAAAATAAAACAGCCTGAGGGGCGTCATTAATCTTATAACCACTGAAAGAAAATTTTCGGCCTTCCTTGCGGGCTTCATTTGCAGCAAAGCTGATTGCTTCGTATGTTGCAAGGATAGGGCGATGATATTGTTTTGTTTTTGATTCAGTTTTAATGGCAATATCAATATCTTTTGAAAGTGAAATTTCTGTCATTCGGTCATTGTTGCCGCCTGTTCCAATTACAATATCTCCATAGTGAATACCAATTCCAATTTGAATCTGTGGCATTCCGCGCTGTGAGAATTCTTCGCGAAGCTCTATCATCTGTTCCTGCATTTCGATTGCACAGTTTAAGGCAGCTTCTGCGCTTTCCGGGAAAATAGCAATAATTCCATCTCCGAGATATTTTTCGATTACTCCATGGTATTTTCGAATAAGAGGAGCAACTCTACGCAGATAAGAATTAAGCATATCAAATACCTGAATAGGTACGAGCTTTTCTGAAGTAGAAGTGAAATTGCGGATATCAGCTGAAAGAACGGCAGCCTTTGAAATTTTATATTCACCAAGAGTAATTTCTGTAATGTCTTTTTTACACAAAAGCTCGAGGAATTCCTTTGGTACAAAACGGTAATAGGCTTTATTCGTTTCCTGCAGGTAATCATTCAGCTCGAAAACCTTCATGTAGTTTTTATTCTGAATATAGGCAAGCAGGACTATCTGTAGAAGTGCAAATTGGACAAAGGCCGGCATTAAAAGATGAATACCTTTCATAAAAGTTACATGGTGAATTGAGAGAATGTCGCAGGTAGCGCCCAATGCAACGATAGCAAGAGAAATGATTGAAATTGTAGAAATAAAATCACGTTCTTTAAAAATGCTGAGTATAAAGAGAAGGGCATCGAGTGCTATTACTACATACATATAAATCTGCATGGCCGGAACAAGTCTGTTTGCAAGTCGGATTGGAAGTATAAAATCTAGGATGAAAAATTCAAAGCCCGGTGTTGCAATAATGAAGGCCGGAATACGCTTAAAGATAAATTTATTTAAGGTATCAATATAAAGAGTCATAAAGCATGGAATAAAGAAAACAGATATGTATTCAATACGCAGCATTATGTTAAAAGGCAATTCAGGAAATAAGATTTTTAAAAGAGGAAAGTCTGAGGTTGCAAATCTTGAAAATACTGAAAGAATCAGCATGGATAAAAATAAAGAGGATTTGTCTTTTTTACGCAGGAAGTTTATAAGACAATAAATTGAAATCATTAAAAGTATTCCGCTGAAAACAGCATAGGTTGATAAGGTGCGGAAATAATAATTCTGATAATAATCAGCTTCATAAAGAGAAACTGTTCCGCGAAGACCACCCTTACGATAAAAATTATTGGAAACAAGAATTGTAAGGAGCACTGTTCCAGATTCATTTGTTGTGAAGGTAGCTTTATCAAAAAACTGCTGTGTTTTAGTATATTCCCATTCTTCTGCAGGCTGGCCCGACTGGAAAATTAAAACATTATCTGCAAAAATTGAAAAAGCTGTATAGGCAAGCTTATAAACCGGGAATACATAAGTTGTATCAGGTTTAAGATTTGTAAGCTTAAGCCGGTAAGTTCCAGAGCCGTTGCCTTTTTTTGTAATATTTTTAATTTCATCTGAAAGATTATATTTATTCCAGTCGGAAGGTGCAGAAACAACTAAATCTGGTGAAGCTGATTTATCGTATGGAGGAATAAATCTTCCCCAGAAAAAATCCCAGTTAGTATGAATTTCTAAATTTGATTTTTCCAGGATTTCCGGATTTTCAATATGATAGGTGGAAATCTTTTCATTTTGTGCGTAGATATAATTAATAGAGAAACCAGTAAATAATAAAAAAGCAGAAAGAAGACGTTTTATATTTTTCATACCTGTGCCTCCTGAGTAGTTTTTGATTTACGGGTAACTTCATAAAGCTGAAGAGGCTTTTCTTTACCCTTTACAAACATTGCTTCAAGTTCGGTAAGATTAACCTGAACAGTTGATTCTTCTGAAAGCTTTTTATGAAGCACCTGTGAGACGATAATATTTTTTCCAAGCTTTTCGCACACAGATTCTATGCGTGCAGCTGTATTTACTGTATCTGAAATAACTGTATCGTCCAGACGGTTTTCTTCTCCAATGGTTCCAATAATCATTCTTCCGTAATGAATACCAATCCAGGAAGTAAGCTTATGAGAAGCAGGGCCTTGGGTTGTGTTGAGTTTATTTGTACAGTCATTGATTTCCAGAGCGGCGCGAACAGCATCAATTTCAGAATGAGGGAAAAGAGCCATAAAACCGCCGCTCAAAAATTTACTTACAAAGCCGTCATATTTTTTAATGACAGGAGATATCTGCTTAAGATATTCATTGAAAAGCATAAAGTGTTCTTCGAGCGAAAGATCTTTTCCCATGCCTTCGATTGAAAGCTTAGAGAACATAATTGTCATTTCAATATTTGAATAGTCGCCAAGCTTTGTTTTTATAACTGATTCCTTATTCAAGAGGCGGAGGAACTCCTTTGGTACAAAGCGAAGATAGGCATCATTGAGACGCTGCAAATCCTTTGTAGATTTTTCTGTATCCTTATAAATATCATTCTGAATTGCTGCAAGCATTAAAATCTGAATAATTGCAAAGGTAACGAGGAAGAAGGGGAAGAATGAAATTGGCATGAGATTTTTCTGTTTAGAATAAACAAGGTCAAATCCCATTCCAAGGCACAAGGTGGAGTAGCTTAAGCTGTTGTAGAGTGCATATTTTTTATGCTTGATAAGATTTGAAATGCTGAAGATTACAATATAAATTGCCATAATAATCATTCCAATCTGAAGATGTGGCACGAGTCTGTTTGAATAATATGCAGGTAAAATCAGGGAGCTGATTCCTAAAATTAAATCAGCAATAATAATGAAATGACGGAAATGCTTTTCTTTAAACCATTTAAAAATAATTACACGATCTTTTGAAGGATAGATTTTAAAGAGCATCTGCAAAATTGAAATAGGGGCAATCCATAAAACCAGATATTCAATTTTGATTTTAACTTCGGAGGTAAGCTGAGAGAATACATAAGTAAATGAACAATATTCCGCTGTACCAATTCTAAGTGCAAATACAATAGATGAAATTCCTAGATAAAAATATTCCCAGCGTTTTTTATTTATAAAAAACTGAATTAAATTTAAGAGCCCGATAAAGAAAAGACAGCCAATTACGAAAGCATTAAAAAGAAGTGTGATGTTGTTTGTGCGCATAACACTTTTTGGTGTGCCCAGAAAAACAGAATCCCATAGGCCGCCCTTTCTGTAAAAGTAGTTTGAAATTAAAAAGAGGATTTCTACTTCGCCATTTTTATCTGGATAAAACTCGCAGTAAAGTGGTTTTGCCTGTGAATGAGAAGGATTATATGCGTTTGGTTTTTCGTGGAAATCTGGACGGGTCATGGCAAAGGCATCGCCGGTCTGGCCAGTCAGCTTTCTGTTAAGATAGAGTGCGCAGGAGGTTCCCGGAGATTCCTTTAAAAGCAATGCATATTTTTTTGTGGGATCAAGTCCGTTACAAACATATCTGTAACAGCCATAGGTTGAAGGAGAGCTTCCTCCAAAATGCTTAACCTCTGAATTCCAGTTGCCTGGTACAGTGGACATAAAATCTGAAGGGATGCCGGAATCGACTAAGGAGAAGGTTTGCTCAGGAGTTTTTTGAAGATAAAGCTCCCATTTTCCATCCAGACGTAAAAGCTTTGTTTCTTCTGCATTCAAAGAAAAAATATTTAAAAGAAAAATGAAAAAAACGAGGATACGCGAAAGGTACTTTTTTGTTAACAAGTTTCTTCTCCGATATTTAAACAAGTAATATTTAATTATATGCTACTTTTTAAAATATCGGAATAAAAAAGATATTGCTTAAAATTTGACAAATCCTGATTGTTTATGTACCCTTTAGAAAATGGAGGAAAAAAATGGAAGTTAAGTTTTTCTATTGTAAACATTGTGGAAAAATTATTGTTGTTGTAAAAGATTCTGTTGCGCCAACTGTATGTTGTGGTGAAGATATGTCAGAACTTGTTCCTGGAACAACTGATGCAGCTGTTGAAAAACACGTTCCTGTTGTAAATGTTGAAGGCAACAAAGTAACTGTAAGCGTTGGTTCAGTTGCTCATCCGATGTTGCCTGAACACTTTATTGAATGGGTTGTTCTTGTTACAGACAAGGGAATTCAGAAAAAACAGTTTAAGCCAGGTGATGAACCAAAAGCAGAGTTTGCATTGCTTGATGGTGAGAAGGTTGTAAGTGCTTACGAGTATTGTAACCTGCACAAGCTTTGGAAATGATAGAGATTCCGAAACAAGTTCGGAATGACATTACTTTACAATAAATGATATTGTGAGTTCTTCGGTGCCGCAGTGAACGTGGCACGAATGTTCGCCACGATTAACCGGAAGTGAATAAATAAAGGGCCGGTTGATTGTGGCGGTTTTTTTATCATCATAAAAGATTTCAAGAGTGTCTTCTGAGCCGCCGGTTACCTCAAGCGGAATTGCCTGCTGATTAGCATTAAGACTGCTATAGAAAAATAACGAGTCATTTTTTGGTGTAAGAATTGTAAGTTGAGCCTGAGAATAATTTATGAGCCCTTTATCTGGATTATTTCTGAGCCATTGCTGATATTCCGGCGGATACACTGTTTGTATTTCTCCATTGATTTTTGTATGCCAGTCACAGGTATTCAATTTTGAATCATTTTTTACATATTCTGTAACTACCGAACGGCAGTTTTCTCCAGCCTTCATTCCAGATAAAGCGCAGATACGTTCTTTATGCCAGTGCTCTGGTTCAGGGAAATCAGGAAGTTCAAAATAATTTTTGTTACCAGCACCTTCAAGTTTATCTAAAACATTTTTAGCAACCCAGGCAGGAAGTGAAGAACCGGTTTTTCCCATTACAGTATTTCCGGAAAAGTTTCCCATCCACACACCGATTGTATAATGTTCAGTTGCACCCAAAGCAATAATATTCTGATATTGATTGGAAGTTCCGGTTTTAAAAATGGAAGGATAATCTGTCTGGAAGGTTTGAGTATAACCAAAGCCTAATGCACGTGCACCCTTGTCAGAGAGAATAGAACAGATGATGCGGGCGGTATCTGTTGAATAAACTTTTTTGCTTTTTCCTTCTTCACCAATAATCCGCACAGGCAAATAAACACCATCCCGAACAAACACGCTGAATGCAGGAACAAGTTCATACAACGAAACCTCACCTGCCCCAAGTGCAAGTCCAAGGTCTGCCTGCAAACCACGACCATCACGACGCAGAGATTCAAAACCAAGCTCATAAAGTTTATCCAGATAATTCTGCACACCAACTTGGTTTAAGATAGAAACTGCTGGAACATTCAGACTTGAAGCAAGAGCAATTCTTGTACGAACGGGGCCATTAAACCGATTATTAAAATTTTCCGGGATATATAATTTTTCATTTCCGAATTCTGTCGGGACATCAGCTAAAACTGAGGATGGCTGTATTAATTCTTTTTCCAATGCAAGCGCATAGAGAAAAGGCTTCATGGAACTACCCGGCTGATTTTCCACAAGCACGCCATCTATCTGTCCGCCGTTTTCATTATCAAAAAAATTGCCGTTTCCAAGCCAGGAAATTACAGAGCCATCTTCATTATTCAAAAGAAGAAGAGAACCGTTTGTAATTCGTGAACCCTGTGCCTGTTCTAAGGCATCGCGCAAAAAGTTTTGAGCAATGTCTGTAATTTCCAGATCGACTGTTGTGTGTAGTTCATAATCTACTGCACCCTTGTGAGCTGATGTGAGATGTGACTTTTTGTTACGCATCACATAATTTACAAAATGCGGCATCTTGTATGGATACTGATAATAACTAGCATACATTGCCGCTTCTTGGACCTCATCAGAAAAATGATTAAAGTTCTGACTATGCTCAACCGGATTGTAATATGCAGGATTCCTTGGAATTACAGAGAGCACCTGTATCTGACCTGGAGTGAGTTGCTCGAGATTGCAGCCAAAATAAGTTCTTGCTCCAGAAGTTATACCGTAAGAATTTGCACCAAAATAAATTGAATTCAAATAGAGCTCAAGTATCTTTTTTTTGCTAAGTTTTGCTTCAAGTCTGTAGGCATAAAAGACGTCTTTAATCTTTCGGCGGAGTGTCAGTGAGTTATCGTGGTTCACGGCCTTTGCCAGCTGCATTGTGATTGTGGAACCGCCACGTACAATTTTATTTGCACGTTTGTTTTGAAAAAAAGCAGATGTTATTGCAAGCCAGTCTACACCGTGATGAAGATAAAAACGTCTGTCTTCCTGTCGGATAAAACTTTTCTGAACTGATTTCGGGATTTTTT
>JAEEGH010029931.1_pt1 | contig 10613 bp, 9 predicted proteins | sample 9134181 | NCBI WGS metagenome assembly JAEEGH01 (sample SAMN16246544, study PRJNA631951) | gut metagenome | biome: gut microbiome; feature: rumen; material: DP-attached | host: Bos | place: Iran: Karaj | collected 2018-10
AGATCAAGCGCCTTAACGGCAAGCTCTCTAATGAATCGTTTGTAAGCAAGGCTCCCGCTGCAGTTGTTGAGCAGGAGAGAGCAAAGCTTGCGAAGTATGAAGAAATGTATGCTAATCTTTCGGATAGAATAGAGGTTTTGAGTAAATAAAAAAGAGGAGTTGTTATGAATAACGAACTCGAGAACAAAGAACTAATTGAAAAGCTGCCCAAAGAAGGTGTGCATTGCTATCCTGCAAATCCTTCGAAGATCACACGTAACAGGATCGTTTCTGTAATCTTCTTCATAATCGGTTTATTCCTTTTAGGTATAGGATTTCTTAAGGTCAATGACAATTACATCATCAAGATCGGCCTTTTGGTTGTCGGATGTCTTTCCGCTCTTATCAGCCTTCTTGTTTTTGCTCAGTCTTTCCTTATCGCAAAGTTCCGTGTAGCTGTTGATTACAACGAGAAGAATGTTGTACTCAGATACCGTTACAGCAAGATCGCAATTCCTTTCGAGAACTTCGACGGAAGAGACGGTACACCTGATCAGGCAGAGGCTCTTATTGATAAGAATTTCAAGAAGGATGCAACATACTATCTTGTACTTGATGACGTTTTCGAAGATGCTTGCTATCAGACATCTTCAACAGATCTTGAATCAGTTGATGACTTTAAGCAGCTTCGTGAAGAGTGCTTTGCAATCGCTGAAGCATACGGTGCAAGGAACAGCAAGGACAAGGTTAAGTTCTACTATGAGAAGGACGAAGCTGATACAGGTTCTACTGACATCGATGCTATAATCGAAGAGACCAAGGCTGAGAAGAAGGCAGATGAAGAAGCTGAGGCTAAGAAGAGAGCTGAAGAGCAGGCTGCAAATGAAGCTGCTGAAGCTGCCAAGGAAGAATCTGCAGACGAAGAAAAGTCAGAAGAATAATTCGTATTTAAATGTGTTTTACTTTAAAGGGCCGGTTATTTGAACCGGCCCTTAATCATTTATTATTTAAATATCTTTCAGAAGTTCCTTTTTCTCTGCTGCGGTCAGATAACGCCATTTTCCGGTCTGAAGATCTCCCAGCTCGATATTCATGAACCTTATCCTTTTAAGCCTTGTGACTTTATAACCCAGATACTCGCACATGCGGCGGATCTGACGGTTCAATCCCTGGTGAAGTATTATCTTAAAGCTTTTTTCACCGCACGGCTTGAGCTTGCAGGGAAGAGTAAGCTGACCCAATACAGGAACACCCTTTTCCATTGAACGGACAAAATCCTTGTCGTACGGACGGTTTACCGTTACGAGATACTCTTTTTCGTGACCATTCTCGGCACGGAGCAACTTGTTAACGATGGAACCGTCATTGGTAAGAAGGATCAGACCTGATGAATTCTTATCAAGACGGCCGACAGGGAAGATGCGCTCGCTGTAACCGATATAATCGATAATGTTAGAAGGATCTCTCTGATCTGTGGTGCATGTGACTCCGAGGGGCTTATTGAAAGCAATATAGACCATGGAATCATCGGGAGTGATCTTTTTACCTGACACTTCCACGATATCGCCGTCCATTACTTTTGTGCCCTGGACTGCGGCTTTACCGTTTATTGTCACTTTACCTGATTCGATGAGAGCATCGGCTTCGCGCCTTGAGCAAAGACCTGATGAGGCGATATATTTGTTGAGTCTTATACCTTCGGAATCAGTCCCAGACATCCGGAACCTCGGCCTTGGTCAGAGTGAATGTGAAGGTAGAACCTTCCTCATACTTACTGTTAACGGTTATGGTCTCACCCATGTAAGACAGGAGCTCTTTCGCGATGGAGAGGCCCAATCCTGATCCCTTCTTACCGCGCGCACGGTCTGCCTTAAAGAATCTGTCGAAGATATGACCGATATCGTATTCGTGGATTCCGAGTCCGGTATCTGCAACGGATACATAGACCTTTTTCTCTGCTTCGATATAGTCTGTGGAGATCGTGATCGTCTTGCCGGAAGGAGTATATTTCTTCGCGTTATCAAGAAGGATGACAAGTACCTGCTCAACGCGGTCAGGGTTACCGACTACGGTAGGAAGTTCGCCGTAGTTGTTCTGGACGGAGAACTTGATGCCCGCTTCCTTCATGATGGGCTTGAATCTGATCTCAATATTGGAGATGAGGTTATTGAGGTTGAACGGGAACGTCTTGAACGCAAGCGTTCTGGACTGGAGCTTGGACAGCTCTAACATGTCGTCGATAAGACGGGACAGTCTCATTGTCTCGTTCAGGATGATCTGGTAGTAACGCTGACGGTCTTCCTCTTTCTTGACCATGCCGTCAGAGAGCGGCTCGATGAGACCTCTTAAGGTCTGGAGAGGAGTCCTGAGCTCGTGAGAGATGTTGGCAACGTAATCCTGACGGAAACGCTCGTTTTTCTGCTCTTCGAAAATATCACGGAAGAAGCCCGTAGCACCGATGATCGTATTGTTATCGGTAGAATCGAACTTCGGTATGATCGTTGACTGATATGCGTAGTCGCGGTTGTCGATCCTTCTGGTCTTTGTCTCGCCTGTGGCGATGCACTCTTCGAAGTCTTTCCAGACATCGTCGAACGGGATAAGCTGGAGTCTTTCGGTGAACATGTTGTTCTTTTCAGCACGCTCGAAAAGACTGTGAATAGCTTTATTCGTGGTTACAGGTACCGCTTTTGCGTCAACAACGACGATACCGTCTGAAATAACATCGAAGATATCCTGCAGCTGGTTACGCTCTGCGGTAAGGTCGCTGATGGATTTGGAGAGTCTGTCGGCGAGGAAGTTGAATGACTGGCCGAGCTCACCGATCTCACCCTTATGGGATTCATCGGCTCTGATGCTGAAGTTGCCTTTACCGTATTCCATCGCGACTTCGTTGATCTCCTGCAAAGGAAGTACCATGCGGCTTACGAATGCATAAGCAGGAACGAGCATTGCGGCTGCTGCCATAAGAGTGGAAAGGAGCAGGATGTTAAGGTATTTAACGATAAGATCGTTATTGGCATTCAGATAAGAGAAGGAATACAGATAGTAATCATTCCCGTTCAAGACTATATTGGTGCGGGTGACGATCACCATCTCATCGAGATCATAAGAGATAGGGTCAATGATGGCGTATTCCATGCCGTCGAATTCATCGTATGGAAGATCATTCAATATCGGGTAGAGAGTTGTTATGTCCCTGATGCTGAGATTTCTGTTTTCAAGACCGGTGGAATTTAAGATGTTGCCGTTATGGCTTATCAGATAATAGTCATGTCCTGATACATAAGTGGTATTAAAGAAGAAAAGTCTGAAATCAACATCCTCGAAATAATCAGGATTTGCTGTAAGGATCTTCTTGTACTTTGCGTCCTGGGCAAGTGCGTTATCGACTTCGCTGGTCAGGGTAGCGCTGCTTCCTGCGACGATAAATGCGATCGTAGCAATCAATGCCGAAGCCAGGAGTGAGACTACGACAAGCATCATTGTTCGCTTCAGAAGCGTGCTTTGAAACATTTATGAGACCTCGAATTTGTAACCGATACCGTAAATGGTCTGAATGGACCAGGGGGCATTATCGTAAGCGATCTTCTGTCTGATCCTCTTGATGTGCGTATCAACTGTTCTGGAGTCGCCGTTAAAATCTACGCCCCATACGGATTCAAGGATCTGCTCACGTCCGAATACCTGTCCGGGATGAGAAGCTAGAAGATAGAGGATCTCAACTTCCTTAGGTGTGCAGGGAACGCCTTCACCGTTGGACTTAACTGAATAGTTGTTGAGATTGATCTCTAGTCCGTCGAAAGAAAGGACTGAAGACTGCTTGGGAGTATCGCCGAAACGGCGGAGAACGGCCTTAACTCTTGCGATAACCTCGCGGGGAGAGAAAGGCTTAACGATATAGTCGTCGGCACCTAACTCAAGGCCTACGATCTTGTCGATCTCTTCACCTTTTGCCGTGAGCATGATGATAGGAGTAGCCATGGTCTTTCTGATCTCACGGCATACGTCGAGGCCGCTCATCTCGGGCATCATGACATCGAGAAGGATAAGGTCAGGCTTTGTAGCATGAGCCATCTCCAAAGATTCCTTGCCGTCATATGCATCAGCGTGAGAAAAGTTGTCGTTATCAAGATATAAGCTTAATGATTCGTGTACGACCGGATCATCATCGCAGATAAGAATATTAGGTGATACAGACATTTTTGACCCCCGAAAACCCCGAATTATATTGAATATTATATTATTCTTTAAGATAAATGTGAAATCAATTTGGAAAATCAAAAATAATTATTAAATATTTGTTTTTTGTCAAAAAAGAATATAGAATCAACCCTAAGGATAATGGAGGGCATGATTATGAAGACCAATTCATTTAAGAAAATCACTTCAGCAGTGCTGGTCATGTCGGTTTTAGCCGGCCTTTCGGGATGTAATCTCGGAGGAAATAAGATACTTATAGCCAAGGCTGAGCAGCTTGCTGCTTTCATGGTGCTTGCTAATGACCAGGAGCTTATAGACAATTCCTCTCTCGAATACGGCAGCGATGAGGCAGATAGTCTGACCGAGCTCCTTGATACGGATTCGGCTAATGCTGATGCCCGGGAGTTTTATGAAGCTGTTGAGGCGACTATGGAATACACTGTAGATGCCGATTCCTGCAACATCAAAAAGGATAAAGCTACGGTAGATATCATATTTACGATGGCTGATTATAATGCCGTCCTTAAGGATGACTATTCGGATATCGGAGCCCTTGTCAAAGCTATAAAGAAGGCTGATACCAAGGATGTTAAGTTTACAGCCGAATTTGTAAAAGACGGGAAGGATTGGGTAGCAAATAACGTCGGCAGCAAGAAGTTTATGAACTTTTATGCCTATAGGAAAGCGGACATCAGGATCGCCATGTCGCCTGAAATGATCGCAGGCTTCATAGACCAGGGCAAGAGCGGTTTTGCGTTGACTTATAGCGGCCAGTATTACAACACTCCGTTTATCCAGTATGATTTCTATTTCGATTCCGCAGTACATGATTATGCGGACCGCAATATTATGCTTCACACGGAGTTATATAAAGACGGACAGAAATTAAACCTCGGAGATGAATTCGTTTTCGGTACATCAACGCTCTATACGTTTAAGACTATTGCAACGGATTACTATTCCGGAAGCAGGGAGATCTTTGAGGGCGGCAAATATACGATCAAGCTCCTTACAGAAGATGACCAGGAAGTTGCTTCAGAGTCTGTTTCTGTCCAGGAGACTGTTGTTGCTACGACACCTGCTCCGGGTGGCGGCGGCTCAGATCTTTTCGAGGGTGAAGGCGTATATTTCTACTTCCTTGATGCTTCGTTCAGAAATGAAGTATTAGATCTTGAATGGTTTGACTATGATGACAAGATGACCAGTGAGATCACTTACACATCGGATGTCATTACGATCGCTTTCTCGATCGAGGTGTCTTCGGCATGCACAAGACAGGTAGATTATCTGTATGCTTACTGCACTTCAGATGATGAATCTGCCATTCTTGACGCTCTCCAGAATCCGGTATTTGAGAGATCCATAACTCCGACCAAGTATGATAACGGTTATTTCTATGACCTGGATTATTATGTAAACGGTCAGGCTAAATCAGGTTTCTATGTGCTTCTTATATCAGATGCAACGACCGGGGCATTACTGATGTACGCCTGCTGTGAAGTTTCTTAAGATTCTGCCTAATTGATTTATATCTCTTTTGGTATAATAAGTCGGAATAGCGTGGCGCCTTCAAAGGGCGCCACTTAACTGTCAGGAAAAGGAATTGTGATGACCGGAATTACTAAAAGACTGATCTCGTCTTTGCTGATAGCTGTTTTGGCCTTATCTTTGTTCGGATGCAATAATTCCGAGAAGTACAGGAAGGCTGCAGAGGCTGTCGGTACGACGTTTTGCGAAGCGGTATTGCTCGGTGATACCGGCTTGCTGATGAATTATATTAATGACCCTGAGATTTCAGAAGATACGCTTAAAGAGCTGATCCATCCTTCAGATCTGAATCCCGAACAGGAAGCTTATCTCGGATTGATCAAGGATTCCACAAGCTATAATGTCGATTACTCGCTCTATGATAAAGAACTTAATATGGTAACTGTAAGTGTAAGCTGGAAACAGTGTGATTTCTATTCGGAAGAGGCTCAGACAGCAGCTACCGTACAGGATTTTTCACTTGCTGTGTCAGAGGCATCTGAGCGTATTTTCACTGACTTGATCGAAGTTGACGTCAGCGGTGAAGATCCGAAGATCACAAATGCCATGGCGACGATCAATTCGGTTTATTCATACACAAAGGAAGAAAATAACATAATGCCCGGGATCCTGGCAGATTACTATACCGACGGAAGCTTTGTCCTCGCGCCTAAAGGCGTCTATACGAATACTGATACGATCGGCGTAAGGCTGAATTTTGATCCTGCTCTTTATGATTACAGGTTCATTCCGGGTGTTACTTATTCAGTCCTTAAGGGTGATGAAGTCTTATTTACATCTGATGTTATAAGTCTTGAAGATCACAGCGTAAGGCTGGATTATTCAGCTGAACAATCAAGCGACATTGACCTTAATGAAGAAGGGTTCCTTACAGACGGCACCTACACATTCATGGTTTTCGACGAGCACTATAACGAGATCGTTAAGCTTGACTGCAAGGTGGAGAATGAGGAGATTGAAGACGAGGAGATCGTTTTCAAGGATCTTAAGAATGATTACTATCTTGCTAATCTCGTATATGAGTTCAAGGACAATGACCTCATGGCAACTTCCTATGTCTTCATGTCCGGATGGTGGGATTATGACGGAACATCAGTAGGTAAGAGCGCATTTGCTTCAAATACCAAGACTTTGGGATTTTCACTGGCAGTCAGCAGCGACAATGATACTGAGCTTTATTACGAGTATTATTTCTCCGAGAAATCAAGCTTTAAGGACATTAAAGATGGCGAGCCGGTGTTCGAGTCTTCCTGCAGGCCGTCGCTTTACGACGACCAGGCATGCTACGATCTCGACTTCACTCCGGAAGAGCTTAAGCCGGGTTATTACGGGCTTGTCGTATACGCTGATGCGGCCAAGAAGCATATCGTTTTCCAGGCAGCCTGCCTTGTGGTTAAAGAGACTAGTGATGTAATCGGCTGACAAACCCTGATATAATCTTAAAGATCTGAATATTTCGAGAGGTCATATGGCGAATCGGAAACTTCGAAAGACAGCAAGAGATCTTTTGACGGCAGCAATTTTATTGGTGCTTGTGGTAAGCCTGTGTTCGTGCGCAGATGCTGTAAGAGCTCTGAGAGTGGTCTTTGATGACGATTATGACACTTCTGATGATGATGACGACGGCCGATCCGGCAGGCACAGGACCGTTCCGACAGATGTGACTTATGAGACGCTGCAGCCTACAGGGTCCTACAGCACGGAGTCATTAGATCCCGTAGATTACGATATCGACTATATAAGAAGCGTGTGCATTTATACCGTCTGGTACGATGCTACCGAGGACAATCCCATGACCGGGAATTATGTGGAGAAGGACAATGCCTTTGCCATTAAGGGAGTCTTTTACTTCAGCACACCTCTTACCACGACATTCGAAGCTAAGCTTTATCAGGACGGCGAGCTGATCCTTACAAAGGAGATAGTCCTTAACAACAATATCACCGCTGAAGCTGATTTCAGCGCAGGTCTTGAAGGATGGGGCACCTTTGATGCCGGATCTTATACGATCGAACTGTTTTTTGAAGGTGATTCGGTAGCGATCACGGATTCTTTGTATGTTGAGGAATAACGATAATGTTTGTATCCGGTAATTGGAAAGATTATGAACTGCTTTATTGCGGCGGAGGCGAGAAATACGAGCGTTGGGGCAATGTTACCTTAAGACGCCCGGATCCTCAGGCTGTCTGGCCGGTCATCAAAGACGGCAGAGTGATCTCCATGGATGACCTCGAAAAGCCTAATGCCCTTTATACCAGAAGCGATAAGGGCGGAGGCGAATGGACGAGACTTAAGAATTTTCCCTCGACATGGAAGATAGATTACGATTCTTTAGGCAAAAAACTGACATTCATTATCGAGCCGACTGCTTTTAAGCATACGGGGCTTTTCCCCGAGCAGGCTTCGAACTGGGATTTCTGCGGCAGCCTCATCGAAAAGGCGAAGGCGGCAGGAAAGAAGGATATCAAGATCCTTAATCTCTTTGCTTATACGGGAGCACAGACTCTTGCCTGCAGCGCTCACGGAGCGGACGAAGTCGTTCATGTCGACGCTTCCAAGGGCATGATCGCCAGAGCAAAAGAGAATATCAAAGAGTCAGGCCTTGAAGGCAATTATGTCAGGTTCATAGCCGAAGACTGCAAGAAATTCGTTGAGCGGGAGATCAGAAGAGGCCGTAAATACGACGGAATCATTATGGATCCGCCTTCATACGGCAGAGGACCTTCGGGCGAACTTTGGAAGCTCGAAGATTCTTTCTATGACCTGGTTAAGCTTTGCGCAAACCTTATATCTGACGATCCGCTTTTCTTTATCGCAAGCTCCTATGCTACGGGCATTACTGCCCAGGCTTCGGGCCAGATCTTAAGACTCGGCATCCCGGGCGGCAGGGTAGAGGCTGAAGAGCTCATGCTCCCTGTATCTAAGATGGGTGTGCTGCTTCCTTGCGGACAGACGGCAAGATGGACGGCAAAGTGACAGATACCGGTCACGGGGTAAAGATCCTTTTTGAAGATAACCACCTGATCGTGGCTATTAAGCCGGCAGGCGTTCTCTCCCAGAGCGACGGCAGCAATGCCCCTGACATGCTTACGATCCTCAAAGCTTATATCAAGGAGAAGTACCAAAAGCCCGGAGAAGTCTATCTGGGACTCGTTCACAGGCTCGACAGACCTGTTTCCGGAGTGATGGTTTTCGCGCGCACGAGCAAAGCCGCATCAAGACTTTCAGAACAGATCAGAAGCAGGAAGGTGGAAAAGATCTACCGCTGTGTAGTAAACGGCGTTCTGGAAGGGTCAGGAAGGCTCGAAAACTACATTTCCAAGGACGAATCCACGAATACGGTAACTGTATCAGACACAGAAAAGCCCGGATATAAGGCTTCTTACCTGGACTATAAGGCTCTTGATTCAAAAGACGGTCTTACTTTGGTCGAAGTAAAGCTCGGGACAGGCAGATCTCACCAGATCAGAGCCCAGATGGCACACAGCGGATTCCCGCTTATAGGCGACCAAAAGTACGGCAAAAAGGACGACAGGACAAAAGATATTGCGCTTGAAGCTTACAAATTGTCCTTCGAACACCCTGTAAAGCGCGAATTCATTACGTTTGAGGCACCTGTGCCCGGAAGTTATCCCTGGAGCCTGTTTGCTTGACTTTGAAGCCCCTTAATATATATAATTTTAACTTGCAAAATTATATATAAAGGTGAAGCAGGTTTATGTACAACAAAGTTTCAAAAGACCTCAATTTCGTAGACAGAGAGAAACAGGTTCTCGAATTCTGGAAGAACAACGACATTTACAAGAAGAGCATTGCTCCCAAGGCAGACGGTGCTCCGACTTTTACTCTTTATGACGGCCCGCCGACAGCTAACGGCAAGCCTCATATCGGACATATTAAGACCAGAGTCATTAAGGACGTTATTCCGAGATATCACGCTATGAAGGGCGAGACCATCGTCTTCAAGGCTGGCTGGGATACACACGGACTTCCTGTAGAGCTGGAAGTCGAGAAGGCTTTGGGCATCAACGGCAAGCCCCAGATCGAAGGCTACGGCGTAGAGCCCTTCATCAAGAAGTGTAAGGAATCCGTCTGGACATATAAGGACCAGTGGGAGCACATGAGCGACCGCGTAGGTTTCTGGGCAGACATGGAGAATCCTTACGTAACATACGACAACAACTACATCGAGTCCGAGTGGTGGGCATTAAAGCAGATGTGGGATCAGGACCTCATCTATAAGGGCCACAAGATCGTTCCTTACTGCCCGAGATGCGGTACCGCTTTGTCTTCACACGAGGTTGCACAGGGTTATAAGACAGTCAAGGAGAGATCTGCTGTCGTAAGATTCAAGTGCGTAGACGAAGATGCTTACTTCCTCGCATGGACAACAACACCCTGGACACTTCCTTCCAACGTAGCTTTGTGCCTTAACCCCAACGATGAGTATTCCAAGGTAAAGGCTTGCGACGGCTACACATATTACATGGCTACAGCACTGCTCGATTCCGTTTTGGGCAGTCTTGCAAAAGACGGCGAAAAGGCTTACGAGATCTTAGAATCCTACAAGGGTACTGACCTTGCAGGCAGATCTTATGTTGCTCTTTATCAGGGAGCAGCTGATGAAGCCGCCAAGCAGAAGAAAAAGGCTCACTACACAGTCTGCGACGAGTACGTAACGATGGAAGACGGTACAGGTATCGTACACATCGCTCCCGCATTCGGTGAAGACGACGCCAGAGTCGGAAGAGACAACGATCTCCCGATGGTACAGTTCGTTGATACAAGGGGTAACCTCACAGAGGAGACACCTTTTGCAGGCAAGTTCGTTAAGGATGCAGATCCGGAAGTATTGAAGGACCTCGATGCCAGAAGCCTTCTTT
>JAEEGH010029934.1_pt1 | contig 10613 bp, 6 predicted proteins | sample 9134181 | NCBI WGS metagenome assembly JAEEGH01 (sample SAMN16246544, study PRJNA631951) | gut metagenome | biome: gut microbiome; feature: rumen; material: DP-attached | host: Bos | place: Iran: Karaj | collected 2018-10
GAAACAGTACAGTGATGACCTCGGCGACCGTCTGCGCCGTATCCCATCGGTTGCCAACGTAAAACTCTTTGGCGAACAGAAGGAGCAGATCAGTCTCTACATCGACCGACAGCGTCTGCAAGCCTACGGCATCGGTCAGCAGATGCTCTTCTCGCGTCTTCAAGCCCAGGGCATCACCACCATGAGCGGCAGCATCAGCGACAAAGACCAGCAGATCCCTATCCACATCGAGGCGATGGAAAACAGTGAGGACGCATTAGCCAACCAGATTATTTACAGCGATGCAGCCAGCGGAAAGGTGGTCAGAGTGCGCGACATAGCCCGCGTAGTGAGGGAGTATGACCCATTGGCAAGCCGCATCGAACAGGATGGACATCCGTGCGTACTTTTGTCGATGGAGATGTCGCCAGGCTTCAATGTGGTGCAGTATGGCGAAGACGTCGATCGTGTACTCGATACTTTTCGTCAAGAAGTACTACCCGACGACGTAACCGTCACTCGCATAGCCGACAAGCCGAAAGTTGTACGCGAGAGCGTTACGTCGTTCCTTCGCGACCTGCTCATCTCGATGCTCGTCATCATCCTTGTCATGATGGTGCTCTTCCCACTCAGGTCGGCCATCGTTGCAGCAGTCACCATCCCTCTCAGTACTTTCGTGTCGGTGGCAATCATGTATATGATGGGTATTGAACTCAACATCGTAACACTGGCCGCGCTGATTGTAGTGCTGGGAATGATTGTCGACAACAGCATCGTTGTCATCGATGGCTACTTGGAGTATCTCGGCAAAGGATTGAAACCCTACGAAGCAGCACTTCGGTCTGCCCAACAATACTTCATGCCGATGATGCTGGCCACCATCTGCATCTGCGCCATCTTCTACCCCTTCCTATTTACAATGAAGGGCATTTTCCATGATTGTCTGGTGGATTTCCCCATCACCATTACCATCAACCTGATGGTGTCGCTCATCCTTGCCATCTCGGTTATCCCGTTCCTCGAGATGAAGATTATCCGCCCCGACAAGGTAAAAACCGATGGAAATGCCATCACACAATGGGTGCAACAGACCTACAACCACGTGCTCGAGTTCACCTTCCACTATCCATGGATCACCATCTGCGGAGGTTTGGCCATCATTGCGCTTTCGACGGCTATCATTCCATCACTCAAAGTGCGTCTTTTCCCTTATGCCGATCGTGATCAATTCGCCGTCGAAATCTTCCTGCCCGAAGGCAAAGGCATTGCCGAGACCGACTCGATTGCCAGTATCGTGCGACATGAGCTGGAGCAAGATCCACGCATCACAAGCATTACGGGCTTCATTGGTTGCGCATCACCACGTTTTATGGATGCCTACGCTCCTCAAATGGCAGGTCCCAACTATGCCCAGTTCATCGTCAATACCAAGAGTCAGAAGGCCACCCTCGACTTGCTGGCAAATTACCAGCCTCAACTCAGCGAAGCCTTCCCGGGAGCCTATGTGAAATTCAAGCGACTGGATTACCTTGAAGTCAACGAATTGGAATACCGCTTCTATGGCAGCAATCTTGACTCGCTCCATGCGGCAGCCGACCGGATGATGGACTGTATGCGTCAGATGCCAGAACTGGAATGGGTTCACACCGATTATCTGCTTGCCCATCCCATCGTCAACGTTGAACTCGACCCTGTCGCTTCGGCGCAGTTGGGTATCACGCGTAGTTCTGCACAACTGGCACTCAGTGCCATGTCGAGCGACTTGCGTGTCGGACAGATGTGGGAAGGCGACTACGAGTTACCTATCGTCGTCAAGGACAATGCCGACATGACCTACTCCGACATCGAAAACCTCGGCATATCGTCACCTACCACAATGCTCTCGGCAGGCATTGGTAGCCGCAACACTACCGTTCCTCTTCGCCAGATAGCAAAAGTTGGACCAATGTGGAGCGAAAGCCGCATCGTACATCGTGGTGGAGAACGTTGCATCACCGTCATGGCTCAATTTGCCAACGGTGTCTATACTTCTCCTGTCGAGAAGAAGCTGGTCAAGGTAATGCAAGAAGAGATTGCACTACCACAAGGCGTACGTTCGGAAGTTGGCGGTGAGATCGAATATGGAGATGAAGCCCTGCCACAAATTTTCGGTGGCATCGTCATTGCCTTGATCATCGTTTTCTTCTTCCTGCTTTTCAATTTCAAGAAATATGGTATTACTACCGTCTGCATGGCAGCCTTGGGACTGATGATTCCAGGTGCACTCATTGGCTTGGGACTGATGAATCGCGACCTGGGTCTCACCTCCATCTTCGGCCTCATCACGCTGATGGGAATAATCATGCGCAACGAGATACTCATCTTCGAACATGCCATAGACCTGCTCAAGTCTTATTCGCTTGGTCATCCTGAACCCGCTCGAGAGGATCCCGAACATGAAACATGGCGCCGTGATTACAACAAAGCCGTTCGCAATGCTGCCTACGAAGCGGGCCGTCGCCGCATGGTGCCCATCTTCCTCACAACAGCTACTACTGCCGTTGGCGTAGTGCCGATGATCATCGCCCAGTCATCCTTCTGGATGCCTGTTGGAGTCACCATCTTTGCAGGTGGTATAGGCTCACTCATCATGGTAGTCTCTATGCTCCCTGTGGTTTATTGGAAAGTTTCGACGAAATAATACCCTCATGAAGAAAATCGCAACATTATTCGTAGGGCTCAGCGCTTTTGTCCTTTGTGCTGCCCAACCCAACTATACATTGGAGCAGATGCTCGACTCTGCCCGTCAGAACAACCTCGCCATGCGCGATGCTCAATTGGATATCGATGCTGCACGCCAGCAACGCAAAGAGGCATTTACCAAATACTTCCCCAACATCAGCGGAACTGGCTTATGGTTCAATGCTGACAAAGGTATGGCAAAGATGGACATCAATCCGGGCGAAATGATTACTCCCGAACTGGGAGCCACATTGGCCGCAATGTTCCCCGTTGAGGCCTTGGCTGCACTGAGCAATCCAACCAGCATAACGATGATGAAGAACGGCACTATCGCGGGCGTCAATGCCACCCAGCCCCTATTCGCAGGCGGTCAGATCGTCAATGGCAACCGCCTCGCAAAAGTCGGCGAAGATGTTGCCAAACTGCAAATGCAACTCACCGAAAACGAAGTAGAACTGACCACCCAACAATACTTCTGGCAGATAATCTCCCTTCAGGAGAAAACGAAGACAATTGATGCCGTTGAAGCCATGCTCAACGACATTCGCAAGGATGTCGAAGTAGCTGTCCGTGCCGGTCTTGCCGTACGCAACGATTTGCTTCAGGTGCAACTGCGACAGAACGAGATTGAGAGCCAGAAACTGAAGCTGCAGAATGGTCTGTCGCTCGTCAAACTGTTGTTGGCGCAATATTGCGGTCTCCATGACTCGGAATTCTCTTTGACTTCCGAAATCAAAGACACGGGTGATCTTCCCATGAAAGAGGATCATGAACAAGCCCTGCTGGCGACCGCCGAATATCAGTTGCTCGGCAAGCAGGTCGAAGCAGCAAAACTCCAACGCGAGATTGCCGTCGGAGAGAATCTTCCCTCTGTTGCCGTTGGTGCCGGTTACAACTACCACAACCTGATGGAAAACGACCGCACATTCGCCATGGTTTATGCAACGGTTAGTGTCCCCATCTCCGATTGGTGGGGAGGCTCTCACGCCATCAAGCGCAAGCGCATAGAGTACCAAAAAGCCCTCGACCAACAACAGGACAAGTCCGAACTGCTGCAAATCAAGATGCAAAATGCGTGGAATAACGTTGTCGAGGCACGTCAGCAACTCGACATTGCCCAGCGCAGCATCGAACAGGCAGAAGAGAATCTCCGCTTGAATCGCAACTTCTACAAAGCTGGCACCATCAAGATGTCCGACCTGCTCGAAGCACAGTTACTTTTCCAACAGGCTCAAGATCAACGCACCGATGCCTACGCCGATTTCCAGAACAAGATTCTCGAATACAAGCATGCTGTTGGCATCAGTGAATAATACGGTTTTGTAGAAGGAAACCCTACTTCTTATCGGAGCATACAGATTTGATAGATAGAATCTGTATGCTCTGATTGTAGCATACAGTTTTGGTAGATGAAACATGTATGCTCCCACCGCGGCATACAGTTTTGACAGATGAAATATGTATACTCCCACCGTGGCATACAGTTTTGGCAGATGAAATCTGTATGCTCCGATCGCAGCATACAGTTTTGATAGATGAAATCGATATACTACAATAGCAGCATACAGATTTGGTGTACAGAATCTGTATGCTGCTATTGTAAACAGGTTATCGTTGTTCGAAATCAAATCACTTCCAGTCCTTCGCTGGGCATCCAGCCGACCTGACCGTCAGTAAGTTCAATCTCCGACCATCCTGAAAGTGTGCTGCGAACTCGCACCTTCAGGCCTTCGTGAATGGTGAACAACTGTGTACCACTGTCAGCAGGCGAAGCACGTACGATTACCGAAGGAGTCATCACGATGGCATAGTCACGCAGTTGTATATGGTCACGCTGTGCAACTGCATAGTGAATACTGACGAGACAAAGAATGATGGACAGCAAGGCGCCATAGAATCCTAGTTTGCGACGGCTGGTACGATGGGAGAAAAAGTAAATGCCACAGCCTGCAATAAAAAGCAGGAAGAAGATAATGGCAAAAAAACCCCAAGTATCGCACGAGAAACTGTCACGAACGTTATTGCCCCACGTAACGAAGAACATGGGCTCGATTGACTCAATCTTATCGACGCATTGCAGACGAGCCAGTTCGACATTCTCCTTAGCATCTACATTCGAAGGATCGTAAAGCAGACAGCGCTCGTAGTTGAGGATGGCCTTGGGATAGTTCTTCTGCTTGTAGTAGGCGTTGCCGAGATTGTAGAAAAGTTCAGGATTGACACCGTACTGTACGGCAATCTGCTCGTATGCATTAATGGCATGCTGATACTGTGCCGAGTCGTAGGCAGCAGCAGCTGTGTTCAGCAGGTCCTGTTGGGCATAGGTCTTTCCGTAGCCGAAAGAAACGAGCACAAGGCTTATCAGGGCTAAAATATATCTTTTCACAATTAACAATTAATAATTAACAATTAACAATTATCTTTCGTTGAATCGCTTTATTTCTTGATCTCGGATTCTAGGCGATCAATCACCTTGGATGTCTTCTTATAAAGCACATCCATAGCCTGCGAGTCGGTGGAAGGCGCATAGCGTGCAAACTGACAGGTATCGAGCACTTCCTTCACCTCATGGATGGTCGTCTCAGGGACACTGTGCTTCTCAAGCATTTCGAAAACAGTATCCTGCGTCAAGTCGCTCAATGGAATGCGCAATTTGTCGCAAACATATCCAAGAATAGCCTTGTGAATAGCTTCGTAGAACGCATTCTCATCTTTCGCATTCAGAGCCTTCTTGGCGGTCTTAAGGCGACGTTCAGCCACCTTTCCTGCGCGACGGGTTCGCATACCTGCAATGTCGGCCATACGACGGATGCGACGACGATAGATGAAGGCCAAGATAACGAAGGCGATGAAGGGTACAAGGAAGAACATCCAATAGGCGAGAGTACCGAAGAACGGCTTGAGAGGTTCTGGCTTGCCCGTCTCTGGATTGATCTTGCCCAAATCGAGACGATCTGCATCGACACTATGGAGATAACGGATGTCGTTGCCAAGCACACGAATACGCTCCTGGTTGGTGCCTGTAAAGTCAACAGCACCACCGCCCGTACTACCTTCATTCGGGCCTTTTTCCACCTCAAGGGTGTAGGCTTCGGTGCGAATGGTCTTGTACTGACCACTCTTGACATCGAAATAGCTGAACTCCAGGGCTGGAATCTCGTACTTGCCAGCATGACGTGGAATGACAGTGTATTCGATGGTCTTCTTGCCCTGCACACCCGACGATGTGGCACGCGTACTGAGATCAACCTTTGGATCAAATACTTCGAAATCTGTTGGGAACTCCGGTTCGGGTTCCTTGACGTATTTGAGGTTGCCTACACCATCGATGGTGATACGATAGATGACAGCATCGTTGGCTCGTACCTTATCGGCGGTGAGAACACTCTTCACATTGAAGTTGCCTACCGCATTCATGTAGGAACCCGTTTTGCCGGCAGGAAGAGACTTGACATTGACCTTACGTGCAGCCGAACGAAGCGGCACAGCCACATTCTCGGTATATTCCATCGGCCAATCGAAGAATCCTCCGGTGCGACGTGTCGAAACGATGGCGACATTGGCCGTCAGCGTAGCAGCTGGTATGGTCAACTCGCCCGAACGCGAAGGGAAGAGCAACCACTTGACAAGCGGATACATCTGGTAGTTGGCGCCATTGAAATGCTCGAGCGAAGCCTGTGCATTGTCGTTGTCCATATCCTGCACAGTGAACCCTTCGAAATCGGGCAATTTGACATCGGAAGGATTGCCCATCTGAGTATTGCGCCAATAGAGTTTCAACGTGGCTACAATTGCCTCACCTTCGTAGGCTGACGTCTTCGAGAGGTCGAGGACAAGGTGCACATCGTCCTTATTGAACTTGGCCTGTGCCCCACCCTGCTGACTACGCGAACCGGAACTATGTCCTTCGGGCTGCTGGTCGGCAGGAAGAACCTTGACCGAAACGCTGTTGGAAGTGAGCGTCTCGCCATCGACCTTGATTGTGGCAGCCGGCAAGGTAAATGTTCCCTCCTTGGTTGCCGAAAGAACATACGAGAACGTCGTACGCACCTCGGAACTCATCTGTCCATTGACGATGCTGGTGCTGGACGACGAACTTGTGGTTGGACCATATAGCACATCGAAACCGGTATCCTTAAGATCGACGGTAATACCTGATGCACGCGCTGTAACGATATATTCCAAACGGAACTGCTGACCGACAGCGACGCTACTGGGCGCTTTGGCACGGAATGTCGTGTCGGCCCAGACCATCGCTGAGGTCAGAAACGAAAGTATGAGAGTGAATAGGAATTTGCGTCTCATTATTTTATTGTTTTATTTTTTACCAGTCCTTGTTGGTCTTGCGACGCTTCATCTGCTGCATCTGATGCTGCTTGACCTTCTCCTGGGTCTCCTGCTCGTCACGGTTGTTGGCGTTGAGGATGGCCTCTGCCTGGTCCTGGTTCATCTGATTCTGCGGCGGTTGCTGCTGTTCCTGCTGCTCCTGCTGTTGTTGCTGATCCTGTTGCGGTTGATCTTGTTTCGGCGGTTGCTGCTGTTGCTGCTCCTGCTGTTGCTCTTGTTGCTGCTTATCCTGGTTCTGGTCTTCGTTTTGCTGCTGCTGAAGGAGTTTCTTGGCAAGGAGCAGGTTATAGCGAGCCTCGTCGTCAAGAGGATTATTGCGGAGCGCACGCTTGAAGAAGTTGATGGCCTGGTCATACTGCTGACTGGCCATACATATGTCGCCGGCATTGAACGAAGCGAGCGATGCCAAGCGGTGGTTGCCGCCACGCTCGGAACTCTCGATGACCTTACCATAGAACGACATGGCATCCTGTGCCTTTTCCTGCTCCTGCTGCTGGAGGAGGGCATTGGCGAGGTTGTACTGCGAGATGGAATCGGTAGGCATCTGCTCCTGTGCACGTCGATACTTCATCTCGGCATCGTGCCACAGACTGTCGTGGTAGAAAGCATTGCCTTCGTGAGTGGCCGAACGAGCCTTGCGGGCCGACTGAGCCGAAGCTGGGTCGAACATCGTCATGCAAAAGCCGATGAGAACGAAAATGCGAATCTTCCGAAGCAGAGCATTCGCCTTATCAAGAAGGAACATATCAATCAAGAGGAGAATAAGTGCAATGGCAAGAAATGGCATGAACTTGTCGTCATAATCTGCAAAAACATGACTCTCGAGTTCAGTGGTCTTTAGTTGGCCGAGGCTTTCGGTGAGAGTCTGCACTGCGGAATTAGTGTTGTCGGCATGAGCATAGATGCCCTGACCGGCTGCCGCAATGGCTTGAGCCATCTGCTCGTCGAGACGTGTCGTGACTGGATTGCCCGAAGCATCCTTGCGATAGGAACCTGGACGGCCCGAATCGTCGGGGACAAGGGCGCCCTGTGTCGAACCGATTCCGATGACGTGGGTGTGTATGCCTTTGGCGAGAGCGTTGGCTGCGGCACCCTGCGCATCATCCTCATGATTTTCACCATCGGTGATAAGAACAATAGCCTTCTCAGAAGCCTCGTTGGGCGTAAAACTGCGTACTGCCAGATTGATGGCAGCACCGATAGCTGTGCCTTGCAACGACACCATACGTGGGTCGATGCTTTGGAGGAACATCTTGGCCGACACAAAGTCATTGGTGATGGGAAGCTGGGTATAGGCCTCACCTGCGAATACGATGAGACCCACCTGGTCGTTGTCGAGATTATCGACAAGACGCGACAACATGCGCTTGGCCCTTTCAAGACGATTGGGCTGGATATCCTCAGCCAACATCGAATTGGAGATATCGAGACAAACCATCACCTCGATGCCTTCCTTCTTGACGGTCTCAAGTTTCGAGCCGAACTGAGGGCGGGCTGCAGCGATGATGAGGCAGACAAGGGCAAGCATCTCGATAGCAAACTTGACGCGAAGTTTCCCTTCGCTGACACCCTGCATCAACGGACGCAGCAGGCGCAGGTCGCCAAAACGACGCAAGGCCTTGTGACTGCTCATTCGGCTCACGAGGAACAACACCACGAGAGCAAAAACTACAATCAGCAGCCAAAGTATATTAGGATTGGCAAAACGAAAGTTATCCATTGCTTAGGGTATATTGCGAAGAACGGTATTGCGAAGAATGACATGGAGGAGCAACAAGGCGATGGCGGCTAAGGCAAAGGGCAGGAACTCCTCATCCTTGCGTGAAAACTCACGAACCGACATCTTGGTCTTTTCCATCTTGTCAATCTCATCGAAGATTTCTGACAACGAATTCTTGTTGGTGGCACGGAAATAACGGCCGCCAGTGAACTGAGCCATTGCCTTGAGTGTCTCCTCGTCGATGTCGGCCTTGACCTTTTGACGAACAGGGCGACCGAACGGATCGTAACCCACGGTAGTCTCGAACTCTCCCTTTGAGCCAACGCCAATGGTATAAAGGCGCACGCCCATAGCATGAGCAACCTGAGCTGCATCCTTGGGCGACACGTCACCCGAATTGTTGGAACCATCAGTCAGAAGGATAATCACTTTCGACTTGGCCTGACCCGAACGAATTCGGTTGACTGCGGTAACAAGACCATCGCCGATGGCCGTTGAACCACCATCGATGAGGTCAAAGGTCACGGAATTAATCATATTCGACACTACAGCATGGTCACTGGTCATTGGGCACATGGTGTAGGATTCGCTGCCGAAGAGCACAAGGCCGATGTTATCGTTGGGACGACCTGCCACAAAGCGCGAAGCCACCTCCTTGGAAGCCTCCAGTCGGTCGGGACGGAAATCCTCGAAATGCATTGAGTTGGACACGTCGAGCGAAAGGACGATATCGATGCCCTCCGTATTTGACTGGCTCCAACTGTCGGAACTCTGTGGACGTGCCAGAGCGACAATGGTCATGGCAGCTGCGCCACAGAGCAGCGCGAAATTGACATGACGAAGATACTCCTTCCACGAACGGGGCAACTTCTGGAAAGCACTGGTCGAAGAGACCTGCAGCGAAGCCTGCGCCTCAGACTGCTTCCAGATGTACCACGCAATGGCGGGTATCAGCAATATCAATAGGAATAAATATCCAGGATTGGCGAACTGCATTTTATTATGGATTATTTTTCAGCCATTGTAGATTGATTCTGCTCCTCCCCCGTCGATTCAGCATCGGGAACCTCTTTCTCAGTTTCCTCTACCTCGACCTTCTTTGTCTGTTCGACAAACATTCTTGAGTTGACGAACGAAAGTTGGTTCTCGTCGGCATATGGGTGATATTTGGCGAATTTTACCAAGTCGGCTATCGAAAGGATCTGCTTAAGGTTGGCCAGCGAAGCCTTCTGGCTCTCGGCCAACTCATAGAGTTCGTCAAGAATCTCATCGGAGGTCTTTTCCATTGCAGGCACAGCGAAACGTGCCTCGATGTACTGGCGAAGGATTTCGGTAAGCTCGGTATGGAACTCCTTGTCACGACCATTCTGCCAAAGTTTCTTCTCTGCCAAGTTGTCGAGAGCATTCATAGCGATGACATGCGGAGGCAACGGTTTGGTCTTGGGAACAACGACAGGAGCATCCTTCTTGTGCTTTTTGTAATACTGCCATCCGAACCACCCTGCAGCGAGCGCTGCCAGGATGAAGAACGGGATAAGGAAGTACCAGATGTAGTCCATAAAGACAAACTCCGGATCTTCGACATCCTTGATGCCCACGAACTTCTGCGGATCGACTTCAATGCTCTCGAAAGGCACAAACACCTTCAAGGCAAGGGAGTTGGTACGAAGTGTATCGCCCGTCTGACTGAGGAATTCGAAAGGAGGGATATAGAATGTGGCGGAATCAAAAGCGAAGACAGTGACATCCTCACGAAGGGTCACAAAACCGCTTTCCTGCTGCACAGTATCGATTGAAAGGGGCTTGAACGTGTCGAGCTCCAGCAGATATTGCGCAGAATCATCAT
>JAEEGH010029937.1_pt1 | contig 10612 bp, 10 predicted proteins | sample 9134181 | NCBI WGS metagenome assembly JAEEGH01 (sample SAMN16246544, study PRJNA631951) | gut metagenome | biome: gut microbiome; feature: rumen; material: DP-attached | host: Bos | place: Iran: Karaj | collected 2018-10
GGAAAATCTGTACAAGGACTACGAAGCGCTTATCGACACGTTCGCGCACCTGCCGACAAGCCCGAGAATCATCGCGACGCTGCAGCCCTATTCCAACAACTGCGGGTGGGGTATCATGGATACTGCAATCGTGAACCAGATAAACCCCATCATCCAGGAAGTCGCGACCCGGAAGGGTGTAGAAATCATCGACCTGCACGCGGAATTCAACACGCCCGCGTGGTTCTTGCCCGACAGCGTGCACCCGAACGCGACAGGCGCGAAGGAACTCGCGAGAATCATAAAGGAAGGCATCCTGAAGACGCCGGCGGATACCTCGGGAAATACGCCCGCGGACACGGTGCCCGAAGTAAGCGATTCGACCGGGACGCAGGATTCCACGACGGCAATCCGCAGGAATGCGCAGGGTTTCGCGGGGCTAGACGCGCAGGGCCTTATGGACAGGGATGCGCGCCGGTTCGACATGCAGGGGCGCACAATGCAACGGGAATACGGCAGGCGTAGTGCGACTCCGCTCGTGCAGAAAAAGCGCAGGGCGAACTGATGCCGAAAATCCTCTTCGTATGCCACGGCAACATATGCCGGAGTCCGATGGCCGAATTCGTGATGAAGAAGATGGTCACGGAACTGCAGGACAGCGCGGATTTTGAAATCGCGAGCGCCGCGACAAGCACCGAAGAAATCGGGAACCCGGTGTACCCGCCGGCAAGGCGCATGCTGGAACGGCACGGCATAGATTGCAGGGGCAAAACCGCCCGCCAGATGACCCTGCGGGACTACGAGTACTACGACTATATCGTCCTGATGGACAGGAACAACCTGCGGAACCTCCGCTGGATACTGCCCGCAGAAATCTACGAGAGGGAATGCGCGGGTGGAAGCATGCAGGACCCGCGCCACACCCACAGGAAAATTTCCCTGCTGATGGACTGGACCGGGAATTCGCGCGACGTAGCGGACCCGTGGTATACCGGAGACTTCGAGGCCACCTGGAACGACGTGAACGAGGGTTGCCGCGCGATGCTCACTTCTTTACGCAACGGACAGGCATAAAGCTCGTCTTGAGTTCGCCTTCGACCGTCTGGTCGAGATATTCCTCAAAGTGGATCTGGTACGCCTCCGCATAGCCATCTTCCGTATTGTCAGAAAGCCATACCGACGACTTTACCAGAAGGGTTTCATCGCCATCATTCTTGTAAGGGTCATCCACATAGTATAAGCCCGAGGGAACAAACGACAACCCGTACGCATCCGTAATTTCGAGATCGATTTCCTTACGCATTTCGAGCGATACCACCTCGAGCACGCTGTGCGTCGCATGCCAGATATTGTAAATTTCCGCCTCGGTCGGGAGCCTCCAGCCATCCGGGCACACTTCCATCGCGGCATCCCATGTATAGAGGCGCCCCGTAGACTCGCAATTTTCTTCCAGCCCCTGCGTGCAACGGTTAGCCCCGCGGAGTTCCGGCATCGCGATAGAATCCGCATAGTTGAGGTTTTCCGCGAGCATCACGAGTCCCGCCACGCGCGTCGTCTTGTAACACTGGTTATCGCGCCCGTCAATGAACACCGCATAGTTGAAATCGGGATTCAAGTGTTCCCACGACTTCTTTGCTACGGAACAGGGATCAAAAGGTTCCGAGCTGCTGGATTCCGGTTCCTCGACGGAGGAAGACGAACTGCTTGCCGGCCTGAATTCCATTTCCATGAGCAGGGTATCCTTGACGCAGCGGAGCGGAGCGTAATGCGACTTGCTCTGATTCGAAAGACTTACGCCATCTTCGCCAAGTATTGCATAATAGGAGTTGACACGCGTAAAGTAGTCCTTGTCCTGAATCAGGCCGTAATCCCTGTCGTAATCAACATACCAGTCATCGACGGAATCTTCCACCGCCGTGTGAAAGAACGAATAATCCGGATTATACCTGTAATAATAGATGGAATAGAAGCCCGGCTCCGTGTCCGAGAAACCGTATTTTCCTAGCGAAGAAAAACCGCCCGCATAATCCACGAGATAGAGCCATTCGAGAGTATCGGGCACATGCCAGCCTTCGGGGCAGATTCCGCGATGATGCGGGCTAGAGACCTTCGACGAAGCATCGCCTATAAGGAGCGACTTGTCCAGATCCATCGCCTGAGTCCAGTTGTAAAGGCGACCGAGAGAATCGCAGTTGGATTCCTTGTCGTCAAGGCACTTGCTGCCATCCACATGGTACTTCAGGTTTCCCGTCATCCACACGAGGGCGCCGATTTCGCTCGTTGCATAAACATTAAAGTCGCGCGTATCGCAGAACTCGCCTGCCGCAAGAGACTCCGGACATTCCGTTCGCGAGGAACTGCTCGGGACTTCCGAAGCCGAACTGTAATCATCGGAAGCGGAACTGGAGTCATCGCCACAGGCAATCAGGGCGAACGGAACCGCCAGCAAAAAAATCCTTCTTAAAATATTTACTGATTTCATGTTCCGAGAAATATAAAAAAATTTACTTTGTAGACAACACCATCCGCAAATTTGCGACAGGCGGGACATTTCGGGCGATAAAGTGACCTGCGGCTTCCAAAACTAGAACTGTTCCAACAGCTTGATGCGCTCCGGAGTGTCGGGGTGCGTGCAGAACAGGATGTTCGCCTTCGCGACAAGACCCTTGAGGCCCATCTCGTTGTCGAATTCCTCGTCCGGATGAATCACGTAGAGCTGCGCGATATCGTCGCGTTTTACATCAGCAAGGCCCGGATCCGCAGAAATCTTCCTGAGGGCAGAAGCGAGCGCGAGCGGGTCGCCACAAAGTTCGGCCCCGCCCGCATCGGCGACGTATTCGCGCTTGCGCGAGATGGCAAGGCGCGTGAGCGTGCTGAAGAGATACCCGATGGCTGCCCACACCAGGACGACAAGCAAGACGATAATAATGCCTCCCCCGCCATTCTTGCGACTACCCCTGCTACGCGGGGCGCGCATGGCACTGCTCAGGAGCCGCAGGGAGACATTCATGAGCATCGAGAATATGCCCACGAAAACGATGCACACCACCATCAGGCGCGTATCGCGGTTCTTGATGTGCGTGAGTTCGTGCCCCACGACCGCCGAGAGTTCCGCATCGTCCAGCTTGTCTATGATGCCCGTGGTCAGCGTGACGGTGTAAGACTTTATATCGATACCGCTCGCAAACGCGTTAAGGCTCGAATCCTCGACGATGTTTATGCGCGGCATCTCGATGCCACCTGCGATGCAGAGGTTTTCTACGATGTTGTAGACGCGCACGTTCTCCTTGCGTTCCAGCGGACGCGCGTGCGTCGCATGCCGGATAATGAAGGTGTTCGTGAAGTACGCGATAACAAACCACGTTCCCGTCACCGCGAGCGTGTACGGCACCGCATCGAGGAAATACTGCCAGATGACATCCCAGTGAAACTCGGTCGCCTGCAGGCCTTCGGGGCAAACGCCGTTCCAGCAGAAGAACCCGAGCCAGTCCAGCAAAACGACCGTGCCGAAAACCATCCCCAGGAGGAGCAGCGGGAACATGAAAAGCAGGATAACCGTATTGCGGTTATTCCGCCAAATCTGGGTCTGGATACCGACGTACTTCATAAGGATGTGTAATGTGAAATGTGAGGTGTGTAATTATTCATTTCACATTCCACACTCCACATTTTTCATTCCTAAAAACGTACCTCGGGAGCCTTGTTGAGGGTCTCGCGGCCTTCGGACGCCTCGTACATGGGAGCACGCCTGAAGTTGAACATGCCGGCGATGATGTTGCTCGGGAATACCTCGCAGGCGTTGTTGAACTCGCGGGTGGCGGAGTTGAAGAAGCGGCGTGCGGCAGAAAGCTTGTTCTCGATATCGGAAAGTTCCGTCTGCAGCTGCAAGAAATTCTGGTTCGCCTTGAGTTCCGGGTATGCCTCGAGAGAGACGCGGAGCCCGGCGAGAGCACCGGTAAGGGCCTTGTCGGCGGCAACCTTCTCGTCGACCGTGGTGGCACCCATCGCGGCGGCACGGGCGGATGTCACCTTATCGAGGGTTTCCTTCTCGTGGGTCGCATATCCCTTGACCGTATTCACGAGTTGCGGCACCAGGTCAAAGCGCTGCTTGAGCTGCACGTCGATATTCGCGAAGGCATTCTCGCGGTTGTTGCGGAGCTTCACCAGGCCATTGTACATGGAGATGAAACACACGACGAGAATAACCACGACGACGGCGATGACAATTCCGATAGTCATAAGAACTCCTTTGAAAATCGTTTTAAGAGAAAAGTATATAATTTTTCCGCAAATAGTTTTATATCTTGTAAAAAAAGGAGTTTTCGCATGCGCAAAGATCTCGGAGTAAAAACGTACCTCTACCCGCAACCCACGCTCGTCATCGCGACCTACAACGAAGACGGCTCGCCGAACGCGATGGTCGCCGCATGGGGTTCGGTGAGCGACTCGAACCAGGTGGCAATCTACGTGGCCGCCTCGCACAAGACCGTGCCGAACATCAAGGCGCGCAAGGCATTCACCGTGAGCATGGCGACTGCGAAGGACATCAAGGCCATCGACTACCTGGGCATAACCAGCGGGAACAAGGTTGCCGACAAGTTCGCCAAGTCGGGACTCACCGCCGTCAAGAGCGCTCACGTGGACGCCCCGCTTATCGCGGAACTCCCGCTTGCGCTTGAATGCAAGATGGTGAGCTACGACGACGATTCGGAGCTCCTGCTCGGGGAAATCGTGAACGTGACCGCCGACGAATCCGTGCTGGACGCAGACGGCAAGCTTTCCGTAGAAAAACTCGCGCCGGTGTGCTACGATTCCGCAGGCCACGGCTACTACGTGATGGAACGCCGCGTCGGGAACGCATTCAGCGACGGAAAAACGCTTTAAGGTGGCAGGAGTGTTTGTGGAGAAGTTTCTACATGGCATGAACCTTGCGGCATTCACGGGTGTCGCGCTTGCGGGCCTGATATTTGCGGGTATGCTCGCCGCCTGCGGTGACGACAGTTCCAGCAGTTCCCCCGCCATAGAAAGTTCCAGCGCGGTCATCGAATCGAGCGACGCGCTTTTGCCGGGATCCAGCGAAAGCGGGCCCGTTCCAGAATCGAGCAGCGAGACCCTGCCCGCATCGAGTTCCTCGGCGGAAGCGGTTCCTAGCGATACCGTATGGAACAAGGCAAACCTCACGTGGTACACCTCCTGGCCGGAGCCCGGCAGCGAGGAATGCGAGGACTACAACGGATGTACGTGGGCGGGCTGGTTCGCAGGCCTCGAAGACCAGCAGACAGAGGAATGGGTCAGCGAGCACAACATCATCGCCATCCACGAGAAGGACTGGGATACCTACAAGCTCAAGACATTCAGGCTGCGCAAGAACGGCCACACCATCGACGCCGTCGTGTACGACAAGTGTGCCGATAGCGACTGCGACGGCTGCTGCACCAAGAATGCGGGCAAGGTCGGGTTCCTCATCGACATAGAGAGCTACACGCGCGCCCGCTTCAACAACTACGGCTCGGGCACAGTGGAATGGACCTGCCTCGACTGCGAATAGGGCGTAAACGGCAATGAAGGTCCAGATTCTCATTGATAACATCGCAGGTCATGTCGGCGGCGCGATTTCTGCCGATGCGGAACCTGCGAACAAATGTGCGGCCCAAGGCGAACGCACCCGCAAGCTATTCGGCGAGTGGGGACTTTCCGTGTACGTGGAATATGACGGCCACAAGGTGCTGCTCGACACGGGCGCATCGCACCTGTTCGCAAAAAACGCGAAAGTGATGGGCATCGACCTCTCGCAGGTGGATATCGGCGTGCTGAGCCACGCGCATTACGACCACGCGAACGGCATGGCGAAATTCTTTGCGCTCAATAAGACCGCACCCTTCTACCTGCGGAAGGGCGCAGGCGAAAACTGCTACCACACGCACAAGCTTTTCGGGCGCTTTGCCTACCACGAATACATCGGCATTCACAAAGGATGGCTCGAGCGATTCGCGGGCCGCATCCGCTATGCGGAAGGCAATGCCGAAATTGCGCCGGGAATAACGCTCGTGCCGCATTCTACCACGGGGCTCGAACGCATCGGCGAGATGGCGCACCTGAGCGTCAAAGAAAACGGCAAATACCGCTACGACAGTTTCGCGCACGAGCAGAGTCTGGTGTTCGATACCCCGCAGGGGCTATTCGTCATGAACAGTTGCAGCCACGCGGGAGCAGACAACATCGTGAAAGAAATCGGGGATGCCTTCCCCGGGAAAAAGATTTACGCGATTCTCGGCGGGTTCCATCTTTTCCGTTACCCGGATGCACGCGTGCGCGCCTTCGCCGAAAGACTACGCGAACTCGACGTGCAGAAGATTTACACAGGGCACTGCACCGGCGACCGCGCCTACGGAATATTACGGGAAGTTCTCGGCGAGCGCGTGCAACAGATGCATACCGGAATGACGATAGAGATTTAGGCTACTTCTTTTTCGCTTTAGCGGAACGCGCGGCCTTCACCGTTTCGACCGCAGCCTTCAGCTCTTCCTTCTTGGCCTGTTCCTCTTCCGGCGTGGGCTTCGTATCTTCGAGAAGGCGGTCGGCCCATTCGTCCCAGAAGCGGCAGCGTTCGCCCTCGAGTTTCATCTTCGCGAACTTGACCGGCTCGGTTTCAACGGCGAGCGTCACGACCGATTCCTTGTAGGCCTGCGGGAGGCCCGCCACATGCGACATGCGCTGCTTGAGCTCGGCGACGGTCGCATCCAGGATATCCACGTCGAAACGGCGTTCGATGTACCGGCGGGCAATGAACCCGAGCGCCATGAAGTAATCACCCTGGTTGCCCTCGGCGAGATAATTTTTCTGCCTGAGTTCCTTGAGAGCGAGTACCGCCTCCTCGTACGGCGGGAGTCGCGGCGCCTCGCCCTTCTTCGCGAATTTCTTGTGCAGGAACCACCCGAGGAACACGAGCAGCACCACCCCCAGCACGATCAGCACGATGTAGAACCACTGCGGCAGGCGCGGGTCATCGAGCGGGTCTTCCGCTTCCAGGATATCCGTCTCCTCGCCCGTCGTGCGCATGGAAACCTTCACGGCCACCGGGTCGGTATTCGTCTTGACCGTATCGTTACCCACGACAGCGCTCACCTGCTGCGGCGCAATCAGAAAATCCCCGCTCACGAACGTGTTGAGCGTCGCGAGCCATACGAATTTCGCGGTGCCCTTGGGCATGCCCTCGGTCACCTTTTCGTTCTTCATCTCCTTGACTTCAAAGCTGCCAAGGTTCCCGACAAAGCTAGGCAGGTCCACGATGGCGTTCTCCGGAGCGGTCACCTGGATTTCGTAATTGAACATATCGCCCACGAAAACCTGGGCGTTATCCACGTTCGCCTTGACACTCACATCGAAGGCGAAGGCGGGAAGTGCACAAAAAGCAAAAAGGACGGCCAATGCGGCGGGGCGGAAAAGGCTCTTACAAGAAAAAAGTGACATAAAGACCTCTGTGCCGAAGAATATACAAATTTTACCGCGAAAAAACACAGGATGTAGGCCACAGGCCGCAGCAGCCTTTTCACGAAAAACCATGCGGCAAATGCAGGCCGGAGAGTTTCTATATTGTAACTTTATGTTACTCCCGTCCATTTGCAGAATCGTCCTCGTGCTCACGCTAGCCGGTGCCGTACTTGCAAGCGCGGGCGAAAATGCGAATGCAGACGAAAAAGCGAATGCGGGTGAAAAAGCGGACGCAAAGGCCGACTCGGTAACGCAGGCCATAGCTGACACGACGGAATTCTCGCAGGAACATATCTTCAACGTGATAGGCCTCGTGCTCCCCCACAACTCGCTGCGCAATTCCAAGACACTTCACAACTGGCCGTTCTTCGCCCTGGCCGCACCCGCCTGGGTATCGACCATCAGGCTCAAGAGGGATATCAACAGGGCTTTCACCCTCAAGGGGTTCGCCACGTACGACCTGGGATTCAACGGAATCGGGCTCCGCATAGGCACATCGCTGGAACTTATCCACCTGCTGGAACTCGGCGTGCAGGTGAACACGGGAACGGCACTCAACTACGGCGAGACGGCGACCTTCATGGGCGTGTACGACCCCGAAAAGAGGGACTACCGCCAGGACATCATCTTCACGCAGTACGCCTACGGATTCAAGTACGATGCCGCGCTGACCATCCCGCTGCTCGCGTTCCTGCCCAAGAGCAAGTGGACAAAGATTATCCTGAAGGGCACGGCGGAATACGCCTACTCGGGCTACACCGGCGCCGATGACGGCGAAGTGTGGAAGGCGGGCAGCGAGAACCTGGTGAACGGATTCAAGTACAAGTGCGGCGGCACGTTAATTTATATGCTTCCGTTCAAGCGCGTGAACATGGCCATGGTATCGGCAAACGTGAGCGGGTTCAAGCACGCCTACGACTTTGACGATGCCTACAGGGACTACAATCCCGGATTCAAGACGGTAAACATTACCCCGATGGCGTCGGTCAAGATAAGTGAGAACTGGAACGGCATGCTGATGGCGGTCATATCGCGTGACCGCGTGTTCGAAAACAGGCGCTACCCGGTCACCGAGGAACCCTTGCAGAAGCAGGTCGGGAGCGAATGGGACCTGCGCACCGTGATGTTTATCGCGAGCAGGAAGTTCTAGGGTCGCCACGGCTTTTTCGCATATTCTATCTTTGCGGTGACATGACAGCCGCCCTCATCATATACCTCATAGTCCTCGTGTTTATCGCCCTGCGAAGCGCGCGTAAGGTCAAGGACGTTCCCGACTTTTTTGTAGCGCGGAAGGGCGCTTCGGCGCGTATGGTGGCGGGGAGCCTGGTCGCGACCATCCTCGGCGGGTCGGCCGTAATCGGCGCGATTGATTCCGGAGCAAAACTCGGCGGGGCCGCCAGCTGGTTCATGCTCGTGGGAGCACTCGGGCTCCTGGCACTCATCCCCTTTGCGGCGCGCGCATATAAGCACGGGAAATACGCACTCCCCGATCTAGTAGAGAATTTATATGGAAAGGGCCCGCGCCTTGTCGCGACGGTCGTGATTCCCATCGCCTGGACAGGCATAGTCGCGGCACAGATCATTGCGGCGGCAAAACTCCTGATGACATTCACCCCGATGGAATACACCACGGCCGCCGTCGTAGCGGCGGCGGTGTTTACGGGCTATACGCTCGCGGGCGGCCAGCTTTCCATACTGCGCACGGACTTTCTGCAGGCATGCCTCATCATCGCAGGCCTACTGCTCATCGCGGGCTTCGCGCTGTTTAACGGTGCGGGCAATATCGCGAGCGCGACTAACAACGCGACAAACAGTGCGGCAGGCATCGCGGGCATATTGCAGGGTACACCCGCCTTCCCGTTCAACGCGAACTTCACGCCGCTCGACCTGTTCCTGCTTATCCTTACCTACGGCACCACCTACACGGCAGGGCCCGACATCTTCAGCCGCGTGTTCTGCGCGAAGGATACCGCAACCGCAAAGAAGGGAATCGCGATGGCAGCGGCAACCCTCATCCCTGTCGCCTTCATCATCGGGTTCCTCGCGGTTTTCGGCACGAGCCTCGGTGAAGTACAGGGGGCGCGCATCACGTCGATTGCAGGGACCGTTCTGCCCGCACCGCTTATCCCGCTGGTAGCGCTCGCGCTCCTGAGCGTCGTGCTCTCCAGCGCCGACACCACGCTCCTCAGCAGTTCCGTCATCCTGTGCGGGCTGTTACGCATCGGCGCAGACCCGAAGGGGGCTCGCGACCCGCAAAACGCAACGGCACGTGACCCGCAAACCGAAGACAGGCCGCTCCTCAAGGCGCGCATCGTAATCCTCGTCAACGGCATTGTGGCACTCCTGCTCGCACTCGTGTTCACCGACATCATCGGCACGCTCCTGCTCGCGCTCGCCGTATATGCCGGTGCCTTCACCGTCCCCATCCTGTGGGGCCTCGCAGGCCTGCGTTCCAAGCCAGCAAGCGTCGCAGCGGGTATCATACTCGGTGGTGCACTCGCCCTCGCAGGCAAGCTCTGCCCGCCCCTTCCGGGAGCTATCGGGAGCCATACCGGCGACGTCCTCACGATTGCGGCATTCATCGTGAACGGAATTTGCCTTGCCATCGGACGCATCAGGCCGACAGGCTCCCCGTAAAATCATATCTTTTAGGGCATGGGTGCAAGTTTTTCCGGACATACCGCTCCACGCCTGCTCATAGGCATCATCGGCATGGCGCTCGCGGGCCTGCTCACTTCGTGTTCCTCCACCAAGATGGAATACGCGAAGGAAGTCGAGATGGACGCCTACCCCGGGCCAAACATCCAGGGCATCAACCGCTACCTCAAGGAAAACACCGTGGGTTCGCGCCTGCATGGCGGGTTCATCGTGAGCAAACTCGAGCACTACGGGGTTGACGGCGTAGAAAACAAGGACGAGTGGGATTCCGTCGACGTGGATTCGAAATACAGGATTACCTACCTGCCCGTCTACGGTTCCATCGACAAGTTCGTGAAGGGCGAACTCTTCATGATGAACATCGGGTTCGGCATCTACCACGGCATATACGCCTCCACCTCCGTCGGCATCAACACTAGGCACTTCGAGCTCGGGCTCTCCTCGTTCCAGCGCTTCACCTACCAGACTATCAACTACCTCGGCT
>JAEEGH010029938.1_pt1 | contig 10612 bp, 14 predicted proteins | sample 9134181 | NCBI WGS metagenome assembly JAEEGH01 (sample SAMN16246544, study PRJNA631951) | gut metagenome | biome: gut microbiome; feature: rumen; material: DP-attached | host: Bos | place: Iran: Karaj | collected 2018-10
AAGCTTTGTCGAGATACGGCGACATAGCCAAGTGGTAAGGCAAAGGTCTGCAACACCTCTATCACCGGTTCAAATCCGGTTGTCGCCTTAAGAAATCCCTTGAGATTCTCAAGGGATTTTTTTGTATCGTTTTTAGTTGTAATTGTTTTCTACATCTTCTACCGTTGCAACACTTTCAATATAGTTGCTGATGGTAAGGGAAAACGCGTAAATAAACATTTCTTTGGAATCATCAATGTCTTCAATATTTAAAATCTTTTTAATCTGGTTAATTCTATAATTAACCGTGTTTTTGTGAACAAATAATTCTTTGGCAGCTTTGGAAAGACTTCTGTTGTTTTCGAGATAAGCAAGCAAAGTTCTACAAAGATCGGTGTTATTTTCACTATCATATTCTTTTAAAAGTGCAACATCCGGGTGAATGTATTTTTCCAAATTTTTACTCGGCATTTGTTGAATGATATCATAAAAAACGATTCTGTCATAAAAGAAAACTTTGTTGGCGCTTTTAAGTAAATGGCCTAAAGAAACTGCCTTTAAAGCCTGCTGATAGTAAAAGGAAAGTTCGGCTATATTTTTAAAGTAAGTGCTGATTCCGACAGACATGTTTTGTTCATTTACAAATTGCAGAAAATTATCCTCATCGTAAAAAAACTTGGGTTTATTATTACCAGAAGGAATAATAATAACAACCGACAAGTTGTAAAGAAAAGCAAAACCTCCGAAAGCATTTGCTATTGCGCCTATATCCAGAGGTGTTAAATCTGTCTCGTTTTCGGGAATGTCAGAAAGGCGGTGATTTGGCTTAACGACACAAACATAGTAATAATCGGCGGGTGAGATTTTAAAGACGGAAAGCCATTTGGAAATATGCTCTTCCGAATATTTTTTTCCCTCAAGAATTGAAGCGAAAAAGGAGTTTTTCTGTACTTCTCTTAAATTTAGAAAGCCTACGTGGGAGACCAGTTTTTGAACTATTATTTCACCCACTAGGTCGGCAATTTCCGTGTCTTTTCTTTCAAGTTCCTTTGCATCTTGCACAAGCATAAAAAGCCCCAGACGCTTGCCGTTATACACAAGCGCTTTTTTGATTTGCGGTTCGCCTTCATAAGCATCTTCGATAAAAAGGGCAACATCTGAGTTAAAGGCGGCGGCATGTTCCGACAAGATATGTATGTTTGGATCAATCATAGTGGATTGAAGTTCGCGATTTAAAACGATTTTTTCCCAATGTATGTTTTTGACGGGAGCTGAGCTGTAGGCAAGAATGTCCGAGTTCATATCTACAATAAAACAAGGATTGCCCAAAGCATCATAAGCCAAATCCATTATTTCCTGAAGACTTTCGCATTCCAATAAGTTTTTTGTTAATTTTATTATATCCGTAGTTTTCATAGAATTATTATAAATTCCGGCGAGCAAAAAGTAAAATGATTTTGTGCTCTGAGCACAATGAAAATGAATTTTTTGTTTTTTAAAAACCTATGTGGAAAAGCATATAATTAGTATAATGACGGTAATAAAAAAGAGGAGGCTAATAAAATGGAAGCATTAGCAATAATTGGTATTTTTGTTGCTTTGGCACTTATGACATTCCTTATTTACAAGGGATTACATCCTGCTATCGCAACAATTCTATGTGTATTAATCGTAATATTCACAAACGGTATGAGCTTTTCGGACACAATGAGCTCGGCTTGGTCGGCAACGGGTGAACTGTACGGCGTTATGGTTCCGTTGTTTATATTCGGCGGCATTATGAGTATGCTTTACGTTGAAAGTGGGGCTATTACAAGCCTTGCATCACTTTTCTTAAGACCGACCGAAAAAATAAAAAGTAAAAGAGTCGGCGTAATCTTGGCATTAGCACTGTACATGATAGTCGTACTTATTATCGGTGTAGGCGGTTTGGACGCATATGCCGTAACACCACTTTTGGTAGCACTCGCACTCGGCTTTTGTGCTAAACTTAACATTCCAAATAAATTTGCAGTTTCAATGGGTCTTATCGGCATGACGGTAATGTGCATCATTCCGGGAACCGCTCAGACAATGAACATCATGGCAGAAGCATTTGTCCAGGGCTTTAATAATAAGGAACAGATTCCTTTAAGACTTTTAGTTATGGCAATTTATCTTGTACTTTGCATCATTATCATGACTGTAATTATCTTAAAAACTCAGGCTAAAGGCGAAGGCTTTACTGAAAATGTAGGAACACTTGGCGTCAGAGTAGAAGGCGACGAAAAGAAAATGCCTTGGATATTGCCATTTATTCCTATTGTAGTAGTTGAGTTGCTTTATATTCTTTGCGGATTTACAGGTTGGGTTTGTATGGCACTTGGTTGTGTGGCAGCGTTTATCTGCTTCCTTCCGTGGCTTAAAGACAGAGCAAGCGGAAAATTCACAGGCAAAAACTTCTTTAACGTAATTTCAAAAGGTACAAACTGTATCCCGCTTCAGATGCTTGTTGTAGGTGTAATGTCTACAGTTCTTGGTACATCAACGGGACTTTCAACAATAAGTGAGGCATTGGGAAATTCCGCGATGCCGGCGGCGATAGCTTGCATGATTATTTGTGTAATCGTAATGGGATTCACAGGAACAACAGGACTTATCGCAGTTGCACCTGTTGCGGCAGCACTCTTTATGCCAAGGGGGTTAAGCGCCATGGCCATTGTAATGATTGCGCTTTGGGGCAAGAGCGTATTTGATACATTACCGATAAATTCAATGATTCCTATCATGTGCGATATGACGGGTGATGAATTTAAAAAGGCATATCCAACGGTATTTATGACGACGGTCATCCTTACATTTGTAATGACGGTATTTGTAACAATACTTTCGGCAGTTGGAATTTTTTAGGAGGTTATTATGAAATTAACGGAAATCAGACAACAGCTTATAGATGCGATTGAGGCACATGACTACACAATGGTGCCAATCGCAAAACGTTACAGAGCAACGGAAAACAACATTCCATCAGCACTTCGCCACATGGCAATGTTTAGAGTAATCAGCAAATTCAAAAGAATTGCATATCATCTTGAAGATGAAAAAAGAAATACGGAATTTTTTGTTGCTGTAGCAGCGGAAGGCGGTACAGATGTGGAATTTGTTTGTCGTTTTACGGTGGAAAAAGATTTAATTAGGGAACTTGAAGTATGCGTAATTCGATCAAGAGGCGATTCGGGATTCTGGTATAAACCTGAAGATATGATGACGGATCAAATTCCGTTTATGATTCCGCTTGATGCCGACAAAAAAGCAGATTACGATGAACTTGAAAAAATCGGCCGTGCAACTTTTGATCACAACATTAATCCTGAAATCAAGTCAAATGCAAACTGTATGCTTATGGAAGCGGGCGGAATAGTATATGAATCTCCGGCATACATAAGATTGTTAAATCCAATGTTTGTAGCCGATGAGGCAAAAAGACTTATTCGCGAACCGATTCCTTTCGGAATTCATCCAAACAAACCGGATGATAAAGACGGTAGAGTATTGGCTGTTGACGTTGAACAAGGACTTGCAGCGGTTGCTATTGATGTAAAAGGATTTGTATCACCGTATGTTGTACCGGGTGAAACAAGTACGGTATTTGCGCCTGATACTTTAATCGAACCACACAGAACTTCACTTACGGAGGAGCTTCTTGACAGCGACAATACTTTCGAAGAAATGCCTGCTAACTCTTTGACATATACAATTGTTAGATATCAGAAGGGCGAGCTTATGGCAATTCATCAGTGGAGCCTTGTGCAGGGACCGGGTGCAAGAACACCTTGGGAAGTAATCTAAGCCGAAATAGCTTTTATAAGATCCGGAAAGAGCATAATTGTTCGGTCCGGGTCTTTTCTTATTCAATGTTGAAATAGTTGTTGATTTTTTAAATCATCTATGATAACATAATATTTCGTGATATAAGAATTCCTTGCTCTTTGCATGAGGCAGAGGGCCAGAGACCAAAAGGAGGTGCGAGACGCATGAACAAATATGAATTAGCAGTTGTTGTTAGTGCGAAAATCGAAGATGAAGAAAGAGCCGCAGTTATCGAAAAGGTAAAAGCATACATTACTCGTTTCGGTGGCAACGTAACAGACGTTGATGACTGGGGTAAAAAGAGATTAGCTTATGAAATCCAGAAGATGAAAGAAGCTTACTACTACTTCATTCACTTCGAAGCTGATGCAACTTGTCCGGCAGAAGTCGAAAACCATGTTAGAATCATGGAAAATGTTATCAGATTTTTATGTGTAAGACAGGAAGCGTAAGTAAGCACTGACGCTCGTACAGGAAAAGGAGAAATAATGAACAAGGTTATTTTAGTGGGACGTTTGACAAGAGACCCTGATATTAGATATTCATCAGGTGATAATGGAACTTGTGTAGCTAGATTTTCAGTAGCGGTTGATCGCAGATTTAAAAAAGACGGGGACGCTCAAAGTGCTGATTTTCCATCATGCGTAGCATTTGGAAAAACAGGCGAATTTATTGAGAAATACGTTAAAAAAGGTACAAAGCTTTGTATCGAAGGCCGTCTTCAGACAGGTTCTTATACAAATAAGGACGGTGTTAAAGTATATACAACAGATGTTGTTGTTGAAAATTGCGAATTTGCCGAAAGCAAAGCTGCAGCAGGTGGAGATAGTCAAGTGTCACAGCCGGCACCAACAGCAGATATTGGTGATGGTTTCATGAACATTCCTGACGGAGTTGACGACGAAGGCTTACCGTTTAATTAAAAGTTAAAAAGGAGGTCACTAATCATGGCATATAACAAAAGCGAAAAAGGCAATGCGCCAATGAAAAGAAGAACAATTCGCCGCAGAAAAAAAGTATGTGTATTCTGTGGAGATAAAAATGGCGAAATAGATTACAAAGATGTAAACAAACTCAAAAGATATGTTTCTGAAAGAGGAAAAATTCTTCCTAGAAGAATTACAGGTAACTGTGCTAAACATCAGAGAGCTCTTACTGTTGCAGTTAAGAGAGCAAGACATATCTCACTTATGCCTTATACAATGGAATAATAAAAATTGCAGCATTCATATGGATGCTGCTTTTTTATTTACAGAACGCTGCTGTTCGAACAATAACAAAGCATATAACCTCCGGTTATACCTATATGAATACTGTGTATTTGTTGTCATTGTTTTCCTAAAGCTATAATAACTAGGTAGTAAAAAAACGATTTGATTAAGAGGAGAATCAAACGAAAATAGGAGGATATTATGAAAAACAAGGCAGTAAAACTATTGTTTATGGGCGCTCTTATTGCTTCTATGTCTACTATGGTTGTAGCATGTGATAAGAGTGGTCAAACTACAGGCGGAGACGTCGAGGTTAAAAGCGTAGCGGATATTGATTACGCTAACGTATATTTTGATTATAAGGATCAGATTACCGAGCAAAAGAAAGCAGTTAAGGTTGTACCGGGCGCTGCGGCAATTTCCCTTTCGGCAACAGATGAAAAGGGTGCAACGGCTGTACTTATTATGGCAGCCGGTGATGCTTCCGATACTGAAAACTATTATCTTGGCGCTATGGTTGCGGGTAACAAAATCAAATTCGAAGGCGGCATAGCCCAGGCTGAAAGCAGTGTGAATGGGGCCCTCGAAGTTAAGGACGGTGTTGTGGAATATGCACCTGCAACACTTAACGTAAAGGCACTTGCAGATGAAGTGATTACTTTTACAATGACAGACGGTGCTGTATATAAATTACATACTTTGCCGGAAACATTTCCACAACTACAGGTTACGGGAGATGGGGTAGCTGATGCAGACAAAGGTGTTTACTCATTTGCACTTGATAAATATCTTTTAAGAGTTAATACAGAAGGTGATGTTGTTTACTATAGAAACGTTAACAGCGCCGGAGAAAACATGGTTGAGAACATGGCTCCGCAGGATGTGGACGGTAGGCAGTATTACTCGGCATTCGTTGAACTTAACAGAGAGTTCAGAAATGCACAGGGCGGCTTTTCGTCGGGTTACTATCTCGTAATGGATGAAAACTATGTTGATAAAGATGGATTAACGTTATTTGAAAATGATGATGCAAATCATACACATGGTGAAGGCTATCTCGATCAGCACGAATTTGTTATTTTAGGTGATAATCACTATCTTCTTTTAAGTTATACTCAGATGTTGGTTGATAATCTGCCTGAAAGTGTAAAAGGCATTGACGGTGGCAATACAGCATACGTTTGGGCTGGTATTATCCAGGAAGTTAAAGACGGAAAGGTTATCGGAGAAATCTGTACCGCAGATTATCCGCTTCTTTATGAATCGGCTGTAGAAAAAATTGACTATGCAAACAGTACACTTAACGGCGTAACCGTAGTTGTGGGACAAAACGAAGTGCAGTCGTATGCGGACGGAATTATGGATTATGTGCATGTTAACAGTATTGACTACACAATGGAAGATGATGGAAGTGCAGATAAAATCCTGGTTTCGATGCGTGACCAGTCAGCTGTATACCAATTTGATATGGATACGGGAGCTATGGAATGGATACTCGGCGGTAAAGCAAGCACACTTGGCGGATATGATGAGTATACTACTGTAAGAACGGATGATAATGGCACAGAGTTTAATGCCCTTACATTTGGTCAGCATTTTGCTCGTTATGCAAACAAAGCTGATGATGGAACAATTACAGGAAATCCGATAATAAGCGTATTTGATAACCAGACCGGTACAGCACCGTTTATTATGGCAGCGGAAGTTCCTACAAAAACAAGAGTATTTAAAGCCGAAATCGATGCTAAAGCAGGCACGGCAACACTTTCAGATGTTATAGTTGGTGCAGATTTAAATGCCTTAACGGGCAAATACCATAATGCAAGCCATTGCGGAAGCGTACAGTATGACAGCGATACATCGGTAACAATCGGATGGGGATTGCATGGCGTAATTGATAACATCGGCGCATTTGCACCGGAAGGAACAATGGGTGATATAGGATTTGATGATCTTAGAATCGGAAGCATTCCGGTATTCACGGATTACAATGCAAAAGACGGCAAGATAACATTTGAGCTTTCGGGAACAAGAAATGCCAAGATGCAGTCACATGAGGGATTTTTCTCTTACAGAACATATAAGACAGCTTACTAAAATACGTAATTTAGCAAGGGCGGAGGTCAAAGGGCCTCGGCCCTTGTTTTTGTAAGATATGAAACACGACATTATCAAATGAATGCGAATAGTGTTTTTTTAAAAGTTTTAGAATTATTATTTTAATGATAAAATGAAACTAAACTGATATTAAAAAAGGCTTGTAATAATTTATAAAAGGAGCAAACATGAGACTGGCGCAGATAAAATATTTTATCAAAATAGCGGAATTATCAAGTATATCGAAGGCCGCAAAAGAGCTATACGTATCCCAACCGGCATTGACAAAGCAAATGAACTTGCTTGAGGAAGAGCTGGGGGTTAAGCTGATGCTTCGTTTAAATACGGGGATAGTACTTACAAAAGCCGGAGAAAAGATGTACAAAGATTGCGCGCGTATAGTTGCCGATTTGGATGATACTCTCGGGGAAGTAAAAAAGATTGGCAAGGAATTGCCTCCGAAAATAACCATAGGATGTTTCGAAGGGGCAACCATAGAAGATTTTATGCCTGAATTATATGCATATTTGGAAGAAAACTTGGGCGTCAAAGAAATAGAAATATTGCGAAATGTTGGCAAAAAGAATCACGAAGATTTGGAAAATGACAAAATTGATATGTTAATCGATTTGCGGTTAAGTCCCGATGAAAAGTTAAGGAAAGGCTATAAAAGCAAGATTATAAGCCACAGAGACGGTGCATTTATATATTCCGATAAGTCAGAGCTTGCAAAAAAAAGAAAATTGACGGTGGATGATTTTAAAAAAGAAAAACTAATGGTTATGGATCCTGGTTTTGACAAAAACTTCGGGAAGGCAAGCTTAGAAACCATTTCAAAACTAATGGGAAAAAAGCCGGAAATAGTTTTTGTTGAAAATTTCATGACTTTGATGACGAATATACGTTACGGGAAAGGTTATGCCATTATGTCTAAAATAGTTGCGGATGATGATGAAACACTAAAAGCTTTTCCGCTTCCGAAAGAATTCGGAGCGGATGTTATATGTGTATGGAAAGAAGATAAAAAAATCATCAATGATATAATGAAAAACTACAAAAAAGAGGATAGTTTGACGGATTTTGATATTCTTGCAAAAAAAGAAAAATAGATGGGGATAAATTGCAATTTTAAGTATATATTGTGAGGATAAGTAAGGATATAATTAAGATAACAAAAAGATCCTGAAAAGAGGTGTTTGTTATGTTTATTATTTTAATGATTTTATTTTTACTTATATTTGGTAGGTTTATTTTTATCTCAGCACATGCAGCATTAAGCGTTGGAGCCATATTGCTGATGTTGGTTTTATTCCCGGTTATTTTTATAGTGCTATTGCTTACGGGACTTTTCGTATTGGCGCTTCCGGTACTTATAATAGTCGGAATAATTAGTTTGATTGTAAGACACTAATAACAATTATAGATATACTTCCTTTCTCATCAACCTCCGATTCTTTCGGAGGTTTGATGTTTTGCGCATTTTGCCGTTAATCGTTGAGATTTTTGGCAACCCACAGCTTGAGAGATTCCACAACGGTGTCGATGTTTTCAAGCTGTTTTTTTATTTCGTTAAAATCTTTTTTCTCATCTTCGCTAATCTTGCCGTCTGCGGCAATTTCAATAAGTCTGTTTTTATAAGAATCCAGCGTATTTAAAGAAGAAAGCATACCAAGGGCGATTTCCGGCAAGGCAATTTCCCTTGCTTCCGGCACACTGTCGGCACCTATGGCGCAGTCGTGCCTGCAATAGTAATTGCAAAGATCCGGGCGATTGTATACCCGCGCCATATCCACAACATCTTCCGGCTGCAAAGTAGTCTTACCGGTTTCCAGTTTTTCTAAGCGGCTTTCCGAAATGCCGTTTAAGGCCTCGCTTGCTTCGGCGCGTGTCATACCCTTACCGTTATTAGCTTGTTCGCGCGCCTCAAAGTATATGGATTTGTGTGGATTGGTGGATTTTCTGCCCATAATATTCTCCTAAAAATATATTGATTAATAAAAATTTAAACTTGTGTAAATTCTGATAAAGCGCCCGGAAATCCGAGCGCTTTAATTATAACATATATTGAATTATTCTTTTGGTATTTTGTCTTCCGGCAGGCCTGAGTAGAAAAGAGCTTTTTCCTTGGATAGTCCGTCTGCGATACATTTTTTAAAAACTTCAATCTGCTCTTCGAGTTTCCCTTCTGCGCGTTGTTCCTTAAGCTTATCAGATGGTAATTCTAACACTTTTCCGCCCATAATATCACCAACTTCTTTCTTTAATCTAATTTGCTATGTTTAGTCATTTTTTCTACCCATAGCCTAAATGCCTCTATAGCAAGATTCATTTCGTCTAAGTGAACTTTAATTAATTCAAAATCGTTTTTTTCTTCTTCTGAAATGACGCCATCCGAAGATATATCAATCATACGTTCCTTATCTCTATTTAATGAGTTGAGGCTGCTTAGAATTTGTAACGTATGTTGCGGTAAATCGTGGATACTTTCAACAACTGGTACATATTCACGACCAATTGGACAGGCTTGCGTGCAGTAATAGTTAAGAAGCTCAGGTGTTTCGTAAATTTTGGACAATCGTAGCACATCTCCGGGATCAACTGTCTTTATAGTATCATTTTCAATTTTTTCAAGACGTGCTGATGTTATAAGACCATTAGTTTCGTTTTCAACTTCTAGGCGCGACATACCTTTATCTTCGCGTGTTCTAAGATATATATTTTTGTTCAGTTTTGGCGATTTTTTTCCCATAGATTTCTCCCATTTAGTAGCCTTTCAATCATTATTATAAATAATAGCGATAGTTTTTTCCACTAAAAAATAGAATTAAAAGCTTCTAATTCACTGAATTGTGTATTTATTGTAGATTAAATTGGAAATATAATTAAACCATAAACAAAGCAAAGGGAAGCATAACATGAATATTGAAGATAGAATTGAAAAAAGCTTGCTACTTTTAAAAGTAGAAAAATACAAAGAAAAGGCAAAAGAATTTGGACTGGAGGAAAAATCATACTTCAGAAAAGAAAAGACACTACAAGAAGGAACTATTCTAAAAAAAAATAGTCTCCTGGAAGAATAGAACCTTAATAATTGAATATCATTCGGACTGCAGTGAGTGGGAGGCTATATTATTTAAGAATGTCAGCTCATCAAGAACCACCTTCTTTCTAATTTCTGTATCAGCGGAGTGTCCGAATGATTATCCGCTGAGAAGTCGGATTTGAGAGATTATTGCTCTTAGAGCATTTGTATATCTATTTTATTAGATAAAGGAGGTGAAAAAAGATGGAAATCAGATTTTTTGGAATCGATTGGTGGTGTGACAGATGTAACGCTTACTTAAATAATCAAGAAGGATTCGATGACAGAAAGTACATTTGGAAATGTACGGAATGCGGACATAAAAACAGCATTTCAGAAGACAATATTTATGAATCTAAAGAGGATTATTTAAACAAAAGACAATAGTTGTTAC
>JAEEGH010029939.1_pt1 | contig 10612 bp, 10 predicted proteins | sample 9134181 | NCBI WGS metagenome assembly JAEEGH01 (sample SAMN16246544, study PRJNA631951) | gut metagenome | biome: gut microbiome; feature: rumen; material: DP-attached | host: Bos | place: Iran: Karaj | collected 2018-10
ATTCTAATGTTTTTTCCATAAATAATACCTATATTCCAAAATAATGGCTTAATATAATCCAGATAGCTAAGATAATTAAAATACATCCACCAATTATAGCAGTTATTTCAAATTTACCCTTTAATAGCTTAACAATTTGCTTACCTAAGAATAAACCAATTAAAGAGATTACAAATGTAATAGCCATAATAATTGATACATGTAACCAAATGGTAGTTGTTGTTGATAAATCTGAATGTAGGGCTACACCAGTACCTAAGGCATCTATCGCAGTAGCGAATCCGAAATATAATACTTCCTTAATACTAAATTTTTTCTCTTCCTTTTCCTCTGGTGCCTTCTTTAAATCCTTTATACCCTCAATAAGCATCTTACCACCAATAAATAATAATAGTGCAAATGCCACCCAAGATACTATATCAGCCATAATCTTTCCGGCATCAGCTCCACCAGTTTCACCAACTAGTCTAGCTATTATTTCAACAAGCCAAAATCCAATTAATGGCATTAAGGCCTGCATTACACCAAAGACACCTGCTATAAAAAAGCTTTTCTTCTTATTTATATCAGTATAGGTTAAACCATCAGTTACAGATACCGCAAATGCATCCATAGATAAAGCTATACCTAATAAAACTATTTCTAATAGGATTTTAAAATCCATGTAAATTTCCCCCAAAAATTATTAAAATAGGTTCATATGAACCTATTTTTTATTACCAAATTCACTAATTACTGATAAAAGTTTAGCTACATATAATGCTAAAGCTACTTCTCTTTCCTGCCAAACTCTTAATAATCTATTTTCCATAATTGCTAAATAACCACTAGTTTTTGTAAAACCAATCTTAAATGCCATAATAGATTGAGTATTAGTAGCTGTCATATATCTATTAATACCAGGTGATTTCATTTTATAATCCTTTAATTGATTAGAAACAATATAATCAACATCATTATCAAATAAAATACTAAAATCATCTGTTGTAGGCTTTTTAACACTCCTACCACAATGAGATATTATTGACTCTACACATAAATCATCATAAACAACTATGCAGTCAGTAGCTGAAACAACCTTACCTAATCTATCTAATATAATTCTTGTGTTACCTTCTAAAGAATCCCTTAAATCTATATCCTTTGTTAACGCAGTAAACATATCTGGTAAATATGATGTATCCTTTCTGTGAACATCAATATCTCTATGCTTCTCATCAACATAAACAATATAGCAGTTTCTACCCTTTGATTTGCCTCTATATAAGGCCTTATCAGCCTTTTGGAATAAATCATCAAACGTAGTTGCGTCAAATGGATATGAGGCAACACCTGTTGTTGCTGTAACAAATAAACGAATATCACCTAGGTCATATGATTTTCTAACACATTGCTTAGCATGATAAACATCAGTAAAGAAGGCATGAACGTTATCATATGTTGGATTATCATTTAAATAAACAACGATAAACTCATCTCCACCATATCTACCAACAATACCATTATTGCCAATATAATTAATGAATGAATCAATAATCTTATTTAAGCATTCATCTCCAACCTTATGACCATAATTATCATTTATTAATTTAAAGTTATCTAAATCAATAATTGCAAAGGCAAAAGGCTCCTTCTTTTCGATTAGGTATTTTGTTAATCCCAAAATATAGCCTCTAGATACACAGCCTGTTAAAACATCTAATACATATTCCATATCTAGGCCTTTAAAATATTCATATTGCTCTAACTGTTCCTTTGTGTACATAAAAAGCCTCCAAAACCGAACTCTTAACTTATTCTAGCACAAAAACAAAGGTTTGTAAAATTAGCTATTTTGCTTAACTATCACAATGTTATCCTTAATAATTAATTTATCTTCATTAATTACAATTGTTAATGCATTATCATTATATGAAAATTCATTAATTTTAGGATTCTTATAAACCTTATTTAATCCTTCATAATTAAATGTAAATACAATATCATGATCAACCTCTAGCTCAGGTCTATAGCCATTAGCGATTAACTCTAAATGAGCATTAACAATTACATCGATGATTAGCTTATTATCTTTTATTTCAGCCTTCTTAATATCTAAGCTTTTTAAATCATAATTATTATAAAAGAAATCTAGTGTCATAAAATCACCTAATCCTTTAGCATTTCAAAATCAATTTGATTTGTTAATGATAAATCAATAAAGCACTCATTTATAGGATCTTTTGTTTTACTAATTTCACTAACAAATAAATGAGCCATTAAAGTAGCACCATCAATCATTAGATGAGAATGATCATCCTTACCATCTAGGTAATTAGAATATTGATTCTTACCAAATATCATATGATATTTTTTAGATTTTTCTTCTCCAATTTTATTATAATGATCAATTGATAATTTATTTAAATCGATGCAAGTATGATTAGTATCCTTACAATACTTAAGCATAGCGTTAGGATATTCACCATGGCTATTTACACATACACCATTCTTAAACATATGTCTTGTTATAGATGTAGCATATACAATATGGCCACCCTTTTCCTCAACCCTTTTAGCAAAGAAATCTAGATTCTTTGTATATTCTCCATAAGGCTCTGTATAACGACTAGTATCATATTCCTTTTCGTCATTATGACCAAAAGAGCAGATTACATAATCACCCTTTTCTAGATTAGATAATAAATTATCAAATCTTCCTTCTGCTATAAATGATTTAGTACTTCTACCATTTTCTGCATAATTATATACTAAGATTCCATCCTTAACGAAAAGCTCAATTCCTTGTCCCCAGCCAAATTGAGGATATGAATAATAATTATTCTTTTTCATTGTGGAATCACCCATCATCAATATTTTCATAATTTCACCATCCCGAGATTAATTATACACCATTTTATATTTATTTTTTTGTACAATATTATCATAAAAGTATTAAATTGAAAAATTATATTTTTCATAATATAATTAAATCAAAAAATAAGTGTGGTGATCACAAATGAGAAAATGCATTAAAAAGATGGCTATAATATTATTTTTTATAGTTTTTCCTTTTCTGTTAGCTTCATGCCAAAAAATAGAATCAAAGGAATTTACTTTCGCATCATATAAAACTAAGGACGCAGTCCCATATGATATCTATTTTGATGAGGCAAAATATTTTAGTAAGCCGGCAAGTGAATATAATCCAGAATTAGCTTCTGCAAGTGCTTGTTTAGCATTATCAGGCTTTTCAACTGCCACATCAACATATTATAAAAATGCTGATTCAAACGCTAAAAATTTATTTAAGGTATTGGGCTTTAATAATTATCTAGCAAATGAATATGGAACAAAGGTTCCAACTGATTCTTCCTTTGGTGTATTTATAGCATCGAAGCAAATTAATGATTACACACTACTAGGTATTACAGTTAGAGGCTCAGGCTATATGATGGAGTGGGCATCTAATTTCAATATTGGAAATAACGATGAATTTGCTCAAGGCTTCTTTGAAGCATCTGAAATATATTTAAATTTCTTAAAATCTTATGTAGAAAGATATAATATCACAGGAAATATTAAAATATGGACTGCAGGCTATTCTAGAGGTGGAGCTACAGTAAATCTAGCAACAGGTAGAATAGATGATGGATTATTAAATAATGAAAATATTATTTCTGATAAGGTTTCTTATACAAAGGATGATATTTATTCTTATTGTTATGAAGCACCAGCAGGTAAGGTAATTGATTTAAATCAAAATGAAATATTTGTAAAAGGAAGTAATTATTCAAATATTCATAATATTTTAAATCTAAATGACCCTGTACCTTTCGTTGCCCCATTAGAGTTTTCATTTGTAAGATATGGTGAGGATTTATTCTTACCTGATATAATTACAGATTTAAATTATGAAAAACAAATCAATCTAGTAAAAAGCAGATTAACAGATTTACCTAATTATGAATCAGTAGGCGATTATAAGCTAGATCAATTTAAGGATGAATCTATAGTTAAATTCTTAAATTATATTCCTTCACCCTATGTAAATGTAACCCCATATATTTACGTAAAGGATTTAATTAATAGCTTATGTACTTCTATTGGTAATAAGGAACATTATGTCGATGTTATGCAAAAGCCAATTATGGAATTCTTTAAATTCCTATTCTCTCACCTATCCGCTAAGGATTCTGCAATTAACCTTGCGATAAATATCGGTAAAGGATTATTAATGGATGACCTTCAAGAGGTTGCCCTTTATGATTTACAAAATCATAGAGAAAAATTCATTCAGGATGTTGAAGTATTAGTATTTAAAGCATTCAAAAAAATAGACTTAGAAATCTCTATTACAGATGTTAGAGCTTTAACATCTGAAATATTAAAGCTAGTAGTAGGTATTCTATTTTCTGATAATGGATTTGTTGTATTAAGATCAATAGTTAATATGACTAATGTTGGTATATTAGGTAGTGCCCATATGCCTGAATTATTATTAACACATATTACATCATTAGATGAAAATTATGATTCTTCTGGTCTTACAGTTAAAAATTCATTTAATATCATTAAAGTTAAAACGGAATCTGAATTTGAATTAACAATAGATGATGATGAATACATTTATTTTGAAGATGGCGAATTAGTATCTAATCTTGTTATGAAAAAAACTAGTGATGGATATGATATTTATATACCAGCAGATGCTGAATTTAAAATTACATCAAATAGTATGTTAAGCTATGAATTATATAATCATAACAATAGCTTTGTTAATGATAAATTAATTCAAAGCGTTATACTTTAGGAGGTAGAACTATGGAAGAAAATAAAGTAGTAGCTCTTCTACCAGAGCCTCCTAAGGAAGTTAATATTTCATATAACCAATTCCTATTTGAAAAAAGAAAGGAATTAAAGCTAAGTAAGCGTAAATTTGCTAAATTATTAAAAATATCTAAATTTAGATATAACCTATTAGAAAATGGATATATAAAGCCAGCCAAAAGAGATATTAGAAAAATATCAGCATATTTTGATATTGACTTTAATTTATATTTAGAAGGATTTAATAGCTATCCTTCTACTATAAATAATATTAGATATAATCCATTATCTAATTTTATGTATCTCACATTTAAGAAAAAAGGATTTAGAATTGCATTATTAGTAATCACTATTTTATGCTTATTATCAACTCTTACAGGATTTATCCTATATTCTAAATTTGATAGTTCAAAGCTATCAGCACAGGAAGATATCGTAATTGAATTACAGACTACTGTTATAGAAAAGGGAAAAAGTAATTTTTCAATTACTAATTCTAATTATCCTATTTATACAGATATTGTAAAATTAGACGACGGAAATGAAAAAGCTATTTCTATCAAATCAAAATATGACGAAAAATATTTATCATTAGATTTTTCAGAAATCTATTGGTATAACGACTATAGAATTACATATTCATACACAAGCTATATCTTTGATGATATCGCTTGGACAATATCAGTAACCAATTATGATACCCTTGAAAGTACATCATATTTTGCAACCGAAAAGGATGGAAAGCTTGAGTTAATGCTATTAGAAGAAACTACAGACCCAATTGTTGATGTAATTACTAATAATGATATCAATAAAGATTTTGACTATTTGATTCAAGAAAAAATGGGCCTAAATTCGACTTTTAGGGATATAGTCGCATCAATCAACAGTACAAGTGAAAAATACAAAGATGTGGTCAATCCTGCTAGAAATACGGCAATTGTAGCATTATTCCTTTCATTTGTGTTTGTATTCTTATTTGGATATGCTTCTATCTACGGAAAAGAAAAGGATGAAATACATTCATTTAATCATAGTGATGAATTATTAGGAATTAAACCTCTTAATAAAAAAATTAAAAAGGATATTAAAATCTTTCCTTTTATTCCTGAAACTGTATTAAGATTAATTGGATTCCTATTTATATTCCTAGGTGCATTTAGAATAATGCTACTAACATATAATGTTATTGATTATTCTGTTGAGAATTTAACATCAGCCAAGGAATTACTATCAATTCAAATGCTTGGTATATTCATTGTATTCTTTATTAATTTTGATATATTCATGAAGGATAGTAGAATATTTAGAAATTTATTAATGTATCCTCTATTATTCTTATTCTTATATATGATTGAGGCATATCTTCTATCTTCAATAACAAGGGATCAATCAGTTATATCACTTGCATTAGATAATTTCTCATTCCCAAATCCATTCTTCTCGGCGACATGCTATTTCTTAATAATTGTATTCTTATTCTTGACTCCATATTATATTAATACGAAAAAGAAATTAATAATTTTTAGATCAATGGCAATTATTCCAATTATAATAATATTATTATCATTTATATTATCAAATGCTGATATCTTATTTGGTGTTAAATTTAGTAGCTATTGGACTAAGCTATTATTTATAGGAGATAAATTCCCATTATCTATTCTAGCTATAACATATTTAGTTTCTCTATTCTTCTTAAGATTACATTATAAGAGAAAATATGGTGAAGAAAATGCAGAAAAATATTTTAATGGAAATAGATATATCTTTACTAAGAATGCTCTAGCAGTTGTATTAATTGTTATAATATGGGCATTTGAAATGCTATTTAGTAAAAACGCAACATTAAATAGTATGGGTATAGGAACTAATACATCATTAATTATCCTAGCACCACTATTCTTACTATATCACCCACATAAGAATGCTAGAAACGCTAAATCAGATATATTATTAATAACTATTTATGGCTTAGTATTAGCCTTCTTATACGTCTTAGGTGTAATGGTTGCACTTGCTGGCTTATTAATGTAAATAAAGGTAAAACAAAAGGGAGCTTTAATTAAAGCTCCCATTTTTTACTTAAATCTCTTTCTTGCTTCCTGACGCTTTTGCTTACGTACATCGCTAGGCTTTAGGTAATATTGACGTTTCTTCGCCTCTTGAAGATTACCAGATCTAGAAACATCACGTTTAAATCTACGTAGTGCATCTTCGATACTTTCTTTTTCACGTACAACGATTTTTGGCATACTAAGCCTCCTTTCAAGGACGAATTCCGAAGAAATTATATCAAATCAATTTTTATTTGTAAAGAGTTTTTTTTACTACTTTTCTACAATTCCTAAAATTTTGTTATTTTCTACACTAATGATTCTTACATTTACCATTTTTCTTAATAAAGATTCATCTAATGGCATTGTTATTTGTAAGAAGTTTGAAGTATGTCCAATCATTCTATTTTCAGCTGTTTTTTGCTCCACAATGACGCTTAATACCTGTCCTATAAACTTCTTAGCGTATTCTTCCTCTAATTCATTAGAAAGGGCAATTAATCTAGTTGCTCTATCCTTTTTAACTGTATCGTTAACCTGAGTCATTTTAGCGGCTACAGTACCAGCTCTTTTTGAATATGGAAATACATGAAGCTTAGACATTCCTAATTCCTTAGCTACATTACATGTTTCAATGAAATCCTCTTCTGTTTCTAAAGGGAATCCTACAATGATATCTGTAGTAATAGAAATATCAGGTCTAGCCTCTTTAATCTTATTAACCTTATTCTTAAAGAATTCTACATCATATTTTCTATGCATATTCTTTAAAGTATTATCACTACCAGCCTGAAGTGGTAAATGTAAATGATTAGCTAATACATCAGTTTCCTTCATCATTTGAATAAATTCATCATCAACCTCATTTATTTCAATTGAAGATAATCTTAATCTCTTTAAATCCTTTACCTCATTTAATATTCTTCTAATTAAACCAGATAAATTTACCTTGCCATCATTATATCTACCTGTATGAATACCAGCAAGTACGACCTCCTGATATCCATTTTCAGTAATATTTTTTAATTCATTAATAACTGAATCAGAATCCTTACATCTAACAGGTCCTCTAGCAAATGGAATAATACAATATGTACAGAAATTCTGACAGCCATCCTCTATTTTAACAAAGGCTCTTGTATGGTCATATGTAGTTACACCAAGCTTTTCATATTCTTGTGTATCTAATATATCTAAAATATTAATGTATTTCTCTTTTCTTTCTCCATTAACGAATTCCATTATTCTATCGACGGCTTCTTTTTTATTACCGTTACCGATTAGAATATCAACACCTTCAATTTCCTTTGCCTCTGGATTTGTTTGAGCATAACAGCCCATAACACAGATAACTGCATTAGGATTCATCTTAATGCATTTTCTTATCATTTTACGGCTTTTAGCATCAGCCATATTAGTTACAGAGCATGTATTGATAACATATACATCACAATCATCCTCTGCATCTAAAACCTCAAAGCCTCTTTTTTCTAATTCTTCCTTTAATGCATTAGATTCATATATATTAACTTTACAACCAAGTGTTATAAAACCACACTTCATTATTTCAGCTCCATTTCATAGCTAATTGAAGATAAAACATAAAATGGTGCAGTTTCGGTTCTTAATATTCTAGGTCCTAATGCACATGGAATAAATCCTAGATTCATTAAATAGCTAACCTCATCCTTATCTATTCCACCCTCAGGTCCTATAACTACCGCAACCTTATCATTCTTCTTCAATTTCTTAACAATATTTTTAAAATTAGAATCTTCCTTTTCCTTAGCTACTTCCTCGTAGCATAGGATTTTATAATCATATGAACTAAAATCAATTTGCTTTAAATTTAAAATATCTACTACCTTAGGTAATCTATCTCTATAAGACTGCTCAGCAGCTTCCTTTGCAATTTTATTAAATCTATCTAGCTTTGATTGTTTCTTTTTTTCATCTATCTTAACGATAGATCTTTTCATCATTACAGGATAAAATTCATAAGCACCAAGCTCAGTACCGTGCTTAATAATGTCTTCCATCTTGTCACCTTTTGGATAACCCTGGAAAATTGTAACAAAAACCGGCATTTCATTATTGCCGGCTTCTTCCTTAATTATCTCAAAAGATACCATTTTATTTGAAAGACTACTTATTTTAACTAAATATGTTTTATTGCCATCACTAACTAATATTTGATCATCAATCTTACATCTCATTACACTTGTAATATGAAATGCATCATCATTATCAATTATTTTATTAGCTAATTGCTCTTCCGAAATAAAATACTTTTGCATATTATTGATTCTTATACTTCTTAAACTTGATAGATACTACTACTAAAACTAAAGCAATTAGAACATCAAATCCGAAGAATACACCTGTAGAATTGATTGAACCAGCAATTGCATTAAAGAATGTATTACCAGCATCGAAATAACCAATAATGTTATTAATAAATACAACTACTGTAAATACTAATAATACGATATAACCAATAATTCCACCCTTGTAGCAAACAGATGCTAGGCTTCTTAAATTATGATTAGCAGCCTTAATAACCTCTTGATATGTTTCCTCATCCATCTTATCGATGATTACACAATCATATGCATAAGGCTTCTTTACCTTATCCTTATCCTCATCATCACCAGCTTCAATTAGCGGACAAATCCAAACTAAATCACCAGTTTCAATATTTTGATATAAGTCATACTTTCCCTTAAATTTCTTAGTTTCAAGTCTAGAATAAATAGTAAAATCTATTACTGTTTCTTCCTTTTGCTCAAAACAGCCATAGCTTAATAATGTTCTAGCCTTATCAACTAATTGTCTTTCTTGTTCAGCTAATAATAATTTTTCATATTCCTTTAGTTCAGGCTTTAGATTAATTTTAACTTCTTCTTGTTCAATAGCATCTAAGCCTTCAAATTGATTTTGTTCCATCTTTCTTCCTCCGAAATAAAATACAAAAATATTATAACAACAAAAAAAATTTTAATCAACAAAAAAGGAATATGATACAACATATTCCTCTAAAAAATTAATTCTTTTTTGTGAAAAGATTTTTGAAATTCTCCCAAGGAGATTTCTTATCCTTTTTCTCTTGGTCTCTTAATTCCTCAATAGCCTTCTTTTCTTCCTTAGTAAGACTTGTTGGAACTATGACATTACAAATGACATATTGGTCACCCTGTGAGCCACCCTTAGGGTTCTTACAGCCTCTACCCTTTAATCTTAATTTAGTACCAGGCTGAGTACCTGCAGGAATCTTTAATGATACATTACCATCAATTGTTGGAACCTCAATTGTATCACCTAATACAGCTTGATAATAGCTTAGTGGGATAGTTAAGATGATATCTTGACCATCACGCTTAAATTGCTTATGCTCACCACAAATAAATGAAATATATAAATCACCATTAGGACCGCCATTGATACCAGCTCCACCGTATCCTTCCATACGAAGAGTCATACCAGTTTGCATACCTGCTGGGATTGTAACCTCTACATCCTTTATTCTTCTTACACGACCAGCACCATTACAATCAGGACACTTCTTAGTAATAATCTTACCCTTACCTCTACAGTCAGGACAAGCTGTTTCTACATTAGTATATCCAAAAATTGTTTGTTGACGCATAACAACTCTACCACGTCCACCACACTTAGGACATGATTTAATATCATTCTTAGATGCGGCACCTGAGCCACCACATTGAATACATTCCTCATCTACAGAT
>JAEEGH010029940.1_pt1 | contig 10612 bp, 10 predicted proteins | sample 9134181 | NCBI WGS metagenome assembly JAEEGH01 (sample SAMN16246544, study PRJNA631951) | gut metagenome | biome: gut microbiome; feature: rumen; material: DP-attached | host: Bos | place: Iran: Karaj | collected 2018-10
GATTGTTGTTTTTCAAATATTCCAATACTGAATCTTCATCGGTCCCGACTTTCTCATCGGCCAATGATGTAATGAATTCAGTGATCTCGGCGTTGCCTTTGAATTCCTCTAAAGCTTTCTTTTTTAGTTCTGAATCCATCCATACGATGCGCTTGATTCCGCCTTCAGCTTTTATAAACGAAGGTTCGGCAAGGTTCTTTAGGCTGAATCCCATAACGGCAGGAGTGGAATCACGGATGTCATCGGTGATCATCTTATTTGTGATGCCGCTGGGTGTAGGTCCCTTATAATATCTTGTCATGCACATAATGCCGTTGCATTTAGGGAGTACGATCGCGACGTTCTCGGCCTGGATGGTGATACCCAACGGTGCATCCATCATGCTGTAAAGGGAAAGTCTTTCGCATCTCTCGTGAGTCTCTTTCTTGACCGTCTCGTTGATACCGGCGAACTCACCATTCTCTTCATTAATGACATTGCCTTTTGAGACTTTCTTATATGGTCCTGCCACATCGATCTCCTCGGAGATCTTGCAGGTCTTATAGTCGACACCGCCGCACATTCCGGATCGTTCGGGAGTGATGACGCAGAGATGATTGGGATGAACGGACTGACAGATGGAGCAGGAATAGAAAACCTCTACATCGGTATCTTTTAATCCGACTTTGACGGCATCTCTTCTGGCAAATTCCTCGCGTGCAGCTGTGAGGTAAGGCGGAAGCATTCTGAGAGCTACGATGAAACGTACCTGGACCTTATCGATGACAGTGCCGAAGTCGGTCTTTATCGATTTGATGAGATAGTTTCCGATATCGCGGAAACGATGCTTCTTCGTGAATTCAAGGGTGACGGACATGCTGGCGTGGTCGCGCTGTCCGACATGAGAGATCCCTTTTATGTTGTTGAGATACTGATGGATCTTGCGTTCGATGACTTCACAGTATTCATCTTTGCATTTCTCTCCGGCGACATAGATCATCAGACCAAGAGCTAGACCGGTGTGAAGAGGGATCTCAAAAAGATCCTGTCCGGCTACGTCTACGAATTCATCCTGAACGGCCATGGCTGGACGCAGGATGACGCGTTCAAGCATGGGATTGGTCCCATCACCGAACACGGCTCTGACGTCTTCCGGTTTATAGACGTCTTTCGAGTATTCAGGTCCTATCTCAAGAGGAAACTCAGTGGCAAAATACATGATTATCTCGTTTCTTCTAATAGTTCTTTGACTAGTTTCATAGCTTTACTGTTAAGCATTACCACGATCTCACATCCAGCACTGATGAGCGACATTGCAGTAGTGGCTTCCCACAGTATGCCTCGGTTCTCGTCATCGCCCCATTTTTCATCTTCTATCTCACCAGCTTCTTTGACTTTCCAGACGTCACGGCCGATATTGCAGATGATGGGCATCTGCAGGCTTGCATCGTTCTGGGTGAGGGCGGCCAGCCGCATCCTCTCGATGATGGAGTAACAGTACTCGATGCCGTATCCCAGAGCGCTGACGGTAGGATCGATGAGGATGTCTTCCCTCTTCATACCGGCATTTTCCAGGAGGATATTGAGCTGTTTGGCCATATTGATATCGATCGGGGAGTTGGCGATTAAACGGTGTCCGTTCTTCACGGCTTTGTCTACTAACTGCTGATAATTATCGATCTCTACCGGTCCGATGGTGAGCTTAAAATCCTTGATTTCTTCCAAAAGGTATTCGAAGACGTCACCATTCTTCTTGGTGTTGCTGCAGCCCCATACGATCAGAGGAACATCACCGCAGGCATCGATGGCCTTGCGTATGTTCTCAAGCGCAACGGTTTTGTCCTTATCGAAATCGTTGGGATTGATGCTGGCGAGTTTAAGGCAGATGCATTCAGGATGCTCTTTCTCGATGGCGCGTCTGACCCAGTCGGCCACATCTCCGTCGGAATAGATGTCATCGAATGCGTACGGAGGAAGGTCTTTTATGGGTTCGTCCTCAACGAGATAAGCGATCCTGCACGGATTTTTGTATCCGTCTTCAAAAGAATACAGAGTCGTCTTTCCGCCGACCTTGAGTCCGCGGATATCCGTCTCGATTATCTGTCCGTTGATATCTTCTATCGACATGGTGTCTCGTTTATGTTATTTGATGCCGTTCATCATCTTGGCTGATTTGACGGTGTCATACATCAGCATGGCGATGGTCATGGGACCCACGCCGCCGGGGACCGGAGTGATATAGGATGCTTTCTTCTTGACGTTCTCGAAGTCTACGTCACCGCAGAGGATCCTCTTGCCGGTGGACGACACGCCGATCTGATTGGTTCCGACGTCGATCACGACGACTCCTTCTTTGACCATATCGGCCGTGATGAATTTAGGTTTACCGATGGCAGCGATAAGGATATCGGCCTGTCGCGTATATGATGCGATGTCTTTTGTCGCGGAGTGGCAGATAGTGACCGTGGCATTGGCTCCGGCAGCTTTCTGGACCATGATGTTGGCGATAGGTTTGCCGACGATATTGCTGCGGCCGACTACAACTACGTGCTTACCGCTAGGGTCAATACCGCTCCTCTCGAGGAGCACTTTGATGCCGTGAGGCGTGCAGGGCAGGAACAATGGTTCGCCGATGAGCATGCGGCCGACGTTCATGGGATGGAAACCATCCACGTCCTTCTTGGAGTTGATAGCAAAGAGGATGCGATGTTCGTCGATATGTTTAGGAAGAGGAACCTGGACCAGAATGCCGTTTACGGCAGGATCTGAATTGAGTTTTTCGATGATTTCCAGGAGTTCTTCTTCTGTTGTCTCTTCGGGGAGAACTGTATTGTACGATGTGATACCAAGCTGTTCACACATACGTACTTTCGAAGCTACATATACCTGACTGGCGCTGTCGTTGCCCACCAAGATCGTTGCAAGACAGGGTTTTACGCCATGTTCAGATTCGAGCGATTCGACTTCTGCCTTGAGCTCGTCGAGCAATTGTCTGGAAATGGCTTTTCCGTCAATTATCTGTGCTTCCATATTCAAATTCCCCTAAATAGATAGACTTCACCTATTTTATTTATTCGAATATTATGCTTGATTTACTATGTTTATTTCAAACTTAGACCGCTTAGTTCGTTCTTACCTGTTTTGCTATATAATATCGGATAGATTTTTATGAGAGGTTTCGGATGGTATTCGGCTGGATCAATCTGTTTAACTTGGCGATCCTGATCATCATGCTGATCCCCAACATGCTCTTTGCCGGAAAGATCCGACAGGAAGAGGGCATCGAGAGGAATACTGTCCTGCGTATATCTGAATATATCAGCCGTATTGCCTGTATGATCTTCATGATCTTCCCCATAGGTGTCGGTGAATTTGGCTTCAAACGCCCCATCTATTTTGAACTTTATCTGATCTCAAATGTTTTGCTTTTAGCTATCGACCTGGTGGTTTGGAATATCTTCAGGAAGAAACCGACCTTCAGGGAGGCGCTTATCCTGGCAGTTGCTCCGTCGCTGATATTCTTCATCACTGGTCTTTTGCTCCAGCACTGGCTCTTAGTTATTTCGGCAGGTGCTTTCCTTTTGGCACATGTCATGAATACATATACCGACTTCAGAAACCTTTCATAGATAGGGGGACAATGCCATGTCTGACGATAAAAAGGGTATCGGTCTTATCTCTTGTATCGGTATCATTACAGGCGGCAGGATCGGCAGTGCTACCTTCGCCCTCTCCGGTCTCACCATGTATAATGCCGGCCCTTCGGCGATCATTTCATGGATCCTTGCTGCTGCCGTAATGCTCATTTACGGTCTTGTTTGTACTGAACTTGCTGCGATATTCCCGAAATCCGGTGGTATCTATGTCTTCCCGGCTAAGGCTTTAGGCTCTAACCCTAAGACCGGCGCGTTCTGGGGTTGGTTCTCGACCTGGGGCTACATCAATTCAAATATTGCTGCTGTCGCTTTCTCTGCTATCTATGTTGCGACTTATCTTGGCGCCGGCTTTAGTCTTCCAGATGGTCTTCAGGTTCCCTTGGCATTAGTTGCGATCCTTCTTTGTTTCATCCTCAACTGTATCAACTTCAGGACCACTGGCAAACTTCAGACCATTCTCGTTGGCGGTCTTGTTATCACGCTTATGATCTATATTGGAGTATCTTTCTTTGGAGGTGAATGGGATCCTCAGTTGATGACTCCGTTCTTATCTCAGGGCGCCGCCGGTTCCACCGGTTTTCTGGCTGCCGTCCCTACCGCCATGGTCGGCTACGGTTCTATCGTAGCCATTGCATTCATGGTGTCCGAAGTGAAAGCTCCTAACAAGACTGTTCCCAAGGCCGTCATGATTTCCATGGGTATCGTCGCCGCTATTTATTGTCTCGTGGTTATCTCCACTCTTGGGCTCATTTCTGCTTCTTATCTTGCCGAGAATCCCGGCATGCAGTACATCCCTCTGTACGCTGCCTGCTTCACGAAACTTGCGGCTTATCCGTGGCTTACCAAGGTCGTTTCCATCGCAGCAGTATTGGCACTCATCACTACGATATTGGTCGTACTGGCTCTTACCGGTCGTGCTGTCAAAGCAGCTGCTGATGATGGTCTCGTTCCCTGTATCTTCTCCAAGAACAATGGAGCAGGGGTTCCTGTCTTTGCTACGGCAGTCATTGCTATCCCCGCGGCCATCGTTGCATGTTTCCCCGATCTGACATCGACCATCGTTGGTCTTGGTGCTCTTTTCGGTGCAGTCTCCATCGTAGTCAACATCTTCTCTCTATATCAGGCGCGTAAGAAGAAGCTTGAAAATAATGAACTCTTCAGAGCTCCTGGCGGAAACATCCTGCCGGCTATCGCTCTGCTGATCATCGTAGTCTGTTACATTCCTGATATCACATCAGGGGGATGGAAGATCTGGCTTTATACCGTCGTTTGGTATCTGGTGGGACTTGTCATCTTCTATTTCAGCAAACGTAATCGGATGAAAGAATAACTGGTTAATCTTTCCAGTCGTAAAAATCGTCTAGGATCTCGTAGATCGCCAGATTAGGTGCAGTGTGCTCATATACGGTGCTGCCGAATTCCAGAACGGTGAACGAACCGTCTGCGGCATGCCATTCGGGAAGACCGTTTCCGTTTGGATCACCATACTTAACGAAGTTGATGAGGTATCTGACCATGATGCCCTCGAGTTCACGGTCGGAATCATTAAACAGTTTTGTTGTTTCGGGGATGTTTCCGTAGAGATACAGTAATTCTCCACCGTGCCAAGGACCGAGCATGCCGTTTTCTTTCGTGAAATAGTAGACATAGGATGGGATATCATTGGCAATAGCCTGACGTTCCAGACAGTAATGACCATATGTGAAGAGATAGACGGTTGCTAGCCTTTCCCAGTTATCGTGAGCTTCTTTATTGGTGGATGCTGGAAGCAACTCTGCAATCTGGGATGCATAGGGTTCACCGTATATCTCCCGGATCTTTTTAAGGTAGTTGTTTTTGTTTGCGGGGGCGAACATCACGAAAGGAACAGCCTCGCCCTGATTGAATCCCTGTAACTGAGCTTCTTCATTATGGATGCCTTTAGCATAGGATTCGTAAGGTGTCTCGGTGAGGGCATATCCGTCTATCGTCAGGTGATGATGGTAGTTCTTCTCATAGACGATTTTTTTTGCGGGAAGAGAGCGCATCTCTTCGATGGACTTTACTCCCAGTCTCTCCTTCGTTGATTCAGCTTCTTTGAAGGCGTCATCGAGCAGCCTGAAGGAATGTGCGGGTTCGGGAGCTGTCACTGTTGAACTCTCGCAGACGACTCGTCTGAAAAGTCCTTTGGCGAGAGGAGACGTACATAATGCTGTGACGCAGGCAGACCCTGCGGATTCTCCTGTGAGGGTCACATTATTGGGATCTCCGCCGAAGTAGGCGATATTGTCCCTTACCCATTCTAGTGCCATGATCTGGTCCAGAAGTCCGTAATTACCCGTTGTGCCGTTGGAAGATTCGGCTGCCAATTCGGGATCGGCATAGAAGCCGAAAATACCGAGACGGTATGCCATGCTGACGAAAACTACACCTTCACGGGCAACTCCTTCGCCGCTGTAATCCTCGTACCAAGTTCGGCCTTTTTCCAGGGAACCGCCGTGGATATAGACGATCACTGGAAGATTTGAAACATCTCCCTGAGGTTTCCAGACATTCAGATATAGTGAATCTTCGCTAATGGGAGAAGTGTAGTTGTCGAAGAGAGATATTTTGTAGTCATGATAGCCTGCTATGTGGATTATGGAAGCGTAAAGCTCGGATCCTGGGTCCTGCATGGACATGGCCTGGAATGTATCGGCCGCGAGGACTCCATCCCAGCCTGACGCCTTGACTGGTTCTTTCCACCGTAGGTCACCGACGGGTGGTTCGGCATAGGGGATCCCGGCATAGACTTCCACTGCTCCGTCTTCGGTGAAGAGACCGGTGAGATCGCCCTGTGGGATATGTATGACATCTGTGACTCCACCATTCTTGCCGGCAACTGCCGGTGCATATCTGACTGGAGGCTGGGATACAAGATAGATGATGGCGAATAATGCAAGAAGGCAGATCCAGCTGAGTGCTCTGACATAAAACTTCTTGTCATTGATGATCCTGATGCGCAGAAAAGCGAATGCTACTATTGCAATGATAGCCAGCACCCAGCCGAATATAGTGTTCTTGCTGAGTTCCAGGATCGTCAGGAAAATGACCGATACCAGTGTGATGATGACCGTCATTTGGATCAGTATTCTTTTTTTTGTTTTGTCTTCCATTAAGGGAGCCTCAATGCATCTTTTGTCTTATGATTGCTCAATACCGAAGTATGCGTCAATAAAAAAAAGAGCGTCTGAACTGCCAGACGCTCTTTGATAATCGATTGAATGTGGTATTAGTACATGCCGCCCATGCCGGGATCAGCAGGTGCAGCCTTTTCAGGCTCAGGGATGTCAGCAACGAGGGACTCGGTGACGAGGACCATGTTGGCGACGCTTGCTGCGTTGACGAGAGCGGATCGGACGACCTTGGTAGGATCGATGATACCCATTTCGACCATGTTGCCGAAGGTATCGTTGTCAGCGTTGTAGCCGACGCCCTTAGGGCTCTTCTTGACTGCATCAGCGATGACGGCACCTTCTTTGCCGGCATTATTGGCGATGCATCGGATAGGTTCTTCGATGGCTCGTCGGATGATATTGGCGCCGGTGAGTTCATCGCCTTCAAGCTTGAGGTCGTCGAGGGCAGGAAGTGCATTCATAAGACCGATGCCACCACCGGGGAGGATGCCTTCCTCAACAGCTGATCGGGTAGCTGCCAGTGCATCTTCGACACGTGCTTTCTTCTCTTTCATTTCAGTTTCGGTAGCAGCACCGACTTTGATGACGGCGACGCCGCCGGCCAGTCGTGCCATTCGTTCCTGAAGTTTTTCTCGGTCGAAATCAGAATCGGTCTCTTCGATCTGAGCCTTGATCTGTCGTACACGGTCTTCGATGGCAGAAGTGGAACCCTTGCCTTCGACGATAGTGGTCTTGTCTTTGGTGACTTCGACGTGTCGTGCTTTACCAAGATCTTCGACTTCGATGGAATCGAGCTTGCGGCCGATGTCCTCAGAGATTAGCTTACCGCCGGTCAGGATAGCGATATCTTCGAGCATGGCTTTTCGTCGATCGCCGAAACCGGGGGCCTTTACGGCACAGATGTTCAAAGTGCCGCGGAGTTTGTTGTAGACGAGAGTAGCAAGAGCTTCGCCTTCGACATCATCAGCGATGATGAGGAGGTTCTTGGTGCTCTGGAGGATTCGTTCGAGGGAAGGAAGAATTTCCTGAACAGAGGAGATCTTCTTATCGGTGATAAGGACGGAGGCATCGTCGATGATGCATTCCATTCTGTTGGTATCAGTAACGAAGTAGGAGCTGACGTAACCACGATCGAACTGCATACCTTCAACAGTCTCGGTCTCGAACTTGGTACCCTTGGATTCTTCGATGGTGATGACGCCGTCTTTGCCGACTTTGTTCATGACATCAGCGATGAGTTCACCGATCTTAGGATCCTTAGCTGTGATGGTTGCGACCTGGACGATCTGTTCTTTGCCGGTGATAGGAGTAGAGGCGGCTTTGAGGCCTTCGACTACTGCTTCGGTGGCTTTTTCGATACCGCGTCGGATGCTCAAAGGTTCAGCACCGGCTGCGATGTTCTTGAAACCTTCGTTGATGATGGCCTGAGCCAGGACGGTGGAAGTGGTGGTACCGTCACCACAGGCATCGTTGGTCTTGCTTGATGCTTCTTTTACGAGCTGGACGCCCATGTTTTCGAACGGATCAGGGAGTTCGATCTCTTTTGCGATAGTTACGCCGTCATCGATGACGGTAGGTGCGCCCCATTTCTTTTCGAGGGCGACAGGATGGCCCTTAGGACCGAGGGTTACTTTAACGGTGTTGGCGAGAGTATCGATGCCTTTCTTAAGTGCCATTCGGGCATCGTCGCCACATTTGATCTGCTTAGCCATAATTCAATAATCTCCTTTGCTCTATCTCTTAGTCTTTGACTGCGAGGATGTCGCTCTCGCGGAGGATCATCATCTCTTCGCCGTCTTCTTTGATCTCGGTGCCGCCGTATTTGGAATAGATGACGACATCGCCGACTTTAACTTCCATAGGGATGAGTTCACCCTTATCATTGCGTTTGCCGGCGCCGACTGCGATGACGGTGCCTTCCTGAGGCTTATCTTTGACGGTATCGGGCAAGTAGATGCCGCCTTTAGTCATTTCTTCGCGTGCCAAGGGTTTGACCAGGATTCGGTCAGCTAACGGTTTGATAGCCATTTTTACCATTTCCTCCTATATAAATTGTCATTATTTAACAGTGATTTAGCAATCTTTCTCTTAGACTGCTAACAGATATAATAATGCATTGGATAATAATAATCAAATGGATTTTTATATTTGTAATGCTTTTCGATCGATATTTTTCTTTGGAGTCTTCCACTATAATTAACCCAGTCAATTAATTTCGTTGGGGTGAACGAATATGAAACAGTACGAACCTAATCTCGAATCACAGGATATGAATTATTATGATTACTGGTTCTCTGTCGATGTCGTAGAATTCGAGGGGGAATGGCAGGAAGGCCAATCAAAGATCAAATATGAGAAGATGATTGGTCAGAACGACCATGGTCGCCTGTATATGCAGGAATGGGTCCATAACGATAAACTCAATCCATTAGATCTTTCCATCAAATTCTTCGAAATCACTTACGATGAATTTGTCGAATTCTTAGATCGCGCCATTGAACAGGGCTCTGCCGCCAAAGAAGAGCGTGATGATTTCCTGGAGATGGCCAAAGCTCCCAATGAGATACCTTGGGATATCAATGAGGACAGGATAGTATATCAGGACGATCGCTTCCTCTTCGGACAGCAGGATGGGATGGCTTTCCTGATTGCTGATGGAATGCGCTATTTCCTTACTTCACATCCCTATGAACCATGTCTCTATATCACAGATGACGATGATTCTAAGACCATTGTCCATAATGCTTTTGACCCGTTCCATGTCCTTGAGGCATTCGATAGGGGCAATACAGTCACATCGATTTCCGGCCACGAATATGATGCCAAGTCATTCTGTGAGATGGTCGCTTATGCCGCGGGCAAGGGCGATATTTCCATCGATGATGCCGAAAAGGTATTCAAAGAGTAAGAGACCATAAGAGACAGCTTTTCATTAATAACGCTACAATATACCTATACTCCAATTGAAAGGCTTGTTAATCATGAAACTGATCGTAATGGTCGATGACAATATGGGTATGATGTTCAACCGCCGCCGCCAGAGTCATGACCTCATCCTTACTGAAAGACTTTCCGAAATGGCAGGTGATACTCCTGTCTGGATGAATTCCTATACCGCTCTCTATTATCAGATCCATTTCAGGAATGCCGCTGTTTCCGTGCATTTCATGGAAGATGCCGGAACGGATGATTACGCCATCTGCGAGAACGAATCGGTCGCAAAATACGTTGACCGTGTCGATCAGCTCTATGTTTATAAGTGGAACAGAGAATATCCTTCCACTTTGAAGTTGGATATCGATCTTTCGGATTGGAAGTTGATCTCCTCCACTGATTTTGCCGGATCATCACATGAGAACATCACTGAAGAGATCTATGCAAAGTAAGTTAAAAGGCGGGCTTGTCCTCGCTTTTTCTGTTTTCCTGGCGTTACTGACATCCTGTGAAGCTCTGTTTCCAACGACTACGACGACAGTTACGACCACTACCACTACTACTTCACATACGACTACTATAAAACCGTCTCTGGAGACTTTTTCGTATGATGACGTGCCCGCATATTCTTCGTCTCCTTATGTCATCATCAATGACAACGAACCTTTTTTCACAAAAGAAGACTTAACGACCGAAGCCTTTGAAGAGTATTCGGATTTAGACTCACTTGGCAGGTGCGGTACCGCTTTTGCCAATATCTGCATCGAACTGATGCCGACCGCTCCGCGTGAAGAGATCTACATGGTCAGACCTTCTGGTTGGCAGGCGATATCTTATCCCGACCTTGTTGATGGCGCTTCTCTCTATAACCGATGACATCTGATTGCA
>JAEEGH010029942.1_pt1 | contig 10611 bp, 6 predicted proteins | sample 9134181 | NCBI WGS metagenome assembly JAEEGH01 (sample SAMN16246544, study PRJNA631951) | gut metagenome | biome: gut microbiome; feature: rumen; material: DP-attached | host: Bos | place: Iran: Karaj | collected 2018-10
GACCTGGAGCTTCCTTCTGGATATCAAGATCCTGTTCCTGACGCTCTTTCACTTTATGAATCACGGAGAAGAGAATCATCATGGAGAAAGCAAAGAAAACCAGCAGCGAGAAAACCGCGGAAACCAAATCGGTGACGCCTATGCGGAATCAGAATTTGAACAAAGCGCCGTCGAAGCAGAAGCAGAAGAACCCGAACAAGCAGCCCTCACAGAAGACAGAAACGGGCAATCGGAAAACAATTAACTCAGGCAAAGGCAGCGAAGCGTCTTCTGCACGCGGTAATTTCCCCTGGGAGTATCCTGCCATCTTTTTGGCTTTGGCGCTCGTTATGCTCACGATGCTGCAGTTCATCCAGAATCAGAAGTGGCTGGTGCTGCTTTGCTGTCTTTTGTCCGCTGTTATTTCCGGTATTGCGCTCTTTTGCAGGGTCCGCAGGGAATCCACCCATCTGTTTTTCCTCCTGTATGGGTTGTATCTTTTGTGGATGTCACTGGGGATCCTTTGGGCCTGTTCCGGCAAATTCATCCTGCGCGAGTTTTCCAAGCAGTTGATCTGCCTTCCTCTGATTCTTTATATCGCCTTTTTAATGCCGCGAAAAGAAGCTGTGATCCGTAAGCTCCTTTTCCTGATGAGTGCGATGGGCGCTTTTTTCGCGCTTCTGAGCGTGGACAACGCTTCCGCCGGTCTTTCCCGCGGCCTGCTCAATTTGCTTCCCGGGTTTGCGAATGCTTTTACCGGTTTTGAAAGCGGCACCCGGCTTACGGGTATTCTCAGCAATGCGAATATCTCTGCTGGGCTCCTGGCCATCTGCATCTTTCTCTCGCTGTATTTGCTGGAATCCGCCGAAAACCGGCGGCAGCGTGTATTCGCAGGCGTGTTTGCTTCTCTGCAGGCCGGCACTTTTCTCCTGAACTTCAGCCTCGGCGCTACCGGCTTTTTCCTCATCAGCGTGGTCGTCTATCTCCTGTTTGCCGGGGAAAAGCGTTTCAGCGTGTTCCTTCGCATGCTGGAGGTCGCGCTGCCGGTCCTGATCTCCGTCTTTCTCTCATTCCGCTTCTTTGAAGTCAATGACAGCCGAAAGGTCATCCCGCTCATTACCGCGCTTCTCAGCGCCGGAGTCACGGTGTTTCTTGAGCTCGTCGTATATCCGCGGCTGTCCCAGTCTCTGAGTGTTCGCAAAAAGCTGGCGTCCGGGATTCTTGCCGTCCTGCTGCTCCTGATCGCCATCTACGGCGCGGCGGGGTTACTGTTGAACGGGAAAGCCGAGCTTACCGGCGGACAGTTTCTTCGCCGCGCATGTTATCCGGAAGCCGGGGACTATTCCCTTGCAATCGACGCTGACGGCGACCTGAATGTAAGGATCATCACGCAAAACGAGCGTGAAGTGATCATGCATCGGGAGACCGTTCTGTTTTCCGGCGCTGCTGCCGACGCCGCTTTCACAGTCCCCGCCGATTCTCGGGTCGTTTATCTGACCTTTACCTCCCCGAACAGCGCAACGATCCGGGAGGCAGCGCTCCAGGGAGCGGAATCCATTGAGCTCCATCTGGACTATCCGCTGCTGCCTGGCTTTATTGCGAACCGGCTGCAGGGCCTGTTCGCAAATGAAAACGCGATCCAGCGAGTCACATTTTTCCGGGATGGGATGAAGGTTTTCCGGGATCATCCGATCCTTGGAGCAGGCCTGGGCAGCTTTGAGACCTTACTGTTCGGTTATCAGGATTTTTACTATGAAACGAAATACGTACACAATCATTATATCCAGGTCCTGCTGGATTGCGGGATCGTTGGTTTTCTCCTGTATGCTGCCCTTCTGGTACTGACCGCGGCTGCGCTTTGGCGCGGCCGAAAAAAGGATGCGCCCTACCGCAGCCTTCATCCTTCTCTCTGCGCATGCTTTGTCATGATCGTCCTTCACAGCAGTATGGAGGTCGTCCTATCGACCTCGGTATATCTTCCCTTTGCTTTTGTCGTTTTAAGCCTCATTGCCGTATGCTTCGCATCACCGGCAAAGGGTCATGCGCTGGGCCATGCTTCTGCTGTGGTATCCGGATGCGTTTCTCTGGTCTATGCGGTTCTCCTCATCCTGAATCTGAATGCCAACACCACAATCAACAACTCCACCGGCGGAACGGTTCGTTTCTTCAATGCCCTGACGCGCGCTGTGAAGATCGATGCTTTTGAAAAGAACGACTGGATGGCCAGCTACATCAGCACTTGCGCCGACCTGGAGGCCGCCGCCTACCGTCCCCAGGCTGAACAGTATTGCCGGCGGCTGATGGACGTTCCCTCTAATTCCCTTCATCAATACATCATGCGCTACTATCTTACATTCCACGATTACGATAACGCGCTTACAGCCGCCGATCGCAGTGTCGGCTTCAACGCTTCGGACAGCAAGAGCTGGAACAGCGGTTTCCATGGCTTCGCAGCGGCGCTGACGGCACATCCCGAGGACGAAGCGGAGATCCTTAGCTGCGTTCGAACGCTGAATGACGAGCTCCAGCACATTCAGGAACGCCTGATGGAGCCTATTCAGCTGGACGCGGAATCGAAGACGCTGATCGAAGCCGCTTTGCGCGAGTAAAGGTCGTGTTCTATGAACTATCGAATGATCGCCCAGCTCCTGGGCAAGGTCCTCTGCACCATCGCGGCGGTGCTGCTGCTGCCCGCCATCATCTGCCTTCTCTACCGGGAGTCTCCCCTGCCCTTCCTGGCTGTGACCGGCATCATGGCCCTCTGCGGTGCTCTGCTGCTGTGCTTCAAGCCGAAAATGCAGAAGATCTACGCGGCGGAAGGCTTTGTCGTGGTGGGTCTTTCCTGGATCCTGCTCTCTCTGTTCGGCGCGCTGCCTTTTGTGCTGAGCGGCGATATCCCCCATTACATCGACGCTGTATTTGAGACTGTCTCCGGCTTCACCACCACCGGTGCCTCCAATCTGCCGGATATCGAGGCTCTCAGCCGCGGCGCCATTTTCTGGCGCAGCCTGACCCATTTCCTGGGCGGCATGGGCGTGCTGGTGTTCATTCTGGCCGTACTCCCCATGTCCGGAAGCCGCTCCATCCACATCATGCGGGCGGAAGTCCCCGGTCCCATCGTCGGCAAGCTGGTCCCCTCCGCAAGAAAGACCGCCATCCTGCTCTATGGCATCTATATTGCCATGACGGTCCTGGAAGCGATCCTGCTCATCTGCGGCGGCATGCCCGTCTTTGACAGCGTCATCCACGCTTTCGGCACCGCGGGCACCGGCGGCTTCAGCAGCCGGGCTCTCAGCATCGGTTATTACGACAGCGCCTATATCGACATCGTCATCACGGTGTTCATGATCCTTTTCGGCGTCAATTTCAATCTGTATTATCTGATTCTTCTGGGGAAAGGCCTGGAAGCGCTGAAAAGCGAAGAACTCCGCTGGTATTTGGGCGTGATCTTCTTTTCCGCCATTACCATCGCGCTGAATCTGGGCCGCACTTTCGGCGGATTCCTCCAGAACCTGCGCTACTCCTTTTTCCAGGTGGCCTCCATCATCTCCACCACGGGCTACGGCACGGCGGATTTCAACCTCTGGCCCACCTACTCCAAGTGGCTGCTGGTACTTCTGATGTTCTTCGGTGCCTGCGCCGGATCCACCGGCGGCGGCCTGAAGTGCTCCCGTATCCTCATCCTTGCAAAATCCATCCGCCTGGAGCTGCGGAAGCAGCTGCGGCCCCACAGCGTCAATATCGAGCGGTTGGAGGGCAAACCCATCAACGAATCGACCATCCACTCCACCTTGGTCTTTTTTGCCTGCTACCTCTTTTTGTTCTTCCTGGGTACAGCCATCGTTTCCACGGACGGATTTGATCTTACCACCACCTTCTCCAGCGTCGTTGCCTGTCTTTCCAACATTGGCCCCGGCCTGGAGCTGGTCGGTCCTATGGGCAGCTATATTATGTTCTCCCCCTTCAGCAAGATCATACTCAGCCTCTGCATGCTGCTGGGCCGTTTGGAGATATTCCCGATCCTGATGCTGTTCTCCCCCAGAGTCTGGAAAAACTGAGGGGAGCAGAGCGAATCATGGTCCACATTCAATGCGAGCGATTGAGCGCCGAGGAATACATCGGCTTTCTCAAGCGCTGCGACCTGGGATCCCAATACCCTGCTGAGCGCTTTCCGGAACGCATACCCAGGCTGCTGAAAAACGCCTCCATCAGCCTTGCGGCAAGGAACGAGGAAGGAAAGCTCGTCGGCGTTCTTCTGGGTCTCACAGATTATGCCTATTGGCTCTTTGTGACCGATCTCGGCGTGGACCGGCAGTTTGAACGCCAGGGCATCGGCAGGCGCCTAATGCAAGATGCGCTGGCTCTGGCCGGAGGAGAGAAGGATATCGCGGTCTATCTGGTCGCCAATGAAAAAGCGGTGCCGTTCTATGAAAAGCTGGGCATGCAGAAGGCGGTGGACGTCATGCAGTATAATCATGTGGAATGGACGCCCTTCACCGTTCAATAAGGCCCGATAAAAAGCGCACCCGGTTTTATCCGGATGCGCTTTTATGATGATAGCGGATCACTGGGGATTCAGTTCCTTTACGGCACTTTCCAGCCAGGTCATGCGCTGAAGCTCCAACAGAGGAGGCACGACTCCATGGTCGATGCGCAGGACGCCCTGATCGTCCCAGACCGGGCCCTCGAAGGGATGAAGGCGATTGTCCCGCACCAGATCACGGAAAATATCAAGCAGCCTCCCGGCACGCTCTCCGATGGCGGCGTTCACGGTGTAGATATCCATGATGCCTGTGGAGAGGCCCCAGCCGAAATGGATGGGATTACCGTTCAGATGGCGGCCTTCCAGGAGGGCGGTGCGCCCTTCGATGGCGTCCCCGATCACTTTATCGTAAAAATGTTCCCAGTCGAAGGAAGCGCCTGCATAGCTCTCCAGCGCGTATCCCTCGGGTGAAAGGGCGTAAAGCTGGGCATAGATCTCGGGAAAAGCCATCCGGTCCAGGGGATTGTCCGGGGAATGGCGGCAGAAGGCCACATCCGCCCCCTGCGCCGCCATGATCTCCCGGGCTTTGTCATGCTCGTTCCAGCGGTTGATGCCGCGCAGGGTATAGCCCACTGTCCTGGCCCGTGGATTGATAAGCCGCGCCCCAAGGGCATAGGCGTTGATCTCATAAGTCGTGCGCTGCTCACCCCAGGCGGCATAGTCCATATAGCCCACTACCCCGCTGCGGCTCATGGCGCCTGCCAGCACGCCGCACAGGAAGGTCAGGTCGAACATCTTGCTGAAATAGGTATTCAGGTTCTTCCCTTCCTTGGGCAGGTCGCAGTTCAGAACGATCATGCGGGGGTTTTCCAGGGCAATGCGGAGGCTGGCGTCCGACATGGTGGGGCTGGTGGTGAAGAGCACATCCGGCTTCTTCTCCGCCAGAGCGCGCAGCGCTTCATAAGGGCCGCCGGGATAGTCATTCACATGGAACAGCCGGTCCACCACCAGATTATCCTTGTATTTCTTCTCTACCCGGTCGATGCCCAGGGTATGCCAGCGGGTAAAGAGATTCGTCTCCGCATCGTCGTCGAAGGCAAAGGCCGCCCGGATCTGGGTACGGCGGATCCGGCCGCGGGTCTGCACCTGCTCCACCTCGCTGGCGGAGATCTCCACCGTGTCGCGGCGGCGGACGCCCTCGGCCACCAGGAACTGCGCCCTGGCGTTGCGGATGTTCTTCACCATGTCGATCTGGTTTTCCCCATAGGGATAGCCGAAGATCTTGACATACTCCACCAGCGCGTCGCCGGTGGTGAGGTCCAGGTCGTCCATTTTTGCCACGCGGAAGGCTTCCCGGAAGCGCCGGTGGGTGGCGGTCATGACCTCCTCTACGCTGCCGTTGACCTCCCGATGCTTCGCCAGATAATCCTCCGTCTGGCGGGTCAGCAGGGTGAAATTGCCCCGCCGGGTGAACCAGAGATCATCCAGGAAGAGCTTTTTATCGTAATCCAGGAATTCATAGTAGATGGAGATCTCGTCGTTGTCGTCAATGCGCTCGGGCAGCAGGCGGATCACATTCCCATAAATGGAAGCTGCGCCTACATATTTCAGGATGCTGATGCGCTTGTTTCCCTCCAGCGCATAATAGCGCCCTAAGTATTCATAGACCTTGATGGGCTCCCGTATGCCCTCCACCAGCTGGCTTTCATAGACTTTTTTCCATTTGATGGCAAACTCCGTGTCGTCAGCCAGGAGCGGCATGAAGTTGCCGGCAAAGGAATTGCTCCTTGCTGACGTGCGCGTGCCCACAACGCGGTCCAGCGGTATCTCATGATAGCCCAGATTGATCTCGCCCAGCACATCCACGCCGCGCATGATGTCTTCCAGCACCGGCAGGTAGCCCTTCGTTGCTTCCTTCTCGTGCTCGGACACGAATCGCCGGCCCATCCTGCGGGCTGCCAGATACGCAGAACGGCTGTCCTGTTCCGCCATAGCGCCGCCTCCTCTTCCATGATTGTATTCAAGTTTATCACTTTTCCCCTTTTCTGGCAATCACTTTTCCCTTTCTCCGCCAATAACCCTTGTATTGTTTTACCCGGCTGTGTTAGAATTTAGGGAGTTTGGGAAGGAGTCACGAAAATGGAAAAGCTCTCGTTCTATTTCGCTCTGTGGAGCGCAAAGGCTGCGCAGCTGGCCCTGCGCATCATCCGCAAGGGCGGCACCACCGCTCCCGGAAAGGTCGCGCTGGCGATCTGTCCCGATTTTCTCTCCCGGATCGGGCGTCCGGAGACGCTGATCGGCGTCACCGGAACTAACGGAAAGACCACCGTCAGCAATATGCTCTGTGATATTTTCGAGGCCATGGGTTTGGACCCGGTATCCAACCGGGAGGGCGCCAACATCGACGCAGGCGCCGCCACCTCCCTCATCGCAGCCGCGAGCCTCGGCGGAAAATGCCGGAAAAAGCTGGGCGTTCTGGAAATGGACGAGCGCAGCGCTTTGAAGCTCTTCCCCGTTCTGAAGCCGGATCATCTCATCGTCACGAACCTCTTCCGCGATTCCATGCGGCGCAACGCGCACCCGGAATACATCGCAGACCTGATGGAGAAAGGCATCGTGCCCTCCACCCATCTGATCCTGAACGCGGACGATCCCATCAGTTCCTCCCTGGCCCCGCTGAACAGCCGGACGCTTTTCAGCGTGGACAAGCTCTCCCAGGAGCCGCCCGCAAGGGAAAACCTGGTGCAGGACGTGCAGATCTGCCCGGTCTGCGGAGAGCGGATCGTCTATGATTTCCGCCGCTATCACCACATCGGAAGAGCCCACTGCGATTCCTGCGGCTGGCACTCCCCCGACCCCGACTATCTGCTGGTCTCCGCCGACCCGGACGCCGGGAAGATCACGATCATGGAATCCCAGATCTGGCAGGAATATCCCTTGCCCTCCCCGGAGATCTATAACCTTTACAATGCCCTGGCCGCCATCACGCTCCTGCGGCACATGGGCCATTCGGCGGAGGAGATCGCCGCCGCCATGGGGCAGCTGAAGGTTGTGCAGTCCCGGCTGCGCAGCGAAGAAATCGGCCGCTGGCAGCTGACGGCGTCCATGGCCAAGGGTCTGAATGCCGTCGCCTGTTCGCGGAATTTCGACATGGTGCTCAGCACCCCCGGCAAGAAGGCCGTGGTGCTGCTGCTGGACGACGTGTTCGACGAGAAATCCTCCTCGGAAAACATCGCCTGGCTCTATGACGCGGATTTTGAATTCCTCTGTGACGATGACATCGTGCAGGTCCTTGCGGTGGGAAAACGCTGTCTGGACACCCGGCTCCGGCTCCTGCTGGCCGGCGCCGATCCCCAGCGGGTAAAGGCGGTCCGGAATGCCGCCGACGCCGCCGCTCAGGTCGCGCTGGAGGAGTGTGAGAAGGTCTTCGTCCTGTTCGAAGTCTACCGGCACGGACAAGCCATGGAAGTCAGAGACGCCATCGCGGAAAGGATGCGGAAAGCATGAAGCTGGAATACCTTTATCCGGAACTGGGAAACCTGTATGGCGACAGCGCGAATATGCGCTATCTGCGCCAGTGTCTGCCCCAGGCGGAATATGTGGAGACGCATATCGGGGAGACGCCCGCTTTCGTATCGGACCCGGAGGTTTGCTTTGTCTACTCCGGCCCCATGACGGAACGGGGCCAGGGGATCGCGCTGGAGGAGCTTCGGCCCTATGCCGGAGCCCTTTCCGAGAAGCTGACGGGCGGGCTCCACGGTCTCTTTACCGGCAACAGCATGGAGCTGTTGGGCAAGAGCATCACTGCCGGTGAAACGACCCTGGATGGCCTGGGCGTCGTGGAGCTTCGTTCCCGGCGGGACATCGCCCACCGCTACAACGGGCTTTTCCTGGGAAATACCGAAGGGATCGAGATCACGGCATTCAACAGCCGTTTCAGCCACAGCGTCCCCGGCGCGGGGCTGCAGGGCTTCGCCAAGGTGACCCGGGGCATCGGCCTGGATCAGGACTGCGCCTATGAGGGTTATCGGGTGGGCAATTTCATCGGCACCTACCTGCTGGGACCGCTGCTGGTGCTGAATCCCCTGCTGACCCAGCGGCTGCTCATCTCTCTCGGCAGCGAAGAGCTGCCCGCTTTCTTCACGGAAGCGCTCCAGGCTTACGAAGCCCGTCTGACCGAATTCCGCGACCCCAAGACAAAGCTCGACTGATCCTGATACGACAAACTCCCTTGTCCGCCGGACAAGGGAGTTTTTAATTCCGTTTCAGCCGCCTATGCCGGTATAATCCAGAATGGCGTCCACCACGCCCGCAATGGTCTGCTCGTCAAAGGGATCGGCTAGGCCCGCCATGGTCAGGACATCCGAAAAGCTCATGTCCGGATCGCTGGTGACGATGTCGTTATATACGTCTATCGCCTTTTGCCGATCCGTCAGGGAGAGCTCCATGATCTGCAGCGCGGGGACGATGGAGGTGGCGTAGCTGATATAATACATGGGGACTTCAAAATTGTGGAGCACGTCTACCCATACATAGTCCAGATCCACATAGTAATAATCGTCCCCCATGCCGTAGGAGCGGCTGATCTCGCAGTAAGCCTCGTTGATCTCCTCCACCGTCTGCAGATCGTGGGAAAAGACATACTGCTGGAATTCATCATACAGGCAGCCCTGGATCAGCGAGCTCAGGGCGTTGATCATCTGATACTTGACGACGCCGGCATAGGTATCCGGCTTGTAATACTTGCCGTAATAGGGCAGGAACAGCAGCTCATTGGCCTGGGAGCAGATCTCCTTGGTATCCAGGCTCATGTTATAGGCGGTTTCCCTTCCGCCCATATAATTGCTGTAAAAATGGCCGAATTCATGGATGAACGTCGTGACGTCATAGAATCCCCCCTCCTCCTGGAGATAGATGAAGGGGATATCATAGGTGGGCATGAAGGTGGTATAGGCTCCTGCCCGGCTGACCGGACTGTCCGTGATGACGCTGAGCTGATATTCCACCAGATAATTATAGGCTTCCACCATATCAGGAGAGATCTCCCGCACATATTCCTCGATATATTCCCGGCGCTTTTCCAGCTGATTCTTGCCGTTGAAGGCGGTCTGCAGGCCCAGCCGTTCCGGATTGGTAAGGCTGCCGTAAAGGTCCTCCAAAGCATCCACGCAGTATTTCTTCACGGCAGCGGACAGCTCGGCGGCATCCTCCACGGTGTAATCCCGCTCATACTCGAAGGCATAGGCGAACTCGGCATAGTTGTCGAACCCGGCCTTGGCGGCGATGCGCTTCTCGATCCCGATAAGCTCCAGATAGAGTTCCCCCGCCACGGCGTTCAGATTGCGGTAATACTCGTTCAGCAGCGAATAGTAGGTATCATCGTCGATATTCAGCTCTTCCAGCTCATCCATCGTGTAGGCCTTGCCCCGGTATTCCACCGTGGTCTCCGTCTGAGCGTTCCAGTATTCGGTGGTGATCCCTTCCAGGCGGGTATTCAGGGTCACATATTCATCGTCATACAGCTTTTCCGCGATGCGCAGATATGCGAAGTCCTCTTCCGTCCAATCATAGAATACGATGTCCCGATGCTCGGACTCATAGATGTCGATCTCCAGCTTGGTGGCCAGCACCTGCAATTCGCTGCTCTTTTCCGCCAGCAGTTCTTCTTCCGAAGAATAATACTCGTCCGTGGTGTCGATGGCGGAGTAGAGAGAGGCGATGGCATAGGCGTTGTTGATCTCATAGAAGGCTTCATCCAGGGCTTCATAGGCTTCCAGGATGTCCTCGCTGGGCGTCCCGTCCGTTACCATGGCGCGGATCTCCTCGATCCTCGCTGCCAGGCTGTCGAAGTCCGGGCGCTCATAGCTGAGGTCGTCGAAGGAACAGAGGCCCCGGCGATAGCCAGTAGATTCCCCGGTCTCCGGCGTGGGTTCCGGGGCAGTCTCCGGCGTGGGTTCTGCGGTGGGCTCCGGCGTGAGCTCCGGTGTGGGCAGGTCTGTCGGCGCGGGGGTCGCGGCAGGTTCCGGAGAAGGCGTCTCCTGAAGGGCGATAGCAGGCTTCGTCGGCTCGGGCTTCTGCACAATGGTGCAGCCGCAGCCGAGCAGCAGGGAAAAAGCCAGCAGCAAAATACATGCCTTTTTCAGCATATT
>JAEEGH010029945.1_pt1 | contig 10610 bp, 11 predicted proteins | sample 9134181 | NCBI WGS metagenome assembly JAEEGH01 (sample SAMN16246544, study PRJNA631951) | gut metagenome | biome: gut microbiome; feature: rumen; material: DP-attached | host: Bos | place: Iran: Karaj | collected 2018-10
AAACTCGCAAGGATTTCATGTTTTTTTTCTTCTGAAGCCAAAGGTTATCGTTCCAAGAAACGCGAGCAGGCTTTGCTGGTGGAATTCCGCGATGTCATTGATGACCTTGCCCACGAAGACGGTGGTGAGGTGTATTGGGATCGCCCGTTACGTGATGCCAGGAGGGGATGAGTTTCTGTCCTATGAAAGATGGATTATTAAACCGTTTGTCTAAGCCGGCTTGTCAATCCTAGTCCCAAAGCAGTTAAGAAAAGTTTACGAAAATGTTGCAGATTTAGAAATTTGTTGTATTTTTGCATCAGTTGGTCGCGGACACGGAATGAAAAATGAAATGATTATAAAGACGTAAAGGGACGGCCATTAGGATGTACCCCCCGCGATAACAAAGATTAACCCCTCGTATTGAGGGGTTTTTGGTTTACCGTTTATATAAAGTTTGAAAGGCTAGGCTTTTCTTACCGATTCGAATTTCTTCAACGTAATAAAGTGTGAGCTCTATCTGTTTCTCGTAAACCAGTACTGTTGACTCTCGTTGTCTGGTTTTTGAAGTTGAAATAGTTACGTTGTCTCGATTTTTAATAATGTAGGGGATAAGCAAGTAATCTTCTAAGGTGAGCGGTGTCCGATCGTTGGGTTGACAACCACCGCCCTCAACCCGCGATACTTCAGCACTGTCCTCACTGCGCTGATGTAGATGCCGGTGTTTTCCATCGCCACGTTGTCCATTTCCTCGGACATGATGTCATCGCACATCGCCTCCAAATCTTATGTGAATGTGTCATACTTCTTCACAACGGAATCTTTCCCGTCGTAGATTGCAAAAAAAAACATATCTTTGTGCACGTCTGAACCGCAGGTTTTCATATCTGTAAAAATGTTTTGAATCCACTACAAATACGCAAAATCCTGCGGTTTTCCACATTCCAATTTAAATTCGTCTGTGTTTAATCCGAAAATTATATGTAAATTTGCCATCCCTTTTTGATTATAATAATGAAATGAATTATTCAAAATATGTGTTTTCCAGGCATGAATCTTTTCTTTGCAATACCTTGTGGTTGAAGAAAGGGTATGATTTAAATAACATTCTTTCTGGTGACAACAATGTTGTTGTTTGCACGTTGTTGGCGATATTTAAAAAAAATTAAATACAGGAAAACTATGATTAATAATGTGTCGATTAAAAACTATAAGTCTGTAGTGGACGTAAGTTTGCCGCTAGGAAGATTTAATCTTCTAATAGGCGCAAATGGCTGCGGCAAGTCGAATATTCTTGAAGGAATTGCCATGGGAGCTGCGGCAAGTTCCAACAAGTTGGATTATGAATATTTCGCCAACAGGGGAATACGTGTAGTGGAACCTCGTTTGATGACACCAGCGTTTACTGAAAAACAAGACGAAACGATATTGGTCTCCATAAGACTCGACGGAAACATAGTTGCCAATTATCCTATAGTTTATAACAAGAATGCAAAACCTGCCCGATGGGAATGTGGCGTTAAATTCGATGAGGCTCTTTCGAAAAGTGATAGCGCCCAAGATTTGTTTCAAGAATTGGAGAATCGACTTGGGTCTAAGGTGACAATTGCCCTTGACCCCTCAAGTAATAGATGGACAGCAGTAGCAGGAAATGACTCGTTAGACAAATTCCTTATTTATTCCCTCGAAGAAAACAAACTCCGCAAAGCAGACGATTCAAACCGTACCTATCCTTTAGGCCGTCATGGTGAAGGCTTATTCGCATATATAAAAGAGTTGGCTCAAAAGCCTGAAGGTATTGAGATCATCAACGAGATAAAAGAAAACCTCAAGGTTATTGATTGGTTTGATGACATGGAGGTTCCTTCAGGCCAATTGTCTATGGAGTTTAATCTAAAACTCAAAGATAGTTACTTGGCTGATACCATAAATGCCTTTGACCAGCGTAGCACAAATGAGGGTTTCTTATATCTGCTCTTCTACCTCACGCTTGTCATATCCGATGAGACGCCTCGTTTCTTTGCCATTGAGAATATTGACACGGCATTCAATCCGAAACTATGCCGTGAAGTAACACGCCGATTGATAGAATTGGCTCGAAAGCACAACAAACAGATTATCGCTACAACCCATAATGCAGCGGTACTTGATGGAATGAATCTCTTTGAGGATGATGTTCGTTTACACGTTGTTCGTCGTAATATTGACGGTTATACGAAGACGAACAGGGTGACTCTGAAGGATGATATGACGATGCCTCTTTCCGAGGCATGGGTGAAAGGCTTTATTGGTGGACTCCCTGATAACTTCTAAACGGAAACAGCTATGGCTTCAATTGCTTTGATTTGTGAAGGAGTGTCGGAGATAAAGATGCTTACTTATATTATCAACCGGTATTTGGGTGACGATGTGGTAGTGAATCCTATTCAGCCATCACTCAAATTGTCGCACGGACAAGAGAAACAAGACGATGGAGGAGGGTGGTCGCAAGTTCTCAGTCATTGTTCTGACGATGTTATCAATAACATCATGGTGGCAAATGATTATCTTGTTGTTCAGATTGATACGGATGCCTGTATCCAACCCTATTATGATGTGGATATTTACGACGAGAATCATCAGAAAGTTGCTGATGCAGTTCTATATGATAGAGTATGTGCCCGTGTGAAACGTGACATCAGCGAGGATGTTTGGAAAAAATTTTCCAACAAGATACTGTTTGCCGTTTGCTTCGACGAAACCGAGTGCTGGCTGCTTCCTCTTTACTACGAGAATGATATTAAGAAGTGCTGTGCCACCACAAATTGTATTTATATTTTGAATCAGAAACTACAAAGAGATGGTATTGGTATCTCCAAAGACAGGAAGAATACCCCAGAGGTTGTCAAGGTGTATCATGAGATTTTGAAGAAGATGAAGCGGAAAGATATTCCACGTATATCACAATACAATTTTGGATTTCAAAAGTTCGTAGAACAAATGGATACCATTAAAGAAGAAATCGCGGAAACGGTATGAATGTAAGGCATATAATATAGTATTGAAAGGCAAGACTCCCGAAGCCTTCCGTGACCTCCTCCCTGACCGCTTGAAAAAACAATAATAACGGATATCACACATCCTCCTTCCGTCAACCAACGCCTACGTCATCCTGGAGACGCATACGCAGATAAGAAAAGTTTACGAAAATGTTGCAGATTTAGAAATTTGTTGTATCTTTGCATGTCCATTTGCCAAAGCCCTCACATCTTGCTATATTGTGTGTTGGGTGGTTAACGGACAGGTCGGGCAAGCGGCTTTGGGGGCGTTGTTGGCAACCCCTTTTTTTTATTTCTCCCAAACCAATTCCATTTTTATCAATTGTTTCAGTCGTGCTGAATGGATTGATTTAATTAGCCAGAAGTTCTCGTTCTTGTCGAAATAAAGGTGAGCGGCTGCTATGTGGCTTGTTTCGTCGGTCTTTACAGCTAAAACTATAGATTTCGGTCTGTTTCCCAACCGTATTTGGTTGTAGTTTTTGGCAATATATTCAGCATAGCTTTCTTTTGTGATTCCTAGCGTATCAAGGGCATGTTTGATGGAGTTAAGATGGCTTTCGTTGTGCTTTAAAACGTTTGAAGGATTGGCTCGTATTGTATTGGCATTGTCTCGGCGAGATTGCCCCATCGCCACGACCTTGACGGGTACGATTTCGGCTTCTCGTCCGGCATATCGGAGCGACAGCTGCGCGAGCTCTGCGAACTGACATGGCTGCAGCAGGCCTGCAACATCATACTGATGGGGCCTTCGGGGACGGGAAAGACATATATAGCCTCCGGCCTGGTTTACGACGCCAACAAGGCTGCGTCGCCAATTTATTCTCCTTTCGGGATCCTCATAACAAGCATTCTGAAAGATAAGAAAAGTTTACGAAAATGTTGCAGATTTGGAAATCTGTTGTATCTTTGCATCAGTTGGTCGCGGACACGGAATGAAAAACCAGCGGATTATCAAGACGTAAGGGGCGAGTTCAGGCACGTTCCCCCCGCGATAACACAGCTTAAAACCCCTCTATTTGGAGGGGTTTTCTGGTTTACGTTTGCGAATAGATTTGAATGCCAGGCTTTTATGTTTTCCATCCCTAACCTCTTCCACGTAAACATAATGGTAACTCTATGGGAGCCCGAGACCCTCTGACGATTTCGGCAATAGGATTGTGGCCTCTTTTTTCAAGAATTCAATGATGATAAATTATCAAAACTTATTTTGTATCAATATTTGATATAGATTTTTTTTATATCTTTGCGTTATTTTGTCGTTTTGTAAAATCAACATGGACTCAGTTTTTGAAAAAAAAGAATTGATCATCTTTGAAGGCTCACTAAAAGACTACGCCGAAATGCTTCGAAAGGATGGACGGGGAGACGGTTCGGTGATTAATCTTGGTGAGATCCACGAATCCATTGTTGAAGAGCTATTAAAAAAAGATATTCAATTGGTTGATAATCGTATTATTGTTGACCAGCACTCGGTAACAAAATACTTCAATCATCCCAAGGACAAAAAGGGTGCTGTTTTACCCATTGAGGAATATGAACTTGTGGAGAAAGCGGCAAAAAGTCCCCAAAAGATTTTCGAAGATGCCTCACATGGAGACTTGGTTTACGTTTATTCATATCCCTATCAAGAAAGGATGGCTCTTAAACTTGTTATCCAGCCCAATTTTGTCAGAAACGGACGAATCTACAACAACACCAAGTCATGGGGTATTATCCAGACGGCAAACTTGAACAACCCGAAGCAATACCGTCTCATTTGGGAGCAATAAAACGGGACTTATGTCCCGTTATTGAATCGGCGAAGGGAGTCGAACCCTCAATCTGCTAACCAGGAGCCTCGCTACCATGTTGCGACCATCAACCGATTACGATGCAAAGTTAATATGGTTTTCCCAAACTCGCAAGGATTTCATGTTTTTTTTTCTTCTGAAGCCAAAGGTTATCGTTCCAAGAAACGCGAGCAGGCTTTGCTGGTGGAATTCCGCGATGTCATTGATGACCTTGCCCACGAAGCCGGTGGTGAGGTGTATTGGGATCGTCCCCTCCGTGATGCCCGATGGGAATGAGTGTGGTAATAAAATTTGCATTTTTTCTTGTATAAACTATTTATTTATAGTATTTTTGCGTTAAATTTGTTCAATAATCTCATTTTGTTTAGAAATTTTGAACAATGACTTCATATTAAACTATGAATAAAGCGGAATTCTTAGTTCTTTTTTATTGCCTACAGGACAAAGACCTTGTTTACTATCTCGGTTTACTTTTCTTGCCCCGCAAGTCAGGGCGCAATGGCAGGAGATTAACTTATCCGACAGTTTAACTCGGGGTGGAGAATCAGCTGCTGCCTTGATGGGATATCCGATCCAACCTGCCATCTTGGGTGACGCCCTTTGTTGGTCTCACAAATGTCACCACAACAAAGCCTCCATGATGTGTTTCATACCGACCCCAGTTTTCAATATAGGTTATAATTATACAGGACATTTGCTATAAGCGGATTGTATGGATATGATATGTGAGGCCGACGGATGCACCTAAGAGTCGAAGTTATTCGTCAAGTTGTATGATGTGTTATTTAGCATAGTTGCTAACATTATATATTTTATACAAGTATATTTAATTTATAAATATATAGAAATTAGTATCCGATTTAAGATTATTGTTACATCATCAGTCGTTTTTTTTGAAAAAAATGTTGAATAAGAAGGTAAAATTCTCGTATCTTTGAACCTTATTTAAAGCTTAGAGATACAAATGAACCATGTCAACACAACAAGAACGTGCTGAACTGCACAAAACTATTTGGAAGATAGCCAATGACTTGCGTGGAAGTGTGGATGGATGGGAGTTTAAGGCATACGTACTGGGGTCTATCTTCTATCGCTTTATTTCGGAGAATATTTGCGACTATATCCACCATCTGATGGAGGAGGCAGGGGAGCCTGATTTCGATTATTCTGCCATCGATGACACCAAAGCGGAAAACATCCGCAAGAAGATGGTGGAAGAGAAAGGCTACTTTATTCTTCCCTCACAGCTCTTTCAAAATGTGGTGAACACCGCTGACAAGGATGAGAACCTGAACGAGCATCTTACGACTGTTTTCCGTAGCATTGAGGCTTCGGCCAAAGGTACCGAGTCCGAGGATGACCTACGTGGGCTTTTTTCCGACTTCTCGGTAGATAGCGCCTCGTTGGGAAGCACCGTAATCAAACGTAATCAGTTGCTGGCCAAGGTGCTGAAAACAGTGGCTGCCATGGAGCTTGGCTCACGCTACAACGATACGGAGAACGACACCTTCGGCGACACCTACGAGTTCCTCATGCAGATGTATGCCTCCGATGCTGGTAAGAGCGGTGGCGAATACTTCACACCGCAACAGGTCTCAGAGTTGCTGGCACGATTGGCTTCCCATAACAATCCCAAGATCAACAAGGTCTATGACCCAGCTTGCGGTAGCGGTTCACTGCTGCTGAAGTTCTCCAAAACTATTGGCAAGACCAATCCCAACTTAAAGTATTTCGGTCAGGAGGTGAATCCCACCACCTACAACCTCTGCCGCATCAACATGTTTCTCCATAACGTGAACTATGACAACTTCGACATCCGTTTGGAAGATACGCTGCTGAAGCCCCAACATATAGACGATGCGCCCTTCGATGCTATTGTCTCCAATCCACCGTATTCCAAGAAATGGGATGGCAAGGACAACACCATTCTCATCAACGATGAGCGTTACGCTCCTGCTGGGGTCCTGGCTCCCAAGAGTGCTGCGGATTTGGCTTTCGTAATGCATATTTTATGGCACCTGTCGGAGCGCGGCACGGCTGCCATCGTCGAGTTCCCTGGTGTGCTCTATCGTGGCGGCGACGAGAAAAAGATTCGTCAGTACTTGGTTAAGAACAATTTTGTGGACACGGTCATCCAGTTGCCTGCTAACCTTTTCTTCGGTGTGGGTATCGCTACCTGCATCATCGTGTTGAAGAAGAGTGCGAAGACCGACAGTAATGTTCTGTTTATAGACGCCAGCAAACTATTCCAGAAAGATGGCAACAAGAACGTGTTGCTACCCGAGCACCAGGACAAGATTATGGAACTCTTTGCTGACCGCAAGGATGAACCATATATGGCCAAGTTGGTGAAGAACGACGACATTCTTGCCAACGACTGCAACCTCTCTGTCTCTTCTTACGTGGAACAAGAAGACACTCGTGAGATTATTAATATCGAGGAGGTTAATTCCAAGCTTGAGAATTTGGTTGCAGAAGGGAATGAGTTGAATGAGATAATAGCTGGAATAATCACAGAATTAGTGGAATAGTATGATGGATATAATAGTTCAATGGGCAACGATCTTGAGTCCGATTATTGCAGTACTTATTGCGGTTTGGGTGATATTAAGTAGTAAAAAGGATACCGATAAGCAAATTGAAAGCATAAAAGAACTTTCAAGTCAACAAATAGACGCATCTATTAAGCAAGTGGAATTGGAGATAGAAAAGAATCTACTATTAGCAAGACAAGCTAAACAAGAATGGGAAGGCATAAAAGATATAAATAATTCAGGTTTAAGTGGAATTGTTGAATGGAAGGATGGTGCTATGCGGAGTTTTAAAGAGAATAAGCCTGAAAGGGATTATAAACTCTATTGCAAGTTTATTAAAGATTTGGAAGGAATAAAGCAAGGACTTGTTTCTAACAAGAATAAAATGTGTTAATGCGTATGGTGGAATGGAAGAAAATTGAGTATGTTTGCAGCGTTATTACAGGCGGTGATGCACCCTTGGACTGTGTGAAAGGACAACTGAGCCCTACCACAACACACCCGTATCCTGTTTTTTCAAATGGAGATGGTGTTTATGGTTATTGTCCAAGTTATAGAATAGCAAAAGATGCTGTAACTGTATCCTCAATAGGTAATGTCGGTTCTGTTAATTATAGATTGGCTTTTTTTACTCCAATCATAAGGTTAAAGGTATTAGTTCCTAATAATGATTTATTGTTGACAAAATTTTTGTATTATGCGTTGATGGATGTAAAGTTTATCGGTACAAATAGTAGTTTGTCAAGTATGAAAGCAGCAGATATTAAAAAGATTCAAATCCCTGTCCCCTCCCTCGCCGAGCAAACCCGAATAGTAAACATCCTCGATACTTTTACCGCTTCCATCGAGAACCTGAAACAACAAATCGCGCAACGCCGCAAACAATATGAACATTACCGCGACCAACTGCTTGATTTGGAAGGGAAAGAGGGAGTGGAGATGAAGACACTGGGAGAGGTTGGTACATTTATTCGAGGCAGTGGAATTCAAAAAAGTGATTTTGTAGACGATGGTTTTGGTTGCATTCATTATGGGCAAATTCATACAAAATACGGCTTGTCGGCTACTAAGACCATTTCTAAAGTAATTGAGAGTTTATACAAAAAAAGCAAGAAAGCGGTAAAAGGTGATGTTGTGTTGGCTACAACTTCTGAAGATGCTGAAGGAGTTGCGAAGCCTGTGGCATGGTTGGGTGATGAAAGTATTGCAGTTAGCGGTGATGCGTATATTTTTCATCATGATCAGAATGGAAAATTTATGGCATATCAATTTGCGTCACATCGTTTTTGCTTATTTAAAATTGCTCATGCTACTGGTGCCAAAGTTGTTCGTATTTCAGGAGATAGTATGGCTAAATTCGCTTTTCCACTTCCATCAATAGAAGAGCAGCAGCGCATCGTCTCCATCCTCGACACCTTTGAGGCCTGCATCGCCAATTTGGAGCAGCAGCTGGCGCAGCGGGAGAGGCAGTATGAGTATTATCGGAACAAGCTATTAACTTTTGAATGATGCTACCGACGTTACCTCCACAACGGTTCTTGCTGCCAATGGCTGGGGAAGCCAAGGGCTGCGGGATAGACTCCAGGATAGCTGGAGAACAGCGTTGTGAGGTCTTGTGTCATCGTGTTGTTAGGTTCGATGATATTCATCCAGTAACGTATGATGGCCAACACAAAATAAACACGCTGTGTGCTGATAGCGGGTTGAGCAATAAACGCACGGTGCGGATGTCGGGGCATCAGAGGACGCACGCCCAAGATGCGATTCCACAAACGGGCGTGGTGAGCACAAATGTTGCGGATATAAACCAAGGTATGAAGCCACGAAGCAAACACCGTGTCACTTACGCCAAAGGCGGAAGCTACCTCTCGTTTGGGAAGTCCAGGCTTCAAGTTTTGATAGAGAATGGACATGGTGCCAAACGAGGTAATCTCGAGGGTTATCCAACTGGGTGGCAATGGATCGGAATACTTCCGTCGGAAAGCACGCACGAACTGTTCATCACTTCGTTGGTATTCGTCTTGAATGCTGGATATTATTTTGGCGAGCTGTGCTTGCTGTCCAAAAAGTTGCGCATCTTCGAACCAATATCCGTCATGAGCCATCGACATCACGTATGCCATCTGAGTTCGTATGGCAACTTCGATGCGTTCTATATAAGAAAGCACCATTTGACGCAAACGACTGTCAAAATCATAAAGCATGCATGCTTGCTCAAAGGTGCTACCCGTTTTGAAGACGTGATTCTGCCGGTCGGCCAAAAGCGGATACCAATAGCCACTCATACGGTAATAGCTTACCTTTCGAAGCCAAACCTCAGCGGCACTCTCGTCGGCAATCAACATGCCTCGTTGCTTCAAGATGCTGATTTGGCTGGAAAACGTCTGTATCTGTTTATTGTAAGGTACTCGTTGCATTTACGTCATAAAAAAAGGCTTACCCTAAGCGCGCTGTTCTATGGGAAGCGGGGTAAGCTTGTTGGGTGCAAAGATACGCAATAAATCCATATATGCAAGTTTTTTCAAGAAAAAAAATTAAAAAAATAGAATAAAAGTAAAAAGCCCATGAACGACTACAAGATCATAGTAGAGCAGGAACACTCCACGGTTATGGCCCATTATGAGGTGAAAGAAAAACCGGATGGGGGCTATCAGAGTGAGGCTAAGCTGGAAAACGAATTCATCAAGCAGCTGGTGGGGCAGGGGTATGAGTACCTAAAAGTGAAGGACGAAACCGGATTGTTGAAGAACCTGCGTGCTCAACTGGAATTGCTTAACGAGGTAAAACTGAGCGACAGTGAGTGGGCTCGCCTGCTACCTATGATCAGCAATGAACAGATGACCATCCAGGACAAGACGGAAATGCTGCAAGGCAAGGGTTATATCCTCAACCTCACGATGGATAACGGGCTCACCAAGAACATCAAACTCTGGGACAAGACCAACGTCCATAACAACCACCTGCAAGTCATCAACCAATACGAAGTGCCCAATGGCACGCACAAGAACCGTTATGATGTGACGGTTTTGGTCAATGGCCTGCCCTTGGTCCATGTGGAGCTGAAGCGCCGTGGAGTCGATATCAAAGAAGCCTTTAATCAGATTAACCGCTATCAGAGGGACTCGTTCTGGGCCGGTAGGGCGATGTTCGACTTTGTACAGGTATTCGTCATCTCAAACGGCACCGAGACCAAATACTATAGCAACACCACCCGTTATGCCAAGGAACTCGAATCCGAGAATAGCTCTCGCAAGCATAAGACCGATGGC
>JAEEGH010029946.1_pt1 | contig 10610 bp, 9 predicted proteins | sample 9134181 | NCBI WGS metagenome assembly JAEEGH01 (sample SAMN16246544, study PRJNA631951) | gut metagenome | biome: gut microbiome; feature: rumen; material: DP-attached | host: Bos | place: Iran: Karaj | collected 2018-10
TCCGATGCCCGAAGGTAATCAGCATCTCTTTGTCCAAGATTCGCAGGGACAATACATTCAAGATGATTTCCGACACGAGCTGGCCCTTTACACAGATGGCCTGTTGTTTACGGGATGTGCTCACAGCGGGCTGGAAAACATCCTTGCAGCATGTCCTTTGCCGGTTAATACGGTCGTCGGAGGATTTCACCTGCTCGACAATCATGAGAGCGAGGCCAAACTTTCAGAACTGTCCTACAGGCTGGCGGATGCCTATCCTCAGACACAGTTCTACACCAGCCATTGCACGGGTGATGCCGTATTTTCTATTATGCAAGGCGTGATGGGTGATAAGATACATCCTTTTTCGTGCGGAACAACAATTAACAATATGACAGACAACATAAGCTTAGTCGGAATCACTCCCGATGATAAAGAACAGTTTATCCTCGACAATCAACGGGCATTCAAGTATGGTGCGCAGGAAGAGTTTGGCATGCGCGATGATCGCATGGAAGAAGGCGAAGAGGTCATTTCAAGGAAGACCATCGAGCGCAGTATGAACGGAGAACATGCAGAGACTTATCGCATCGTCTGTGACGGGAATGTGGTTGGCGGCCTGATCCTTCAGATTGACCAGCAGCATGCGAAGGGCGAATTGGAAATCCTGTTCGTCAATCCAGAGGCACATAGCAAGGGCATCGGTCAGGCGGCATGGAAGGCCGTAGAAGCCATGCACCCCGAAATCCGCGTTTGGGAAACCATGACTCCCTATTTCGAGAAGCGCAACATTCATTTCTATGTGAACCGTCTGGGCTTCCACATTGTGGAATTCTGGAACAAATTCCAGCATGGTCCTGCCGTCCCCGACGATATTGAAGAGAACTGGAGCGAAGATGACGAAATGTTTGTCTTCAGGAAGTTCATGGATTGCTCTAATAGGTAAATCCCAATTATTCTATAAAAAATGAACATAGAAGACTATCGTGAATTCTGCCTTTCGTTGGGCGATGATGTGGAAGAGAAGTTGCCTTTCACGGCTTTTCATTCTGCCAGCGGTGTGTTGGTGTTCTACGTTCATGGCCACATGTTTTCGTTCTTTGATTGCGATCACTTCAGCATCATCACGCTCAAATGCCAGCCAGAACGAATTGATGAACTGAAAGCACAATTTAGTTGCATTGGCAAGCCATCCAATCTGTCTCCAAAGTATTGGATTGGTATTGATGCAAATACTGCTCCTGATGACATTCTTCGGGAATTGACCCGAAATTCATACGAGATAGTAAAAGCCAAATACAAGAAACTCGGATGAAATCTCTTTTCTAATGCTTCTTTATTACCTTGATGAAGGCCTCGCCGTATTTGTTTTTCTTGAATTCGCCGATGCCGCTGATCATTCCGAAGGCTTCGATGGTGGTGGGCTTCAGGGTAGCAAGTGAATGGAGCACCTTGTCGGATAGCACGATGTAGGCGGGGAAGCCCTGGGCATCCGCCAGCTGCTTGCGCAAGGCACGCAACTCTTCGAATAACGCGCGGTCTTCTACTCCCGGCTGGGCCTTCGGTTGCAACAGGGGGATCTCGAGGTGCAGCTCACGCTTTCGGGGCTTCTTCTGTACTGGCAAGTCTTGTTGTGGACGGGCCAGCTGCACTTGGCGGCCACGGATGACTTCCCAACCGAGCGGCGTGATTTTCAGGATGTTCTCATGGTCGTATGCTATCTCGATGAATCCCATGTGGAGCATCTGCAGCAGATAGTCCTGCCAGTCGCGGGCGGAGATGTCGCGCCCGGCTCCGAAGGTCTTGAGCGTGTTGTAATGGTGGTTCCTTACGGTGGGCGAGAGCATGCCGCGGAGTATCTCGACAACGGTGTTGAAACGTACACTCTCGTTGGTGCGGGCGATGGCCGAGAGTGCTTTCTGGGTAACCACGGTGCCGTCGAACCGTTGGGGAGGATTGTCGCACACGTCGCAATTTCCGCAATCGCATGATGCCTCTTCGCCGAAATAGTTGAGCAAAATTCTCCGTCGGCATACGCTCGACTCGGCATATTGCTGCATGCGCTGCAGTTTCTCGATATTCACCTGCTTTTGTCCGCTTTCTTCAGCAAAACTCCTGAGCGTAATAACGTCGGCAAGACTATAGAAAAGCACGGTGTCGGCAGGTGCTCCGTCGCGTCCGGCCCTTCCTATTTCCTGATAGAAACTCTCGATGCTCTTGGGCAGGTTGTAGTGCACAATCCAACGCACGTTGCTTTTGTCGATGCCCATGCCGAAGGCGATGGTGGCGCAGACCACCTGTATATCGTCGCGTTTGAAGGCCTGCTGGGCTTGGGTGCGCTCGTCGGCTGAGAGTCCGGCATGATAGACTGCCGCACGGATGCCGTAGCGGGCCAGGCTGGCGGCTACCTTTTCGGTAGACTTCCTTGAAAGACAATAGATAATGCCCGGCTGCTCAGGACGTTCCGAAATGAATTTCAACAGAAAGTTCAGCTTCTCGCGGGCGGTCATTCCGCGTCGGACGTCGAGGCTCAGGTTAGGACGGTTGAACGACGAGATGAACGTTTGAGGGTTGTTGAGATGCAACTGTCGGATGATATCGTTGCGCGTCACCTTGTCGGCGGTGGCCGTAAGGGCCATGATGGGCACTTCGGGGAACTCCTCATGGAGTACGCCCAGTTGTGTGTATTCCGGTCGGAAATCATGGCCCCATTGCGAGATGCAATGCGCCTCGTCGACGGCGAAGAGCGAGATGCGGATGTTCTTCAGCAGGAAGTCTTTCTCGGCCAGTAGCTTCTCGGGTGATATGTAAAGTAATTTCAAGTCGCCAGAAAGGCATTTCCTTCGGATTATGGTATCATCGGTGAGGTCGTTGCTGCTGTTGAGCGCTGCGGCATCGATTCCGTTTTCGCGGAGCGTCTGAACTTGGTCGTGCATCAGACTGATAAGCGGCGACACTACGATGGCCGTCCCTGGCATGGCGATGGCCGGAACCTGATAGCAGATGCTTTTACCGCCGCCCGTGGGCATGAGCACCAGACAGTCGTTTCCCTGCATGACCTGACTGATGGCCTCGAGCTGGTTTGGGCGGAAACTGTCGTATCCGAAGAACGTTTTCAAAGTCTCTTTTATGTCCATTTTTGCCGTATTTCCGAAAAATCACTACAAAGATATTCAATTTTTGTTTAAAAATGTACAAATGATTTGACTATTTGGAAAAAAAATACTAAATTTGCGGTGTTTTAAGATAGACGCGATTTAATTCGACATCTAATATACATAATATATAAGGTATGGCAAAATACAACATAACTGAACTGAAGGAGAAGGAAGCCGCCTACCGCAGCCTGGTGAATCCAAAACTGATGGATGAACTTAAGGAAAAGATTCTGGACATCATTCTCATTCAAAAGAGGTACAAAGACAAAGACTATTCGGCCAAGAAGCTGGCCGAGGACTTAGGCACCAACACGCGTTACATCTCGGCCGTCGTGAACGTCCGTTTTCACATGAACTACACTTCATTCGTGAACAAGTTCCGCATCGATGAGGCTATGACGCTGCTGGTGGACAAACGTTATCGGGACCTGAACATGGAGGATATCAGCGACATGGTGGGTTTCGCTAACCGTCAGTCGTTCTATGCGTCTTTCTACAAGATCAACGGCATCACGCCGCGCGAGTACAAGCTGCGCCACTATCAGCAGCATCCGGCAGATACGAAAGTGCCCAGGAAGCGCGGGCGGAAGGCTAAAAAGACAAAGTAAAAACCACGGTTTATGCAAGCAGAAGGCTTCAACTATTCGGACGAACGCTTCGCCGACATTCAGTTGTTGAGGTATCGTTTGAACGGTTTTGAAAACCTCACTCTGCAACAGAAGCGACTTATCTATTTCCTGTCAGAAGCCACCCTTTGGGGGCGTGACATAACGTTCGACCAATTCGGTAAATACAATCTCGGCATCAGGAAGATGCTCGAGCAAATCTACGTGCGCTTTGAAGGCGACCGCGAGCAGTCGGATTTCAAGGCGCTCGAGACGTATCTGAAGCGCGTGTGGTTCTCGAACGGCATCTATCACCACTACGGGTGCGAGAAGTTCGAGCCAGGGTTCAGCGAGGAATACTTGCGTGAGGTGCTCGCCTCAGTCGTTGGCAAAGACCTCGGGGCGTACGAGCAGCTGTTCCCGGTGATATTCAATCCCGAGATGCTGCCCAAACGCGTGAACAAGGCCGACGGCGCCGATGTGGTGGAAACCTCTGCGTGCAATTTCTATGAGAACGTGAGTCAGCAGGAGGTGGAAGATTTCTATGGCGCCATGAAGGATGCCGACGATCCCGAGCCTATTTCCTATGGACTGAACAGTACACTCGTGAAGCGCGACGGCCAGTTGCAAGAGGAGAAATGGTTTGCCGGAGGGAAATACGGAGCGGTCATCCGCAAAATCATCTACTGGCTCCGGAAGGCCATGGATGTGGCCGAGAACGAGCAGCAGCGCACCTATATCGGCACGTTGATTCGCTATTACGAGACGGGCGACCTGCGGCTGTTCAACCAGTATTGCATAGAGTGGGTGAGCGAGCATGAGTCGCGCGTGGATTTCATCAACGGCTTCATCGAAGTGTATGGCGACCCCCTGGGACTGAAAGGTTCGTGGGAGGGAATCGTGGAATACAAAGACCTGGAAGCCACCCGCCGCACGCAGCTGATTTCAGACAATGCCCAGTGGTTTGAAGACCATTCGCCCGTTGACCCGCGCTTCCGCAAGCCCGAAGTGAAGGGCGTGACGGCCAACGTGATTTGTGCGGCCATGCTCGGCGGCGACGAGTACCCCTCGACAGCCATCGGCATCAACCTGCCCAATGCTGACTGGATAAGGGCAGAGCACGGAAGCAAGAGCGTCACGATAGGCAATCTGACCGAGGCCTACAACAAGGCCGCCCGCGGCAACGGTTTCAGGGAAGAGTTCGTGATTGACGCCGAGACCATTGCGCTCATCGATAAGTACGACGATGTTTGCGACGACCTGCATACCGACCTGCACGAGTGTCTGGGGCATGGCAGCGGACAGCTGTTGCCAGGTGTCGACCCCGATGCGCTGAAAAACTACGGCAACACCATCGAGGAGGCACGTGCCGACCTGTTCGGTCTCTACTACATTGCCGACGACAAGCTGGTGGAACTGGGACTCACTCCCGACAAGGAGGCCTACAAGAGCCAGTACTACACCTATATGATGAACGGACTGATGACCCAGCTGACGCGCATCAAGCCAGGCCACCAGATAGAGGAAGCCCACATGCGCAACCGTGCGCTGATAGCCCGCTGGTGTCTGGAGCACGGCGATGCCATGCAACTGGTCAAGCGTGACGGAAAGACATTCGTAAGCATCGCAGACTACGAAGCCCTGCGCCATCTGATTGCCCGGCTGCTGGCCGAGATACAGCGCATCAAGAGCGAAGGCGACTTCGAGGCTGCCCGCCAGTTGGTGGAGAAATATGCCGTGAAGGTGGACGCCCATCTGCACGAAGAGGTTCTTTCGCGCTATGCGAAGCTCGACCTGGCACCCTACAAGGGATTCCTGAATCCGGTGATGACCCCCGTGACCGATGAACGAGGAGAGATAACCGACGTCACTCTCGACTATACCGAGGGCTATGCCGACCAGATGCTACGCTATAGCCGCGACTATAGTCTTTTATAAATAATGGCCATGGACGAACAGACAAACGAACGGTTGAAAGAAATTAAGCGGTCCTTCCGGCTGAAGATGGACGGAGCGGCCTCGCGGTCGATGCGCGAGAAAGGCCTCGACTACAAACTGAACTGGGGCGTGGGGTTGCCCGAGCTGAAAGCCATGGCCAAAGAGTACGGCAAAGACTACGACCTGGCTATTGCCCTTTGGAAGGAAGACATCCGCGAATGCAAGATTCTGGCCACGCTGATGATGCCGCCCGAAAGGATGTTGCCCGAGGTGGTTGACATCTGGATGGAGCAGACCCCCTCGCAGGAGATTGCCGAGTGGGCTGCCGCCAATCTCTATCAGCATCTCGACTATGCGCCCATGCTGGCCTTCAAGTGGATTTCGAGCGACAAGGAGCTGCCTCAGATTTGCGGCTACCAGCTGCTGGCAAGGCTCTTCATGAAAGGACAGGAACCCAACGAGCGCGGCATTCACGAGTTCATCGACCAGGCCCTGACAGCCCTTCGCGACGACTCGCTCGGTGTGCGCCATGCGGCCCTGAATTGCATGCGGCGGTTTGCAATGCTGAGCGAAGACCATGAAAAAATTGCAAATAGTGCAATGAAAACACTTAATTTAGAACTTTTTTAAACAAATTGCGCGCTTTTCTGAAATATAATTCGTATTTTTGCACCACTTTGCAAGGATTTCTACGAACAACAGATGAAGGAAAGTGTGACAGCTGCTGTGAGGCAAATACTTACAGACTATCTTCATGAGAACAAGTTGCGGAAGACGCCCGAGCGCTTCGCGCTGCTCGATGCCGTGTACAGCTTCAGCGGCTTCTTCTCGGTGCAGGAATTGGAGGACTATCTTGAAGCCCATCATTTCCACGTCAGCAAGGCAACCATGTACAACACCCTGAATCTGTTTATGCGCATGCGACTGGTGAACTGCCACCGGCTGGAGTCGGGAACAAGATACGAGGCAGGCTATGCCAACAGCAGCCATTGCATGCAGATATGCACGATGTGCGGCAAGACCACCGAAGTGAAGTCGCCCGAACTGACAGCTACCATTCAGACCGTCAGGCTGAAGCGCTTCCGCCGTGAGGGATTCTCGCTCTACATCTACGGCACTTGCAGTTCGTGCCAGGCAAAGCTCACCCGGGAAAAAAACAAAAGAACAAAAATAAGTAATAAAGAAAATGCAAAAAGGTAAAGTTGATGTGCTCCTCGGCCTACAATGGGGAGACGAAGGTAAAGGTAAGGTTGTGGACGTGTTGACGCCCCAGTATGATGTAGTAGCACGCTTTCAGGGTGGTCCCAATGCTGGCCACACGCTGGAATTCGAGGGCGAGAAATATGTGTTGCGCTCCATTCCGTCGGGTATTTTCCAGGGCGGCAAGGTGAACATCATCGGCAACGGCGTGGTGCTGGCCCCGGATTTGTTCATGAACGAGGCCAAGGACTTGGAGAAAAGCGGGCACGACCTGAAGAGCCGCCTGCACATTTCGAAGAAGGCCCATCTGATTATGCCTACACACCGCGTGCTCGATGCCGCCTACGAGGCCCAGAAGGGAAAGAGCAAGGTGGGCACCACAGGTAAGGGCATCGGTCCGACCTATACCGACAAGATTTCGCGCAACGGACTGCGCGTGGGCGACATCTTCGAGAACTTCGAGCAGAAATATGCCGCCCATAAGGCCCGCCACGAGGCCATACTCGAGTCGCTCAACTATACCGACTACGACATCACCGAGGTGGAGAAGGTGTGGATGGAAGGCATCGAGTACATGAAGCAGTTCCAGATTGTCGACTCCGAATATGAAATCAATCAGATTCTGAAGTCGGGAAAGAGCGTTCTCTGCGAGGGCGCCCAGGGCACGCTGCTCGACGTCGACTTCGGTTCATATCCCTTCGTGACCTCTTCCAACACCATCTGCGCCGGAGCATGTACCGGACTGGGTATCGGTCCTAACAAGATCGGCGAGGTGTTCGGCATCATGAAAGCCTATTGCACACGCGTGGGTGCCGGACCGTTCCCCACCGAGCTGTTCGACGAGACAGGTGCCAAAATTCGCGACCTGGGCCACGAGTATGGTGCCGTTACGGGCCGTGAGCGCCGTTGCGGATGGATCGACCTGGTGGCCCTTCGCTATGCCATTGCCATCAACGGCGTCACCCAGCTCATCATGATGAAGAGCGACGTGCTCGACGGCTTCGACACCATCAAGGCATGCGTGGCCTACAAGCAGAACGGTGTGGAGATCGACCATTTCCCCTATAGCATCGAGGAAGGCATCGAACCCATCTACAAGGAACTGCCCGGATGGAAGACCGACATGACGAAGTTCACCTCGGAAGACCAGTTCCCCAAGGAGTTCTCCGACTACATCAAGTTCCTCGAGGCCGAGCTGGAGACCCCCATCAAGATTATCTCCATCGGTCCCGACCGCGACCAGACCATCGTCAGACAATAATATAATAAGGTGTAATTTTGAATAATGGCACAGAAACCGAATATTCCTAAAGGAACGCGCGACTTCTCTCCCATGGAGATGGCCAAGCGTAACTATATTTTCAATACCATCAAGGACGTGTATGCCCTCTATGGCTTCCAGCAGATTGAGACGCCTGCCATGGAGACCCTCGGGACGCTGATGGGAAAGTATGGCGAAGAGGGCGACAAGCTGCTCTTCAAAGTGCTCAACAGCGGCGACTATCTGAACAAGATTGACGACCGCGAACTGCTGGAACGCAACTCGTTCCACCTGGCCGCCCGCCTGTGCGAAAAAGGACTGCGCTACGACCTGACGGTGCCCTTTGCACGCTATGTGGTGATGCACCGCGAAGAGCTGCAGCTGCCTTTCAAGCGCTATCAGATTCAGCCCGTGTGGCGTGCTGACCGTCCACAGAAGGGACGATACAGGGAGTTTTACCAGTGTGACGCAGACGTGGTGGGCAGCAACTCACTGCTGAACGAAGTGGAATTGATGCAGATTGTGGACACGGTGTTTGCACGGTTGGGAGTTCGTGTATGCATCAAGATGAACAACCGCAAGATTCTGACGGGCATCGCCGAACTGATGGGTGCGGCAGAAAGGATTGTGGACATCACGGTGGCCATAGACAAGTTGGACAAGATTGGTTTGGAGGCTGTGAATGCGGAACTGGCTGATGCAGGCATCAATGCTGAGGCCATCGAGCGCCTGCAACCCATCATCCAATTGAGCGGTTCGAACACTGAGAAGATTGCCACGATGCGAGAGGTGCTGAAGGACTCGGAGGTGGGTATGAAGGGCGTAGATGAGATGGAGTGGATTCTCTCGAAGTTGGGAGGGCTGAAGAATGCCGTGGAACTTGACCTGACACTGGCTCGTGGCCTGAACTACTACACTGGCGCCATCTTCGAAGTGAAGGCATTGGATGTGGAGATGGGTTCCATCACGGGAGGTGGCCGCTACGACAACCTGACAGGCATCTTTGGCATGCCAGGACTGAGTGGTGTTGGCATCTCGTTTGGCGCTGACAGAATTTACGATGTGCTGAATCAGTTGGACCTCTATCCGAAGGAGGCCGTAAACGCCACACAACTCCTGTTCGTCAACTTTGGCGAGAAGGAGGCGGACTTCTGCCTGCCCGTGTTGGCAAAGGTGCGCGAGGCGGGCATCTGTGCAGAGATTTACCCTGATGCGACAAAGATGAAGAAGCAGATGGCGTATGCCAATGCCAAGGGCATCCCATTTGTCGCCATCGTGGGCGAGACGGAGTTGGCAGAGGGGAAACTGAACCTGAAGAACATGACCACGGGCGAACAGCAGTTGGTGACAGCCGACGAACTGGTGACAGCCATGCTCGCATAAAGTCTCCGTCACGTATCAACACAAAAAGAGGGGGATGCACACCGTATGTGCATCCCCCCCTTCTTTTTTCCTGTTTCGTCCAAGGAGAACATCATGTATGCAACTGACGCTTTGCAGCCTGCAAGTTCAGTTGTGTCGTGACACTGCTCAGGAGTTTCTCCATGATGATGGGCTTGTTGATGAAGTCGTTGGCACCCAGTTGGAAACCCTTTGAGATGTCCTGCTCGGAGTTGAGAGCCGAGAGGATGATGATGGGCAGCTCCTTCGTCTTCTCGTCGGCACGGAGACGACGAATAACTTCAAAACCATCGATGCCTGGCATCATCAGGTCGAGCAACACGAGGTCTGGCATCTTCTTGGCAATAGCATCAAGCGCAGCCTGACCACCATTGGCAGTGCGGATTTCGAAGGTGTACTGAGAGAGCATCTTCTTGATGAGAAGGATGTTCAATGGAACATCGTCGACAACGAGAACGGATAAACTTTCTACGTTAATTCCTGGTGTTAGTTGTTCATTCATATTGCTTGAGTTTTTATTAATTAGTTGCTATATCAATCAGGCAAGGGTTGGCTCATCCTGCGCGGAAGGCTCCTTTTTCTCTTTCTCATCAACATGATGGTAGGCAAAACTGTCATCCGGATTAGGCGAGATGAAGCCCATCTCCTTAATGAAGTCGTCGATGGTGGACTGATTGCCCTGCAGTTTCATGTAAGTGTAGCAGATGTGCTCCCCTGGACGGAGAATGCTCTGTGCCGCACGGATGGTCTCCGAGAGCATGACCTGGAAATTGATGATGCTCTCCTCCGTGTCGCCCGTATAGTCGCGCACCACAGAACCAACATAAGTGATATTGTTGGCAGCCGATACCTTGTTGTTGGGGAAATACTGACACACCAACTCGATGACCTCCGGACGAATCGCCGCCGTGATGCCATCCTCGTCGAGAATCCATATCTTGCCCACAAGAAGGTCACCGCTGATGTTGCCCGAGAACTTCTGCTCAGCCAACAGCCGGATGCGGCTCACCAGACGGTTATACTCAATGTAGTTATCGTAGAACTCCGTGTAGATGGTGAACCCGATGT
>JAEEGH010029947.1_pt1 | contig 10610 bp, 11 predicted proteins | sample 9134181 | NCBI WGS metagenome assembly JAEEGH01 (sample SAMN16246544, study PRJNA631951) | gut metagenome | biome: gut microbiome; feature: rumen; material: DP-attached | host: Bos | place: Iran: Karaj | collected 2018-10
GCGCCCCTGTTTTTTTTTCTGCGCTGCGCGGGCCGCGGGCGCTACCGCTGGTCGGTCACGAAGTGCTTGACGAAGGGCGCGGGACGGCGGAGCTCGTCGTTGAAGAAAACGGGGTAGAGCTTGCGGCCCTCCTCCGGCGCGACCCAGACGAGATATTCCTTTTCTCCGGCCTCGGTGAAGCTCTCGCACACGGGCTCAAAATCCGCGGGCGTCTTCATGTAGAAGTAATAGCCCAGCTCGTAGATCAGCTTGCCCAGATGGGGGGGCTGATCGCCGTAAAAGAAATCCTCAGTCACAAAGCCGAGCCGGTCGATCTCCATGTCCCGTCCCGTCTCCTCGCGCACCTCGCGCACGACGGCCTGCTCCGCCGTCTCGCCGAACTGGATGCGGCCCCCGACGGAGTAGAGATAATCGAAATGCGGATTGCCGGCCATCAGAAATCTGCCGTCCTTCATGATGATCGCGCCGACGCGGATGTTGACGACGCCTCCGTCACAGTCGATGCATAGATCCTTTCCCATTTTGTCCTTCCTTTACAGCTCGATCCAATAGCGCTCGAGCGTCTCCTGGTCTTCCTCGTCCCAGACCGTGCTGTGAAATACCCCGCCGTTCGCCAGGATCGTGCGGCGGCTGCCCTCGTTGTCCACGGCGCAGGAGATCATCACGCGATCGAGCCCGAGGGCGCGCGCCTCGTCCAGCGCCATGGCGAGCATGCGCCGGGCATAGCCCCTGCGGCGCTCGGAGGGCCGCACGGAATAGCCGATGTGGCCGGCGATCCTCGCAAGATAATCGTTGAGATAATGGCGCAGCTGCAGCATGCCGAGCAGCTTCCCGTCGCTCTCGCGCACAAGGAGATACTGCGTGGCGAGGACCTTGCCCGCCGGCAGCGTGTCCGGGCTCTCGTAGCTCCGGACGTGCGCGAGCCAGTCGCGCCCGCTCTCGATGCGGCGCATCGGGCCGGTGCCGTCCATGCTGTCGCCCGATTCGAGAAACTCACGGCGGTAGTCCTCATATTGAGCGATGCTGCTCTCGTCGGGGCGCAGGAGAAAAAGCGTTTCTTCCATGGAGATCCTTCCCTTTGCAAAGACCTCAGTCCGAGCCGAGCAGGGCGACGAAGCAGTCGCGGACCCCCGCGTCGTCCCAGGGGAAATGCCGCGCCGCGTAGCCGCAGTCGCCGAGCAGGCCCGCGCCGTTCTCGCCCGTCAGGCTCGAGAAAGCGGAGACCGCGCCGTCGAGCTGCAGCTCGAAGAGCTCCCTGTCCTCGTCCGGGAGCGCCGCGAGGCAGTCCCGCACGCACGCGTCGACCTCGTCGGGCGCGATCCCGCTCTCGGCAAAGAAGTCGGCCAGCTCGGCCGCGCAGGCCGCGGCGGAGAGAGAGCTGCCCGCCGTGCCGGGGAAATAGCGGCCGCGGACGCCCTCGAGCAGCGCGCGGAGCTCCTCGGCCGAGGGATCGCCCCACAGGAGCCGCGCGGTCTCCTTCAGCGTTTCGGGATTTGCGCCGTGGCCCATCGACAGCGAATACACGACGCCCTCCTCCGCGTCGAAGCGGTCGTACACGCCCGCCTCGCCGGGGATCAGGCGGATCGAGCCGCCGTCTTCCTCGGCGCTGACCTCCCGCCATTCGTAATACATACCGGAGATATCCTCATAGGCCTCCGCCTTTGCGACGCGGTAGTTGTACGCGATCCCGCCGAGCGAAAAGCCCAGCTGCGCCAGCGGCATGTCCCCCTCGATGACGGTCCAGGAGAGCTCCTCCGCACCGTCGGGCGCTTTCATCTCGACGCCGAAGCGCGCGGCAATCTCCTCCGCGGCGGAGGCTTTCACCGGGTTGGGCAGGCCGACCGCGGGTTCTTCCGCCGTCGGCGCGGCAGCCGGCTCCTTCTGCGCGCCGCAGCCGGCGAGCAGCGCGAGAGCCAGAACGAGGCAAAGGCAGATCGACAGTTCTTTTTTCATATTCATTCTCCTTCTTTTATCGTTTTCTCTTCCTCAGACGCTTCCGGCGCGCTTTTGTACCCACCCAGCTCGGAGATCATGGCCGCGCCGATGATCAGCACCGTGCCGACGAGGCCGAAGAGCGTCATTTTCTCGCCGAGCAGGAACATCGACAGCAGCACCGCCATGACCGGATCGGCATAGGAGAAGATCGCGACGCTGCGCGCGGGGATGCGCACGATCAGGCTGAAATAGATGATATACGGGATCGCCGTGAGCCCCACGCCGAGCAGGAGCAGCAGCACCGCGCCGCGCAGATCGATCGAGATCGCGCCGCGCTCGGTCAGAAGCACATAGGGCGTCGTCACCAGCGCCGCGACGGAGAGCTGCACCGTCGTGCGCAGGATGCTGTCGCCACTCGGGATCCGTTTGTTGACAAGCACCACGCAGGCGTAGCCCGCCGCGCCGAGCAGCGCGAAGAGCGGCCCGCGGATATCGGCGGCGGCGAAGCCGTTTTCGGCCACGCCCGAGACGAAGACCATCCCGACGAAGGCCGTGAGCGCGCAGATAAGGTGCCGCGCGGTGAAGCGCTCGCCCAGCAGCAGCGGCGAGGCCAGCAGGATCAAAATCGGCTCGACGTAGTAGCACACCGTCGCCGTGGCGACCGTCGTGTAATGATAGGCCGCGAACAGCCCGATCCAGTCGAGCGCGATCAGCGCGCCGCAGACCGCCATCGGCAGCAGCGTGCGCTTGAACTCCTCCCGGTCGATCGGACGGCGGGAGACGAGGCAAAAAGCGATGAGCGCCGCGGCGCTGACCCAGGCGCGCAGGCAGGCCGTCACCGGCGAGGGCAGGCCGATCGCGCGCACCAGCGGCCCGAGCAGGCCGAAGAGCGCCATGAGCAGCACGAAGCGTATTTTCAAAAGAGCGGTTTTGTCTTTCATGTCCCCACGTCCGTTTCATCGGATGGTTTATTATAGTATGACCTTTATCGGATTTCAACGCTTTTGCGCGAAGAGAGCGCTCTTTCCTCCCCGCCGGAGAACAAACGAAAAAAATTTTGCAAAAAGGCTTGACAGAATTGTATTGTTGTAGTATTGTACTAATCGCTTAATACAACTACACAAAAAGGAGGGCGAATATGGACTTTGAACTGCAGAGCTCCCGGCCGATCTGGCTGCAGCTGTCCGAGCAGCTCGCTCGCCGTATCGTGACCGGCGCGTATCCGCCGGGCTCGCGCTTCCCCACCGTGCGCGATCTGGCCGCCGAGGCCGGGGTCAACCCGAACACGATGCAGCGCGCGCTGGGCCAGCTGGAGAGCGCGGGGCTCGTGATCACGAACCGCACCGCCGGCCGCACCGTGACCGAGGACGTGGGCGTGCTCGACGCGATGCGCAAGCGCCTCGCCGCGGAGCTGAGAGAGAAGTATTTTTCGGATATGAAGGAGCTGGGCTATTCCCGCGCACAGGCCGCGGAGATCGCCGCGGCGGAAACGGAGGAAGAAACATGAACGAACTGGTCAGATGCACCAACCTGAGCCGCAGCTTCGGCGAAGTCCGCGCGCTCGACAACGTCAATCTCAGCCTGCCGGGCGGCAGGATCGTCGGTCTGCTGGGCCCTAACGGCTCGGGCAAGACGACGCTCATCAAGATCCTCAACGGGCTGCTGCAGCCCTCCGCGGGCGAGGTCCGCATCGCCGGGAACGCCCCGGGCGTCGAGACCAAGAAGATCGTCAGCTATCTGCCCGACCGCGGCTACTTCCCCGAGTGGATGCGCGTGGGCGACATGATCGAGCTCTTCGCCGACTTCTACGCCGACTTCGACCGCGTCAAGGCGGCCGAGATGTGCCGCGTGCTCGGTCTCGACGAGAAGCTGCCGATCAAGACGCTCTCGAAGGGCACGCGTGAGAAGATGCAGCTGATGCTGGTCATGTCCCGCGCGGCGAAGCTCTATCTGCTCGACGAGCCGATCGCGGGCGTGGACCCGGCGGCGCGCGAGTTCATCATGCGCACGATCCTGACGAATTACAGCGAGGACGGCACGGTGCTGATCTCGACGCACCTGATCCTCGACGTCGAGCAGGTGCTCGACGAGGCGGTGTTCCTGCGGCAGGGCCAGGTCGTCCTGCACGAGAGCGTGGACAGCATCCGCGAGCGGACCGGCGGCAGCGTCGATCAGCTCTTCCGCGACATGTTCCGCGCGCAGCTTTGATTGGGAGGGAAAAAACATGCTTGGAAAACTGATGAAATACGACCTGCGCTCCTGCCTGCGCAAGTTCGGTCCGCTCTGGATCGCCGCCGTGGCGTTGAGCGTGCTGATCGGTCTTTCGTTCCGCTACGTCGTCGACGTCGAGGGCGGACGCAGCGGTCTTATCACCTTCCTGCTCGGCGTGCTGCCGTCGATGGTGCTCTTCGGCCTGTTCGTGGCGATGGCGGTGCTCGCGCTGATCTTTGTGTGCGAGCGCTTCTACAAGGGGCTCCTCGGCGACGAGGGCTATCTGATGCTCACGCTGCCCGCCTCCGCCGGCGCGCACATCGCCTCGAAGGGCCTGACCGCGCTGATCCTCGAGATGGCTTCCGCGCTCGTCGCGCTGCTGAGCGGCTTCCTGCTCGTCACGGTCTACCGTCCCGCCGGCTTTGCCGAGGGCTGGATGGAGTTCTGGCGGGCGCTCGGTCAGCTCAAGCTCCCCTCCGGCATTCCCTGGCTGATCGTCGAGGGCGTGCTGCTCGTGATCGTCACCGCCGCGGCGCAGACGCTGAAGATCTACGCGGCGATCGCGCTGGGCCATCTGGCGAAGAAGCACCGCGTGCTCTGGGCGCTGCTGAGCTACGTGGGCATCGGCCTCGTGCTGAACATCCTCTTCGGCGTCGGCGTCTCGAACGGTCTCGTCGGACGTCTGTTCGGCTTCGGCGCGAGCTGGGGCTTTTTCGCCGAGAACGGCGAGATCACCGTCGACGGGCTCGGCATGGCGGCCGGCGCGATGGGCTCGGCCATGCTGATGGAGCTCATCCTCTGCGCGGCCTTCTTCTTCCTGACGCGCTACATCCTCAAGCGGCATCTGAATCTCGAGTGATCGAAAAAAGCAGAAGACCTCTCTCCCAAACGGGAGAGAGGTCTTTGTTTGTGCGTTTGTGCGTTTGTGCCGGAGAAGCCCCGGCCCGCCTCAGATCGCGTACTGGCTTTGGAACAGCTCGTAGTAGAAGCCCTTTTGCTCGAGCAGGGAGCGGTGCGTCCCCTGCTCGACGATCTGTCCGTCCCGGATGACCAGGATCAGATCGGCGTCCACGATGGTGGAGAGCCGGTGGGCGATGATAAAGCAGGTGCGGCCGCCCATGAGGCGGTCCATGGCCTTTTGGATCAGCAGCTCCGTGCGGGTGTCCACGTTGGAGGTGGCCTCGTCCAGGATCAGCAGGGGTCTGTTCGCCAGCAAGGCGCGGGCAATGGTGAGCAGCTGCTTCTGGCCGGAGGAGACGGCGGTGCTGTCCTCGGAGATCACCGTGTCGTAGCCGTGGGGCAGACGGCGGATGAAGTGGTCGCAGTAGGCGCTGTCGCAGGCCCTCACGATCTCCTCCCGGGTGGCCTCCGGGCTGCCGTAGGCCACGTTTTCGGCCACGGTGCCCTTGAACAGCCAGGTATCCTGCAGGACCATGGCAAAGAGCTTGCGGTTCTCGGCGCGCGAGAGCTCGGACACGTCCCGCCCGTCGATGAGGATCCGGCCGGCCTGGATGTCATAAAAGCGCATGAGCAGGTTGACGATGGTGGTCTTGCCCGCGCCGGTGGGGCCGACGATGGCCACCTTCTGCCCGGGCTGCACGTCCATGTTCAGATCCCGGATCAGCGGCTTTTTCGGGTCGTAGGAGAAATCCACATGGCGCAGCTCCACCCGGCCGCGGGTGGGAGGCTGTACGATCCCGGAGGGGTCCTCCTCCTCGGGCAGATCCAGGATGGTAAAGACGCGCTTCGCGGAGGCCTTGACGTGCTGGATATAGCCGAGGCCGAAGGCGATCCGCTCCAGCGGGGAAGAGAACTGGCGGGCAAAGAGGATGATCGTGACCACGGTGCCGATGGGCACGCCGCGGTGCAGGATCAGCCAACCGCCCACGACGATCACGGCGATATAGGCCAGCGCGTTGACAAAGGCGATGACGGGCTGGACGATCGAGGAGAGAAAGTAACCGAGGATGCCTTTGCGCTGATGACGCTCGGAGAGCTCGTCATACTTTTTCTGCAGCTCCTCTTCCCGGTTGAAGGCCTTGGTGGCGGGATAGTTGGTGAAGGCCTCCTCCGCGAGAGAGGTGAGCTTGCCGCCCAGATCGAAGTGCTTGTCCCAGTGCTCCTCGCCCAGCGTGGCCATTTTGGCCGAGAGAAAGACAGACAGCGGGAAAAGCAGTATCACCGGGATGGCCATGCGCCAGTCGGTGATAATGAGGATGAGCGCGATGACGAACAGCTGCAGAAAGCCCGAGATGAGGATATCCACCACGCCGCTGACGCTCGAGGCCATGTCGCTCACGTCGTCCATCATCCGGTCGATGACGTCGCCCGCCGGGGTCTTGTCCATATAGGACACGCTCAGGCGGCGCAGCTTCTCCGACAGGCGGATGCGAAAGCCCGCGCAGAAGTAGCGGCTGACGGCGTTCTGCAGCATATAGTATTTGCCGTAGGTCACCCCGGCCTGCAGCGCGTAGACGCCCAGGAGGAGTCCCAGCCCCGGCAGCAGGCTTCGCCCGAGGCCGGGCGTGCGTGCCTCTGTCCATTCATAGAGCCGGTTGATCAGCGCGCCCATCAGCTCCGGTATCGCCACCGCGCAGCCGATCAGCACCAGGCAGAGGACGGCCGAGAGCAGGACCCAGCCTCCCAGAGGCCGGATCTCCCGCATCAGGCGCTTTCCGGTCTCGTCAAAGATACGGCGCTTTTCCTTCGCCTTTCCGTTCCGTTCGGACGAACTCATGCGGCCCCACCTCCCGTCTGGGAGAGATAGATCTCCCGGTAGATGGAGCAGCTCTCCAGCAGCTCCTCGTGGGTCCCGGCGCCCGCGAGAGCGCCGTCGGACAGGACAAAGATCCGGTCGGAGTGCATGGCGGAGACCACGCGCTGGGTGATGATGATGCGCGTGCGCCCGGCGAGCTTTTCGCCCAGCGCCCTGCGCACCTCGGCCTCGGTGAGGAAGTCCAGAGCGGAGAAGGAGTCGTCGAAGATGTAGATCGGGGCCTCCTTGAGGACGGCCCGGGCGATGGCGAGGCGCTGCTTCTGGCCGCCGGAGACGTTGCTCCCGGCCTGTTCGAGCCTGAAGTTCAGCCCTTCCGGCTTTTCCCGCACGAAGTCGGCGATCCGGGCCAGCTCCAGCGCGGCCCACAGCTCCTCGTCGGTGGCGTCGGGCTTGCCCATGCGCAGGTTCTCCGCCACGGTGCCGGCGTAGAGCATGGACTTCTGCAGCGAGCAGCTTACGTTGGCGCGGACGTCCTTTGGCGATAGCTTCGCCGCATCCTGCCCGTCAAAGCGCAGCTTTCCCTCGGTGGGAGCGCGGAAGGCCAGCAGCAGCTCCGTCAGCGTGGTCTTGCCGGAGCCGGTGCCGCCGATGACGGAGACCCACTCCCCCGGTTTGATATGGACGTCCACATCGCTCAGGGCGGGCAGGGAGCTTCCGGGATAGGTAAAGCCGACGTGCTCGAGGTCGATCGCCCCGGAAAAGGACAGACCCTGTGCCGGACGGTCCTCCTCCAGAGCCGTGGATTCGGTGATCTGGCTCAGGCGCTTGACCGCAACGCGGACGTGCGGCAGCATGACGATGTCGTAGGAGACCGATACGATCGCGCCGAGGATGATGTTGATGTACTGGATGATGGCGAAGACGTCGCCCGCGGTGAGTCCGCTGCCCCGCTCCATGCGCACGCCGCCGAGATACACGATCAGCAGGGCCGCCGTGTTGAGCACGAACGCCGCCGCCGGATCGATGATCTCCATGCTGACGTTGGCGCGGATGAGGTTGTCGGCCATGACGCGCGTGGCGTCGGTGATCTTCGCGTGGGCATGGCGCTCTCGGTCGAAAGCCCGGATGACGCGGATGCCGCGCAGCCGTTCCCGGACCAGATCGTTCTGCTTGTCGCACTGGCCGTCGGCGATCTCCCAGAGGTGCTCGATCCTCTTGCTGAGGAGTATGCCCGCTCCGAGGAGCAGCGGCACGACGCAGATGATCACGAGCGAGAGGTAAATATCCTTGCGCATGCAGAGAACGACGCCGCCGAGAAACATCAGCGGGATAATGAGGATGCCGCCGCAGAGCATGGAGATCACCTCGTTGAGCGTGCCCACGTCATGGGTGGTACGGGTGACCAGATTGGAGGCGCCTATGCTGCCCACCTCCGTCAGGGTCATGGTATGGATCCTGCGGAAGAGGGCGGAGCGCAGATTCCAGGTATAGCCGGCGACGACGTGATAGACCACCCAGTAGCCCCCGGCCACGGAGCCCAGGCTCAGCAGAGAGAGCCCCAGCATCCAGCCTGCGGTTTTGAGGATGTAGCCGAAGGTGTCGGCCTCCGCCGCGCCGTAAACGCCCTTGTCCAGCACGTCGGCCATCAGCGTCGGCAGCAGCAGATCGCAGATCGCCGAAACAGCCATCAGGAGCGTGGCCAGGGCGATCCTGCCCCTGTAGGGTTTGAGATAAGACAGTAGTTTTCGCATAACAGCTCCCTCCTTTCGGGGAGGCGGCCGGGGCGGAGGACGCTCCGGACAGGGATGGAAAAAAGAAAACCGCGGCTGTACAGCCACGGTTTTATGCAGGCGGATATCGGCCCGAAACGGGCATAAAAATACCGTGACATGATGCCACGGTTCAAAAAACAGACACTTGTTCTGCTCGGATCAAAAAATACGGACCGAGGTCATCAAACGATATTCAGTTGCGCTTTTGATTCTGTTCCTGATCATTATTTGATTCCCTCGCTTTCTTTTAGATTTTTGCGATTTTCACGCGATGCAAACTATATCAGATGGAAGCTGAAAAGTCAATGCCTATTTTTCCATATTCCGGCATTCCTGACAGGCAGCCGGGACCGCCTTTGGCAGTCCGGCCGCCTGTTATGTGTTTTGGAGATTTTATTCCGCGCCGGTGATGCTCACGCCGAAAAGGCGCGTGACGGCGGGGATGAGATAGTTGTTGTACTGCCTGCGTTCCCTGGAGAAGCGCATCGTCCCGGCGAGCTCGCGCATCGTGCCGGAGACCGAGCCGCCCTCGACGACCGTGACCGTGCCGCCGTCGTGCAGATAGCCCAGACGGATCTCGCCGGCGATGTCGCCGCACGTGGGATCGACCTGGAAATCCGAGAACTCGACGATCTCCAGATACCTGCCCGTGCGCAGCTCCGCGGCGGAGGCGCTCCCGCCGTCGACGGCGATGTTGCCGGGAATGAAGCTGTCCTGCAGGCCGAGGTACTGGGAGAACATGCGGCTGCCGAAAAAGCTCCTGGCGACGCCGTTTTCGATGATCGTGAGGTCGCGCACCGGCGCGCCCTCGTCGTCGTAGGCGCCGTTGTGCGAGGAATTGTCCAGCCGCCGCAGCGCGCGGACCGTGAGCGGATCGCCGCACGCGTTTTCGCAGACGGGCTTTCCGATCTCGCAGTCGGAGATCTGCTGATAGACCATGCCGGCGGCCATGCGGTCGACGAAATAGTCGTAGATCTGCCGCGCGTCGTCCGTGGAAAAGATCACGTCGCATTTTCCGAGCGCTGGCGTTTTTTCGGCGCGCAGCTTGTCGCGGCCGAAACGCAGCGTCTCTTCGATGTTCGCCTTCAGGCCCGCGGCGTCGCAGCTGCCGGAGCGGTACATGCGGTAGAGCTCGATCTCGTGGCCCTCGCGGCGGGCGTTGACGACGACCTCCGCCATCGAGGCGGGATAGACGTCCGTCACGTCGATGCCCGTGGAGGAGATGAAGCGGCGCGTCACACAGTCTGCGAATATCTCGTAGGAGTTGACGTCCGCGTCGGCGCTCTCCTCCACCGCGCGCATCGCGCGCAGGAAATCGCCGGAGATCGCGCGCAGGTCGGGCGCTTCGGCTGCGGGCGCGGCCTCGCCGCGCGGCTCGTTGAGCTTGTAGAACGGGTTGCGGACCAGTCCGGCCTCGCCGAGCAGCCGGGCGATCAGCTTCTCAGCCTCGGCGCGGGAAGCCGTCGGCGCGAGACGCGCCGAGGCGCTGCCGAGGAATTCCCTGTCCCCTTCGGAGAATTTCTTATACACCGTGAGCGTGATATGCTCGACGTCGCGCACGCGGTTCTGGTCGAGCGCATGGCGGATGAAGTAGAACTCCCAGCCGCGGCGACGCTCGTCCGCGACGGTCCAGCCGTCGGCTCCGGATGCGCGGAGCAGATCGAGAATGAAGTTTTCCATTATCCGAGCCTCGCTTTCGCTTTCATGTAGGGGCCGCCGTCCGAGACCTTGACCCATTCCTTGTGGCCCTTGCCGCAGCCGCCGGAGCCGAAGAGCTCATGGTCGCGGCTGAGCATCGAGATCGAGCCGAGCAGCTCCGGCACATAGCCGGTCATGACGATCGGCGAGACGATCCTGCCGGTCAGGGCGCCGTCGCGGATCTCATAGCCGCGGTCGAGGATGCACTGGATGCCCCAGTGCTTGGGGTCCTCCATGCCGGACTGCATGCACTTGAGTAGCTAGCCGTACTTCACCGT